>Ga0308417_1002536_pt1 | contig 12022 bp, 11 predicted proteins | sample HotsprSampleOS65_FD_203528 | JGI IMG/M metagenome (GOLD analysis project Ga0308417, IMG submission 203528) | Hot spring phototrophic mat microbial communities from Octopus Spring, Yellowstone National Park, Wyoming, United States - 20090730_OS65 ... | reverse complement strand
AGCGTTTCATGTCGTCTCCTTTGGGCCCTTGATCCAGGGCAGCATACGACGCAAGACGTCGTCGCGGTCGACGAAGTGATGCTTGAGGGCCGCCGCCACATGGACCATGAGCAGGGCGATCAGGGCATAGGCGAGCCAGGCGTGCACCTCGGCCAGCCGCTCGCCCAAGGCCTCGTTCTTCGCCAGCAGGTCCGGGATGGGCAGCACACCCAGGTACACGGTCTGGAAGCCCTTGGCCGAACTCATCAGCCAGCCGGCAAGCGGGATGACCAGCATGAGGGCATAGAGGGCCCAATGCAGGGCATGGGCGGCACTGCGCTGCCAGGCCGGCACGCTCTCGGGCAAGGGTGGCGGCGGGTGGCTGGCGCGCCAGGCAAGACGCAGCACGACCAACCCGAACACCGTCACCCCCAGCCACTTGTGCCAGGCATAGAACTTGAGCTTCTGCGGCGAGAGCGGCATCTCGGTCATGGTCAGGCCAAGGGGCAAGGCGGCCAGGATCAGCAGGGCGACGAGCCAGTGCAGGGCGATCGCGGTGCGGGTATAGCGGGGTTGCATCGATCCTGTCGTCTCCTTGATCGTCTATGCTACGCAGTCAGACAACCCGACAGTCAGGCGGGTTCGCACATCCAGGCCCATACAAGGATCACTCCGCCATCGCACACAGGCGGGGGGCAGCGTCGGGACGAGGACGGCCGGCTGTTCGCCCTTACACCCGTTGTCACCGGGCATGATCACGGGGCAGTTTGATTCGGATTCCCCTTCGGCAGCCGCCGCCACAACCTGGAGAAATCGAGCTCGATCGCACACTTCGACAGATCGATCCGCAAGCGCTCGTCGTAGAAGTCGCCCACCTTGCGATAATCCCCCTCCACGAGCCGCCAGAGCTTGGCCTTTTTCAGGTCCGGATAGACGATGCCATACCAGGCGACGCCTTCGTCGCGGTAGAGCTGGAACTTGGTCACTTCATCGCGACGCGCGGTCTTGGGCGAGACGACCTCGAAGATCAATTCCGGCGCGCGGGTGATCCACTCGCCTTCCGGTTCGTGGCAGATGACGATGACGTCGGGGCGCACCACCGTGTCTTCGGAAAAGCGCACGTCGATTTCGTACAAGGCCTGACAATGCGGGCAGTCCTCGAGTGCGTCATGAAGCTGAGCGTGAATCTCTGCGCCGAGTGCCTGATGGCTGAATAGCGGCGATGGCGCCATCGCGAAGGCGACACCGTCGATCAGCTCCCAATCGCCCTCCCAGTCGAGGTAGTCCGCGATGGTGTAACGTTCGATGGCAGGCACCCGCATCTCGACCTCCTCGTGATGTCCAGCGGTGGGTTTATTCTATACCACCCCCGTCATCTGCATGGCGCTGTGCGAGATGAGGGTCGAACCAGGTGACAAGGTCGGCTTAACGATGGTCCGAGTCATTGCATCGGGTCATCGCGCAAATGGCTGCGCATAGCCGTTTGGAACCTTTTGGGTCGGTAGGGACAGCGCACCCCCGGTCAGCCTTCAGGCTGGGCATCCGATCCGGGTTGACCCAGTCGCTGTTCCAGCGCCTTGAGCCGGCTCACATCGGTGCCGACGCAGAGGTAGCGCGTGGGTCGCCCGGCGTCATCCAGATAGGGCACGATCGAGGTCTCCACCCAATAGACGCTGCCATCCTTGCGCCGATGAGCGAGCTCGCCACGCCAGACTTCACCCTGACGCAGGGCCTGGGAAAGGGCGGCATCGAACTCAGCCGGATGGATTTCGGCCCTGAGCAGATCGAGGCGCTGCCCCAGGAGCTCACGCCGCTTGTAGCCGCTCGCGCGGCAGAAGGCGTCGTTGACATAGGCGATGACCCCCGTGGCATCGGTGATACAGACCAGGGCATGCACGTCCAGGGCCAGGCGCAGAAACCGGCTCTCGCGCAGGGCGGCCCGCAGGTCCTCGTTCATGCGCCGCAGGCTGCGCGCCCGTCTGATCCTGAGTGTGACGCAGGCCACCAGCGTGGTAGCGGGCACATCGGCAGGCAGACAGGTCTCGCCGCCGCCTTCCAACACAGGCAAGGGATGCCGCTCGGCAGCGGGGCCCATCAGATAGACGATGGGCGTATCCAGGAAGCGGGCGTCCGCCCGCAGGACGGCGGCCAGCGCTTCACCGCTACAGCCCCTCATCTCCCGCTCCAGCACGATGCATTCCGGCCGCTGGCGGACGGCCGCCGCATGCGCCGTGAGAGGGTCGTCCACCGCCTCCACCGCCATGCCCACGGCGCGCAGATAAGTCGAGTGCAACGCCAGGCGTTCGGCATCGTCCTCCACCAGCAGGACCCGACCCGGCCGCTCCGGGATGCGCAACAGGTGGGCATCGACCATGAGCATGAGCCGGTCCAGGTCCACGGGCTGGGTCAGAAAGCGGGTCGCGCCCAGCCGATGAGCGGCCAGCCGGGTCTCCATGTCGTCGCAAGACGAGATGTAGATCAGGGGTGCGGCCAGCGGATCGGTGCGGTAGGGCTGCACCGCGGCGGGGCTCAGCCTACCCTGGCCCGTCTGCCAGTCCACGATCACCACGGCATCCTCAGACGGTTCCGCGTCGATAGCAAGTGCCGCCTGTCCCTGATCCAGTCGTACCTGGCGACCCTCTCGCTGCAGTCGCTCGGCAATCGTGCCGGCCAGGTCGCTATCGTCCTGAACCATCACGATCAGGGGAGAATCCCGGGGGCGTGGTTCGTCAGCCAGGTGTTCGATGTCCAAGGCGTGATCCTGCTCGGTGTATGGGTTTCTCCAGGCCTGCGCAACGGTTGCCGCCCTCTTCCCTGGATATCGGTCTTTTGTCCACACGACTTGAATGGCGCAGGACCATCCCCCTGGCCTGTGGGCGGCAAGGCCTGTTGTTGTAGCGCAACCCGCCCCTTACAATCGAATCGGGCAGTGCCCGGCACGGGAGCGCCTGTGTACGCCCGCCCTTTCTTCGGAGCCCAACCATGAGCGAACCCCTGCTGCTGGCCAGACATGGCGACACCGACATTCATCTGCTCCCCCGCATGGCCAACCGTCATGGCCTCATCACCGGCGCCACCGGCACCGGCAAGACGGTCACCCTGCAGACCCTGGCCGAAGGCTTCAGCCGCATCGGCGTGCCGGTCTTCCTGGCCGATGTCAAGGGTGACCTCGCCGGCCTCGCCATGCCGGGCGGCGACAACCGGAAGGTGGCCGAACGCATCGCCCAACTGGGGCTGACCGGCTTCAGCTACGAGGGGTGTCCGGTCACCTTCTGGGATGCCTTCGGTGAGGCGGGACATCCGGTGCGTGCCACCGTGTCCGACATGGGGCCGTTGCTGCTCGGGCGCATGCTGGGACTGAACGAGACCCAGGCCGGCGTGCTCGCCCTCACCTTCAAGATTGCCGACGACGCGGGACTGCTGCTGCTGGACATGAAGGATCTGCGCGCCATGCTGCAGTTCGTGGGCGAAAATGCGCGCCAGTTCACCACCGAATACGGCAACGTCTCCGCCGCCAGCATCGGTGCCATCCAGCGCGCCCTGCTCAGCTTGGAACAACAGGGTGGCGAGCGCATCTTCGGCGAGCCCATGCTCGACATCGCGGATCTGATGCAAACGGTGGACGGTCGCGGCGTGGTCAACATCCTGGCAGCGGACAGGCTCATGCGCTCGCCCAAGGTCTACGCCACCCTGCTGCTGTGGCTGCTGTCGGAGCTGTTCGAGAACCTGCCCGAGGTGGGTGACCTGGACAAGCCCAAGCTGGTGTTCTTCTTCGACGAGGCGCATCTGCTCTTCGACGACGCCCCCAAGGCCCTGGTGGACAAGATCGAGCAGGTGGTGCGGCTGATCCGCTCGAAAGGGGTGGGAGTCTATTTCGTCACGCAATACCCAGCCGACATCCCGGACAGCGTCGCCGGCCAGCTCGGCAACCGCATCCAGCACGCCCTGCGTGCCTACACCCCCAAGGACCAGAAGGCCGTGCGCGCCGCCGCCGAGACCCTGCGCGACAACCCCGACCTGGACGAGGTGGCGGCGATCACCGAACTGGGCGTGGGCGAGGTCCTGGTCTCGCTGCTTGACGAGAAAGGCAAACCAGGCGTGGTCGAGCGTGCCTGGATCGTGCCGCCCAGGGGCCGGCTGGGGCCGCTCACCGAGGCCGAGCGACGCGAGGTCATGCGCGGCTCGCTGGTGGCCGGGGTCTACGAACAGGTCGTGGACCGGGAATCCGCCTACGAACGGCTCAAGGCGCGCACCATGCCGCTGCCAGCCGGGGCCGGCTCGGCACCAGGCGAGAAATCGGTCCCATCCGCTCCCGCGGGCATGGGCGGCGTACTGGGCGACCTGCTGGGTGGGGCGAGCGGTGCGGGCGGACGTCGGCGCGAGGGCGTGTTGGAGGCCCTGGCCAAGAGCGCGGCGCGTTCCGTAGGCAGCCAGGTGGGCCGCGCCCTCATCCGCGGCGTGCTGGGTTCGTTGCTGGGAGGTCGGCGGTGAGCAAAGGGGTGCTCGACGCCGCGCATTTCGACGGCAAGGCGCGGCAGTGGGACGCAAACCCCGTCTTTCGCGAGCGGGGCGAGCGCATCGCCCAGGCCATCCGCGCCCGCATCCCCTTGAGCCGCGCGATGACCGCCCTGGACTATGGTAGCGGCACGGGGCTCACGTCCTTTGCCTTACAGCACCTGCTGGGGCACATCACCCTCATGGACAGCTCGGCCGGCATGCTGGCAGTGGCGCAGGAGAAGATCGCTGCGGCAGGGCTCACCCACCTCACCACCCGGCAAAGCGATCTCACCGCCGACCCACCGGCGGACGCGCGCTACGACCTGATCTACAGCGCGATGACCCTGCACCACATCCCCGACACCGACCGCATCCTGCACGTGTTTCACGACCTGCTCAAGCCCGGCGGCTGGCTCGCCATCGCCGACCTGGACCGCGAGGACGGCTCGTTTCATGGGCCGGAGGTGGAGGTACACCATGGTTTCGAGCGGACGGACCTGGCCGAGCGCGCCACGGCGGCCGGCTTCGTTGGAGCGCGTTTCGAGACCGTGTTCTGCATCGACAAAGAGACGGATACGGGCACGCGCAGCTACCCCGTCTTCCTCATGACGGCGCGCCGCCTTTGAGCCCCCTATGCCTGGCCATCCGCTCTGCCCTGGTTTATAAAGACGTACCAAGATCGATCGGACCGAGCATGAGCGCCGCCTTCGAACATCCCCTGCTGCTGCACCGCTTCACCCGCGCGCAATACGAGCAGATGGTGCAGGCCGGCGTCTTCACACCTGAAGACCGGCTCGAACTGCTAGATGGAGAGCTCATCGACATGGCCCCCCAGAAGAGCCGTCATGCCACCGCGATCAGATTGCTCGAAGATGGTTTGCGGCGATGTTTTACAACCGGTTTCGACATCCGGGCGCAACTCCCCCTTGCGCTGGACGAACGCTCCGAACCCGAACCCGACATCGCCGTCGTGCCGGGCGGCCCGCGTGACTACCGCGACGCCCATCCCAGCCATGCCGTGCTCGTGGTCGAGGTGGCCGATGTGAGCCTGGCCTATGACCGCACCCGCAAGCTCGCCGCCTATGCGCGCGCCGGCATCCCCGAATACTGGATCCTGGATCTGAACGCCGAGAACCTGGAGGTGTGCCGCAGGCCCATGGGCGAGGCCTATGGCGAACGCCGCATCCTGCAGGCCCCGGATCGTGTCGCCCCGCTGGCAGGCACTGGCGACCTGACTGTTGCCGACATCCTGCCTTGAACCCGTAAACCCTATTCCAACCGGCCGTAGCCGGTCAGCCCCGTGCCCAGACGCACTACCCCATAGACCAGCCAGGAGGCCAGGCGCCGATACCAGGGGATGCGTCGCCAGAGCTGGCGATGGATGCGATGGCTGCCGGTATCGATCGCGTGCTGCAGACGCGCGCGCAGTTCGGCGGTGAAGCGTTTGTCTCGCACCACCAGGTTGGCCTCGCGCGACAGCCACAGGCTGAACGGATCGATGTTGCTCGAGCCCACCGTGGCCCAGTCGTCGTCCACCACCGCCACCTTGGCATGCAAAAACCCGCGATGGTATTCGTAGATCTCGACGCCATGGTCGAGAAAGTAGCGATAGAGCGCCCGCACCGCCAACTGGTAAAAACGATGATCGGTCGCCCCCTGCAACGTCAATACCACCCGCACCCCGCGCCGGGCCGCCTCCGCCAGGGCATGGCGAAAACGGCGGCCAGGTAGGAAATAGGCGTTGGCCAGGATGACCTCGTGCCGTGCCGCGCGGATGGCGGCGAGATAAGCGTCCTCGATGTCGCGCCGGTGTCTGAGATTGTCACGCACCAGAAAGGCCGCCGTCTGATCGCCGACCGGCATGGTGCTGGGGGTCACACCTCTGCCCAGGCGGGGCCGACGCCGCAGGCGGCTCCAGCGCACCAGCCACCACAGCCGGCGCATGGCCTGCCAGATCTCAGTCACCACCGGCCCCTCCACCCGTACGGCATAGTCATAAGCCGGTCTGGGGCCGGCGCGATTGTCGTCTATGACATTGATGCCGCCGACGAAGCCGACGCGCGCATCGATGAGGGCGAGCTTGCGGTGCAGGCGACGCAGGCGATGGCGGCGCAGGTAGGGACCACCCAAGAGGGGACGGTAAAAAAGCAACTGCACCCCCGCCAGCCGCAGACGCTTGGCCTCTTCGCTCGGGAAATGCCGGCAGCCGAAGCCGTCGAGCAGCAGGCGCACCCGCACCCCGCGCCTGGCGGCGCGCACCAAGGCCTCGACCACCTGCCGACCGGTGTCGTCCAGCGCGAAGATATAGCTCTCCAGCCAGACCTCGTGGCGAGCGGCATCGATCTCGCCCAGGAGGGCAGGGAAATACTCGCGCCCGTTCTCGAGCAGGGTGAGCCGGTTGCCCGGGATCAGCACGCGATCAGTTTAGCGTGAAAGTCGCGCAGCGACTTCTCGAAGCTCACCTCGCCCGCAAGCGGGAGAGGGGCTGGGGGTGAGGGAACGGACATGGCGACATTCATGCTTCAGGGTGACCATCTCCATGTCCGTTAGGGATCGCCAACCCGGCCGTCAGGCCAGCTTGAGCTGAGCGGTCAGCACGGCGTGGTCAGACAGTCGGCGCCAGTTCGGACCATGCAGGACATGGGCGGAGGCGACCCCGAAGCCCCGCACGTAGATGCGGTCGAGGGGAAAGAGCGGCAAGGCAGCGGGGAAACTGCGGGCGGGCTGGCCATGCACCGACTCGAACACCTCCCTAAGGCCAAGCTCGACGGCCAGGTAACGTCCGGCCCGCTGGCGCCAGTCGTTGAAATCGCCGGCGATGATCAGCGGCGCGCTGTCCGGCACCATGCGCCGGATGCGCTGGGAAAGCCGATGTAGCTGCTTGCGTCGCCCCGACTCGTTCAGCGCCAGGTGCAGACAGATGGCATGCAGCGGCTGAGCGAGGCCCGCTACCTCCATCTCGCAGTGCAGCAGACCGCGGCGCTCGAAGGGGTGGGCGGAGATATCCTCGTTTTCCCAGCGCAGGATAGGGTAGCGGGAGAGGATGGCGTTGCCGTGATGGCCGTGGTCGTAAACGGCGTTGCGGCCGTAGGCGAAATCGGTCCACAGTTCGCCGGCCAGATATTCGTGCTGAGGCGACTCGGGCCAGCCCTGATAGCGCTGCATGTGGCGGGCGTGGTGGCCCTGCACCTCCTGCAGGAAGACGATGTCGGCATTGATGGCCATCAGGCGGTCGCGCACCTCGTGCACCACCACCCGGCGGTTGAAGAAGGACAGGCCCTTGTGAATGTTGTAGGAGGCGATCCGTAGGGTCGGTTTCATGCGTTCAGAGATCAGGTATCAGGGATCAGGGATCAGTAAATTCTACCCCTGGTCCCAATCGATGTTCCCTGTTACCTGTTCCCTGTTTCCTGCTCCCTGTCACCTGTCGCCTCACTGTCCTCGGTCTTTTTGCCGGATTTCAGCCGCGCCTTGGGATCGATCTGCGGCGGGATCGCCTCGAGGCCGTTCTTGGCCATGTATTCGTTCATTTCCTTCCAGCCTTCGTAGATGGCCGACTTGGAGGCCTTGGGGTTGAGGGCATAGCAATCCTCAAGGCCACGCCCGGCGTGCCGGCAGGCGCCGCCGATGGCCTTGCCTTCGGCCAGGACCTTGGCCGGATCGGGCAACCCCGCCCGTTCGTAGAGACGGTCACACCCTGTCAGCAGGGTCAGGGCAATCGGCAAGATCAATACTCTGTTCATGGAATCTGACTGCTCGACTGAGGGTTTCAGGATCGCACCGACCCCATCGAGGCGGTGCAGGTGGGTTATCGGCAAGCCGGGCGGAAAGTTCAGGGGCAGCCGGTTTCTCAGTCGGCGCCGGCCCAGTACAATCGCAGACTCACGCCGTCGCCCGTGCGCCATGCCCATCCTTCTGCCCATGCCCATCTGCCGGATGCAGATCCGGTGCACCGGCCCTGCCGTTGCCCCCTCCGTCGGGGTCTGCCACTAGATGGGCATCGCCTGTGCCCCCCCGGCCCTCGCTGCGATCGCCGGGGCCGAGCTCCCGGCGATCGAGGTCCGCCACATCACCAAGCGTTTCCGCGAGGATGCCCCACCCGCCCTGGACGACCTGAGCCTCACGGTGCCGCAGGGCGTCATCTACGGCATCCTGGGGCCCAACGGGGCTGGCAAGACCACGCTGCTGTCGATCCTGTGTGGGCTGCTCAAACCCACTGCCGGCACGGTGCGGCTCGCCGGGCATGAGACGCTGTCTCCCGAGGTGAAGCGGGCGCTCGGCGTGGTGCCCCAGGAGCCGGCCGTCTACCCCACCCTCACCGGCCGTGAGAACCTGGAATATTTCGGCCGCATGCAGGGGCTGCGCGGGCCGCGGCTAAAGGAGCGCATCGAGGCCTGCCTGCAGATCGCCGAGATCGGCGACCAGGCCGACCGCCGGGTGGAACACTATTCCGGTGGCTACAAGCGGCGGCTCAATCTGGTCATCGGGCTCATCCACGAGCCACGCATCCTGATCCTGGACGAGCCCACGGTGGCCATCGACCCCCATTCCCGTTCCCTCATCCATCAGCGGCTGCGGCAACTGCACGCGGCCGGTGTGACCATCCTGCTGACCACCCACTACATGGAGGAGGCCGAGCAGCTGTGCCACCAGGTCGCCATCATGCACCGCGGGCGGGTCGCGGTGGAAGGCGAGGTGCATGCCTTGCTGGCCCGTCACCGCGACGACAGCATCCAGATCAGCCTGGATCGTGACCCGCCGGCCGGCCTGGCGCAGGCCCTGCGGGGCCTGCCAAGCGTCGGTGACATCAGCTTGAGCGGGCGCTGTCTGACCGCCACCGCGCCGCACCCCCTAGAGGCGGCCCTGGCCCTGTTGCAGACCCTGCGCGAACACGGGCTTGGGGTGGAATCCCTGGATTACGGGCAAGCCAGCCTGGAGCACATCTTCCTCACCTATACCGGCGAGGACACCCGGCCATGAACGACGGCAACCTCTCGCGCTTCGTCGCCAGCGTCATGAAGGACGCGCGCATCATCATGCGCGACCGTCAGGCCCTGATCCTGTTCTTCGTCATGCCGGTACTGTTCGTACTGATCCTATCGCTGGCCCTGCGCGACGCCTTCGGCGAGCGTCCGGGTGCCACCTTCCCCGTGCTGGTGATCGCCCCGGCCGGCGATCGGGTCGGCGACAGCGTCGAGGCCCGCTTCAAGGCCAATCGTCACATCGAGCTCACGCGCATCTCCCGCGCGTCGGATGAGGAGGTGCGCGGCTGGCTCGTACAGGGGCGCTACAAGTTCGCCGTGCTGATCCCCGACGGGGCCGCCGCGCAGGCCCAGCGCAGGGTGGGCGAGATCATGGCCCAGGTACCACCCGAGCTGCGCATGGAGCCAGTGGTTCAGGTGCGCGTGCTGGTCGATCCGGCCCTGCGTTCCGACTATCGCAAGGTGCTGGAGGGCGTGCTCGCGCTGGCCCTGCACGAGGTCGAGATGCGCCTGGGGCGCGAGCAGCTGGAGCAGACCCTGCGCATCACGCAGGGCAAAGACTATGCCCCCTTGCCGGACATCGAACAGACACGCCTGTTGACCCCCCTGCCGGCGGAACCGGTGACCAAGGGGGCGCTGGGGCCCACGCCGACCTCCGTGCAGCAGAACGCGCCGGCCTGGACCCTGTTGGCCATGTTCTTTCTCACCGTGCCGCTGTCGGTGTCCTTCATCAAGGAACGCGATCAGGGCAGTCTGTTCCGCCTGCAGACCATGACCGTGCCGGCCTGGGTGGTGCTGGGGGGCAAGGCCGTGCCCTTTTTCGTCATCAACCTGATCCAGATGGCCTCCATCCTGTTGGTGAGCGTGCATGTCCTGCCCTGGCTCGGCGGCGATCCCCTGGAACTGGGCGATGCGCCGCTCGCCCTGCTCACCACCGGCGCCTCGGCGAGCCTCGCCGCCATCGGCTTCGGCATCGCGGTGGCCATGTATGCCCGCACCACCGAACAGGCGGCCAGTTTCAGCTCCGCCACGGTGATGATCATGGCCGCCCTGGGTGGCATCCTGGTGCCGAAGACGGTCATGCCTCCGCTGATGCAGGACCTGGCACAGCTGTCGCCCCTGTCCTGGGGGCTGGATGCCTTCCAGGACGTGTTCGTGCGCGGCGGCGGCCTACGTGACGTGACGCCGGAGGTGCTGGGGCTGCTCGCCTTTTCCCTCGTCTGCCACGGCATCGCCATCCTGCGCTACCAGGGCCGGCTCTGAACTCGGGTCACGGCCTGCACGTTCTCCGGTCGCGGTACAATCGTACTGGTTGTCCCTACGATCTCCCCGACACCCCAGCCGACCAACTGCCATGAGGTCATACCGCTTCCTGTCCCGCCACGGCAGCCTCTTGGCCGCGCTGGGCATCGTCCTCATCCTCTACGGGATGGCGCTACCGCCCCGGCCCACGGCGGAGGAACAGGCCGAGATGGCCAGCCGTTTCCGGTTCACGCCCCTGCCCATCCCGCACCCAGAAGGCTACCGCGAGCGGCTGGTGCGGCCGGTTCACCCCAGCATGGCGCGCATCTCGGCCTGGGTCTCCGCCATGGGGGCGGCCGCTGCCCTGGGCGACGCGGACGGCGACGGCCTGCCCAACGACCTGTGCCATGTGGAACCCCGTTCGGATCAGGTCCACGTCCTACCGGTGCCCGGCACCGGCGCGCGCTACGCCCCGTTCCTGCTCACCGCCGCCCCCCTGCCCTACGACCAGACGATGGCACCCATGGGCTGCCTCATCGCCGACCTCAACGAGGACGGCCTGATGGACTTCCTGGTCCATTACTGGGGCCGCACCCCCGTCGCCTTCCTGCGCCGCGCCGGCAGCGCGGCACCTTCGCGCGCGGCCTATCTGGCCGTGGAGGTGGTGGACAGAGTCGAACGCTGGTACAGCAACGCGGCCACAGTCGCGGACCTGGACGGCGACGGCCACCTCGATCTGGTGATCGGCAATACCTATCCGGACGGCTCGCCCCTGCTCGATGCGCAGGCGGGCGGCGTGATGGCGATGCCCGAGTCCACCTCCCGCTCCGCCAACGGCGGTCGCAACCGGCTTCTGCTGTGGGCCGGGGCCCGCGCGGGAGACGCACCCCATGTACAGTACCGTGACGCCTCTGACGCACTCGCGCCGGAGGACACGCGTGGCTGGACCCTTGCCCTGGCCGCCGGCGACCTGGACGGCGACGGCCTGCCGGAGCTGTATTTCGCCAACGATTTCGGCCCCGACCGGCTGCTGCACAACCGTTCTACGCCGGGACACCTGCGCTTTGCGCGCCTGCACGGGCGACCGGGCTTTACCACGCCCAAGTCCTTCGTCCTCGGTCAGGACTCCTGCAAGGGCATGGGGGCGGACCTGGCCGACGTCAACGGCGACGGCCTGATGGACATCTACGTGAGTAACATCTCCTCGACCTGGTCGCTACAGGAGGGCCACTTCCTGTGGCTGTCCACCGGCGAGCCCTGGCGCATGTGGCAGGGCATCGCCCCTTACGTTCAGGGCGCGGAACGGCTGGGTCTGTCGCGCA
>Ga0308417_1002535_pt1 | contig 12024 bp, 13 predicted proteins | sample HotsprSampleOS65_FD_203528 | JGI IMG/M metagenome (GOLD analysis project Ga0308417, IMG submission 203528) | Hot spring phototrophic mat microbial communities from Octopus Spring, Yellowstone National Park, Wyoming, United States - 20090730_OS65 ... | reverse complement strand
TCGGCTTCGGGCTGTCCTACACGACCTTCGAGCTCGACGGGGTCGGGCTCGACGTGCAGGACCGGGGCCTGGTCGTCACCGCCTCCGTGCGCAACACCGGTCCCCGCGACGGCGCCGATCTCGTGCTCGTCACCGCCACCCTCCCCGATCCCAGCGCTCCGCCGCGCCTGGTCGGCTTCCGTCGGGTCGAGGTGCCCGTCGGGACGGCCGTACCCGTGGTCGTCGAGGTGCCCCGGTCCCGGCTGGCGACGCGCAACCCGACACGTCGTGCGTTCGACCCACCGCGAGGCCCGCACACCCTGACCGTGGGCCGCCACGTCGGCGACCCCGGCGCCACCACCCTGACCGTGCAGCTGTGAGCGCGGCAGGGCGCTGGCGGTGCCCGCCCGGTCCGGCGGGTCGGCACCGCACCGAATCCGCCCGCCGGTGCACCCGCCCCGTCCACACGGGCGCCGCCGCACCCACCGCAGGCCACCGGACGGCTAGGTTGCGCGGCCATGGATCTGGGGATCGCCGGTCGGCGCGCCGCGGTCGCCGGAGCCTCGGCAGGTCTCGGCCTGGCCGTGGCCCGGGCTCTCGCCGCGGAGGGCGTGCGGGTGGCGATCTGCAGCCGCGACGCCGCCCGGATCCGGGCGGCAGCCGCGTCGATCGAGGGTGGGGCCGAACCGATCGTGGCCGACGTGGGCACCCCGGCCGGTGCCACCGCCTTCGTGGAGGCGGCCACAGCCGCCCTCGGCGGCGTGGACATCCTGGTGGCCAACGCCGGGGGTCCGCCCCCGGGCACCTTCGCCACCACACCCCTCGAGGCCTACCCGGCCGCGCTCGATCTGAGCCTGGTGTCGGTGGTGGCCATGTGCCAGGCGGCGGTGCCGGCCATGCAGGAGCGACGATGGGGTCGGGTGGTGGCGATCACCTCGATCGCCGTCCGCCAACCGATCGCCAACCTCATCCTGTCCAACACCGCCCGTGCCGGTCTCACCGGGTTCCTCAAGACGCTCGCGCTCGAGGTCGCCGGTGACGGGGTCACCGTGAACTCGGTGCAGCCGGGGTTCCACGACACCGACCGTCTCCGCTCGCTGCACGGTGGCGACCTTGCCGGGCTACGGTCGCGGATCCCGGTGGGCGAGCTCGGCCGACCCGAGGACCTCGGAGCGGTCGTGGCCTTCATGTGCAGCGAGCACGCCCGCTACCTGACGGGTGCCGCCATCCCGGTCGAGGGCGGGACCTACGGGGCACTGCTGTGAGGAGGTCAGCATGATCCGCCACGTCGCCGTGTTCCGGTGGAGACCGGACACCTCCGCCGCTGCGGTGGAGCGGGTGACCGAGGGCCTGCGGGCCCTGCCCGAGGCCGTCCCGAGCCTGCGCGCCTACCACGTGGGCGCCGACCTCGGGCTGGGCGAGGACCAGTGGGACTACGCCGTCGTCGCCGACTTCGACGACGCCGCCGGCTTCCTCGCCTACCGGGCCCACCCTGCGCACGTGGCCGTGCTCGAGGAGCGCATCCTGCCGATCCTCGAGGCGCGCGCCGCGGTCCAGTTCGACCCGGGAAGCGTCCGATGAGCCCGACCGGCCGCTGCCGGTCCGGCGCGGGCCGCGACATCGGAGCACCTCCGGCCGGTGTCGTGGCGCTGTTCGTGGCCGTGGTGTTCGCGCTGGTGGCCGGCGCCTGCGGTGGCACCGGCGGTGAGGAGGAGGGAGCGCCGATCGGCAACGCCGGAGTCGTGGAGGACGACGGGGCGGCACAGCCAGGTGGTCGCATCGTCTACGGCGTCGGATCGGAGACCGACGGCTGGAACCCGTCGAACAGCAAGTGGGCCCCCGCGGGCAACCTCATCGCCCGCACCTTCTTCGACACGCTCACCGCCTACGACGCCGACCTGGTGGCCCGACCCAACCTGGCGGAGCGGCTGACCCCGAACGCCGACTACACGCAGTGGACCATCACCCTGCGTCCGGGGGTCACCCTGCACAACGGTCGTCCGGTGACGGCGCAGGTGGTGAAGGAGAACCTCGAGTTCCTGAAGGCCTCCACGCTGACCTCCTCGGCCTTCGAGCCGGTCGAGTCGTTCGCCACCGCCGGGGAGCTCGACGTGGTCGTGACCATGAAGCGGCCGTGGGTGAACTACCCGTACGCACTGGCGACCCAGATCGGGGTGGTGGCCGACCCCGACTGGCTCCGCAGCGGGGACAACACGAACCCCATCGGCACCGGCCCGTTCACCTTCGTCGAGTGGATCCCCGACTCGAAGCTGGTCGTGCGGCGCAACCCGAACTGGTGGCGCACCGACGCCTCCGGGGTGCGCCTGCCCTACCTCGACGAGATCGAGTTCCGCCCCATCCCCGAGCCCGAGTCCCGGGGGGCCAGTCTCGAGGCCGGCAACCTGGATCTCATGCAGACCACCTCGTCGGGCCAGATCAAGCAGTTCGGCGACGCGGGTCGGCGCGGCGAGTACCAGGTCTTCACCGACGCCGGGGCCGAGAGCACCGAGGTGTTCATCCAGCTCAACACGATGGTCCCACCCTTCGACGATCCCGACGCCCGGCGGGCGCTGGCGCTGGCGACCGACACCGAGACCTACGTGCAGGTCCTCGAGCAGGGTCTGTTCGAGCCCGCCCGCGGTCCGTTCGCGCCCGGGTCGCGCTGGTACACCGAGACCGACTACCCCGCCTACGACCCCGCTGCCGCCGAGGAGCTGGTGGAGCAGGTCAAGGCCCGCTCGGGCGGTGTGTTCCGCTTCGAGGTCCTCGGGCCGCCCGACGCCCACGCGCTGCAGGGGCTGCAGCTGCTCCAGCAGCAGTGGAAGGAGGTCGGCATCGAGATGACCATCGAGCCGCTCGAGAGCGCCCAGCTCATCACCAAGGTGGCCACCGGGGACTACCAGGCCACCCTCTGGCAGCAGTTCGCCTCACCACACCCGCTCGGGGACTCGATCTGGTGGCATCCGAACACGGCAAAGCCGATCCCCGAGATCGCCCTCAACTTCGCCCGCAACCGCAACCCCCGCATCGGCGACGCCCTCGATCGGGCCCGGGAGACGACCGATCCGGACGAGGAGGTCCGCCTCTACCAGGAGGTGCAGCGCGAGCTCGCCGCTGACGTGCCCTACATCTGGCTGTACCACACACGGATCAGCGTCGTGGCGGCCAACAACCTCGTCAACGTGGTCAACCACACCCTGCCCGGCGGTGAGCGGGGCCTTCCGCTCCAGGACGGGGCCCATCCGCTCTGGCAGGTCTGGAAGCGCAGCTGAGGAGCCCGGGGGGCGGACAGCAGTGGCCTTCCGCGTCGTGGCCGCCCTGGTGGTCATCGCCCTCATCGGCACACTGCTGGTCGGGCTGGCGACCGGCGCGGTCCTGCGCTGGCGGGCCCGCCAGATGGCAGCGGCGGTGCGCGACGAGCTCGGCCCGGGCCGGGTCCGTCTCGTCGAGCCGGTGGCCGAGCTCCTCGGCCTGTCCTCGGCCGGTCGCAACCAACCGCGGGGCAACGGCACGCTGGCCGCCAGCGACGAGGAGGTGCTGTTCGCCATGTGGGTGCCGAGGCGCACCCTGCGCATCAACCGGGCCGACATCGTCGCGGTCGACACCCCCCGCTCGCATCGGGGCAGGACCCGGTTCCGGCCCCTGCTGCGGATCACCTACCGCGACGGCGCGGGGCGTGACGAGCGGGCCGCCTGGGCGGTGGGGGATCTCGACGCCTGGCTCACCGAGCTCGGGCGACCGAGCTCCGGGACCTGAACCGCGGCATCCCCTGCCCGGCCCGGGTGCTCACCCGCGGCTGGTGGCGTGCTCGAAGGCTGCGACCAGGTGCCGGCCGATGCCGAGCCCGCGTTCGGACTCGGCCACGAGCACGGAGGTGAGCTGCGCGTGCGCCTCGTCGCACCAGCCGCGGGCCACCCCCACCACCCGCCCGTTGCGGCGGGCGGTCACGATGACGGGCCGGGCCGGCCCGGGGGCCTCGACCACCGACCGCTCCGGTGGGTGTGCATCGGGCCACTCACCCCGCTCGAAGCGGACCGCCTCGGGATCGGCGAGGCGCGACACGACCAGCTCCAGCGCGATCCCTCCCCGTCCCACCACGGCGACCGGCTCGAACGGGTAGTCGGCGACCGGAACCCAGCGCCGGTGGGCCTCACCGTGGTGCCCCTCCTGCAGGAGATGGACCCGGTCGAAGGTGACCTCGACGACGAAGTCGGCAAGGGCGGTCACGGTCGCCTCGATGCGCTCGTCCGGGACCATCTCGTCGGCGATCGTGACGTGCGGGACGAACGGATGGTCCACCCGACGCTCGAGGGGCGGCCGGAAGACCAGCTCACGCAGCCGGTGCAGGGCCGCCAGCTCCTTCTCGTCCCCGCCGACCGGCAGGTACACCACCGGGCTGTCGGGCAGGAAGCTGGTCGGTGGACCGAGCCGGACCCGCAGCGGGTGGGTGCCGGCGGCGGCCTGCCGAACGACCTGCAGGGCACGGGGCAGATCCTCCTCGCGCACGTTGACCGGCGGCACCAGCGTCAGGTGCGGTGGAACCCGAGAGCGGGACCGGTCACCGCAGGCACGGCGCAGCCCGTCGACCTCCCCGTCGAGGGGCGGCGGCACCACCAGCACGACCCCGAGACGCATCCGCGGCACGGCCGGCAAGGTAGCGGACACCGGCAGCACCACCCTGCCGACCGCCCCGGCCCCCATGACTGCGGCGCCCGGGGTGGTGACGCCGCCGACCGCAGGATCAGTCGACGAGCACGCCTGCGGCCCGGAGCCGCACGTGCGCCCGCTTGAGGGCCGCCTCGGCTTCGGCGTCGTGCCCGCGCCGCAGCACCTCCTCGGCCCGCTCCTTGGCCGCCCGGGCGCGCTCGACGTCGATCTGCGAGGACAGCTCCGCGAGGTTCGACAGGATCTTGACCTTGTCGTTGCTCACCTCGATGAACCCGCCGTGCACCGAGGCCGTCTCGTCGTCGCCGTCGACGGTTCTGATGTGCACCGTCCAGTTGGCCAGCGCCCCGATGAACGGGGCGTGGCCGGGCAGGAAGGCGATGTCGCCACCGCCGAGGGTGCGGGCCAGCACCATGGAGGCCTCCACCGAGAGCAGCACCCGCTCGGGCGAGACGAGGTCGACCGACAGCGGCATCAGGCGTTCGCCTCGAGCTCGCGGGCCTTGGCCCGCGCCGAGTCGGCGTCACCCACGTTCAGGAAGGCCTGCTCGGGCAGGTCGTCGAGCTCGCCCCGGATCAACTGGTCGAACGACTCGACCGTGTCCTCCACGGACACGGTCACGCCCTTCAGGCCGGTGAAGACCTCACCGACGTTGAACGGCTGGGACAGGAACCGCTGGATCTTGCGGGCCCGGTCCACCGTCACCCGGTCCTCCTCCGACAGCTCGTCGAGACCGAGGATGGCGATGATGTCCTGCAGCTCCTTGTAGCGCTGGAGGATCTCCTTGACCCGGTTCGCAACCTCGTAGTGGCGCTGGCCGACCACCTCGGGAGCGAGGATGGTGGACGTCGACGCCAGCGGGTCCACCGCCGGGTAGATGCCCAGCGAGGCGATCTGGCGCGACAGCTCGGTGGTGGCGTCGAGGTGGGTGAAGGTGGTGAACGGCGCCGGGTCGGTGTAGTCGTCGGCGGGCACGTACACGGCCTGCAGCGAGGTGATGGCCCGGCCGCGGGTGGAGGTGATGCGTTCCTGGAGCTCGCCCATCTCGTCGGCGAGGGTGGGCTGGTAGCCCACCGCCGAGGGCATGCGACCCAACAGGGTGGACACCTCGGAGCCGGCCTGGACGAAGCGGAAGATGTTGTCGACGAACAGCAGCACGTCCTGGCCCTGCACGTCACGGAAGTACTCGGCCATGGTCAGCGCCGACAGCGCCACCCGCAGACGGACCCCGGGCGGCTCGTCCATCTGGCCGTAGACGAGCGCGGCCTTCTCGATGACCCCCGACTCCTGCATCTCGAGCCACAGGTCGGTGCCCTCACGGGTGCGCTCGCCCACCCCGGCGAAGACCGATACGCCGCCGTGCTGGGTGGCGACCCGGTTGATCATCTCCTGGATGAGCACGGTCTTGCCCACACCGGCGCCACCGAACAGGCCGATCTTGCCACCCTGCAGGTAGGGGGTGAGCAGGTCGATCACCTTGATGCCGGTCTGGAACATGACCGCCTTGGGTTCGAGTGAGGCGAACGGCGGCGGCTCCCGGTGGATCTCCCAGCGCTCGGTGACGCCCTCGAGCGAAGGGGTGTCGAGCGGTTCTCCGAGCACGTTGAACACGTGGCCGAGCACGGCGTCGCCCACCGGCACGGAGATCCCGCGGCCGGTGTTGCGGACGGGGGTGCCGCGGGTCAGCCCGTCGGTCGGCTTCATGCACACCACCCGCACCCGGCTGTCGCCGATCTGCTGGGCGACCTCGGCGGTCACGGTCGTGTCGACCCCGTCGATGGTCACCGTCATCTCGACGGCGGTGTTGATCTCCGGCAGCGAGCCACGGGGGAACTCCACGTCGACCACGGGGCCGGCGATGGCGACGACGCGGCCGTCCTTCAGCTCGGTCGCCCGTGCGTTCTCGGTGACGGTCATGGGGGTGTCTCCTGGTCTGCGTTGGCCTGCGGCGGGTCAGTGGCGGGTCGGGGCGGTGTTGGTCGGGTCGAGGTGCTGTTCGAACAGGTGCCGGGGCACGAGCAGGTCGGGGAGGATGTCCTCGTCGTCCTCGCTGTCCTTCTTCAGGGCCTCGGCCCCGCCGACGATCTCCATGATCTCGGTGGTGATGGCGTCCTGACGGGCGCGGTTCATGATCCGGGTGAGGGTGATCTTGAGCTCCTCGGCGTTGTCGGTGGCCGCCTTCATCGCCTTCTGCCGGGCGGCGTGCTCGGAGGCCGAGGCGTCGAGGAGCGCCGAGTAGATGCGGGACTCCACGTAGCGCGGCAGGAGCTCCGACAGGATCGTGGTCGGGTCGGGCTCGTACTCGAGCTGCGCGGTCGGCCCCGTCGGGGCGTCATCGACATCGACCTGCAACGGCAGGAACTGGCGGATGACCGGCTCCTGGCTGCCCGCCGACTTGAACCGCCAGTACACGAGGAACACGTCGAGGAACTCACCGGCCTCGAAGCGGGGACGGATCACCTCGGCGATCCGACGGGCGTCGTCGTAGGACGGCTGGTCGGTCACACCCAGGAACGACTCCTCGATGGCGTAGCCCCGGAACCGGAAGTACGACTGGGCCTTCTTGCCGACCACGAACAGCGCGTAGTCGAGACCTTCGGCGACCCGGGCGTCGATCTCACGCTCGGCGTTGCGGATGACGGTGCTGTTGTAGGCACCGCACAGCCCACGGTCGGAGGTGATGACCACGAACGCCGAGCGGCGGGCCTCGGGGTACGACTGCAGCAGGGCGCTCTCGCGTGACGCCCCGGCGGCCACGAGATCCAGGATCACCGCGGTGATCTCCTCGGCGTAGGGGCGGGCCGAGGCAGCCCGGTCCTGGGCCTTGACCACCCGGGTGGCGGCGATGAGCTCCATGGCGCGGGTGATCTTCTTCGTGGACTCGACGCTGCGGATGCGCCGACGGAGGATCCGCTCCTGGCCACCGGCCACGACTCAGGCCTCTTCCTCGCGCCGCACCTCGGTCTCGGGCAGGGTCGCCTCGGCGAGGCCGCCGGCGCGGCGCAGCGCCGCCTCCCCGTGGTCCTCACCGGCCGGCCCCGTGCCGGTTGCGCTCTCCGTCGGCAGGAACTCCTCCTTGAACGCCGCCACCGCGTCGGCGAGCACGTCACCCTCGGGCAGGTCCCCGGTGGTGCGGATGGTCTCGAGGATCTCCGGGTGCCGTCCGCGCATGTAGTCGAGCAGGTCCGCCTCGAAGCGCTTCACGTCGGCCACGGGGATGTCGTCGCAGTAGCCGTTGGTCCCGGCGTAGATCACCACGACCTGCTCCTCCACCGGCATCGGGGAGTTGAGGCCCTGCTTGAGCAGCTCGGTGAGTCGGTAGCCACGCTCGAGCTGGGCGGCGGACACCTTGTCGAGCTCGGAGCCGAAGGTGGCGAACGCCTCGAGCTCCCGGAACTGCGCGAGGTCGAGCTTGAGCGTGCCCGAGACCTTCTTCATGGCCTTGATCTGGGCGGCACCACCCACCCGGGACACGGAGATGCCGACGTCCACCGCGGGGCGGACACCGGACTTGAACAGGTCGTCCTGCAGGTACACCTGCCCGTCGGTGATCGAGATCACGTTGGTGGGGATGTAGGCGGAGACGTCGCCGGCCTTGGTCTCGATCACCGGCAGCGCCGTGAGCGAGCCGGCCCCCCGGTCGTCGGAGAGCTTGGCGGCCCGCTCGAGCAGCCGGCTGTGCAGGTAGAACACGTCTCCCGGGTAGGCCTCACGCCCCGGCGGACGACGCAGCAGCAGGGCGAGCTGACGGTAGGCCTCGGCCTGCTTGGACAGGTCGTCGTAGACGATGAGGGCGTGCTCGCCCCTCTCCATCCAGTGCTGACCCATGGCACAGCCGCCGTAGGGGGCGAGGTACTTGAACGGGGCCGGGTCCGACGCGGGGGCGGCGACGACGACGGTGTAGTCGAGCGCTCCGTGCTCGCGCAGGGTGTTGACCGTCTGGGCGACCGTCGAGCCCTTCTGCCCGATCGCCACGTAGATGCACTTCACGCCCTGACCCTTCTGGTTCAGGATCGTGTCGATGCAGACCGTGGTCTTGCCGGTCTTGCGGTCCCCGATGATGAGCTCGCGCTGGCCCCGCCCGATGGGGGTCATGGCGTCGATGGCCTTGATGCCGGTCTGCAGCGGCTCGTGCACCGGCTTGCGCCCGGTGATGCCCGGGGCCTGGATCTCCATCCGGCGCAGCTCGGCGCCGGTGATGGGTCCGAGGCCGTCGATCGGCTCACCGATGGCGTTCACCACCCGGCCGAGCATGGCGTCGCCGACCGGCACCGACAGGATGCGGCCGGTGGCCCGCACCGCGGAACCCTCCTCGATGGCCGCCGCGGCCTCCGCGTCACCGAGCACGACGGCGCCGATCGACTCCTCGTCGAGGTTGAGGGCCAGGCCGACCGTCCCACCCTCGAACTCGAGCAGCTCGTTGACCGAGGCGTCGGGCAGCCCCGACACCCGTGCGATGCCGTCGCCGACCTCGAGCACCCGGCCGACCTGCTTGGTCTCGAGCTCGGGCTGGAAGCCGGCGAGGTTCTTCTGGAGGGCGGCGGTGATGTCGGCGGTGTTGATGGTGAGTTCGGCCATGTCGATCCTTCTGCTGGGTCGATCGTGCGCCGTGGGCGCTACAGGGACTCTCGGAGCTTGGCGAGACGCTGGCGGACGCTGCCGTCGATGACGGTGTCGCCGATCTGGGTCACGATGCCGCCCATGACGGAGGGGTCGACGACGACCACCACGTCCACGTCCTTGCCGGTGGCGGCCTTCAGTGACTCGGCCAGGCGGGCCTTCTGATCGTCGGTCAGCTCGATGGCGGAGCGCACCTCGGCCAGGACCCGCTGACCGGCCCGGGCGGTCATGGTCAGCAGGCGGTCCACGATCTCGGGCAGCTCGCGGATGTGGCCGGTGCCGACCACGAGCGAGACCAGCGCGACCGTGGTGTTCAGCGCCTTGCCGCCCAGGAGGTCCTCGACGATCTGCTGGCGCCGTTGCACCGGGATGTGTGGGTCGCTGAGCGCGTTGCGCAGCTCGTCGTTGCCCTCGACCACGCGTGCGAACCGGAACAGCTCGTCCTGGACCTCGTTGATGTTGCCCTCCGCCGACAGCACGGCCAGGAACGCCTCGGCGTAGCGCTCGGCCCGCACGCTCATCGGGCCGACCCCACGCTGGCGATGTAGCGCTCCACGAGGTTGCGCTGGGTCTCGGGATCGAGGTTGCGGGCCACGACCTCCTCGGCGGCACCGATGGCGATCGCCCCCACCTCGGCTCGCAGATCCGCCTCGGCCTGGGCCTTCGACGACTCGGCGTCGGCGGCCGCCCGGGCCCGCAGCTCGGCGGCATCCTGCTCGGTCCGGGCAGCGATCTGGGCCTGCACCGCGGCGGCCGTCTGCTGGGCTTCGTCCCGGATCCGTGCGCGCTCGGCATCGGCGTCGGCCAGGCGGGCCTGGATCTCGGCCAGCTCGGTCTCGGCCCGGGAGCGGGCGGTGGCGGCGGCGTCGAGCTCGGATCGGATCCGCTCGGTCCGGCCGGTGGCCATCTTCTTGGCGGCCGGGAGCCCCTTCCACCACAGGATGGCTGCGACCACCAGGAAGGCGGAGCTGCCCCACCAGACCTCGTTGATGTCGCCGGGGAGGATCCAGCCGTTGGGCTCCTCGGCGGCGAACAGGATGGCGTCGAGCATGGGTTCTCCTAGTTCTGCGCGCCGGCGCGGTTGACGTAGTCCTCGATGACGCGGGTCTCGGCTTCGCGGTCGAGTGGCTTCTCCACCACCGCCTCGGCGGCACCGATGGCGATGGCGGCGATGCTCGAGCGCAGCTGTGCCCGGGCCGCCGCCTTGGCCTCGGCGATCTCCCGGGCGGTGCGGGCCCGCAGCTCGGCGACCTCGGCCTCGACCCCGGCGAGTGCCTCGCGTCGGGCGGCCTCACCACGTGCCCGGGCGTCCTCGATGATCCGGACGGCCTCGGCCCGCGCTCCGGCGAGACCGGCCTCGTACTCCGCCAGGGCCTGCTCGCGTGCCCTGGAGGCCTGCTCGGCCGCCTCGAGGTCCTCGCGGACCTTGTCCTCGCGCGCCTGCATGGTCCGCAGGATCGGCGGGAGCAGCACCCACTTCATGAGCGCCCAGAGCGCGAAGAAGGTGATGGCCGCCCAGAAGATCTCGTAGGTGACGGGCAGGATGGGGTTGCTCGTCTCCTTCTCCACCACGGCCTCGGTGGCCTCGGCGGCGAAGGTGAGCGTCGCGACATCGACCACTCGGGTCTCCTGTTCGGTGTCAGGCTCGATGCGTCGGTCCGCGCCGGCGGATCAGACGAACTTGAGCAGGATGAACACGACGAAGCCGATGAGGGCGAGTGCCTCGGTGAAGGCGATGCCGAGGAACATCGTCGTGCGCACCATGCCGGCCGACTCGGGCTGGCGGGCCATCGCCTGCACGGCCTGGCCGACCAGGTAGCCGATGCCGATGCCCGGCCCGATCGCCGCCAGGCCGTAGGCCAGGCCCGCGCCGGTGGCACCCTGGGCGGACTTGAACTCGTCGGGAGCGAGTTCGGCCGTGGTCTGGGCCAGCACGCCGATGGTCGAGAGAGCGCTCATGGTTGGGTGTTTCTCCTCGTGTCTGGGATGTGGAGACTCAGTGCTCCGGGTGGAGCGCACCGCCGATGTACACGGCGGCGAGGATCGTGAAGATGTAGGCCTGCAGGAACGCCACCATCAGCTCGAAGGCGGTGAGGGCGACGAGCATGAAGTAGGAGAACGGCAGGGCCAGCAGCAGGAGGCTGAGACCCCAGAGGGTGATGCACAGCACGCTGAAGGTCACGAGCAGGATGTGGCCGGCGAGCATGTTGGCGAAGAGTCGGACCGCCAGGGAGAAGGGCCGCACCAGGAAGGTCGAGATGAACTCGATGGGGGTGACCAGCACGTACAGCGGCTTGGGGACCCCCGGCGGGAACAGCGCTCCCTTGAAGTAGGACCACGGTCCGTGGGCCTTGACCCCGACCGAGATGAAGAACGCCCAGGTGACGATGGCCAGCAGCGCCGGTGCGGCCATGCGGGCGTTGGCCGGCATGTGGAAGAACGGGATGATCTCGAACAGGTTCCCGATGAAGACGAAGAAGAAGATGCTCGTGAGGAACGGCAGGTAGCGCATCCCGTCGGCGCCGATGGCCTGCAGGATGACCCCGTTCTGGATGAAGGCCACGGTCGACTCGATGAGGTTCTGGACCCCCTTGGGCACCAGCGAGCCCTTCCGGGCCAGCAGGAACAGCACCGAGGTGGCCACCACCGCGAACACGAAGATGAACGCGATCTTGTTGAACGCGTACCACTCCTCGCCCCCGAACCAGGTCGGCCATTCGACCAGGTTCTCGATCGGCGGGAACTGGACACCCCCACCGC
>Ga0308417_1002534_pt1 | contig 12025 bp, 14 predicted proteins | sample HotsprSampleOS65_FD_203528 | JGI IMG/M metagenome (GOLD analysis project Ga0308417, IMG submission 203528) | Hot spring phototrophic mat microbial communities from Octopus Spring, Yellowstone National Park, Wyoming, United States - 20090730_OS65 ... | reverse complement strand
AACGCAACTCCCTGTCTGGCGAGTGCCAGACCACGGGTGCCCCGCACCGGGGGCAGCTGGCGTTCTGAACTACATCTTCTTCGGAGTACGCCTCCTGATGTGCCGGGCAGACCCACCGCCCGTCGATAATCTCCCAGCCCGCCTCGCGGGCCAGGTCGGCGGCCTCGCTCGGCGAGCCGGCCCACGGCCCGGTGCCGCTGCAGCCACGCCCGCTAGCTGGCCAGCACGCCTGACAGATGATTCTGTAGGTGCGTGTCGTGCGGGCCTCATACCAGTCGCTCATAGCCTGCCTCCCCTTGACTCCCGACCCGCGTCGGGTATGGTGCTATATTAGCATTGCTAATCACCGTGTCAATAGCAGTGCTAATATTTTTGGAGCCCCAATTGTTTGGTGAGCAACTTAAATCCGCCCGTAAAGCCCGTGGCATGAGCCAGAAGGCTTTAGCCGATATTGTGGCGGTGACGCAGGGCGCTATCGCTCACTGGGAGACGGGCCGGTCTACCAGGGTCGATGCAGGGACAGTGGCCCGCCTGGAGCGTGCCCTGGGCTTGCCGGCGGGCGAGTTGGCGCGGCACCTCCCAGCGGACCACCCGGCGCGGCGGATGGCGGCGGCGGAGATCCCGGTGCTGGGGGTCGTGGCGGCCGGGCCGGCGCGGGACGAGCCGGCCGAGCCGGGCGAGGTGCTGCGGGTGGCGGACGTGTTCGCCGGCTGCGTCGCCTACCGCGTGCGGGGCGACTCGATGCTCGGCGACCAGGTCCGCTCCGGCGACTACCTGATCGTCCGGCCGGCCGACGCCTCCCCGCTTGAGGTCGGCCAGGTCGTCGTAGCTTGGCTCGCCGACCCGCCCGGACACGTTGTCAAACGGCTCCACGCCCACAACTGGCTCCGCAGCAACGGACCGGGCCGGGCCAGATGGTCACACAAGCTGACCGACGCCGACCGCGTCCTGGGCCGGCTTGTCGGCGTCGTCCGATTGTGCTGAACCGTGCCCGCCCCGAGGTTTGCCGATCTGTACAGAATATCACTTCACTACGGTTTGTCGGGGGGCAAGTTGCGATGCTCGACTGGTTGCTGGGCTTGCCGTGTTACGTCTGGGTGATCGCCTGCTTCATTTCGGCGGTCGTGAACCTCTACCTGCTGAACCGCTTCCTGGGTCCTGACCGTCGTAGCAAGTCCTGAATCACAACGCCCGCACGCAGACGGCCTTGTGGAGATAGGGCACCACGGTGGCCCACGGCCCGAACTCCGACAGGGGCGGCCGGGCCGGATCGAGAGCGCGATAGCCGCCCAGGTGCGTGTCGCTGCCACGCTGGTGCCGGTCCTGGGTCGCCACCAGCCACCGCCACTTCCCCGCCCGGGTCACCTCTCCGAGCCATTTCCGCACCAAGTCCGTGGGCCAGTGGTGCAGCACGTCCTTCACGAGCAGCACGTCGGCGGCGGGCAACTCGGCCAAGCGGCTAATGTCGCCGGTGCGATACTCGACCCGGCCGGTGTTCGGCGGTAGGATGCGGCCGACGCAGTCAATGCCGACGATCCGCATGGCTGAGGCCTCGGCGATGGCCTGGGTTATGCGGCCGTCGCCGCAGCCCGCATCTACGGCTGTCCGCCAGCCGCCGACCGCCACCATCGCCGCGACGATGTGGATGTACTCGGCGGCCTCGCCACCTGGATCGCTACCACGACCCGAGCCGTCGCCCCACAGCCCGCAGCGGTAGATGTGTCCGAACACCTCTTGCGGGTCGTCGTCACGCCGCAACACGTCGGCCAGCTCATCCCACACCTCGGCTTCGCGCGGCAGATGATACGCCGGGCCACTGTAGCCGCGCCGGCCGGCCGGGATGTCTGAGACCCGCCAGAGTTTGCCCCGGCACCGGTGGACGACCAGGTCGGTCCCGTCCTGGTAACAGATGAACGCCGGGTGCCGCCAGTCGGCCGGGCCGATCTCGTGCCAGGGCCAGCTGCCGGCGGCTAGCGCGATGCGCCACATATCCTGATCGCCATATCCGTGCCGGAAGTAGTAGTCGCTGTGCTGGCAGAGCCAGTCGGCCGTCACGACCAGCGGCCATGCCCGCTCCCGGTCGACCCACAGTTGGCCACCCTGGACCGGTGGCACGCCGCTGTCACCGGCCGGCCACACCATCGGCCACTTGACGTTGCCGGCGGTGTTCGGCAGGTCACGCCAGAAGGCGAACGGGGCGCGGTCGAGGATCGCTGCATGCCGGGTTGGATCACTCACACAGTAGGCGTCAGCGTCGAGGTAGAGCACACGCCGCAAATCACAGTGCCGGAAGGCGTGCAGCTTGGCTTCCCAGCCTCGAAGAATCCGCGGCCTGGTCCGCTCAGCCCAGTCGAGGGCCGAGACGATGGTCACGTCCAGCCCGCGCACGTCGGCCGGCTCGACCGGCTCGGGGTCGGCGTGATGCCCGTGCCAGACCTGAATCGGGCCGTCATAGCCGAGCTGACGCAACATGCGGCAGCCCACCGCGATGCCGGGCCAGTACTTGCCCCCACCGACATACAGCACGCCGAAGTCGTGGACATGGCCGGTGTACTCTTCAGCCTCGGCCAGGTCGATGACCCGCTCCAGGGCCTCACGATGTGCGCGCACGACATGCGGGCAGGTATGCCAGTTGGCCGCCCGGGGCTGCTCGGGTTCGGGAAGCGGGTCGGTCATGGGGCGGGGACGCACTGATAGGTAACGGTCTCGCCGACATAAGCGCCGGTACGAGTAGGCGGAGACGGGCAAGTACATTCAGGGGAGCACAATACGATCAATTCCCATTGCGTGCCGTTCCACATGTAAGTACATACACCGCATTCACCACCGCCACCGCCACCGCCACCGCCACCGCCGCCTCCCGGCCCGGACCCGCCCCCACTGCCGCCGCTGCCGCTGCCGCCGCTGCCGCACACCGGCACCGGCACCAGGCCTGCGTCGGTCTGGTAGAAGATGCCCGTGATCGCCCCCGAGTAGGGGTCGCGGGTGACGCAGAGCCGGGCCAGGCACTCGGCGCACGGTGTCATTCCGCTGTCACCGCCGCTGCCGCTGTCACCGCCGCTGCCGCCACTGTCCCCACTGTCGCCGCTTTCCGGCCCGGATCCGCTGCCTGGCCCCGGCCCTTCGCCGTAGCTGAACGTCCAGTACGGCCCCCAGTTCGCCCGGAACAACCGCACGAGGGTATCGATCGGTACGTCGTCCCGGCCGTGGACCTCGTAGGCCTCGTTCGTGGTCGGGTCGAGGTCCGGGAAGCTGGGCAGCCCGTCATACAGCCGTACAACCCGGTAGCAGTTCGGTCGGACATTGGGGTGGTGCTCGACCACCCGGCCCCAGTATCCCTTCGGACGGGTGTCAAAGATTTGGCCGAACCCGGTGGCTGCCAAGTCGCCGGCGGTCGTGAGATGTTCGCCGTTCACACCGTCGCCCCCGGGATGAACAGCTTGTCGAAGTCGCCGGTCGGGTACATCAGCGGCAGATTAGGTCCTCTCGGTGCGTCCGGGACCAGCCGGCGGACCCGGCCGTAGGTCCGACGCCCCCCGGCATCGATCTGGGCCCGCGTGTAGCCGTTCCAACCATACGGGGTCGGGCGATACTCGAAGACATACGGCAGGTCGTAGTACCACGACCCGTCCGCCCCCTGGTACCGCTCCACCAGGTCCTGCAGTCCGCGGAACAGCAGGGAGTGGGGGGCGAACGTCATCTTGTACAAATCCCATTCGGACGCGTTGACGTACCCCAGAAGCCCGGCGATCGCGGCCCAAGGTACGGCCGACTCAGGCACCTGGTGCCAGGTGCAGACGATCGTGACGGTGTGCTCGGGGATGAACACCGTCTCGTCGGGTACTTCCTTCCACTTGTTCGGGTTCGGGTCGGACGCCTCCTGGGTGTCGGAGTCGTCGTAGACGTACCCCCAGCCGCTCATCCGCCGCTCGCGGGGCGTGAAGCCCCGCCGGACCGAGACGAACCGCTTCCGCTCGTCCCCGGGCACGGCGTGGTTCGGCAAACCCAGCACGTTGTACGGCGGCCGGCTGAACCGCAGCCGGTAGATGCACCAGTCCTTGCTCGGCCAGCCGGTTATCGGGTCGCCCGGGTCGTCGCGCCGCTCATCGCAGCCCGAGCTGGTCAACTCGTACTGGTCGCACCACAGTTCGGGATACCACGGGCACTGTAACGGCAACACGCGGTTGAGAAACGGTCCGCCGTCCCACGTCGTGTAACCCACACAATCTTCCACGAACTGGATCGACTCGGCCCAGGCCACCAGGGCCAGGACGCTGACGGACCGCCCACGGGCCACCCCCTGGTCGGTGATCGGGTCCATCAAGACCTGGAATTCCACCCCCGAAGAGGTCCGGGCCACGTAGTCGGCTGGCACCCCTGGCCTCATCGCCGCACCCCCCTCTCAGTCACCCGGATCGCCGCCATCACTACCCAGGAGGTGTTCCAGACTGGCATAGATGTCGGTTGGTGAGCTGAACTGCCCGTGTTCGGCCACGAGCTCCCAGGTTCGAGCGGTCCGGGACGTGTTCCGCATCACCAGCCGTCGCACCACGGTGTGGTAAACGGCATACCACTGGGGCCGCTCGCCCCGCCGCAAGAAGATGTCCAGGTCGGTACCGGGCTGCAGGAGGCCGAGCACCGGGTAGATCAACTGGTCTTCGACGAACCGGTCGAACCAGCGGACGTCGACGCGGCGCACGGTCTTGAGCTTGGGCAGTCCCTCGGTCCAGCCACCCCCGTTCGGGGTGGTTGCCTCCTGGACGAGGTTTTCCAGTTCGACCTCGTACTGGGCGTTGTGCAGCACAAGGTGCTCGACCCCGAAAGCGGTCGAGACGCGGATGACGGCCGCGCCCGAGCTGCCCGGAATGGGGCTCATGGTTCATCACCTCCGGGGTTCGGCGGCCACCAGGGCGGGCGGGGGCGGGCGGCGACCGTCGGCCAGGGCCCCGCGGATCGTCTCCAGGATTTCGGCGAGGTATTTCTCCGACGGGGCCTGGATGCGGCTGATGGCGAGGTTGACGGCGTCGTAGCCGCCCCCGAGCTGGTCGTAGCCGGCCCCGGAGAGCGGCTCGGCCTGCCGGGGCTCCGTCCCTCTGCTCAGGAATGCTTCGAGTTGCTCTCGGGTGGAGAACCCATCGCGGCCGGCCCCCATGCGTTCGCGGAACGCCTCGCCGTAGGTCTTGTCCAGCAGGCCGACCGCTTTGCCGACCGAGGTGATCAGGTCGAAAGCCGCACCGCCGATCGCCCCGAGGCCGGCGGTGAGCTTGCTCGCCCCACGGGCTCGCAGCTCGGTGTAATACCCGCCGGTGGACGCTTCGTAGGCCGTAAGCCCGACCGTCACGGGAAGGGCAAACCGGGTCAGCAGGCCCCGCGCCAGGCCCCCGGCGGTGCGGGCTGCGGTCCCGGCCGCTCCGGCCGCTCCGGCAGCTCCGGCCGCTCCGGCCGCTCCGGCAGCTCCGGCCGCTCCGGCCGCTCCGGCAGTTCCGGCCCCGGCCGCTCCGGCAGTTCCGACCCCGGCCGCTCCGGCAGTTCCGACCGCGGGTGCCGTGGCCGCCGCTGCCCGGGGTGCCAGGAAGGCCCGAGCGGCGGAAAAGGCAGCGTAGCCCGCCAACCCGCCGGCCAGCATGCCACCGGTTCCGGTTCCAGAGAGCGGCTCGGTCCGCCGGGGCTCCGTCCCTCTGCTCAGGAATGCTTCGAGTTGCTCTCGGGTGGAGAACCCATCGCGGCCGGCCCCCATGCGTTCGCGGAACGCCTCGCCGTAGGTCTTGTCGATTAACCCCACCCATTTGAGCGGTGTGCTCAAGAAATCCATGAACCCGCCACCAATAGCTCCAGCCACTGCTGTCGCTTTCGAGTGGCCACGGGCCCGCAATTCGGTGTAGTAGCCGCCTGTCGCGGCCTCGGTCCCAGTTTCGAGCAATGCCAGCGGGACCGCAATCTTGCCTGCACCCCGCAGTAGCCCCCGTGCCTTGGCTGCTGCCCCGCCCGCCGCTCCGGCCGCCCCGGCAGCTCCGGCCGCTCCGGCAGCTCCGGCCGCTCCGGCCGCTCCGGCAGTTCCGACCCCGGCCGCTCCGGCAGTTCCGACCGCGGGTGCCGTGGCCGCCGCTGCCCGGGGTGCCAGGAAGGCCCGAGCGGCGGAAAAGGCAGCGTAGCCCGCCAACCCGCCGGCCAGCATGCCACCGATCCCGGTCCCGGCCAGTGCCGGCACGGCCATGCCGGCAGCGACGGCCAGCCCGCCGCCCAACCGGCCGAACAGGCCGCCGCCCAATCCCAGCAAGCCGAGAAACCGTGAGGCCATCAGGGCCAGCCCGCCGAACATGATCACGTTTTGGCCCGCTTCGTCGAGGGACTGCATCCAAGCCCGCAGCGACTGGTCGATCTGCTTCATCCCCCGGACCAGTGGCCCGAAGACCACCACCAGCTCCCTACCGAGTAGCTTCAGTTCGTAGGCCATCTGGGCCTCAAGCACGGTGCCCGAATAGCCCCGGCTGAATAGGTTCTGCCCCACCTGCTGCACCTGGGCGGCGGCCGTGGCGGCGACCTGGGCCCGGGCCGCCGCGCGTGTCTCCCGGTCTTGTTCCTGGGAACGCCACGCCTCCAACTGGTCCTGGAACAACCGCCGCAGCCGCCGCAGCTCATCCTGGTGGGCTGAGCGCAACCGGTTGACCTGGGTCTGGTGCTGGGCCTGGACTTGGTCGACCAGCTCCAGGCCCAGAGAGCGGGCCTGACGGAGCTCGGCCCTGTGCTGGGCCCGGAGAAGAGCAAGTTGTTGGGTGTACTGCTCCTGCTGGAGGCGAAGCCGCTCCAGGTAAAACCCTTCGAGCTGCCGCTGTCGGTTCAGTTCCGAGGGCATGTTCTGGCCCGTGGCACTTGCGGCATCAGCCAATCTGGGACGACGGGCGTGTGCCGGTCGCGGTTGAACCGGGCCAGTTCGGCGACCGGGTCGACCGATTGTGTTTCATCTCTGTTTCCGGCGGTGAGCACCACGACGAACTCGAACGGGGACCAGGTCAGCAACTCGGCCGGCCTTAGCCCCCAGTGACGGAAGGCCGTGCCCAGCCACTCCGGCCAGTTCACGTCTTCGAGGGTCAGGGCGAGCCGGAGCGGGTCGATTTTGGGCCGCCGACCTCCGTGCGGCCGGTGGCCACCCGCATCAGCCGCTCAAACACCTCTTCGGCGTTACCGGAAGTGATGACCGCCCGCAGGCCTTCCCGGGTCAGGCCCGGTGTCGTCTTGTGGCCCCGGACGTAAAGCTCTTCGGCGACCCAGCCGGGGTCGGTCGCGCGGAACTGCAGGATCGCATCAAGCCCGAGCGGGGTGCCGCGGATCTCCGACCTCACGATCTCCCGCACGGCCTCGGCCCGGTCCTCGGGCGTCATCTTGTCCAGCACGGCCTTGCACCGCGTGTACGGGTCGCCCAGGGCCTGCTCGGCCCGCCGCCGCAGCTCCCGCATCAGCCGCCACTCCTCGGCCAACCCGATCGGTGCGACGGTGATGCACAGGTTGCCCACCTCGACCGTCCCCGACCCGCCCAACACCATCTCGTCCATAGCTCACCCCCGGACCCCTGGGTCACGGCGGGGGCACCCCCCGCGTCAATCGCCCATATTCGCAAACCACCTGGACCCGTCTGGCCCGCTGCTGGTCATTGGTGACACGGACCGACCGCACGATTGTCCCGTCGACCTTGTCCCACTGGCTTAACGCCCCCCGCTTCAGCCAGAAGTTGAGTACCGCACCCTCGGTGAGGCCGAGGGCCTGCGGGTAGGCCACATCGTCTTCCGGGACTTCCATCTCCAGGGACTGCACCTTGACGATGATCGGCATCCCCTCGGCCACACCCTCACTGGACGAGTCGGTCACGTCGTCGATGACCGCCTCCGTCACTAATGTCCACTGGCTGTTGTGGACGATGACGTTCGGGGTGCCCTGCCGCACCCAGTAGCCGCCGTGGCCGCTAACTTTCGCCATGATTGTCTCCGTTAACTCCCGTTACCCGGTCCGGCCGATCGCACGGAGCCAGAACGAAACCGGGGCCGGACCGGGGTTGCTGAACCAGAGCCGGGTGTTCGGTGCCGTGAGCGGTAGGCCGTCGTGCCGCCCCAGCCACGCGAAGGTGTCATGCACGTCGATCCGGTCGGCCGTCGCCACACCCCCGAAGAACAACTGGGCGGCGTTGCTCTGGCCCTGGGGGCCGAACCGGACCACCCCCGTGTCGCTCGTGACGAACAGCTCGATGCCGACGAGGCGGCTGAACGACGCGGCCCGGTTGAGGGCGTCCGGTTCGGTCGCCAGGTCGACGTGTGTCGAGCCGCCGGCTGCCAGGGTGATCGTCTTTTCGATGACCGAAAACGGTCCGGACCCGAACGGTTGGCGGGGCCAGCGTAAGGCCGGCGTTGTCCCCACCCCGTGCCGGGACCGCGCCTCGGCATTGCCCGCGCGCTGCACGAACCCGCCCTGCCAGATGACCGAACCGAGCAGCACGTCAGGACGCCTCCAGTGTCACCGTGGCTTCGTAGTCGAGCCGGCAGTAATGCACCCGCCGGCCCTGGTAGTCCCACCCGGCGTAGCCGCGTTGCTCACTGACCCGCATCAGGTGGGTTGGGGTGTATGGGGCATCGAGCGGTAGCATCGCCCAGTCCAGCCCGGCCCGGGCAGCGGGCGGCTGGCCGCCGAACCGCAGGGCCAAGACGATCTGGTCGACCTGGCCGAGTTCGACGGCGTACACTTCGAGCTGCACCCTGCCGAGCTCGACCGCCCCGCCGTCGGACTGGTACTCGGGCCGGCTGCCCTGGTCGGTCACGACGACGTAGGGGGGTCGGACCCTGTCCCCGGCCGACGAGATTGGGGCCTCGCCGAGGTAGATCGGGGGTCGGTGACCGTGGGGGAACGCCCCGTGCGGCAGGGAGTCGTACCGTTCCATCACGGCATGGGGGATGCTGACCGGCATGCCGTCAATGTCCGGCGGACCCCGGGAACTTACGAGTTCCCACGAGTTCGCGGAGAATGACCAGCAAATATGAAGCGAGAAGTGATCATCACCGGTCTGGCAGAGGGGTGGAAGATCCGCGACATTGCCGCGGCAGCCGGCGTGTCGGAACGCACCATCACGCGATACGCTCACAACCCCGCCATCCAGGACGAGGTGAAGCAGATCCGCGACCAGACCCGGTCCCGAATCGCCGCCCGTGTCGCTAGTGCTGCCGCTGAGGCAGTCGAGACCCTCGCCAAGCTCCTCTCCGACTCGAAGGCGACCGTGCGGCTCGGCGCAGCCCGGGCGCTCTTGGAAGCCTACCGCGCCTTCGACACCGAGAGCTGCACCGACCAACCGAGCGTACCTGTCGATGTCATCACCAGCCTCCTGGCCCGTATCGGAACAGCTCCTCAGCCGTCTGCGGGCGGCCACGCCGTGGCACCCCCTGCCGGGGCCGCAGAGCCTGGCCTATCTCAGCCCGGCAGATGAGCTCTATTACGGCGGGGCGGCAGGCGGTGGCAAGACGTGGCTCCTGATCGGCCTGGCCCTCACCGCCCACCGCGACTCGCTCATCTTGCGGCGGCGGGCCGTGGACACCCGCGCCATCTCAAAAGTGTTCGCGGGTCTGGACTACGGCCGCTGGAAGTGGTCCGGCGCGGGTGGGGAACTCGTTACGCCGGACGGCCGCACCGTCGAGGTCGGAGGGTGCGAACACGAGCAAGACGTGCTCAAGTACCAGGGTGCCCCGCACGACCTGATCGCCTTCGACGAGCTGCCCCAGTTCACGCAGAGCCAGTACACGTTCATCTCCGGCTGGAACCGCGTGCTGCGACCCGAGAAGTACCCGTCGCAACGGTGCCGCATCGTCGGGGCCGGCAACCCGCCGACGAGCCCCGAGGGGGAATGGGTGCTCCGCCGCTGGCGGGCCTGGCTGGACCCCACCGGCGGCCAGGCGGCCCGGCCTGGCGAACTCCGCTGGTACACGACGATCGCCGGAGAAGAAGTCGAGTGCCCCGACGGCCGCCCCGTGGATCACGCCGGCCAGCTCTACACGCCCCGCAGCCGCACGTTCATCCCGGCCCGACTTGAAGACAACCCGGCCCTGTTCAGGACCGGGTACGCCGCCACGCTGGAGGCCCTGCCAGAGCCGCTGCGGTCGATGCTGCGGTACGGGGAGATGCACGCGGCCCGCCGGGACGACGCCTGGCAGCTCATCCCGTCCCGCTGGGTCGCCGAGGCCCAGCGGCGCTGGCAGGCCCGGGCGAACGGGTTCGGCCCGGTGACGGCGCTGGGGGTGGACGTGGCCCGGGGCGGGGATGACCAGACAGTCGTAGCTGTGCGGCACGGAGCCACCATCGGTCAGGTTGTGCGCCGGCTGGGCCGTGACACCCCCGACGGCCAGTCGGTCCTGGCCCTGGTCCTGGCCACCTCACCCGATCCGGTGCCGGTGAACGTCGATGCCGTGGGCATCGGGGCGGCCGTCTGCGACCTGGCCCGGGCGGTGGGGTGGCGGCAGGTCGTGCCCGTGGTCGCCTCGGCGTCGGCCGCACACTACCAGGACCGCCGCGTCCCCCACCTGCGGTTCGTGAACACCCGCGCCGCCATGTGGTGGCACCTGCGCTCACTCCTCGACCCCGAAGGCGGCCCCGAGAACACCCGCCTGGCCCTGCCTCCCGACCCGGAGTTGCTCCGCGACCTGGTCGCCGCCCGCTACGAGCTGCGGGCCGGCGGTGTGCAGGTCGAGGGGAAGGACGAGATCTGCCGCCGCCTCGGCCGCTCCCCGGACGCCGGCGACGCGGTCGCACTCGCCTGCTGGACCCCACCCCGCGCCGGCCTCGTCGCCCTCGGCGGCTGACCAGATTCATTAAGGGGCAGGGATCGTGCTATCAAACGCTTCCAGCCCGCCTCCGCACGGGCTCCGCCGCGTTTCACAGTGGATGAAACACGCTACGCCCTCGTCTTCATTACCGGTGAAACTGGTGAAAGTGGCCAGCGTGTACACATGGTCTATTCGTTGACGACCGACGATGCGAGCCACGGAAATTTCCCCGACGAGCGGGTCAAACTCGTCGAGGACTAAGCCGTCCAGAGGGCCGCCCTCAAACACCCATAGCACCTTGGATTTGTTACCCATGATTGCCTCCGGATCAATGACCGTGCTTCTGGAGCAAAGCCTCCGCGTCGTCGTGCTTGCCGGCGGCGACGTGCAGGATGACCTGCGAGCAGTTCGCTGCGGTGCTTGACGGAAAGCGGAGGTGGTGTCATAATGTTAATGCCTCATGTTCGTGCCTCAGTGAACCGCGACTTCGCCACGCCCAGGTTGCCGCCCTGGGCGTGGCGTTTGATGGCGGCTGTATCAGGTCGTCGGGGGTTTCGGCGCGACGGTCGGGTTCGTCTCGTTGACGCTCTGCAGCCACTTCATGACGGCGCGGGGGTCGAGCAGGACCGCGCGGCCGATCCTTGTGAAAGGCAGCCCGCGCTGAGCCATCCAGTTCTTGATCGTCCTTTCTGAGACGCCAAGCATCTTGGCCATCTGGGCGGGCCTTACGGTCAACGGCTGAATTTGGGCCTGTCCCACGCCGCAACTCAGCAGCCATTCGTCTTTCTGCAGAGGCTTCAAATCGGCTGTTTCCATCGAAGTTCCTCTAGGGGATGCGGCCGGTCGGCCGCTCGGTCAGTCCACACAAGCCAGTCTGACTGGGGACGTGGGAACTTTTCTGGAGGATGCCGGGATTGACCCGCACGACCTCCGGGCGGCGTCATGTAGCGCGCTGCCACGACAGGGCCGGTGCCTTCGTCCTGGGGGGAAACATCTACACCATCAGCACCATCTACACAGTCGGGGCCGGGGCTGATTTCGAGCCGAGGGGGATCATCTACACCATCAGCACTATCGACACGCCCGGCCTCCGGGGCGGGTGCCGCGTGTGTAGATGTGTAGATGGTGCTGATGCTCCCGGCCGATGCCGATAACGCGCAAGCGGGGTAAACAGTCCAGCGAACACCAGGCCCCGCGCGTGAACCGATCTTGTCCAGCATCAACCCGCCGAC
>Ga0308417_1002530_pt1 | contig 12043 bp, 10 predicted proteins | sample HotsprSampleOS65_FD_203528 | JGI IMG/M metagenome (GOLD analysis project Ga0308417, IMG submission 203528) | Hot spring phototrophic mat microbial communities from Octopus Spring, Yellowstone National Park, Wyoming, United States - 20090730_OS65 ... | reverse complement strand
GACCCAGACGCCCGCTGGCAATCTTCAGTCGCTGTGACGCAAACTTTCGCGAGGCCGCGACCGCATCAGGCCCGCGTGCCAGGGCGGATCCAGAACCACCTCCACCTCCACGTCCGTCACTCCTGGTAAATCCCGCAGGGCCCGGTAGACCCCGGCCACCAACAAGTCCTGCAAGGGACAGCCGGGACTGGTGACGGTCATTCGGATCCGGACGCTGGAATCTTGCAGGTTCAGTTCGTAAATCAGGCCCAGATCCACGATGTTGACGTTCAGCTCGGGGTCGACCACTTGACGCAGGGCACTCCAAATCTGGTCTTCTTCGATCCTCATGGCACGGCTGTGCGGTGGGCTGCGTTATCCAGGGGAACCGGGTTTTTGGAGAAGTAGAGAAGTAATGGGCTAGGATGTGGCCAGTGTTGAGAAGATGACAAAGCACACCGGCTCCCAAACAGACAGCCCCGTAGCGTACCGTGGGCGCGTGGACCAGGAGCGTACCGAGACTCAACCCAACCAGGCCGAGCAAGTGCAGCACATAACCCGCGCACAATAACCCGTGCCGGTACAGTTCTTCCAGGGCCGGTACGGACTGCCGTCCGATCCAGGGTCCGTAACGGTGATACCAGACCAGGAACGGCACGATTTTGTAAAGCATTCCAATCAGGCAGAACCCAAGGACACCCAACAACCCCCACAGACCATAAAGGTTCTCGAGTTGACCGACGCGCGGGGTCAGTACCAGGCCCGGCCACGAAAGATACAGCGCAAGGCCACAGACAGGACCAAGCCACACCAGGCCTGTCAGAAAGTAGCGCAGCGGCCAATCCAGAACAGGCCGGCGTCGTTGCCGCAGCAGGCGCAGCACTTCCCAAAGATACAGACCGATGGCCAGGACACCCAACGCTGCAAAAGCCACTTTCCAAGGGCTGCGGTGGAGAATGGTGAAAAAGCTGCCGATCACGGCTGCGTTCAGCAGCAGCAGGGACACTACCGAACGCGTCGGATGCGGCGAGGGGCTCAGCGCAAACAGGGGCACCAGTTTGTAGGACACCCCCACCAGCAGCATGAGGTAGACGCCCACCACGCCCACATGGGCATGAGCATGCATGAGCCCAATCTGATCGAACCGCTTCAAGTAAGTGGCCGTGGCGTCCAGAGCGTGGACCAGTGCACCCAGCGGCGAGGCGGGACTGAGCCGTGCAGCGGATTCGTAGGTGCACTTGGCCGCCGTCACCCCCAGGCCCACGGCAAGGACCACCGCCAGCCAGAATAAGGCACTTGCCACCGCAAGGCTGACCCCTCGTTGCCAGGGCGCCCGCGCCATCGTGCGGACCAAGTTGTAGATGCCCAGGCCAGCCCCGAAGGCCAGCACCGATCCATAATGCCCCACCTGTTTCAGGTCCCATTCCCAGAACATCCAGACCATGCCCGTAAACCCGATCAGGTGACACAGAAAATGCCACCGGGCCAATCGCTCGCTGTGAAGCCGGGTTTGCAGGACGACCGGCACCAATTGATACAGCGCACCGAAAACCACCGAACCGATCCACCCCAAAACCTCCAGGTGAGTGAGTGCAATCACATACTGGTTGTAATGGTAGGTGGTCAGAACTTCGGGCCGGAGTAGAAGGGCGGGAGGTAACGCCATCAGGGCCAGCCAGCCCACGACAAAAAAGCGCAGCGGAACATGGAGCGCCGGGCTACCTTGCAGAGCGGGCCCCGCAACAGAGCCCGCCCGAGCTGCTGTCGCGGCCTGCACTGCTGAGTTGCCTGGGGTCATGAAATCGTTCCAAAAGGGCTCTAGGGCCGGTGAATACGGGTCTCGAAGGAGCCATCCGGCAAGGGATGGGTCCGGGCTTGAAACCCGCGTGACGCCAGCAAGGGATACAGGTGCAGAGGCCGGCGATCGGTTTGCACCACCAGGGTTTGGCGCGGCTGGAGCAGCGCGACCGTTTCAAGAACGCGCATCATCGGTTGCGGGGGCTCCAGCCCGCGGACGTCGAGCCTGAGTTCGGGGCTCGAGGCGGAACCTCCGTACGCCGTCTCCGGTACGTCGCTGGCTGGAACAACAGCCGCGGGCAATGCCGAGGTGTCCGATCCTGTGGGCCGGAAAAGAACTTCAAAGTCTCCGTTGGCCAGCTCTCGGGTCTCGTGAGCCAAACCTCTGGCGCCCAGCAGGGAGTAAAGGGGCACGGGCTCGAAAGGCGCCAGCAAACGCAGGCATTGGCCGGGCTGGAGCTGTTCCACGGCCGCCAAAATGCGGCCGCAAGGCTGCCGGCCGGCCCGGAGGTCTGCGCGAACGTCCACCGTCACGACAGGTCTCTTCATCAGGCTCCAACCTAGACGCCGGTGACACTCGAGGCATTGATGCAGGTCAAAAGGATTACGCAAGGACCGCAGCCTACGGGAGCGGCCAGCAGGCAAAGGGTAGAAGCGAGCCGGACCGAAAGCTACGGCGAAGACCCGGGCGCGTTTTCCTGGGTTTTCTCGGCGGCGGCGCGGTGCGCTTCGGTTTCGCGGTGCTCGAGGTTGCGCAGAACGCGGGCTTTCAGCTCGCTCAGCGATGGCTCGGTCACCCGGCCGAGCAATTCGCGGGCTTTCTCGAATCGGCCGGCCATGATGTTGATCCGGGCCAGATGAATAAGCACTCCCTGACGTTCGACCTCGTCGCGGGCCAGGCCCAGGGTGTAGGTCCAAGCCAGCAGGGCTTCATTGGTCCGGAGTGGCCGAATTCCGTAGTAGGTCTGGGCAATGTCGTGAGCGAGGAAGAAGTTGGTGGGGTCCAACTGCAGGGCGCGTGCGTAGAGGTCGAGGGCCTTGTCGAAGACCTGTTGTTCGTTGATCCCGAAGAACTGCATGGCATCCTGGCGGAACAGGTACACCGTGGTGCCGAAGTTGTGATAGTAGACCGGTTCGTGCGGGTCCAGCTCGATGGCGCGTTGGTAGTAGCGGAAGGCGTTGGTCACCGGGCCGCGGTGGCCGTAGTAATTGGCCAGATTGTTCCAAGCGGCCGGGTTGTCCGGCTCCAGTTGCCGGGCCTTTTCCCATTGCTCGACGGCGCCCTCCTCATCTTTGACATCGTTGAGGAAACTGCCATAGGCCAGGCGTGCCCGGGCATGGTTGGGATGGCGTCGCAAGAAGTCTTCGTAGGCTCTGCGCACAGGGGCCAGACGATCTTCCACGCGCTGGCGCAGGGTTTCGCGGGCTTTCAGGCCGTCCGTGGCGACGGGCTGGAACTCGCGGATCAGTCGATCCACCTCTTCCTGGGTCTGGTCGTCAAGTTCCAGCAGCTTTCGATATTCCTGCTCGACCGGGTCGTCCGGGCTGGGGCGTGCTACGTTCGTGCGGGCGGCCGGTGCCGCGGGCAGGGCCAGCTCGGCCGGCGGCGCGTTGGAGGTGAGCAGCGCCGTCAGCAAGACCATCAAGAGATTGCTCATGGACTCAAGGTAAGCTTCCGCCAGGGTTTGTCGAGGACGAGTAAACCCCAGAAGCCGTCGTCGGGCATCTCAGGTCCGCGGATGGGCGGTGCAGAGGCGCAGGTGCCCCTGCGCGGCGTGGGCCCGGGCCAGGGCCACATACTTGAGGGCTCGCGCGCGCAATCCCGCTCGTTCCTCCTCGCTCAGACTGCGGACCACGCGGGCTGGAACCCCCACCACCAGCGAGCCGGGCGGAACCTGGAAGCCTTCCCGGACCAGGGCGCCGGCTCCCACGATGGATTGAGCCCCGACGACGGCGCCGTCCAGCACCGTGGCGTGCATGCCAATGAGGCTTTCGGAGTCCACCTGACAAGCGTGCAAAATGGCCCCATGCCCTATGGTCACATACTCCCCCACAACACAAGGCCGGTCGTCGGACAGGTGCAGCATCGCATGATCCTGAACATTGGTCCCTCGCCCCACCACGATGCGGTTGAGATCGGCCCGCAGTACGGCCTTGGGCCAAATGCTCACCTCCTCGCCCAGTGTCACGTCGCCCATCAGGACAGCATCCGGGGCCAGGTAAACGGAGCCCGTCCACGTGGGTGTACGATGGAGGAACGGAAACGCACCGATGGGTTCGGCCATGCCCCCTTGCTAGCCAGCTCGGCGCAACCATGGCAACCAAAAACCCGCCCGGGCCGAGCGGACACCGGGCGGGTCGTCGCTTCCCACTCACAGCCCTAACGACAGTGTCGGTGTGGACCGCGGGAAAAACTGGCGTGGTAGTGCACCGTGACGACCGGTGCCGGACGGACGATCACAGGGGGCGTACACACCACCGGCACCCGCGGAGGACAAACCACCGGGGCCGGAGCCATGACCACCGGCGGTGGCACAACCACTACCGGCGGCGGAGCCGCGTAAACTACCGGCGGCGGGGCCGCGTACACCACCGGCGGCGGGGCGGCGTACACCGGGGCCGGCTGCAGGGCTTGCACCAGCACCGCTCCGGCAATGACCCCCGTCAGGATTTTCCCTGCCGTGGCCCACTCGCGGTCACCAGCCTGCACCCGGGAACCGCCGGCCACAGTCAGCCCCAGCACCGTCAGCACTGCCAAAGTCTTTTTCATAGGTTCACCCTTGCACCGCTTGGTTCGGCTCTTTCCGTGGGATTGGACGAGTAGCCTTGAGTTTTATTCGGTCCGGCATTAGTGGTGGACGGTGGACTGACTATGACCTCCGGACCACGGAGCAAACCACCGGTGTACCGGCGCCAACGGCGCCTGCCGCGCCGCCTGAACGAGTTGACGCCCACCCGGGCCTTTAACCCACGCACCTTTTTCCGCGAAATGGTCTGGAAGGCCCTGCTCACCCCGCGCACCGGCCGACCCAAGCCGCCGGCCTTCCCGCGGCTGCAGCCGGGACAGGTGGCCCTGACCTGGATCGGGCACGCCTCGTTTCTGATCCAGTTCACCGACCTGAATGCGCTGATCGATCCGAATTTTGCCAACTGGTTGTTCTTCCTGAAACGGATCCGTCGCTCCGGCCTCAAGATCGAGGACCTGCCGCCCATCGATCTGGTGCTGCTAACCCACGCCCATTTCGATCATTTTCACCGGCCCAGTCTGCGCAAGCTGCCCCATCCCAAAATCGCGGTCATGCCCTGGGGCATGGGTGATCTGGCCCACGACCTCGGCTTTGAACGGATTGTGGAATTGGAGTGGTGGGATCGCTTCTCGCACAACGGCTGGACGGTCACCTTGACCCCCTGCCGACACTGGGGAGCCCGGGTCTTGCGGGATGACCACCGCGGCTACGGCGGGTTCATCCTCGAACATCAGGGCCGCCGGATCTTTCATGCCGGGGACAGTGCCTACTTCGAGGGCTTCAAAGAGATTGGCCAGTATTGTCCACCCGAAATCGCGTTGTTGCCCATCGGCGCTTACAAACCCGACTCCTTCCGCAGCGTGCACATGGGACCCGAGGAAGCCCTGCAGGTCTTCAAGGATGTGCGGGCCCAGTGGATGGTGCCGATGCACTACGGTAGCTTCAAACTCTCCTTCGAAGACCCGGATGAACCACCGCGCCTGTTGCGGCAACTGGCGCAGCAGCAGGGGCTGCTCTCCAGCATTCGGTTCCTCGAGGAAGGGCTGCCGGAACTGTTCTGACGCCGGACCGCAGCCCCGAACAATGGACCGGCTCGGGCGGACCGGTCGGCTCGCCCGTCGGCCGCGGCCACCCCTGCACAGGCAGCAAGCTGCGACCCGAATCCACATGACCCACCCAGAGCGTCCCATTCCTGGCAAGCCACGCGGAGCCGTCCGTATCTGAAAAGACCAAGTCATCCCCATGATTCCTAAACCTGAAATCCAGTTCCGGCAGTCGCTGCGTCCTCAGCGGCGGCCCCCCTTCCGCTTTTACAGCAGAGGCCAGTGCTCTCGACGCAAGATGGCCTGCCAACCCGGGCGCTGAGAAAGAACCTCCCATCTCTCCCGGTAGGATTCCCGCAAAGGCCCATGACCCGGCCATGCACAAGAACCGCTACCCGACCGCCCGACCTTACGCCCTCGGACCCGGGCCGCAGACGTCGCTGCTGCGGGTGTGGGCGGGGGCATCCCAGTTTCTGTGCAAAGGTTCATGACCTTTCCCGGGCGCTCAGCCCTTTTCGGCCTGTCAGCGTCGTTCATGGACACCACGCCAGCAGGAAAACCCGTAGGGCTGCAGCCGGGCGGATCTCCCTGTGTCCCCACTTCATGCGACTTGGCGGCTGACAACCCCTCTCCTCAGAGTGGGTCCGACAAAAGGGTTTAGAACCGACAGAGAACTATGAAAACGAGCAGGATGTCTTCCCCGGTCCTGTGGGCGGCCAGTCTGGGGCTGATGCTGCTGGGCACGGCCCGGGCCGACGTAATCATCAGCACATTCGACAATTTTACTTCCGACGCGCTGTACGCCTCGTGGGCCACGGCCACGATCGTTTCGGGACCTACAGCTTACACGATCACGGCCTCGGGCTAAGGAAGCAACTGGAAGTATCTGGGGACAATCGACGGTAGAGGCTACGATACGGTGCAACTCACCGTTACCCTGAGCGGAGGTGGCGACGGGTTTTTGGGGCCGATCGTGACGCTGAAGGACGCCGACGGCACGGCCTACCATTATACCTGGTACGGTCGGACGCTAGGGTCGCACGTGCTGACCCGGCCGGTGAACCAGCCCAGTTGGACCGAACCGGGCGGGATTCCCGGGTTGGACCTGGCCACGTTGACGCACCTGCATTTGCAACTGGATCCGGGCGGGTACACGGGCACCTACACGGTTTCGTTTGAAGATCTGCGGTTGATCCCGGAGCCTTCGGCCCTGGCACTGTTGCTGTGGGGCGGGCTGGGTTTGGTCTGGAGCCGGTGCCGGCGCTGAACAGCGGCCTGCGAAAGTGTCTCCCCGCTTTGTGTGGTCGGTTATGAAACGAGTCTGGAGTGGACGGGCAGCTCTGGTGTGCGCGGGCTGGCTGGCCATCTTGCCGGTGGCCCGCGCCGAAACGATCATCGCCACGTTCGATGATTTTTTCGCCCTGGACGGACTTTTTGCCTGGGCCGATGCCACGATTGTAGCCACGGAGACGAACTATTCCATCACGGATGTCTGTTACGGCAGCGGCTACAAGGACATCAACGTGGATGCCACGGGGGAGACCACGGTGGTGGTCACGGTGACGTTGGACGGTCCGCCAGAAGCTGATGGACATCTGGGGCCGATCGTTTCCCTGGTGGATGCCGACGGCACGTTTTACAATTACGCTTGGTACGGTCTGACGCGCGGTCGGCATGTGCTGACGATGGATGTGCACCGACCGACGTTCGTGTCGGCGGCAGGTGCGGTGCCGGGGTTGGATTTGTCGAAGCTCGACTTTTTCCATCTCCAACTGGATCCCGGCTTTTGGGGCTGCGGCGGCGCCTACACGGTGATCTGGGAGGACTTCCGGCTGGTGGGGGCACCCGGTCCGCAAATTACGGCGTGGCGGTATGAGCCGGCTCTTTCCGAATTCACGCTGAGCTGGCAGTCGAAAGCCGGGAAGTTGTATGCCCTTTGGTACACGCCGAATCTGGCCATCCCATTCCAGCCGCTGGTCACGGACATTTGCGCCGAGGCCACCGAAGTGACCTACAGTGTGAGGCTGCCCGAGGGCAACTCCGGCTACCTGCGGGTGCTACAGCAGCCCTGACGGGGCGTGCAACCTTCGCGTCGTTCGACCGCTCCGTGACCTTGCCTCGCCCGAGTGAAACCGGCGATCTCCGTCGCCGGTTTCTCGTTCCCCAAATGGCCCGGCACCTGGGAGGGGCCCGCTGCAGGGCCGCAGGTGGGCTGGGCCTGGTGCTGGGCTTGCTTGCGACATGGAACGCCCCGGCGGCCGAGAAGCGACTCCTGGCACACTACATGCCGTGGTATACCGCCCCACCGATCAGCAGCCGGTGGGGATGGCACTGGACGATGAATCGCTTCGATCCCGAACAGCAGGACGAGGAAGGCCGGCGGCGGATCGCTTCCTGGTACTACCCGCTCATCGGGCCCTACGACTCGGCCGATCCTGCGGTGCTGGAGTACCATGTTTTGTTGATGAAGCTGGCCGGTGTGGACGGGGTCATTGCGGACTGGTATGGGAAAGACGACTACCTGGATTATGGGGTGATCCATCAGCGGACGCTTCGGCTCCTCGAATGGGTCCGGCGTGCCGGACTAACCTTTTGTCTGTGTTACGAGGACCGGACAATCGCCCGCATGATCGAGGGAGGATACATTCCCCCCACCCAGGCCCTTGCGCTGGCTCGTGAGACCATCCGCGAGGCGGAACGCGTTTTCTTCACGCAGCCGGGCTATTTGCGGTGGAACGGTCGGCCGGTGCTGCTGAATTTTGGCCCCGTGTATTTCACGGGCGACCAATGGCCGGGCATTTTCTCGGTTCTGGCGCCAACCAATCAGCCGGCTTTCTTCACGCTGGACCGACGCGTTACGGGAGCCTTGGGCGCCTTTAACTGGCCGCCCATGTGGGCCAGTAGCACCAACGGCGGCATTTTGAGTCGCGAAGCCCTGCGATCGTATCTGGATGGATTCGAGCAAAAGGCGAGCTCATGGCCGGCCTACATCAGCAGCGCGTTTCCCCGGTTTCACGATATTTATGCCGAGGCGGGGGTTGGGCCCAGCTACGGACGATTGGAAGATGCCGAGGGGGAAATTCTGCGGCTGACTTTGCACCGGGCTCTGACCAATCGCTCGACGTACGTTCAGTTGGTGACCTGGAATGATTTCGGGGAAGGAACGATCCTGGAGCCGACACGGGAATTCGGATTTCGCGACCTGCAGATGGTGCAGGAAAGTCGACGCCGGTTTCTGGATCCGTCCTTTACCGGCAGACCAGAGGATCTGGAGCTTGCGTGGAGATTGTACCAGTTGCGGCGCCACTTCTCCGGGCAACTGCTGGTGGAAGCGGAGTTGGACCGTGTGTTTGCTCTGGCCGTGGAGGGCTCCACGGAGACGGCCAGGCGGCTCTTGGACGCCCTGGAGCAACAGCGGCCCGTGCTCTACGCCTGGGGATGGGCCAATGACCGGCTGGCCCTGCGGGTCGGCGGGTGGCGGGCCGCCGGAGACCTGGAGATCCAGTGCACAACAAACCTTCTGTTGGGCCCTTGGGAAACCGTGGCGGTTTATCCGGCAGGGACGAACGCGCCGATGTTCGAGGCGACCGTCGACCGCAGCGGGCCACCCCGGTTCTTTCGCGCGCGCAACCGGTGATGCGATGGCCAGCGACCGGACGGCTTTCCCCGGCCGGGTTTCACCGCGCGGCGCTTTCCAGACGGTCGAACATCAGATCCAGAATGCGCGCCTGAAGGTAGCTGTTATCCAGGTTCCACCGCGTCACATCGGGGTGCTTGGACCACTTGACCGCGCCATCGGTGAAGAGCACGTTGAAGCCTCCCTCGCGGTAGTGGGCCCAAAAGTTGACCCCTTGGATGACGTCAACGGCAAACAGCTTGTGAGGTTCCAACTGGCTCTCGCGCCTGTACCGGCGGCGGGTATCGATCGGGCCAGGCCGATTGCCCGCGTTGACGGTGCGCGGATTGTAGAGATAACTGGAGCGCACATCGCCGCCGGCGTCCGTGGTCAGCAACGGGGCGTAGTAACTGGTGCTGAAGGGGCCCTCCTTGACCGCGGGACAGAAAAAGATCGTGCCATCGCCGGTGTATCGCAATGGGTACAGGTAACCGCCATTTTGCCAGGTCCAACCGGGCACGGGAATGTTCTGCGGGGCCTTGCTACCGGCGGGGCCGTTGACCACGTAACGGCTGTAGTGAGAGGCGCTCAAGTCATCCTCGTTGGGCAATCCCACACGCCAAGGGGGCAGTCGGCCCTGAAAGTCCTGCACATACATCAGGGTGCCCTGGCCAAGTTGCCGAAGATTGCTGACACAGGCCATGCGCTGGGCGCGGGCCTTGGCTCGGGACAAGGCAGGCAGTAAAAGCCCCGCCAGGATGGCGATGATGGCAATGACCACCAATAACTCGATGAGGGTGAACCCGGCCGATTTGCCCGGCCGTCCCTGTTTGGAAGCAACACCAGACCAGACGGGCGTGTTCGTGCAGCTCAATAAGCTCGGTCGGGGCATGGGATCGATACGTCGGTTCAGGGTTGGCTCGCCCGGGCCCGCAATCGGCTCATGGTTTGTTCAATGGCCGTTCGCTGTTCGGGCGTCAGTTGGGGATGCTTCAGCAGTTTTTGAAACTGCTCCAAAGTCTCCCGGGGGTTGCCAGTACGACTGACGGCCAGCGCCTCTTCCAAGAGAAGTTGATGGGCTGCGGGAGCCCTGGCGAAAGCCCGGCGCAATGTCGTTTCGTCTACAACGGATGCCGGACCTGAGGGCTCCGAGGCCCGCGAGCCGGACGCTGAAGGGGCATCCGGCGCGACCGCGCCGGGCAAACCGGGCGCCGGTGGGCCCGCCGCTGTTGAATCCGGGCCGTCCGGAGCGGACCGACTGCATGCCTGCAACAACAGTAAGGAGGGCAAGACCACGGAACCCACCCACCGGGCCAGCAAAAGTCCGCAACGCCAATGTGCTTTCGCCCGGACCGGCCGGACGCACGGGCAAACTTTGGACCGGAGCAGAGTAAGTGGCATTTCAGGGACACATTAGGCCGGAGCCACACGGATGAACATGACCAATTCTGGCCGGGCACGGGCCCCGGTGGCAGCAGGCCCCTCCGACAGAAAGGCCGAAAGCGTGACTCGGCAAAACCGAATCGACGCCGCTACCCGGAAGCCGCGGCAGTCAACGGGCCAGCTCGACGATGGTGATACCCGGGTTGGCGCGGTTGAAATCGACGTCGGCGCGAATCGAGGGGTGTCGCTGCGCCAGCTCGCGGCCCTCAAGGGTATCCCCGGAGAATCGCTCACCAATGACCACCAGGCGCACATGTCCCTCTTTGCGGCGAAGGTGCAGCGATTTCCGGATGGCCGGGCCCAGCCTGCCTCCGACGCCGGAGGAACCCCAACCATGGATGATCTTCAGCAGGGTGACCCCTTCGCGTCGGGCGCGATCGAGCTCCACGCGCAGCCGTTTCCGAGCCTCCTCCACGGTGGGACGACCAAGTTCCAGGTTGATCGTGCGCATCCAACAACCACTGCGGCGCCGTTCTACGCCGGTCAAGCAAAGTCGAACGGCCCAACGCGGGACTGACCGTTTCGGGATCGAGCTCGCGTGGACAAAAACGGCCATGCTGATGGCGCAGGTGGAGCCAGTCGGGCCCGAAGATATGGCTACGCTGACGCGTTCTTGGACCGACCCGGTGTGACAGCAGGTCTCTCGGGCCAGTTTTCCTTCAACTAGGATAGCAGGCTGTCGAAAAACGCAGCTGTTTTTCGGACAGGGCCTTTCAGGGGACTGACTTTTCAGCCGATTGTGGCGGATGCGAGCCGAAGGTTCGCTTGCTAGCCCGGCACCAGCAGCGCTCGGAACCGCTGCGGCCGCTTTTTTGCGGCCGCGGGAGCAGTGGCGGACTCACCGCGGCCGTTTGACCCAGCGGCTGCCAGACTCACTTTGCCATCCGCAGTAGGTTGGAGGCAGCCACCGCAAAATACCCCACGCTTCGCTCCGCAGCCGTCCTCGATCCCGGCTCCGTCTCCAGCCTCCGACCGTCTGGATCCAGCCCAAAATCTCCCCCACACGCTTGCCAATCTTCTAACGGAGACGATAGCCCGACCGAGCCGTCGTGCGCCGGTCCAAACCCGCCACGCGCAGCCCGTGCTTGCAGGCCACCTCTGGCGCAACCCCCACTGCCAGCAACCCGCCACAAACGCTTACGGGGCTAGGCCTTGTCGCCCCCGCAGTTCTGCCCCGCACCCCTGAGGGCAACGCTTCCACCGTAGCCACTGGCTGCAGGGCCACCTCAGGTTCAAGCTCGGCCATCGAATCTTGGATCCTGAACTCCGCACCCAGGCCGCGTCGGTTGTCCCTGAGCACCGGTCTGCCCAAACCTAGTCGGGCTTCTTCGCCGGGGGCCTTCCGGTCCCACCCACTGTCCGGATCGGCCCTGCGCCGGTGGGTGGCGTGGCTGCGCGTTTGCCCACCAAAGGCCAGC
>Ga0308417_1002529_pt1 | contig 12043 bp, 11 predicted proteins | sample HotsprSampleOS65_FD_203528 | JGI IMG/M metagenome (GOLD analysis project Ga0308417, IMG submission 203528) | Hot spring phototrophic mat microbial communities from Octopus Spring, Yellowstone National Park, Wyoming, United States - 20090730_OS65 ... | reverse complement strand
TTCTGCGCGATCTGCGGACGCAGTATCTGATCGGATACTACCCGAAGAACGTGCCGCCCAGCAGGGAGCGGTTCCACCGCGTGCGGGTGAGAGTGAAGCGGGAGGGCTACACAGTATCGGCGCGGACGGGCTATTTTGCCGATGCGATACCATGAGGGTTAGCGGAGGAAGGCAAGAGTGGCCAAGTCCAAAGCGCCGGCGCAGACGTTTGAAGAGGCTCGCTATTTGCGCCGGCTGGCAAGCACGAAGGCGAAGGTGCGGGTGAAACTGAAATGCGGGGAAGAGGTGGAGGGGTTTATCGAATACTGGGACCAGGGGTTCGTGCGGGTGACTCGGGAGCCGCACGCGCCGAACCTGTTCATCTTCAAGCACGACATTTCCTACATCGCCGAGCTGGGCGAATGAGGCAGGGGCGGCGCTGACGGTCACATGACAAGCTATCTGGAAACGGCGGTGGAAATCGCGCGCGAGGCGGGCGCGCTGCTGGCGCACTATTTCGAGCGCGGCATTTCATATGATCTGAAGGGCGAGTTCGACCTGGTGACGGAGGCCGACCGGGCGAGCGAGACGCTGGTGGTGGAGCGGCTGCACTCGTATTTTCCGGCGCATTCCGTGCTGGGCGAAGAGGGCGGCATGCGGGACAAGACGGGGGAGTTTTGCTGGTACGTGGACCCGCTGGACGGGACGACGAATTTTGCGCACGGCTATCCGGCGTTCAACGTGACGCTGGCGCTGGAGCGGCGGGGCGAGATGATCGCCGGGGTGATCCACGATCCGCTGCATCAGGAGATGTTCACGGCGGAGCTGGGAAGCGGCGCGTTTCTGAACGGGCGGCGGATCCGTGTGAGCGCCACGGAAAAGCTGGAAGAAGCGCTGCTGGCGACGGGGTTCCCGTCGCGGAAGCGCCATGAGAATGTCAATGTGCACTTCTTCCATCAAGTGGCGATGTCGTCGCACGGTGTGAGGCGGAGCGGGTCGGCGGCGCTGGATCTGGCGTACGTGGCCTGCGGGCGGCTGGACGGGTTCTGGGAATTCGGGCTGAACCCGTGGGACATGGCGGCGGGGCTGCTGCTGGTGCGCGAGGCCGGGGGGCGGACCACGACGATGACGGGCGAGGCGTCCGACATCCGGGGGGCGCATGTGACGGCGACCAACGGGCGGATCCACGGCGCGCTGCTGGAGCTGTTCGGAGAAGTCTTCGAAGGACGTTACCGGTATCCGTTGCCGGGTCTGCGCTGAGCGGGCAAGAGCCCGATTTGTGTTCCGCAACTGCGGGGTGTTACCCTAAGCAGTTGAAAATGCGAACCGTCGACCTGATTCAGCGCAAGCGCAACGGCGAAGAACTGTCGCCTGAAGAGATCCGCTGGCTGGTGGAAGCCTACACCCGCGGCGAAATTCCCGATTATCAGATGGCGGCCTTTTTGATGGCCGTGTATTTCCAGAACATGACGGACCACGAAGTGGGCGCCATGGTGGAAGCGATGATCGAATCCGGCGAGCGGGTGGATCTGAGCTCGATCCCCGGCGTGAAAATCGACAAGCACTCCACCGGCGGCGTGGGCGACAAGACGAGCCTGATCGCGGGTCCTCTGGCGGCCGCAGCGGGGGTGAAAGTGCCCATGGTGAGCGGGCGCGCGCTGGGCCACACGGGCGGGACGCTGGACAAGCTGGAGTCGATTCCGGGGCTGCGCACGAATCTGTCGATCGAAGAATTCCGCGACGTGCTCGACCGCGTGGGCTTTGCGGTGATGGGGCAGAGCGAATCGGTGACGCCGGCCGACGGCAAGCTGTACGCGCTGCGCGACGCCACGGCGACGGTGGAATCGACGGCGCTGATCGCGGCGTCGATCATGGGCAAGAAGCTGGCGATGGGGCTGGACGGGCTGGTTCTGGACGTGAAGGTGGGCAGCGGCGCGTTCATGAAGCGGCAGGTGGATGCGCGGCGGCTGGCGCAGATGATGGTGACGATCGCGCGGCGCAAGGATCTGCGGGCGCAAGCCCTGATCACGGACATGAACCAGCCGCTGGGGCGGGCCATCGGCAATGCGCTGGAGATCATGGAGGTGTCGCAGACGCTGCTGAATTCGGGCCCCGAAGATCTGACGCGGCTGTCGCTGGAGCTGGCGGCGCGCATGATCTTCCTGGGCAAGGCGGCCGAGACGCTGGACGACGCCCGGCTGATGGCGCAGAACCTGCTGCTCGAGCAGGCGGGCTACCGGAAGCTGAAAGAGATGATTGCGGCGCAGGGGGGCGATCCGCAGGTGCTCGACCGCTTCGAACTGTTGCCGAACGCGCCGATGGCTTACGAGATCGCATCGCCGCGCTCCGGTTATGTGGCGGCGATCGATGCCGAAGAGATCGGGCGCGCGTCGGCGATGCTGGGTGCGGGGCGCGACACGAAGGAAGACAGCGTGGACCCGGCGGTGGGCGTGTTCCTCGAAGTGAAAGTGGGGGCGCGCGTGGACGAGGGCGACGTGCTGTGCCGGATCCATTACTCGGATGCGGAGCGGCTGCAGGAGGCGGTGGAGCAGATCGAGGACGCGTTCCGCATTTCGAATTCAGAGCCTGAGCAGCGGGAGCTGATTCTCGAAGTGGTGGGCTGAGAGCGCGAGGCGAAGCATGGGGCGCTTCACAGGCCTGCTGGGGCTGCTTTGCATCCTGGCCCTGTGCTACGCCCTGTCGAGCAACCGGAAGGCGATCCGGCCGCGCATTGTGGCCTGGGGGCTGGGGCTGCAATTCGTTTTCGCGTTTCTGGTGCTGAAGACGGACTTCGGGTTGCTGTTTCAGGCGGCGAGCGTGGCGGTGAATGCGCTGCTCGAATTCGCCGAGAAGGGCAGCGAATTTCTGTTCGGCCCGTTGGGGGTGAAGACGGGCGCCTTCGGGGTGGTGTTCGCCTTTCAGGTCCTGCCGATCGTGATTTTCATCGCGAGCCTGTTTTCGGTGCTGTACTACTTCGGCGTCATGCAGGTGGTGATCCGCGGGATGGCGTGGGTGATGCACCGGGTGATGCGATGCTCGGGCGCGGAATCGACCGACGTGGCGGCGAGCATTTTCATGGGGCAGACAGAGGCGCCGCTGACGATCCGCCCGTTTCTGCCGAGGATGACGGAGAGCGAGCTGTTCACGATCATGACGGCGGGCATGTCGCACGTGTCGGGGGCGGTGATGGCGGCGTATGTGAAGATCGCGGGCGTCGACATCAAGCATCTTCTGACGGCGGTGATCATGACGGCGCCGGCGACGCTGGTGCTGGCGAAGATGCTGATTCCGGAGACGGGCAAGCCGGAGACGGCGGGCGAGGTGAAGGTGGAGATCGAGAAGCCGGGCGTGAACGTGATCGACGCGGCGGCGCGCGGCGCGGGCGAGGGGCTGCAACTGGCGCTGAACATCGCCGGGATGCTGATTGCGTTCATTTCGCTGATCGCGCTGCTGAACGGCGTGATGGGGTGGGTGCACGGGATGTTGGCGTGGTTTCCCGAGTCGCTGCAGAAGCTGTTCGGACTCGTGTTTGCGCCGGTGGCGTGGCTGCTGGGGGTGAGCTGGAAAGACGCGCAGGCGGTGGGCGACATGCTGGGCACGCGGATGGTGCTCAACGAATTCATCGCTTTTCTGCGGCTGGGCGAGCTGAAGGGCACGCTCGATGCGCGTTCCTTTGTGATTTCCACTTTCGCGCTCTGCGGGTTTGCCAATTTCAGCTCGATCGCGATCCAGATCGGCGGGATCGGCGCGCTGGCGCCGAACCGGAAATCGGATCTGGCGCGGCTGGGCGTGCGGGCGATGCTGGCGGGCACGATGGCGAATTTCATGTCAGCCTGTATTGCAGGGATGCTGTTATGATCCGCGCCGCCGCAGCCGAGTTGAGCCGCCGGGTTCCGGATTGGCCGCGGGTGGCGTTGGTGTTGGGAAGCGCGCAGGCGTCTTTCAGCGAGGCGCTCGAAGACCGGGTTGCCGTTCCATACGGCGAGATCCCGGGCTGGCCGGTGCCGCGGGTGGCGGGCCATGCGGGGGAGCTGATCGTGGGACGATGCGGCGCGAAGCGCGTCGCGGTGCTGAGCGGGCGGGTGCATCTGTACGAGGGCTGGACGCCGCAGCAGGTGGTGTTCGGCGTGCGCGTGATGGGGCTGCTGGGCGTGAAGGTGCTGGTGCTGACCAACGCGGCAGGCGGCATCCGGGAATCCTGGCGGCCGGGAATGCAGGTGTTCATCACGGACCACATCAACCTGCAAGGCGCGAATCCGCTCACCGGCCCGAACGACGACAGCCTGGGGCCGCGGTTTCCCGACATGTCGGAGGCGTATGACCGGCGGCTGCTGGCGCTGGCGCGCGCGACGGCGAAAGAGGTGGGGATGGACGCGGGCGAAGGCGTCTACGCGGCGATGCTGGGCCCCAGTTTCGAGACGCCGGCCGAGATCCGCTTCCTCCGGACGATCGGCGCGGATCTGGCCGGGATGTCGACCGTGCCGGAGGTGATCGCGGCGCGGCACCTCGGGATGCGGGTGCTGGCGATCTCCACGGTGACGAACATGGCGGCAGGGATGCAGGCGAAGCTGAGCCACGACGAGGTGCTCGAAACCGGGAAAGCCAGCGCGGCCGAGCTGCGGCGGTTTCTCGAGGCGTTTCTGGCCCGGCTGGAGGTCTGACATGGACCGTCTGATCGCTGCGGCGCTGGAGGCGCGGGAGCGGGCGCGGGCGCCGTTTTCCGGTTTTTGCGTGGGGGCGGCGCTTGAAGAAGACGACGGGCGCGTGTTTGCGGGCTGCAATGTCGAGAGCGCGTCGTACGGGCTGACGATGTGCGCCGAGCGCGTGGCGGCGTTCCGGGCGGTGGCGGAGGGGGGCCGGCGTTATCGGCGGATCGTGGTTGCGGCGGACACCGAGACGCTGACGCCGCCCTGCGGCGCCTGCCGGCAGGTGCTGTGGGAGTTGTGCGGGGATGTGGAAGTGGTGTTGATGAATCTGCGGGGGTCGCGGGAAACCATGCGGCTTTCGACGTTGCTGCCGAGGCCATTTGATGCGAAATTCCTGGATTAGCCTGTTTCTTTTCCTGAGCCTCGGCGCGGCTGAGCGGGCGGATCTGGTGGCGAGCGCGGCGAGGGTGGTGACGATGGACGCCGCCGGGCGGGTGATCGAGCGCGGCGCCGTGGCGGTGAGGGACGGCCGGATCGTGGCCGTGGGCCCGAGGGCGGAGATCGACCGGCGTTTCCGGGCGCGGCGGCGGATCGACCGCCCGGATGCGCTTCTGACGCCGGGGCTGATCAACGCGCACACGCACGCGCCGATGTCGCTGCTGCGGGGCATCGCCGATGACGTGCCCCTGCAAACGTGGCTCGAGAAGTTCATTTTCCCCGCGGAAGCGCGCAATGTGAACGAGGAGTTCGTGCGCGCAGGGACGCGCCTGGCGGTGCTCGAGATGATGTTGGCCGGGGTGACTACCTATGCCGATATGTATTACTTCGAGCACGCCATCGCGGAGGAGACGAAGCGCGCCGGCATGAGGGCGGTGCTGGGGCAGACCGTGATCGGCTTCCCTGCCCCGGACTTCAAGACGCCGCAGGAAGCGCTGGCGGGAGCGGAGAGATTCATCCAGGCGTGGCGCGGAGACGAACTGATCACGCCGGCGGTGGCGCCGCATGCGGTCTACACCACGGACGCGGCGACGCTGAAGGCGTGCCGGGCGCTGGCGGACCGCTATGGCGTGCCCGTGCACACTCACGTCTCGGAGACCAAGAAAGAGAACGACGACGCGCGGAAGGCGCACGGGACGACGCCCACGAGGTATCTGCTGTCGCTCGGGTTCTTTGGCGGGCGCACCATCCTGGCGCACATGGTGTGGGCGGACGCGGACGACCTGAAAGCCCTGGAGGGGCTGCCGGCGGGGATCGCGCACTGCCCGTCGAGCAACACGAAGCTGGCGAGCGGGATCCCGGATTACCGGGCGTGGCTGCGGGCGCGCGTGCCGATCGCGCTGGGCACGGACGGGCCCGCCGGGTCGAACAACGATTTCAACCTCTTCGAGGAGATGGATCTGGCCTCGAAACTGGCGAAAGTTTCGACGCTTGACCCGACCGTATTGCCGGCTGAAAAAGCGTTCCGAATGGCCACGATCGAGGGCGCCAAAGTGTTGGGAATAGAGAAGGAAACCGGCTCTTTGGAGGCGGGGAAGAAGGCCGATTTCATTACCGTTTCCCTGTCTGCGCCCCATGCTTTCCCCGCCCATGACGTCTATTCCATGCTGGTCTACAGCCTGAAAGCCTCGGACGTGAAGGACGTGGTGATCGGAGGGCGGATCACGGTGCTGGACCGGAGACCGCAAACACTTGATATGGGGGCAGTTGTGCGCGAGGCGGAGGCCTGGCGGCAGCGTGTGGCGCGCTCCCTGCGCTGAGCCTCAGGGGTGAAACCGGGCGGGCGCGCGGCGCGTCTCACGGGGTGGACGCAGGCCGCAAGGCGAGCTGAGAGGGGCGCCTGAGCGAAAGGCCTGCGGATCCGAATTCCTCAGGAGTTCAAGCCGGGGCGAAGCCACAATTCGCCCTGCGGGAGGTGAGATTCGCTTATGAAACTGCGTGGGAGGTGTGTGTCTCTGTTCACGCTTCTTTCAGCCGGGTTCTTTCTCCTGGCGACACCTGTTTTCGCCCAGGAGAGCCTGGATGTGTATGTCGGCACGGTGACCAACCAGGTGGAAGCGCGCAAGACGCCGATCGACACCTTTGGCACCGGCGTGCTGTACAACGCGCCGCAGATGACGGGCGCGTTCCCGAAGTTCGGCGCCAACCTGAAGCTGACCCCGTGGCTTGGGGTGGGTGGCGAGATGAGCTGGCGCGCCTCGAAGGGCGACTATGCCGCCTTGATGTACCGGCCGTTGTTCTATGACTTCTACGGCATGTACACGCCGCCTACGAAGTCGAAGTGGTTCGTGCCGGAGGTTCAGGCGGGCATGGGCGCGGCGAACCTGCGCTTCTACTACGAGCAGAGGCTGTGCAACAACTTCACCGGCTGCCGCACGTCGAGCTCCCTGGCAGGCACGGACAACAAGTTCACCACGCACTTTGGCGGCGGCTTCAAGACGTTCATCCACAACAACTGGTACGTGAAGCCGGAGTTCAAGCTGCGCTGGGTGAACGACCTGTTCCAGTTCGGCAGGAACTGGGTGCCTGAATACGGTCTCTCCGTCGGCTACACCTTCGGCGGAAGATAACCGTCCACCCGTTTCCCGCCCCGCCGCACGGGCGCGAGCCTGTGCGGCGGTTTTGTCTATTGCGGCGTTCCGGATTGACAGGCCGGCGGAAATCCCCCACACTTGGCGAGAGGGCAGACAGAGGGGCTGCCGACAAAAAAACCGCGCCAGGGAGGGGAGACCCATGAGCAGCCTTTACGTGATGTGCACGCGGAAGGTGCAGGGCGGGAAATTCATTGCGGAGCCCGGGCCGGCGAAATACCTGCTTGTCCCGGAAAATGAATTGCCGAAGCCCGAGCATGAGACAGCTGCGAAGGACTGGTTCCGGAAGCTGCGGAAGGCGGCGACGTGGGGGAAGGACTCCCGCGCCCCGCAGCGGGCGCGCGGGGACGTGCTGGTGTTCGTCCACGGTTACAACAACGACCAGAAAGTGGTGATGGCGCGCCACAAGCGGCTGAAATCGGACCTCGCCGCAGCAGGTTTCAAGGGGGAGGTGATGAGCTTCGACTGGCCCAGCGCGAACATGGCGCTGAATTATCTGGAAGACCGGCACGACGCGAAGCAGACCGCGATGCAGCTTGTGACGGCGGGCATTCAGGCGCTCTCCGAACAGCAGGCGCCGGATTGCGCCATCAACGTGCATCTGCTGGGGCACTCCACAGGCGCCTACGTGATCCGGGAAGCGTTTGACGACGCAGATGATGCAAGACTGCCCAACTCCAGCTGGATGGTGAGCCAAGTGGCGTTCATCGGGGCTGACGTCTCCTCCGCGTCTTTGCGGGAAGACAGCGACAGCAGCGCCTCGCTGTACCGGCATTGCGTGCGCCTGACGAACTACTCCAACCAGTACGACTCCGTGCTGAAGCTGTCCAATGTGAAGCGGGCCGGAATGGCGCCGCGCGCCGGGCGCGCGGGTTTGCCCGCAGAAGCGCCTGGAAAAGCAGTGGACGTCGACTGCACGGAGTATTTCGGGCGGCTGAGGGACGACGCCGCAATGAAAGCCGAAGACCAGGCGGAAGTGATCGGGGCGTTCGATCACTCGTGGCACATCGGGAACCGCGTTTTCGCGCTGGATCTGTTCGAGACGCTCCGCGGCGACCTGGACCGGCACGCGATCCCGACACGGGCAGCCGTGGACGGAAAGCTCCGGCTGCAACGTGTCTGAACGTTGGGTAAGCTCCCGGGCGCGCGCGTTTCCTCCCCCGGGGCGCGGCGCGGGCGGCACGGCGCAAGAGCCGGAACAGCGGATGCGGCGGGCGGGATATCAAGCGTCATTTTATTGACTTTCTGCCGGAATCTCGCCGTCGCATTCGCGCGGAATTCCGTGACCGACGCTTCCTGTTTTTCAGCGGAATTCCAGCCACACCAGCTCGCCTGCCACGGGCTCGGGCCTGGGTTTGGGAGGCGCAGGCCGGGGAGCGGTTTTGCGGGCAGGTGCCTTTTTCGCCGTCTTCGGGGCGGGCTTCCGCGGCTCGGGCGGCGCCTCCACAGCAGGGCTTTCCGGCGCCGGGGCGGCGATGTATCCCGCGGCGACCAGCGGGGCGGGCTGCTGATCGCCACAGATGAACTCGCGGCGCCCTTCCGTCTTGCCGCGCAGCATGACGAGATGAGGCTTGGCGGTCTCCAGCGTGACGGCCACCGGCGGCGATGTTTTGGTGCGCGGTTTCACTTCGATGCGGAACAGCAGCCGCGGGTCCTCGCAACGGATCGAAACCAGCCGCCCTTCGGCTCGCGCGTCGCCATCGCGGGGCTGCCAGCCGGCGGGGGTTTGCAGGGCCGGAGCAGGCTTTGGGGCGGCAGCCGGGCGGGTTTCGATTTCGCGCATCAGAGCGCGCGCCATTTCTCCCTGCTCCGGCGCCGACGCCGCCGAGAGAGCTTTTTCGGCGGCTTGCCGGGCGCGGATTCTGTCGCCGGTTTGGAGCAGCGCCCGGCCCAGAGCCTCCCAGGCTGCGCTGCGCCGCGGGTCGAGCGAGGCGGCTTTCTCCAGGCAGGCGGCCGCCTCTGCGGCGCGGCCTTTGAGCAGGAGCCAGTTTCCGAACACGAGCCAGGCTTCGGCGAAGCCGGGCTCGGCGGCCACAGCCTGCCGCAAGGACTGCTCGACCATCGCGTCCGGGCCGTTGGTGTCGCGCACGAGCATGGCGTATTCAAAGTGCGTGCGCGCTCCGGCCCCGCCCAAAGCGATGGCCCGCTCCAGGTGCGTGCGGGCCTGGGCGAAGTCGCCGCGGCGCAGGGCGATGGCGCCGAGCAGGGTTTCCGGCGCAGGACTGGATGGATGGTTCCGCGCCGTCTCGCGGGCCAGGCGGTCCGCCTCACGCTCGAGGCCCAGGTCCAGCATGGCTTCCACGCGAATCACTTCCGGCAGCGGCGGCGGAAGGGGTTCTCGCCGGAGCGAAGGCGGGGCCGGCGGCGGCGCGGCGGCGCGGAGATCGGGCGCCGCGTCCGCGGGCAGGCGTTCCAGCAGCAGGCGGGCGCGTTCCAGCGCGGCGGGGATCGGGATGCCGCAGGCGAGCTCGAAGGCCGCCTGCTGGCTGCGGCCCGAGGCGAGCAGGGAAAGAAACTCCTGCACCCTGGCCGGGCCGCCGGATTCGAGCATCATCCACCGCACCAGGGCCCAGCTTTGCGCGTAAAACAGCCCCGCGCTGCGGGCGTCCATGGGCGCGTCGTCGCCGGGCCGCTCGGCGGTCAGCGCGGCTGCGTCCATCCATGCCTGGCTGCGCAGCAATTGCACATGCGCGGCAGGCGCTTTGCCGAGCGAGATTCTCCCGCCGGAGAACGAGAGCGTGGAGTAGTAGTCAGCAAGACCCTCCTCGAACCACCGGGGCGGCTCGACTTTTTGCGAGTGCCGGAGCATCAGATGGACCAATTCATGCCGGGCGCCGCGCAGGGTTTCGCCGCCGGAATCCGGCAGCAGGATCCAATCGCGCTCGGCGCCGGACAGACAGAGGCCGCGATGCGCCTCGCCCCGGCGGAAGGGCGCGAAATCGCGCGAGGAGCGGAACAGAACCACGCGCACCGGCCGCTGCGGCGTCTCCGGAGCCGCGCTCAACTCTGGGGCGGCGCGGCGCAGCAACTCGTAGGATTCGAGCAACTGGCGCAGCAACTCTTCGCCGCGCCGCTCGCCGGCGTCTGTGGAGACTTCCCACGCGCCGGACTGAAAGCGATACCATGATGGTGAAGCCGAGGCAGGCGCCGTGGCCCAGTACAAGCCGTTGGCCCAAAAGAAGATGACCGGGACAATGCGCGATGGTATGACCCGCATAGAAACTTTGAATTGGACGCCCCGCCTCCCTCTTTTTATCCTACAATTACTGTGTCCGCGATACCTCTGATGGAATCATTGCCCAGCGAAGTCTCTCTTTTGCACCGGATCAGCAGCATCGTCAGCTCCAACCGCTCGGTCGACGAGATGTTGGGCGAGATCATCGGCATGACGGTGCAGGTGACGGGCTGCGACGCCTGTCTGGTGTATCTGATCGAGCCGTCGACCGGCGAAGTGGTTCTGCGCGCCTCGCAGGTGCCGCACGCCTCCGAGATCGGCAACCTCACCATGGCGGCCGGGCAGGGGTTGACGGGCTGGGTGATCGAGCACAAAAGCGTGGTCGCCCTGCCCGAGAAGGCGTATCAGGACCAGCGGTTCCTCCGGCTGCCGGGGCTGATTGAGGACACATACGAGGCGTTCTGCTCCGTGCCGCTGGTCTCCAGCGGCGACGTGATCGGCGTCATCAACGTGCACCACCGCGAACGGCACGACTATGCTCCGCAGGAGATCGCGCTGCTGACGTTCGTCGGCGAGCAGATGGGCGGCGCGCTGGCGCGGGCGCGGCTGGAGGAAGAGAACACGCGCCTGGCCGCGGAAGCCGAGGAGATGCGGCGGCAGCTTGAGACGCGCAAGCTGGTGGAGCGGGCCAAGGGGATTCTCCAGTACAAGTTCCATCTCACCGAGGAGGAGGCCTACCTGCGCCTCCGCAACGAGAGCCGCCGGCTGCGGCGGCCGATGCGCGACCTGGCCGAGGCCATCATTCTCACCGAGGAGCTCTCGCGCAAGGCATCCGAGCCGGGCGCTCATTCCACGGACGCCGAAGGCGACTGAAGCGCCTGCTAGACTCGGAATTTGACCCCGTTCGTACCGCTGTTCCGCAACGCCCACCTGGCCACGCTGGCGGGCAACTTCTGGCCGCGCCCGCTGGACGAAGCGCGTTTTCCGACGAAGCAGACGCTGTACCGCACCGAGTCCGGGATCGGGATCGTGGCAGAGGAAAACCGTCCGGAAGGCGAGGCGCGCGGCGAAGTGCTTCTGCTGCACGGGCTGGAGGGGTCCAGCCGGAGCGGCTATCTGGTCTCGCTGGCGCAGAGGCTGCTGGAAGCGGGCTTCGCCGTTCACCGGATGAACCTGCGCGGCTGCGGGCTGAGCGAGCCGCACTCGCCCACGCTGTATCATTCCGGGCTGACGCACGATGCGCGCCGCATTCTGGAACAATGGCGCGGCGCCGGGCGAGGGCCGCGTTTCCTGGCCGGCTTCTCGCTCGGCGGCAACGTGGTGCTCAAGCTCGCCGGCGAGATGGGGGAGGCGGCGGCGGAACTGGTAGAGGGCCTGTGCGCGGTGTCCGTGCCCATTGATCTGCACGCCTGCGTGCGGCGCATCGACGCGCGCTCGAACTGGATCTACCACCAGAAGTTCGTGCGCAGCCTGCGCCGCCGCTACGCGCGGCGACACCGCATGGATCCCGAGCGGTTCCCTGACCGCGGCATGGAGCGGGTGCGGACGATTTTCGAATTTGACGACCGCGTGACAGCGCCGTTTTTCGGCTTCGGCGATGCGGCGAACTATTACGCGACGCAATCCTCGCTTCGTTTTCTTCCAGGCATCCGCGT
>Ga0308417_1002525_pt1 | contig 12047 bp, 9 predicted proteins | sample HotsprSampleOS65_FD_203528 | JGI IMG/M metagenome (GOLD analysis project Ga0308417, IMG submission 203528) | Hot spring phototrophic mat microbial communities from Octopus Spring, Yellowstone National Park, Wyoming, United States - 20090730_OS65 ... | reverse complement strand
TCGTAGTCGGGGCGGAGGGGAAGCGGCTGACCCATGGCGAGGCTCCATTGCTCGCCCCGTTGAATCAGATCCCGCCCGCGTCGGGGAATCCCTCTCGTGAGTCTCGTTCAGAAAGACTTGGTATCAGATCCCGCCCGCGTCGGGGAATCCCTCTCATGAGTCTCGTTCAGAAAGACTTGGTATAATGTTGTAGCCGCCGTCGGCGAAGGGCAGCCCGAGGCCGAAGGACCAGAGGTTTGTGGAGTCTGAGATGACGTCGGCGACCCACTGGTCGGTCACGGTCGGCAACGCGTTGTACGCCCGTTCGAAAACGAGCCCGCCGCGGTCCCCGACCGTGAGCAGATTTCCGTCGAGGTCCAGAAGCACCCGCAACGCTGGGTGCTGCACCGGCGGGTTGGTGCTGGTCCCAACTCGGTACCACTCGTAGCCGAAGCTCAACAGCCGCGAAAAGCTGTCGAGGACGCCGGCGGAGAAGAAGTTGCCGCCAACGTTTACCGCGTTCGGCAGAAACTCGATATCGGCCTTGGCGGCGCCCGAAGGGCTCGAGAAGAACGCCGAGCCGTTGCCGTTGCGCGGCAGCTGGGTGCTAATCCCGACCGAGCCGCTGTTGCGCACGTTGTTATAGTACCAGCCGGTTGTGCCGACCGCTTGGCCCTGGTTCGTCGGGCCGGGGTTGCTGAAGGCGTCGCCTGGCGCAGGCGCGTTCGACAGCACGATGGTGGTCGCGCCGGCCGCACCCGCTGCAGCGAGCCACAGAACAGCCGCGCCTGCCGCGAGATTGATATCGATACGCATACGATTCTCCCTTTTCGAGACGGCGCGCCCCACCGCGGGATGCGCCGCGCGAGAAGCTTCGCAAATTCGATACCAAATATGCAGGATCTTGATGAGAAACCGTTTTTCGTGACGACAACGAGCCGTTCAGCGCGAGCTGTAAAGAAACCCGACACGTGCCTGAACGGCAGGGCGACCCTCGTTCGGGCAGGGTCGCCCACACCCGGGCGCGACAGGCCGCGCCGAGGCGGACGACGTTGGACGACCTCCCCCACCCGATCAGGTGCAACCGCAACGCCCCGCTGCCCTTCGCCCCTTGCCCGAAGGCACCCGCGTTACGGCCTATTCACGCACCGCCAGCACGATCTTGCCGATATGCGCCGAACTCTGCATCAGCCGGTGCGCCTCGGCCGCTTCGGCGAGCGGAAACACCGTGTGGATCACCGGCCCGCAGCGCCCAGCCTCCAGCACCGGCCAGACGTGCCGCAACAGAGCCTCGGCGATGGCCCCCTTCTGCGCCGTCGAACGCGGGCGCATCGTGCTGCCGGTGATGGTGAGCCGGCGCGTCATCACCGGCAGGAAGTCCATCTCGGCCACGCGCGAGCCGTGGAGAAAGGCGATCTGCACCAGCCGGCCGTCGAGCGCGAGACAACGCACATTGCGGGGGATGTAGTCGCCCCCGACCATGTCGAGGATGACGTCGACCCCCCGCCCGTCGGTCAGCCGCCTCACCTCCTCGACGAAGTCCTGGGCGCGGTAGTCGATCGCTGCCGCCGCGCCGAGGCGTAGACAGGCGAGGCATTTCTCGGCCGACCCGGCGGTGGCGTAGACAGTGGCGCCAAACTCGTGCGCGAGCTGGATCGCGGTTGTGCCGATGCCAGAGGTGCCCCCGTGGATCAGCGTGGTCTCCCCGCGCACAAGGCGCCCGCGCTCGAACAGGTTGGCCCAAACCGTGAAGTAGGTCTCGGGGATCGCCGCGGCACGGATGAAGTCGTAGCCCGAGGGCATAGGCAGGCATTGCGGTGCGGGCACAGCGACGTAGTCCGCGTAACCCCCTCCGTTGACGAGGGCGCAGACCCGATCCCCCACGCGCCAGCCCTCCACCCCCGGGCCGAGGGCGGTGACCACGCCAGCCACCTCGAGGCCGAGGATCGGAGAGGCGCCGGGCGGCGGCGGATAGCGGCCCTCGCGCTGAGCAATGTCCGGGCGGTTTACCCCGGCCGCGTGGACCTCGATCAGCACTTCGCCGGGCCCCGCTTCGGGCACGGGCGCTTCCGCGAGCGCAAGCACCTCCGGCCCCCCGTTGCCGAGACTCGCGATGTACCGCATCGTCTGCTGCATCAACCCGCCTCCGATCAGCGGCGAACGCTGGGCGCGGGGGGGGGCCTCCGTCAAGCGACGGTGTGGCGACGACCGACCAACCGCGCGTAGAGGTCAGGGTCCGTCGCCCCCTCGGTGCCAAACAGGAGCACACGCGACCGCTTGCCCAGGCCGAGAGCAGCGGCCGCTCCGGGGTTGGCCCTGGCCAGGGCCAATCCGATCAACCCGGCGACCGCACTCTCCCCGGCCACAACGGGCCGATCCCCTGCAACACCGTTGGCCAGCAGGCGCATTGTCGGGGCTACTCCTTCGTCCGGCACGGCGAGCACGGCGTCGGCACGAAGCAGGAGTTCCTCGAAGGCAAGGCGGGAGGGTTCAGCGCAGGCCAGCCCCGCCATCAGGGTCTCGCAACACGGTGGGGAAGCCACGGGGTAGCCGGCGTCGAGGCTGCGCAGGAACCGATCAAAGGTGAGCGGCTCGACCACGATCAGCCTCGGTGTCCCGTTACCGAAGCGGGACGCGGCTTGCGCGGCGACCGCCGCTGCCGCGCCGCCAACCCCTGCCTGGATGAAGATGTGGGTTGGCCCGTCGCCCTGCCACTGTGCGAACGCCTCCTCCGCCATCAGCCGGTAGCCCTGCATCACGGCGCGGGGAACCTCCTCATAGCCCGGCCACGACGTGTCGGAGATCACCTGCCAGCCTTCGCGCGCAGCCGCCTCCGCGCAGAGGCGCACAGCCTCGTCATAGCCCGCTCCGGCACGGCGCACCTCGGCGCCGAAGGCCGCGATCGCCTCCGCCCTGCCCGCACTGACCGCGGCATGGACGAAGACGACGGCACGGCAATGGAAGCGGCTTGCCCCCCAGGCGACGGCCCGTCCATGGTTGCCGTCCGTGGCGCAGGCGACGGTGAGGCCTCGGGTGTGCTCGGCGTATCGGCCAGAGGCGAGGTCGGCGTCCGTCACCATAATGCCCTGCCGCGCGAGCGTCCGGCGCAGATGCCGGGCGACGGCGTAGGCACCGCCGAGCGCCTTGAAGCTGCCGACCCCGAACCGCGTGCCCTCCTCCTTCCAGCGAATGGCGGCCACACCGAGGGCGGACGCGAGCCCGGGAAGATCGACCAAAGGTGTCGGCGCGTAGCCCGGCCAGCCGGTGATCGCGGCGCGCGCTTCGGCGTAGCCGGCCTCATCGAGCACGGAACGGCCGGCGCGGCCGCGGAACCGGTTGCGCGTCAGACGGAAGGGCAGGGGGGCGAGCATGGGTTGACCTCGAGGACGGGGCAGCACGACATCTGCGGTGGGTCCACCTCCGGCAGAAGAGCCCGTTGCGTCCCCTTCGCCTGTGCGCTGCGGCCCTCGGCGGCCTCGTTCTCGCCTCTCCCGTTGCCGGGACGGACGCCGGGGAGCGCGCCTATGCCGAACTCTGCGCGTCCTGCCACCGTTGGCCTGAGCGGGTGATGCGGCCCTATCTTTCGCTCAGCCGGGAGCGGAGACGGCAGGCGCTGGATACGTTCCTTCAGACCCATTATGCGGACGACGAGGCCACCCGCAGCGCGCTCAGTGCCTGGCTCGAGGCCAATCACGCCGGCCGCTAAACAGCCCCTTCCGGGCCGAAACGGGCACCCGCTCTCGACCGAAGAGTGCAAACAGCAACGGGGCCAGCGCGAGGGTCCTGGTCAAGCAACGCGCTCGAAGGCAAGACGATGGGCGGAAAGGCGTGAGAACAGCCCCTGCCGGCACGTCAGGACGACGATCTGCAGGCTCTTCGCCGCCTCCTCGAGCACCTCGAACATTCGCTCGATGCGCGCGTCGTCGGAGAAAACCAGCGCGTCGTCCAGAATCACCGGCGCCGGATTGCCCTGCCGTTCGAGAAGCTGCGCGAAGGCCAAGCGAACGAGGACGGCGATCTGTTCCTGCGTGCCGGCGGACAGCAGGTCGAAGGGCTCGCTCCGGCCCGTGCGCGCGAGGGCGGTGACGGCGAGGGTGTCAGCGAGCTCGACCCTGGCACCGGGCAGGAGGCGCGCGAGCCAGGGCTCGAGCGTTTTCGCCACCGGCTCGAGGTAGCGCTGCGTCGCCTCGCGCTCGGCTTCGGCGATCGTGTCGCGCAGCAAAACCAGCGCCCGGGCCCGCGCCGCAAGCGCATCCGCGCCCGCCTTCGCCCGCGCCTCCTCTGCTTTCGCCTCTGCGATCGCCTCGTCCAGCCCCAGCGCCTCCAGGGCCTCGAGGTGCCCAAGCGCTTGGCCGAGCGCCACTTCGTCACGCTTGGCGGCGTCGCGTTCGGCCTTGAGTTGCCCGGCGAGCCGTTCGGCACGGGCGCGGGCGGCCTCGAGCGCGGCCGTGTCCGGGGCGGTGACGCGGTCGCGCTCGGCGGCGCGCTCTTCGGCATGGCGTCGCGCGGCTTCGGCGCGCTCGGCCAGGGTGTCGTCGGGCGCTTCCGCTCTCGCGTCGGCAAGGTTCTTCTCGGCGCGTTCAGCTTCGCGGACGGCCGCGTTGCGCTCAGCTTCGGCCGCCATCGCCGCCTCGCGTGCAGCCTGTTCCGCCTCCGCGAGCGAGGCCAGGGCGTCTTCAGCGCGCTCTCTCGCCGCTTTCGCCCCGGCGAGCTGCTCTTCCGCCACAGCGAGCTCTGTCTCTGCCAGGGTCTCGTCAGGGATCCCGCTGAGCGCGAGCTCGCGCAAGCTGTGCTCGAGTGCGGTGCCGAGGGCTTTTGCCCGCGCCTCGGCATGCGCGACCGCCTCGGCCTCCGCATGGCCCAACAGGCCAACGAGGTGCGCCCGAAGCCGCGTCGCCTCCGTCTCGAGGCCCTGCCAGCGTTCGGCTGCGGCTCGCGCCGCCGCGACATCCTCCGCCCCCGCCGCGCGCAGGGCCGCGGCGAGGTCTTGCTCCGCCTCGGCGATCGCTGCTGCCCGCTCACGCCGGCCCGGTTCGAGCACGAGGCGAAGCACGCCCGGAACCTCCAGCACGAGTTGGGAGAGGACGGAGACCGTGGTCTCGCCCTCGGGCAGGGCCGCGCCGTCGCGCAGCACGGTTGCCCCCGGCGCCACGGAGAGGGACAGGCGCGGCGCCTCGGCGAGCGCCTCACCCCGCCGAAGCCTCAGTGTTTGGTCCGCGCGCTCGATTGCGGCGAGCCGTTGCGGTGTCGCGACGATGGCGTCGCGCTCGGCTTCCGCCCGGGCAAGCGCCGCCAGCGCTTCGGTCGCCGCCTGCGCCTTGGCGCGAGCCTCCTGCGCCGCCTTCGCCTGCCGCGACAGCGCGGCGAGCGTGCGAGCGTGGGCCGCCGCCGCCTCGGCCTGTTCGAGGCGCGCCTTGGCGGCGGCGAGCGCCTCTCGGGCAGAGCGGGCCTCGGCCTCGGCGGCCTGGAGTTTCGCCGCCGCCTCTTCGCAGCGGCGGTTCGCGGTTTCGGCCTCCTCGCGCCTCCGCCCAACGTCACGGGTCAGCTCGCTCCGCACCCGCACCGCCGCCTCGGCGGAGTGGGCCAAGGCTTCGGCCTGCGTCGCCACCTCCTCCGCTAGCCGACGGCGCTTGGCGGCAGCGGCAAGATCGTTCGCCTCTTGCTCCGCCGCGATGTGTTCGGCCTGCAGCCTCTCTTCGCGGCGCTCCGCCATGCGCCGAGCGATCTCCGCGCGCAGGCGCGCGACCTCGTCGAGCTGGTGCTCGAGATCGTTCCGCGTCGTTTCCAGCTCCAGGCGTTTCGCCTCGGCCTTCTTTTGCCGCTCGATCGCCGCCTTCAGCGCACCGGTTGGCCTGCCGGTCGGCGTCTGCACCTCTTCGAGGAGTTTGGCGATCCGCGAAAGGATTCGGCGCGCGCCGGCCCCCCCCGTAACCACCCTGACCTCGGCGCCGAGTGCGTCCTTCAGCGTGGCGGAGGCAACGGGATCAAGGTCGGGCTGAGCGAAGGAGCCGCGCTGTTCAACCCAGAGCGCACCCCACACACCGCGCGGCACGTCCCGCTTGCCCTGTGTCGCGGCGACGCCGAACAGTCGCCTGATCTCCTCCTCGGCGGCATCCCCCGCCCAGCTTCGGCCGGAGGAGGACAGCTCGACCTTGCCGCCTGTTCCAGCGAACCGCTTGCGGATTGTCCAGCGCCGGGCCCCATCGTCCAGGACGAGCGAGACCTCCGGCACGCCATCGTCGAACGAGCGGAGCCTCTTCGCCTCCTCCGCCATGGTGCGGTGCGGGAAAAAGATCGCCGCTTGGATGGCGGCCAGCAGCGTGCTCTTGCCCGCCTCGTTCGGCGCGGCGAGCACGTTCAGCCCCGGCGCAAAGGGGCCAACCTGCCAGCGGCCGGAGAAGCGGCGCACGTTCGCCAGTTCGACCAGAGCGAGCCGCAGCGTCACCCCTTGGCGAGCTCCCGCATCAGCCAGAGTTCAAGCAGGGCGCGGCGTGCGGTTTCGGCCTTTGGGTCGGCCGGGTCGCGGGCGCGCGCGGCCAGCCGGTCGGCCGCGATCCGCACCACGCCTTCGAGGTCGATCGCGGCGAGCTCAACGTCCTCGGGGCGGAGGGAGAGGGCCGATCGGTCGAGGTCGAGCCAGCGCAGGCGGGCGGCAAGGTCGCGCTCGATCGCCTCCTGCATGCGCTCCCAGCCGCGAAGCGGCACGGCACCCTGCGGGGCGAGGCGGAGCACAGTGTCCTCGAGCCGCGGCCAAGCGCTTGCGGCGTCGACGAAGCGGTCGACATCGGCGCTGTCGATGAAATGAGGGGCAGCACGCCGCCACAAAAAACGCCCGGTTGCCACCGGCTGGACAGCGGGCGGGTCGGCCCCAGCGCTGATGGTCACTGCAAGCGCGACGCCGCCGACGCACAGCGTGCCGTCGCTTTCCCCATCGACCCGGAACCGGTCCGGTTCCGGCGTGCCCGGGTACCACGTGCGCGGTCCGATGCGTTTTCGCCCGTGCCAGTCGCCCAAGGCGAGGTAGGCGAGGCCAGCGCGCTCCGCACGGTCTGGGGCGATCGGGTTGGTCGCCGTCCCCTCCTCTGCCCCGAACGCGGAGACGGAGCCGTGGGCAAGCCCAATCCTGAGCGCGCCTTCCGGTGTGGCGGCATCGTCCATCCACGCTGTGGGGTCACCGGGCTGACGCTTGTGCGCGAGCGGCGCGGGCAGAAGCCAGGCCGGAAGTTCGTCGCCGCTGGTCTCGAGCGCGACCGGGCTGGCCTCGCGATGCACGACTACATTCTTCGGCAGGCCAGCGCGGGCCAGCCGGTCCCACACACCCGCCGGCCGGTCGGGGTCGTGGTTGCCGGGGAGCAAGTGCCAGACGAGATCCTCGTTCTGGCGCATGGCGGCGAGGGTCCGGTCGAGAGTGAGGGAGGAGAGGTGCTCGCTCTCGAACAGGTCGCCCGCAACCAGAATGCGCGGCGCGCCGATGGCCCGCGCAGCATGAGCGAGACGGTCGATCGCCTCGAGCCGCGCCTCTGCGAAGAGCGCCGCCCGGTCGGAAGGGGCGAAGTCGAACCTTCGGCCGATCTGAAGGTCGGCGGTATGCAGCAAGCGCAGCGCCATGGGGCGCTCACACAGTGCCCGAGTGCGCTCGCCTCGGCCAGGGATCCTCTCCTCGGATGCGTCTGTTTTTGACGCGTCAGATCGGTACGGTCGCGCGCAGGCTGCGAACGGAGAGGGAACCGATGGATCAGTCCGAACAGATCGTCGTCATCGGCTACGCGCGCACCGCGCTCGCCCGGATCCCTCGCCGGTCCCGTCGCGCTGGGGCGATCGCGGCCTGGCTGGCGCGGTTCAAGGACGCGCTCGGTCTTGCCCCGCGCGGCGCGCGGCTGGAGCGGCACGAACAGGGCGAGCTCTTCGGCGAGGCGAAGACCCCTCCGGACGCTGCCGAATGGGCTGCCATCCTCAAGCGAATCGAGGCCCGCACCAGGCGCGGGCAGGCGTCGCGGTCGGCGATCGCGCTCAGGCTGGATTCGGTGGCGCGGGCGGTGGGGCTCGATGAGGCGGAGACGGCCATTCTCGGGCTGGCCGCGCGCTACCGCCTGCATCGGCCTATGGAGCGGCTGTGGGACATGGTTTCCGATGCGATGGGCGGCGCGATGCGGCTCTCCGCCGACCCTGCCCTGATCTCGCTTCTGACCGGCCTGCCGGAAGCGGTGGTCGAGCAGCGGCTCTCACCTTCGGCCACGCTGCGCACGGCGGGCTTGCTCACTGTTGATGCCGACGGCGAGCTGATCCTGCTCGAGCGGCTGAGGCGCCACCTCGCCGATGCTCTGTCGATCCCGGCAGGAGCGGCGGGGGCAGGCGAGGCGCTGCTCGGCCGCCCGCTCGAGGCCTCGCTGGCGATGGAGGACTTCGCCCATCTCGGCGACGCCGCTTCCCATGCTGCGGACGTGCTCGCCGGCGCCCTGAGGGCGCGCCGGGCCGGGGTGCACCTCCTGCTCTACGGGCCGCCAGGCACAGGCAAGACGGAGTTTGCAAAGACTCTCGCCGCCGCGGTCGGCTGCCCCCTCTACGCTGTGGGCGAGAGCGGCGCGGAGGGGCACGAGCCCAGCCGGGCGGAGCGTCTGGCCGAACTGCGCCTTGCGCAGAGGCTGCTCGCCGGCGGCTCGCCCGCGCTCCTCCTGTTCGACGAGGCGGAAGACTTGTTTGACCGCGGGCTGCTCCTGGGCGGCGCCGAGCGCGGGTCGCGAGCCCACGTTCTCCGCCTGCTCGAAACCACGCCAGTCCCAGTGATCTGGACGACGAACGCGCTCGAACCCCTTGGCCCCGCGGTGATCCGCCGGATGACCTTTGCCGTCGAACTGCGTGTCCCCGATCTCGCCGTCCGGCTTAGGCTGTGGGAGCGCGAACTGTCTCGGCACGGTGTGGCCATGGAAGAGGCCGAGGTTACCGCTTTGGCCCGCGAGGTGGCCGCACCGCCCTCGGTCGCCGCGGCCGCGGTCTCGGCCGCCGCGCTGACCGGGGGTGGGGCGGCTGCGGTCCGGCCCGGCGTGCTCGCGGTGGCGAAGGCGATGGGCGGAGGACGGCTGCCGGCGTCAGAGCCGGGCGAGGCGGAGCGGTTCGACCCTGCCCTCGCCAATGCCGACTGCGACCTCGCCGCGCTGATCGAGCGCCTGGCTGCGCCCGGTGCGCCGCGCGCCATCTCACTCCTGCTGTCGGGGCCGCCGGGGACGGGCAAGAGCGCCTTCGCCCGCGCTCTCGCTCACCGTATGGGCCTCTCCCCCCTCGTCAGGCGCGCCTCCGACCTGCTGTCGCGATGGGTCGGAGGAAGCGAGCAGGCGATTGCCGCCGCCTTCCGCCAAGCGGAGGAGGACGACCGCTTCCTGATCCTCGACGAAGCGGACGGCCTGCTCGGCGATCGGCGAAGCGCAGCGCAGGCTTGGGAAGTGACCCAGGTGAACGAGCTCCTGACCTGGATGGAGCGGCATCCGCTGCCGTTCGCGTGCACCACGAACCTGCCGGAGCGGCTCGATCCGGCCTGCCTGCGGCGGTTTTTGGTCAAGGTCCGGTTCCTGCCCCTCTCGCCTGAACAAGCGGCAGCGGCATTCCGCGCCCGGTTTGGGCTCGCGCCGCCGGCCGATCTCGCGCGGCTGCCGCCGCTCGTTCCGGCCGACTTTGCGCTCGTCCTCCGCAAGGCTTCGCTGTTCGGCGTCGCCCATGATGCAAGCGCGTTGCTTCGGCTTCTCGAACAGGAGGCCGCCTCACGGCCCGGTGCGACCGCCCCCCTGGGCTTCCGTGTTGCCTGATGACGGTTTGACGACGGTTTCACGCGACCGGCAAGCCGAAGTCACGCACACTCATTGCGCTTGTGTGCCTCGGGCCCTGTCCATGCACTACCAGAAGCTCGAGCAGATCCTGCGCCTCGCCCTGGCGTTCCAGGGCACGCGCGAAGGCTTGTCGCTCGCTGACATCCAGACCGAGTTCGGCGTCGCGCGGCGCACGGCGGAGCGGATGCGCGACGCCGTGGCGCGGGTGTTTCCCCAGTTCGAGCGCTGCGACACCTACGATCGCGTTCGTCGCTGGCGCTTGCCACCGGGCACGCTTGGCAGCCTCGTCGCCGTCTCAGCAGAAGAGCTGGCCGAACTTGATACCGCGGCCGCTGACTTGGCGCGGCGCGGGCTGCGCGAGCGGGCGGACCTGATCGCCTCCGCCGCGCAGAAGCTCCGCGCCCTCACCCGCCCCGACCATTTGCGCCGCATCGAGCCCGACCTCGAGCTTTTGATGGAGGCGGAGGGCTCCGCCCTTCGCCCGGGCCCGCGGCCGATCCTGCCGCAGGGACTGCTCAGCCAGCTGCGCCGCGCCATCCTCGGCTCCCTGCCAGTAACCATGCGGTACCGGAGCCGGCGGTCGGGCGTGCCCTATTCCGCCACCGTCCACCCCTATGGCCTCCTTTACGGCAGCCGTCCGCTTCTGGTCGCCGCACCGCAGGCCTGGAGCGAACCGAAACTCTACCGGCTCGACCGCATCGGCGCGCTAGAGGTCGGCAACACCCCCTTTGTCCGTCGTGCCGATTTCGACCTGGCCGCCTTCGCCGCCCGTGCCTTCGGCACCTGGCAGGAGGAGCCGGTCGACGTCGTGCTCCGTTTCGATGCCGAGACGGCAGCGGAGGCCGCGCAGTGGTGCTTCCACCCCAGCCAGAGCACGGAGCGCGACGACGAGGGACGCCTCGTCGTGCGCTTCCGCGCCGGCGGGCTGTCCGAAATGGCATGGCACATCTTTACCTGGGGCGCCTCGGTCGAGGTGCTGGACCCCCCCGTCCTGAAGGAGCGGCTGATCGACCTGTTGCGGGAGGCCCTCGAACACCACAGCGCGCCCCTCGCGACGGATCGTCTCTGCGCCTGAACGCGCCGCTTGTCTCACCACGCGGCAGCGGCGAGAGAAGGCTGCCGCAACGGCAGGAGGGCAGCGCGATGCACGTCGTCATCACTGGGGCCGGCGGCTTCCTGGGCCGCAAGCTCGCGGCCAGGGTCGCTGCGGCAGGAGCAGTCGGCCCGCGCGCGGTGACGGCGATGACGCTCGTCGACCTGGCGGCGCCGCTCGCGCCGGCCGCCCCGTTCCCGATCGAGACCTGTGTCGGCGATATCGCCGACCCTGGCCTCTGTTCCCGTCTGATCCGCCCCGAAACGGCGCTTGTGCTGCATCTGGCCGCAGTGGTTTCGGCCGCAGCCGAGGCCGACTTCGCGCTCGGCTGGCGGGTCAATCTCGACGGCACCCGCGCCCTTTTGGAGGCTTGCCGCGAGCGGGGGCGCTGCCCCCGCGTCGTCTTCGCCTCTTCCGTTGCGACCTTCTCGGGCGGCCAGGACGCGCTGATCCTTGATCACACCCGGCCCGTGCCGGCGAACTCCTACGGCGCGCAGAAGGCGGCGGGCGAGCTTCTCGTCCACGACTGGACGCGAAAAGGCTATGTCGATGGCGTCTCGCTGCGCCTGCCCACGGTTGTCGTTCGCCCTGGCCGGCCGAACCGGGCTGCCTCCTCCTTCGCCTCCTCCATCCTGCGCGAGCCGCTGGTCGGAGAGGAGGCGGAGCTGCCCGTCGGCGAAGACTTCGCGCTCTGGATCGCCTCGCCGCGGGCGGCGGCGGACTGGCTTCTGCATGCCGCGGGGCTGGACGGCGCTCGCCTCGGGCTCGATCGCGGGATCAACCCGCCCGGGCTGACCGTGACCGTGGGCGAGATGCTCGCGGCGCTCGCGCGCGCGGCGGGGGCGGAGGCGAGGGCGCGGGTGCGCCGCGTGCGGGATGCGGAGGTCGAGGCGATCGTTGGCACGTGGCCCGCCCGGTTCGACTCCGCCCGCGCCCGCGCCTTGGGGTTCCGCGCGGCCGACACGATCGAGGAAACAATCCGCGCCTTCCTTGCCGAGGACTTCGAGGAGACGAAGGCGCTGCGCCAGGCGGCTTATACCAAATCCCATTGATCAGAACCGATGTGCCCAGTCCCGCAGTCCGATGGACATGATGCGCCCGGGCTGATCGACGAGGCGGTTCCAGGCATGGCAGCAGTGATCGACGATGTCGTCGTG
>Ga0308417_1002523_pt1 | contig 12059 bp, 8 predicted proteins | sample HotsprSampleOS65_FD_203528 | JGI IMG/M metagenome (GOLD analysis project Ga0308417, IMG submission 203528) | Hot spring phototrophic mat microbial communities from Octopus Spring, Yellowstone National Park, Wyoming, United States - 20090730_OS65 ... | reverse complement strand
GATCGTCGTCTGCTTGTCGATCTTCATCTCGCCGATGAGGGCGAAGCGGAACGACTTCTCCCGCAGCAGCGGTTCGAGTGTCGTCACCCAGCCGGAGTGGGCCTGCTCGCGGGCCTCGGCGAGTTGCCCGGCGGTCAGTTCCTGAACCATGTCACCGACCCGTGTCCAGCCCTTGTCCCCGGCGAGGACGTTGACGATGCGGATCGTCTCGTTGCCGATCTTCAGTTCCAGGTCGATCTTCTGCCGGTCGGGACCGAAGGCGATGACATCGCCGGACATGTCCAGCCCGTCGCCCATGCCGTGGAACTTGCCCTTGAACTTGAGGCTGATGCCCGGCAGCTTGGAGAGGACTTCCTGTCCGCCGTGGGCCTTGACGGCTTTTTCGATGACGGCACGGGCCTGAGCGTCGTCGGCCCGGGCCGGGGAGGCCGGGACGACGGCCGTGGCGAGCGCGAACAACCCACAGAGCAGTTGCTTCATCGGTTAACTCCCTGCTGTTGGGACCGGGGTCGGAGCCAACGGGGCTGCCGACCCCCAGCGCTATTCGGCCGGAGGGCGGATTCTTTACCCAGGACCGGGTAAATCTTTACCCAGGACCGGGTGAGTCTGAATCTTCTCCCCGGAACCGTGAATCTTTTCCCGGGATCGGGTGAATAACCGGTGAATGATTCAGCACCAACTCAGTCAGCTCGGCTCGGCGACCGCCGGGGGCGGGCGTCAGTGTCAACCGAACTTCACGCAACCGGCCCCGGCTCGGCGTCTGCACCGGCTGACGGCTCGTAGCAGGGCGACCAGGGCGATGAGGCCGACGGCGGCGAAGTACATGCCGATCGCCGTGAAGCTGATCGGCGGCTCCTCGGGTGCCGGGGTTTGATCGGCTGTGCCGGAGGAGGTCGGGGCCTGCGGTTCGGGCCGGGGCCGGGCCTCCCGTGCCGCCCGGACGGCGGCCCGGTGTTCCATCAGCACCTTGCGGTTACCGTACTGCCGGCTCCAGGCGCATTCGTCGAAGATGGCCACGGCGGCGTCGAAATCGCCCTGGGCGGCGTAGAGTTCGGCGAGCAGCCAGTACAGCCGTGTCTCGCCGGGGAACCAGAGCAGCAGTTGCTGGACCACGGCGACCGCATCGGCCGGGAGCTTTGCTCGTTCGCCGGCCGCGAGTCGGCCCGGTTCGTAGCTGCCGGCGTCGTTCACGAAGCGGACCGGGGTGCCGGCCGAGGGTCCGGCCTCGGGCAGGGGGAACAGGGGCAGTACGTCCTCGGTCTCGTTGGCCCGGTCGAGTTCGGCCGGCGTGAGGTTGCGTCGGCCCTCCGTCTCGCGGCGACGGAGGCGGTAGAAATGATCGACGTAGCCGGCATCCAGCTTCTCCCACCAGTCCCTCTGGGGCTTGGAAAGCCCCTCGACCACGGCCGGCATCGGCAGGTCGAAGCGTTCCTCGGAGTGGTACTTCAGGGCGTTGGCCCAGTCCCCGCGGGAGGCGAAGACGTGGCCCAGACCGGTGAGGACGAAGTAATCCGGCCGGCGGGCACGGGGGACGAGCAGGTCGAGGGCCTTGTCGGACTTGCCGAGGCGGAGCAGGTCGGTGGCCAGGGCGGCTGCCTCGCGGGCGGAAAGGGCTCGGGCTTCGGGGCTGTTCGGCTCGGGTTTGCCGGCCAGGCGGTCCAGGAACCGCTTCCGATCAGGGTTCGGCGTCTCGCCGGGCCTCGGCTCGATCAGGGCGTTCGTCAGGACCGCCAACCGACGCTTGAACTCGTCGAAAGGCAGTTCGCTCGCAGTGCCGTCCTCGGCCACGGGGATCGCAAAGGGGTCGGCCGGGCTGTAGAGTGAAGCTAGGCTGGTCCCGTTCAAGGCCCCGACCCCGGCGACGATCCCGATCCCGGTGACGATCCCGATCCCGGTGACGTATAGGCAGGGGTACACGGTGAACCTCCCGCGGGCAAAGCAAACCCTACCGGCCCGTGACATTGTAACGGACTTCGGAGGCGTGCGGCGAGCGGTGCGGCGGGCGGTGCGGCGGGCGGTGCGACGATGGGGCGGCGTGTCGGGCGGTGGCTCGGTGAGTGATGACCGTGGCACGCGACAGTCACGGGTCGAAGCAGTCGCGGCCTGCTGCCTCCCGACACTCGGGCGAGGTTCGGGCCGGGTTTCAGACGGGTTTCGGGCGAGGTTCGGGCGGGGTTCGGGTGAGGCTCGGGTCGGGGTCGGGCGAGGCTCGGGCCCGGTTCGAGTGAGATGAGACTCAGGTGCGTTTCGACCGAGGTCCGGAGTTCGTGTACCCATGTCCGAATCGCCCTGGCAGGCCCTGCGGATGGCGGAAGAGGCGGTGGCGAGTCACCGGCCGGACGAGGCCCACCGCTTGATCGAGCCGCTCATCGCCGAGGGGTACGGCAAGGCCAAGAAGCTGGCCCGCGAGGTGGTCCGGGCTTATGTGAGCCGTGCCCACCAGCAACTGGACCTTCAGAACCCGGAGGGGGCGTGGCTCGACCTGCTGGCGGCCGAGGCCCTGAACACGGGAGAGAAGGGGGTTGCGGAGTTGAGACAGACCTTGACGCGGCTGGGTCTGAGCGAGGTCCGCGCCGCGCTGGAGGCCGGCAACCCGTCGGGCGTGGTCGCGACGGTGGCCCGGCTGCGGGGCCGCGGCGTGCGGCATCCCGAACTCGACCGCTACGAGTCGGTCGCTCAGGAGTGGGTGGCGGCGATCGAGGTGGCCGACGCCGGTGAGTTCCCCCGGGCCTTGGCCCTGCTCGACAACCTTCGACCGCGGCTTACGTCACCGGCGACCGGTTTCGACCGCTTCCGGGCCGAACTCGAGGGCCGGTACTCGAGCTTCAAGACGGCCGTGGGGAAGTTGTACGACGCGGCCGAATCGCGACGCTGGCGGGAGGTCGTGATGGCGGCCGAGGAGGTGCTGGCCGTGGCCCCCGAACACCGGGAGACCAAGGTGATCCGCGGCCGGGCCTGGCTGGCCGCCCTCCCCGGGAACGACGAATCGGCCCCGGTTGCCGGCTCCCGCCCGACCGCCGCGTTCACGCCCGGTGAGCCGCGACCGGTCCCGTCGGCATCGGCGGGGCTGCCGGTCGGCGCGCCGAGCGCTGCGGCCGGCCCGTCGCCGCTCCCCAAGCGGTTCCTGCTCTGGGTCGACGGCGTCGGTGGCTATCTCGTCTGCCTGGCCAACCGGGTCACCCTCGGGCAGGCCGCCGGTGACGGTCCGGTCGATGTGCCGCTGTTCGCCGAACTCTCCCGCCTGCACGCCGAGATCAGCCGCGACGGCGAAGGCTATGTGATCGAGAGCGGTAAGGGGGTCCTGGTGAACGGCCAGCGGGTGACGCGGGCGGTCCTCTCGGCCGGCGACCGGGTGACCCTCGGGACGACCTGCCAGTTCCTGTTCCACAAGCCCGTCTCGGTGAGCGGGACGGCCCGGCTGGAACTGACCAGCGGGCACCGCCTGCCCGTGGCGGTCGATGGCATCCTGCTGATGGCCAACGAACTGCTGCTGGGTCCGGGGCCTCACGCCCACGTCATCCTGCCCGGCCCGACCGCCCCGGTCTCGATCTACCGGTCCCGGGAGGGGTTGGCTGTGCGGGTCCCCCACGGCTCGTTCCGGATCGACGAGCAACTCCACACCGACCGGGCCACCCTCCCGCTGCCCTCGGTCGTCAGTGGTGAACTGTTTACCTTCGCGGTCGAACCGGTCACGGGTCGGTTGTGAAGTGGGCCGCCCGCCGCTGGAATCCGGTGAAAGCGGAGAGTGTCGTGAGGCGGCGTGGCCGGTGTCGTGAGGCGGCGTGGCCGGTGTCGTGAGGACGGTTGGCTTGGACCGAGAAGGCGGCGTTCGTCTGTCATGCTTCAGCGGTCGGGCGGTCGGGCTCGGCCCGACAGGGCCGCGGCCTGGGTGGCGGTGGACGGTCTTTTCAGCGCCCCTTCGATCGGCGGCAGGTCAGGCGGCTCGGGCGAGGAGCAGACCTGACGGGCCCGAACGACCAGGAGCCTCTGCCGGGGTCGGCCCTGCACCTCCGTCGCGAACATCCTGGCCCCCAGGCTGTCCGGCCGGTTCACGTCCCAGCCGACCAGGAGGTAGTCGTCCGGCCGCAGCACCGCTGAAAAGGCCAGTTCCGGGAACCGTTCGGTCGGGACTTCCTCGTGCCGGGTGAACCGCGTGCCGTCCTCGCTCGGGCGGTACCAGTCGCGGCGGGTGCCGTGCTGCAGGACCGGTTCGCAAGCGAGCAAGACGCGGCCGTCGGTCGTCGGCTCCGGCTTGACGGCCAGGCCGCAACGGGCCAGACGGAACTCGACGACCTTCGGCACACCGGCGAAGTCGCTGCGGAAGGTGAAGCGGCACGGGTCGGGGGGTTCGGCCGTCGGCAGGACGGTATCCTTGCGCTGTCGGAAGGTCTGCCGCCGGGGGCCGACCGTGTCGGTCTCGCAGTCCAAGAGGGTCTGGAACTTCTGCGGTACGGAGCCGGCCAGCACGCCGACCCGCAGGCCGTTCTCGACGCACAAGGCCCGTGTTTCCGGTGCCCCCACCGCGAGCGTCTTGGCCCACAGCTCGCCGTTGAGGAACGGGTCGCCGACGGGTTGTTCGATCAGGACCGATTCGAGGATCAGCCCGTCGATCGGGCAGGGGGGGGTCAAGGAGTGGACGATTTCCGAGACGGTCGGGCGGTGGGAGACCACCCCGCAGCCGACCGCCGCGGCGCACGCCAGCACGATGCCCCACCCCCCCCGGTGCATCGACAGACATCCTCCGTTGGCCCCAGCGGGCGTCGCCGGTCAGTTCCGGTCAGGGCCGGTCAAACCCGGGCGTCGCCGGTCAATGCCGGTCATCGCGGCATAGCGGAGGCCGCGCACCGTGTCAACTTGTGGTATCAACCGGGACACCGGCCGTGCTAGTATCATCAGTGAGGTCGATGCCGTTTGCGGTGGCGCTGCCGGCCGCGGCCGAGACGGAATAATCACCACTAACGCGGCATCATCATGTACTAAGTTCATGAATGTTGTGCCTGACCGTCCCGATTCGGGTGCTAGCGAAAGACTCTGCTGCGGCATGAAATCGGGGCGCGGAGCCAATCGGGCTGCGGAGCCACCGAAACCGGCCACCCCATGCTGCCCCCGCCAGCGAACCCGAACGTCACCGAAACCGCGGCCCTGGCGGACGAATTGGTGCGTTTGAAGCTCGTCGATGTGGGGCGGATGAACGAACTGCTGGCCGAGTTTTCGAGTGGCAGCCCGTCGACGCTCCTCGAGTTCCTGATCGCCCGACGGATCCTGACCCACTTCCAGGCCGAGATGGTGATCTCGGGGAAGGGTCGATTCCTGTCCCTGGGGCCGTATCGGGTGATCGACCGGGGCGGATTCGGGACGTTCGGTGAGGTGTTCCTCGCGACCCGCCGGGACCGGCCCGGGTCGGTCTACCGCCTGTCGCTGTTCCCGCTCAGGAGTCTGTGGCGGGCGCGTCAGATCAAGCAACTGGTGCGAAGCCTGAGCGACTCGCCCCACCGCGGCGTCGTGTCCCCTGCCGACATCGACTCGGCCAACGGATACCACTACATCGTCTGGCCGCATACCGCCGGTCAGTCGCTCGTCGAGCGGGTGACATCGGGCGGGCCGTTACCGTGCGGCCAGGTCGCCGGGTTGCTGGCCCACCTGGCCGAGGCCCTCCTCGCCTGTCACGGCCGAAACATCTCGCACGGGGCCCTCTCCCCGCATGTCGTGCAGTTGACCTCGGACGGGCTGCCACGGCTGCTGGAACTCGGTGCCGGGGCCGTCCTCGCCTCCGAACTCGGCTCCGCGGAACGCATGCTCGACACCTTGTCGTGTGCCTTCGCCTTGCACGAGGTCCTCGAGTACGCCGCCCCCGAGTTCGCGGTCGACCCGACTCCCCAGCCCCTGGCCGACCAGTTTGCCCTCGGGGCGATCGGGTATTTCGCCGTCACGGGTCGTCCGCCGTTCCCCGGTTGCCACCTGTCGGAACGATTGGCGGCCCGCGCCAGCGACCACGCCCCGCCCCTGAACAGGGTCGATCCGGCTATCCCCGCCGGGTTTTCCGCCGTCATCGCCCGGATGCTCGCCCCCGGGCCGGCCGACCGCTTCGCCGATCTCGACGAGGCCCGGCACCTGCTGGTCAACCTCGCCACGTCGGCCCCGGAAGAACCGACCGAGGAGGCCGTGCCGGCCCCGCCCGTTCCGCTCTGGAAGGCGTGCGACCCGATACGACCGGAGTTGCCCGCGGCGTCGCCCACGCAGTTGCCCCCGGAGTTCCCCCCGGTCGTGACCGGGAGCGGTGTCCTGGCTTCCGCCACACGTGATGACTCCGATGCCTCGGTCAACTTCGACCTGCCGGAGGAAGAGCAAGAGCCGCGAATCGATCCCCTGCCCACGCCTCTGCCCCTCGCCGTTGTTCCGGCAGAGACACCGAAACTGCCGGACCACGCCGCCCAGCCCGCCCGTCCGGTCGCCTCGTCCGAGGTCAGGATCGGTGCGACGCGGGGCAAACCGGACCCCGGACCGGGGCAGCACCGCGACCTGGTCCCCTCGGACCCCCGCAAGGAGGTGCGGTCGCCGATCCAGTATCACACCGAGTCCGGCACCGCGGGCGAGCAACTGGCGGAAGAGCTACCGGAACCGCCCCCGCCGTCGGTCTTCTGGAAAAAACTGAAGCGAAACATCCTCTTCTGGCGGCCGCCGACCCAGGCCCTGCAGGTCAGCGTGTTCGGGCCTGCTCATGTAGTCCCGGGCCAGTCCACGATCCTCTCGGTCTACGTTCACACCACCGATTCCCAGGAGACCGTGCGGACCCTCTCGCGGGTCTTCCATCAGGACGCGGAACTGCTCGGCACGGGCCTGCTCGCCGAGGAAGTGCCGTTGCAAGCCGAACTCGCCGTACACCTGGGGATCGCCAACGCCGGGGTCTCCCAGTCCTTGCTCCGCATGACCTGGCGCGGCCAACCCCACCGCTCGGTCTTCGAACTACATGTGCCCTGGGAGGCACCGGGTGGCCCGTCACCGGGCCTCGTCTCGGTCGGCCGCAACAACGTCCGCATCGGCAAGATCGAGTTCTTCCTTCCCATTCTTCCCCGGACCGGTTGACCACCGGCCCAGTTCAGTGGCTGCTGCTCAGTTCAGTTCGGTTCAGAGGCTACTGCGTCCTGTGCCTGCCCCGCCGCTGCGGCGGTCCGCCCCCGCCCGCCCCGACGACGACCGGAAGCGCTTACCTGTGCCCGCCGCTACAACAACCGGGTCCGCCGACCACGTGTCCCACATGTCACACATCCGGCCTGATGTGTTGTTGTTCCTCCGGGAGCCACGCCCGTGACCGAGTACCTGTGCCTGACCATACTTTCCCGAGCGGGTGAAGCCGAGCGGGACTTCAAGTCTCGCCTGACGGCCTTCTGGACCCACCTTCTGCGAACTCAGCCCGATCTTTACGAGCGGGTGTATGCCGAGGCGACGCGGTTCGGCACGTCCGGTGATCGGATCACCCGGCAGTACCTGGTGGAGGCCGAAGTCGCCGACGCCGTCGTCGCCGCGTTGGCCGCCTTCGGGCTGGAGTTCAGCCCCGTCGATCGCGACGACACCTATACGAAGTACGAGGCCACTTCCCCTGACTGGTTCCAGATCGAGCACTGATCGAGTGCCGATCGAGCACTCGGTCGTTCGAGCACCGGTTCACGAGTACCGCTTCAGCCGTGACGGGTGGCGACCGGGCCGGAGGGCTTACGGGCTGTGCGGTGTGGCGGTCGGGCGGTGTGGCGGTCGGGCGGTGTGGCAGCCGGGTGGTGTGGCAGCCGGGTGGTGTGGCGGGCTGTGCGGTGTGGCGGTCGGGCGGGTGCGACGGCCGGGCCGGACGGTGTTTCCTCACCGCCTGTCGCCGGTTGCGAACGGCTGCCTACACTGTATTTGGACCGTATCTCCAGACTCATCCCCCACCACCGACTCACCGAAAGCATGGCTGTCTACCCGGTCGGAACTGTCCGCCACCCCAAGGGGATGCCCGAGGCTGACGAGGCCCTTCCCGCAGGCCCGTTCGTCGCGGCCGTTCTCCGCTCCAGTGTCGGGGGCAAGGTCCTGGTCGCCCTCACCGGCCTGGCCCTGGTCGGCTTCGTGATCTTCCACATGATCGGCAACCTGAAGGTCTTTCAGGGGCCGGACGCCATCAACGGGTATGCCTACTTCCTCAAACACGACCTCGGCGTCCTGATCTGGATCGCCCGGGCCGGCTTGCTCACGCTGTTCGTGTTACATCTCGGGCTGGCACTCCGGTTAACTCTGCGGTCGCGGGCGGCCCGTCCGGTGGCATACCGACACCCCGGCTCGGTGCAGGCTACGACCGCCAGCCGGACCATGATCGGGACCGGGGTGGTCGTCGGACTATTCGTCGCCTACCACCTCGCCCACTTCACGTTCGGCTGGGTCCACACCGCCACCGACCCCGACGGAAGGAGCGTGAACTACTTGGACCTGCGGGACGCCCAAGGTCGGCACGACGTCTACTCGATGGTCGTGGCCGGGTTCGGCAACCCGGCCATCGCCGGGCTGTATGTCGTGGCCCAGTTGGCCCTGTTCGTTCACCTGCTCCACGGCATCCAGAGCAGCTTCCAGACGCTGGGCCTGAAGAACCGCCGCTTCGCCTCGTGCATCTGGTGGCTCGGACTGATCCTGGCCCTGAGCGTGCTGCTGGGCAACATCGTCATCGTGGTCGGGGTGAACCTGGGCTGGGCACCGCCCGTCACCGGCACCGGCTGACGCCGGCAGATTGCCGCCCCTTGCCGTCCGATTCTCCCGATGTCAACCCTGCCGTCCGATGTCACCCGCGGCGTCCCCGGACGACCCCCACCCCGACCGGACCCTAGTGGCACAAAAGTCTGACGATACAAGAGACTAACGAGACAAGGCATTTGCGACCAACAGCCTTCCGACCCGTGGTGTGAGAGATGAAACTCGAATCGAAGGTCCCGCCCGGACCGCTCGCGGAGAAGTGGACCCGTTACAAGCGGGAGCAGAAGCTCATCAGCCCGGCGAACAAGTCGAAGTACACGGTGATCGTGGTCGGCACCGGGCTGGCCGGGGCCAGTGCCGCCGCCAGCCTCGCCGAACTCGGCTACAAGGTACTGTCGTTCTGCTTCCAGGACTCGCCGCGCCGGGCGCACAGCATCGCCGCCCAGGGCGGCATCAACGCCGCCAAGAACTACCGCAACGACGGCGACAGCGTCTACCGTCTCTTTTACGACACGATCAAAGGCGGGGACTTCCGCAGCCGTGAGGCCAACGTCTACCGGCTCGCCGAGGTGAGCGTCAACATCATCGACCAGTGCGTCGCCCAGGGCGTGCCGTTCGCCCGCGAGTACGGCGGCCTGCTCGACACCCGCAGCTTCGGCGGTGCGCAGCTCCAGCGTACCTTCTATTGTCGCGGCCAGACCGGGCAACAACTCCTGCTCGGGGCCTATCAGGCCCTGTCCCGGCAGATCGGGCTGGGCCAGGTGAAGATGTTCCCGCGCTGCGAGATGCTCGACCTGGTGGTCGTTGACGGCAAGGCCCGCGGCATCGTCACCCGGCACCTGGAGACCGGCAAGATCCAGTCCTTCTCCGCCGACGCCGTGGTCCTGGCCACCGGCGGCTATTCGAACGTCTTTTACCTCAGCACCAACGCCAACGGCTGTAACGTCTCGGCCACCTACCGGGCCTATAAGCGGGGGGCCTTCTTCGCCAACCCCTGCTTCACGCAGATCCACCCGACCTGCATCCCGGTCAGCGGAGACCACCAGTCGAAGCTCACCCTGATGAGCGAGAGCCTGCGGAACGATGGCCGGGTCTGGGTGCCCCGCAACAAGGCCGACGTGGGCAAGCACCCCAACGAGATTCCCGAGGACGCCCGCGACTACTACCTGGAGCGCAAGTACCCGAGCTTCGGCAACCTCGCCCCCCGGGACATCTCCAGCCGCGCCGCCAAGGAGGTCTGCGACGACGGCCGGGGCGTCGGGCCGGGCGGCCGCGGCGTCTACCTCGACTTCGCCGACGCCATCCGGCGGCAAGGCAAGGCCCGCATCGAGGAGAAGTACGGCAACCTCTTCCAGATGTACGAACGCATCACCGCCGAGGACGCCTACACCCGGCCGATGCGGATCTACCCCGCCTTGCACTACACGATGGGCGGACTGTGGGTGAACTACGAACTGATGTCGAACCTGCCCGGCCTGTTCGTCATCGGCGAGGCCAACTTCTCCGACCACGGGGCCAACCGGCTCGGGGCCAGCGCCCTGATGCAAGGTCTGGCCGACGGCTACTTCATCCTGCCGTACACCCTCACCAACTGGCTGGCCGACCAGAAGCCGGGCGTCACCCCGCTCGACCACCCGGAGTTCAAACGGGTCGAGGCCGAGGCCACCCAGCGGATCAAGAAGCTGCTGTCGATCAAGGGTAAGAAGACGGCCAACGAGCTGCACCGGGAACTCGGTCATGTGATGTGGGAGTACGTCGGCATGGCCCGCAGCCGGGCCGGACTGGAAACCGCCATCCAGCGCATCCGGGAACTCCGCGAGGAGTTCTGGTCCAACGTCTGCGTGCCGGGCAGCGACGCCGACCTCAACGTCGCCCTGGAACGGGCCAACCGCGTCTCCGACTACATGGAGTTCGGCGAACTGCTCGCCCTCGACGCGCTCCGCCGCGAGGAGTCGTGCGGCGGGCACTTCCGGGTCGAGTACCAGACGCCCGACGGCGAGGCCCTGCGCGACGACGCCAACTTCTGCCACGTCGCCGCCTGGGAGTATGCCGGCCCCGACCGGGAACCGATCCGCAACATCGAACCGCTCGAGTTCGAGGTCGTGAAGCCGACCGTCCGCAGCTACAAATGACCCGCGACCGCCCGGAGACGGGGCCGACCGCCGCCCCCGGTCACGGCCCGCCCCGCCCCGCGCCCCGGTCCTGGTCGTCAGCCGCACAACCCCCGACGCCCCCCGCGGCCCCACGGCCGACCCCGCCGACCCACGGCACCCGACATACCCGAGGAACTTGAGGCACCCAAGGCACCCGCTATGAAACTGAACCTGCACATCTGGCGACAGAAGTCCCGCACCGACCCCGGCCGCATGGTCGACTACCAGGTCGACGGCATCAGCCCGGACATGTCCTTCCTGGAAATGCTCGACGTGCTGAACGAACGGCTCATCAAGCAGGGCGAGGAGCCGATCGCCTTCGACCACGACTGCCGCGAGGGCATCTGCGGCATGTGTTCGATGATGATCAACGGCATGGCCCACGGCCCGGAGCGGGGCACCACGACCTGCCAGTTGCACATGCGGAGCTTCCGCGACGGCGACCACATCTACGTCGAGCCGTGGCGGGCCAAGGCCTTCCCGGTGATCAAGGACCTGGTCTGCGACCGTTCGGCCTTCGACCGGATCATCCAGGCCGGCGGCTTCGTGAGCGTCAACACCGGCGGTGCCCCGGACGCCAACGCCCTACCGGTTCCCAAGGCCAACGCCGAGCGGGCCATGGACGCGGCCGAGTGCATCGGTTGTGGGGCGTGTGTGGCGGCCTGCCCGAACGCCTCGGCGATGCTCTTCGTCAGCGCCAAGGTCAGTCACCTCGCCCAACTGCCGCAAGGGCAACCGGAACGCAAGGAACGGGTCCGCGCCATGGTCGAGGCCCACGACCGCGAGGGCTTCGGACACTGCACCAACATCAACGAGTGCGAGGCGGCCTGCCCCAAGGAGATCTCCGTCGAGCACATCGCCCAACTCAACCGCGACTACATCGCCAGCACCCTGACCGCACTGGTCAAAGGCTGAGACCCGCGAGCCTACCCGGCCGCCCTCCGGCTCAGTCGGAGGGTTGGCCGGCCGCCCCGCCTGTAAGCCGGCCGCCCCCCCAGTAAACCGGCCGTCACCCGCAAGGAGGACCGCAGCTGTCCTGCCCGCAGGAAGGAGGAAGGGCAGCGCCCGGGTCCACCAAAGTTTTCTGGTGGTGATCGGGGAATTTAGGTAGACTTGGGCGAGTTGTTTCTTTTCTCTTCTCACAGGGATGTGAACCATGACTACCAAGGTGCTGATCGAAGTCCCCGCCCATCT
>Ga0308417_1002521_pt1 | contig 12061 bp, 10 predicted proteins | sample HotsprSampleOS65_FD_203528 | JGI IMG/M metagenome (GOLD analysis project Ga0308417, IMG submission 203528) | Hot spring phototrophic mat microbial communities from Octopus Spring, Yellowstone National Park, Wyoming, United States - 20090730_OS65 ... | reverse complement strand
TACACTAACGTGAAGGCGGTGTACATCCGATGGCAGTGAATCGAAATGCGCCCCGGGCGCCCGGCATCGCTCCGATTGAGGAGCCCCTGCAACGCGGGGAAGTGGTCTATCAGGCCTTGCTGAACGGCATCCTTCGCGGCGAGCTCGAGCCCGGCGCTCAGTTGAACGCCGACAACCTCGCCCAGCAGTTGAGGGTCAGCACGACGCCCGTGCGGGACGCGCTCAACCGCCTGGCCAAGGATGGCATTGTGGTCAAGCAACCCTACCAGGGGTGGTTCGTACGCAGCTTCGAGGAGCGCGAGATCCGGGAGGTGTACGAAGTCAGGGCCGGCTTGGAGTGCTTCATCGTCAAGCTGGCCTGCCAGCGCATCACGCCGGAGGAAATCGAGGCGCTGCGGGCGCATCAAACCGTCGGAGAGCAGGCCCTGGACCAGCAGGACCTGGAGGCGTACCGCCTCTACAACCAGGAACTCCACGCGGCGATCCTGCGGGCGGCGCGCAACGCCGAGCTTGCGGCGCTGGCCGGGCAGGTTGCGTTGAAGACTCAGATGCTCAGCGCCCGGACGATTCGCATGCACGGCCGCCCGCGGCTGGCGATCCTGGAGCACCGCCAGATCATCGAGGCGATCGCGCAGCGCGACATACCGACCGCCCAGGAGCTGATGGAGCGCCACATTCTCAGCGCAATGGAAGACATGCTCCGCCATGGCCTCACCTGAGCCCGGCGCCTCCACGCCGTCCGCTACAGCCTCCTCCGCACCCGCGCGTCTGCCCCGCTCCCGTTTCCTGGTCGTCGCCAGCATCTTTCTGCTCTCTTGGATTCTCTACATCGACCGCGCCGCGATCTCTTCGGCCAAGGCGGCGATCGCCAGCGAGCTCGGCCTGTCGGATCAGGCCATGGGCGCCGTGTTCAGCGCCTTCATCCTGGGCTACGCTTTGATGCAGATTCCGGGCGGCTGGTTCGCCGACCGCTTCGGACCGCGTCTGGCGCTGGCCGCGATGGTCTCCTTGTGGAGCCTGTTCACTTTCCTGACGGGGACCGCGCATACGCTGGGGCCGCTTCTGGCGGTGCGCTTTCTGTTCGGCGTCGGCGAGGCCGGCGCTTTCCCCGGCTCGGCCCGCACTTTTTACAACTGGCTTCCGGCCAGCGAGCGCGGCATCGCCAACGGAATCCTGTTCAGCGGCGCCATGATCGGCGGCGGCATCTCTTACCCGATCTGCGCCTGGCTGCTGGGCCTCGTGGGATGGCGGAACATGTTTTTCCTGTTGGCGGTCCCGGGCTTCTTGTGGGCCCTGCTCTGGGCCATCTTTTTCCGCAACCATCCGTCGCAGCCCGTGGCCAAAGAAGACGCCGCCGCCGGCGCGCCTCGGATGCCGCTCTCGCAAATCTTCCGCTCCGGCCCATTGCTGCTGGCGATGGCTCAGTATTTCGCGGGCAACTTCACCTTCTACATCGGCGTCACCTGGATGCTGCCATATCTGACCGAGCACTACCGGCTGAGCGCCTCGCAGGCAGCGAACTACGCCATGGTCCCGCTGATCTGTGGGGCGTTGTCGAATTGGACCGCCGGGTTGATCGTCGACTTCCTTTACCGCGCGGGTTTCCATGCCTGGAGCCGGCGATTCCCGGGCATCCTCGGGTTCCTGCTGGCGGCGATTGGGATTTGGTCCGTTTCCCTGGCGGGCTCGCCTTTCACGGCGGTGGTGGGCTTCGCCGTCGCGATCTTCGGCGTGGAGCTCACCATCAGCCCGAGCTGGTCGTACTGCATGGACATCGGCGGCAAGAGCTCCGGCAGCGTCTCCGGGGCCATGAATATGATCGGGAATCTGGGCGGGTTTGTCAGCTCGAACGCCTTTCCGTTCTTGAGCCGGATTACGGGCAGCGCCTCGGCTTATTTTTACGCCGCGGCGTTGTTGAATCTGGCGGGCGCGGCCTGCTGGATCCAGATGCGACCCAGGAAATCCCGGGGCTGAAGGCCGGAAGTGGTCCCCTCGGACCCGCGCGTCTCCGGCCGGCAACCGGCTGCCGGAGATCAGCCGCCCGAGCGCGGCTTGCGCCAAGCCAGCCATGATGCTGAAGCCGGGAAACGAGGCACGAAGGAACGCGGCGATCCCGTGGTATCTTGGTTCGTTGCACAGGAAGCTCTCCGGTCACGGTTGGTTGCGATGGAAGTCCGTCCTCGTCCGGGCCGCGGCATCAGCGGCTCTGATCGTCCCTTGCTTCTGGCAGCCTTCGATTCCATCCCAGGATCTTTCCAGCCACGTTTATAATGTGTGGCTGGCGCAGCAGATCCGGGAGCATAAGCCTCCTAATCTTGAAGTCCGCGTCCAACCTACGAATATCCTTTTCGACTTACTGCTAGAGCAAAGCATCGCCTGGTTCGGCTTCGAGTTTGGGCCGAAACTTGTCATGGCAGTTCTGGTTCTAGTCTTTTTCTGGGCGGCGTTTGCGTTTGTGCGCGCCGCGGGCACAACTCATCCGCTGGTGTTCGGACCGCTGCTCGCGATGGGCGCCTATGGCTGGGTTTTCTACATGGGGCTGGCCAATTTCTACTTGGCGACCGGGCTAAGTTTCTTGTATCTCACTCTGGTCTGGAAGCGCAAGGGTTGGCCGGGATGGGCCGCCCTACTCGTGTTGGCGCTGGCTGCGGCCGCTCACCTTATGTCGGCCGCGTGGGCTGCCGCGGTGGACTTTTACCGGCGCATCTATGGGCAGTTGCAGTCGGCACGCCGCAAACTGTTGTTTGCCGGCGCCATCGCGTCGTTGGCAGCCTTCCACTTTGCGTTGCGCAAGGTTCTGGTGATCCAGTGGGAAGCCAGGCAATTGTTGCTTGTGACCGGGGTCGATCAGTTCGCGGTCTTCGGATATAAGTACCTCGCGATCATCGTCGGAGTGTTCTACCTGTGGGGATACGCCGTTTACCGGAAACTGCATTTACGGGAGGATCGGGGCCGGCTTAATACGCCGCTTGGGCATCTGGCCGGGCTCACGGCGGCGGCCGCCGCCATCCTGCCGGACGCCGTCCAGCTTCCCAGCCAACCAGCCCCGCTCGCCTTTCTGGCCCAGCGGATGTCTCTATGGCTGCTGGTCCTCATTGGTTGTATGCTGCCGGCTCCCAACAGGCTGCCTGGCTTTGCGGCTGCCTCTTTAAGCTTGGCCGGCTTCTATTTCTCATTCCTTTATGCCGACGCGCACGCCTTGAACCGTTTGGAGCGCCAAATGACGGCCCTCGTGTCTGCAATTCCTCCGGGTTCCCGCGTGATTAACTCAGTCCAGGATTCCACCAGCCGGATTGATGTTCTGCTCCACATGGTGGACCGGGCGTGTCTGGGGCGCTGTTTCAGTTATGCGAACTATGAGCCGGCCAGCGGCCACTTCCGTGTCCGGGCCGTGGGCCCAAACCCTTCGGTCTTATGGAACCGGAGGGACATTGAGCGGCTGGAGCACGGCTTCTACCGCGTCAGTGACAGAGACCTGCCTTTGTACCAGATCCGACCGTGTTCCGGCACGGGCGAAGTCTGCTTGCACTCATTGAACCCGGGTGAGGTTGTTGAAAGGGTGAAGATCCGCCTCTTGCCCGCACTTTGGTAGCCGGAAGCCGTGCTGGGAAGACGGTCGCCAAGGAAACCCGCCGATCGCGGGTGGACTCTCCCGCAGCGTCGCGAAGGACTGAGCCTTCGGTGGAACAACGACCAGGCAGGAGCGGGGACCGAAGAGGTTGGCCAAGTAATATCTCTTTCAAAATCAATTAGATAAATCGTTCCGCTTGACTTCGGGAGTTGGCCGGGGTCTGGGAGGGAGTTCTGCGCAGGTTGGGTCTTGCAATTTGATATTGTCAGGCTTATAATACTTGATAGCGAGGCACTAAAGTATGGACATCAACCGGTTCACGGAAAAAGCACAACAGGCTCTCCAGGCGGCTCAATCGGCTGCCGTCCGCTATGGCCACCAGCAGATCGACGTCGAGCACCTCTTCACCGCGCTGCTGCTCCAGGAAGGCGGCTTGGCTGCGGCCATCTTCAGCAAGGCCGACGTGCCCGTGCCTCCGATCCTGCGGGCCCTGGAGCAGGAGCTGGACCGCATGCCCAAGGTCTCCGGCCCCTCCGGCCCGCCGGATCAACTCTACATCACAGGCCGTCTCAACCGGCTCATTGTCCAAGCCGAAGACGAAGCCCGCCGGCTCAAGGACGACTACATCTCGGTTGAGCACCTGCTGCTGGCCATGACCGAAGACGGCGGCGCTACCGGGCGGATTCTCAAGCAGTTCGGCGTGACCCGGGAGCGCCTGATGCGCGCTCTCCAGGAGGTCCGCGGCAGCCAGCGCGTGACCAGCCCCACGCCCGAAAGCACCTACCAGGCCTTGGAGCGGTACGGCCGGGATCTGACGCAGCTCGCCGCCCAGGGCAAGCTCGACCCGGTCATCGGCCGCGACGATGAGATCCGTCGGGTGATTCAGGTCCTTTCCCGCCGGACGAAGAACAACCCGGTGCTGATCGGCGAGCCCGGCGTGGGCAAGACGGCCATTGTGGAAGGCCTCGCCCAGCGGATCGTGCGGGGTGACGTTCCGGAGGGGCTCAAAAACAAGCGCATCGTCGCCCTCGACATGGGGGCCCTAATCGCCGGCGCCAAGTTCCGGGGCGAGTTTGAGGAGCGCCTGAAGGCCGTCCTCAAGGAAGTCCAGGCCTCCGAAGGCGACATCATCTTGTTCATCGACGAGCTGCACACGGTGGTGGGCGCGGGCAAGGCCGAAGGGGCCATGGATGCGAGCAATCTGCTGAAGCCCATGCTGGCCCGCGGCGAGCTGCACTGCATCGGGGCCACCACTCTGGACGAGTACCGCAAGCACGTCGAAAAGGACGCGGCCCTGGAGCGCCGCTTCCAGCCGGTGCTGGTGGACCAGCCGTCGGTGGAGGATACGATCTCCATCCTGCGCGGTCTCAAAGAGCGCTACGAGGTCCATCACGGCGTCCGCATCAAGGACAGCGCCCTGGTTTCAGCCGCGGTTCTCTCCAACCGCTACATCACGGACCGCTTCCTGCCGGATAAGGCCATCGACCTGGTGGATGAAGCCGCGGCCCGTCTGCGCACGGAGATCGACTCCATGCCCGCCGAGCTGGACGAGCGCCTGCGGCGCATCATGCAGTTGGAGATCGAACGCGAGGCCCTGCGCAAGGAGAGCGACGCCGCCTCCCGGGAGCGCCTCGCCAAGCTCGAGAAGGAACTGGCCGATCTGAAAAATGAGGCCGACGCCCTCAAGGCGCAGTGGCAGGCCGAGAAGGAAGCGGTCCAGAAGCTGCGCTCGCTGCGCGAGCAGATCGAGCAGACCCGCCACGAGATTGAAATGGCCGAGCGGCAGTACGACCTGAACAAAGCCGCCGAGCTCAAGTACGGCAAGCTCACCGCCCTCGAGCGCCAGCTCAAGGAGGCCGAGGCCGCGCTGGCCGGCAAGCAGGGCCAAGTGCGGCTGTTGAAGGAAGAGGTCGACGAGGAAGACATCGCCGAGGTGGTGAGCCGCTGGACCCACATCCCGGTCTCCAAGCTGCTGGAAGGCGAGCTCCAGAAGCTGCTGCACCTGGAGGAGGAGCTGCACAAGCGCGTGGTGGGCCAGGACGAAGCTGTGAAGGCCGTCGCTGAAGCGGTGCTCCGCGCGCGTTCCGGCCTGAAGGATCCCAACCGGCCCATCGGCAGCTTCATCTTCCTGGGTCCGACCGGCGTGGGCAAGACCGAGCTGGCGCGGGCGCTGGCCGAGTTCCTCTTCGACGATGAGCGGGCCATGATCCGCATCGACATGTCGGAGTATCAGGAGAAGCACACGGTGGCGCGGCTCATCGGCGCGCCTCCGGGCTACGTCGGTTTCGAGGAGGGCGGCCAGCTCACCGAGGCCGTGCGCCGGCGGCCCTACTCGGTGATCTTGTTCGACGAGATTGAAAAAGCGCACCACGACGTGTTCAACGTCATGCTCCAGATCCTGGACGACGGCCGGCTGACCGACGGCCAGGGCCGCACGGTGGACTTCCGCAACACGATCGTGATCATGACCTCCAACATCGGCAGCCACCGCATCCTGGGCTACCGGGGCGCGTTCTCCGGGGCCGCCTATGAGAACATGAAGGAGGCGGTGCTGGAGGAGATGCGGCGCGCTTTCCGGCCCGAGTTCCTGAACCGGATCGATGAGATCATCGTTTTCCACGCCTTGAGCGAGGAGCACTTGAAGCAGATCGTCCAGATCCAGCTCAACCGGCTGCGGGCGCGGCTGGCCGACCGCCACATCACGCTGGAGCTCAGCGAGGAGGCCGCCGAACATCTGGTCCGCACCGGCTACGATCCGAACTACGGCGCGCGTCCGCTGAAGCGGGCCATCCAGCGCGAGATTGAAACGCCGCTGGCCCGGCTCATCCTCAAGGGGGAGATTCGCGACGGGCAGACGGTGCTGGCGGATTTCGACCGCGCCCGCGGGGAGCTGGTCTTCCTGCCGCAGCCGGTCGCCGCCGGCGAGCCTTCCGCATAAGGAGCTGACGAAGCCATGTCCGAGCAACACAAACGCCGGCCCTTGGCCATGGGCATGACGCCCCAGCCGGGATTCGCCGACGCCTGGCAGCCGGCGGTGGACATCTACCGCACGCACACCGGCTGGCTGCTGAAGTTCGAGCTGGCCGGGGTGACCGAGGATGATCTGGCCGTGGAAGTTCACGGCAGCCGGCTGACCGTTTCTGGAGTGCGCCGGGACTGGAACATTGAAGACTGCTCGGCGCATTACGCCATGGAGATTGCCTACAACCGTTTTGAGCGCGTGGTGGAGCTGCCCTGCGATCTGGAGCAGTCCCAGCTCAGCCTGGAGCTTCGCCATGGAATCTTGTTTGTTCGTGTGATTACTTCCGGAGGCCGGCCATGAGTGAGACTTACAAATCTTTGCCCGTGCTGCCCCTCAAGAACAGCGTGCTGTTCCCGCACCTGGTGATGCCGCTTTCCGTGGGGCGGCCCGCCTCGGTCGCCGCGGTCGAGGCGGCCCTCAGCACCGAGGAAAAGGAGCTGGTGATCGTAGCCCAGCGAGACAGCTCGGTGGAGACGCCCACTCTCGCCGACCTCTACACGGTCGGCGTGCGCGCCGTCATCAAGCGCATGACCCGGCCCACCGAAGACACCATGGAGCTGATCGCGCTGGGCGTGGAGCGCGTCAACCTGGTCCGGCTGGAGTCGGCCGAGCCTTACATGCGGGTGCTGGTCCAGCCGCTGCCTTTGCCCACCGACACCGGGCCCGAGGTCGAAGCCTTGCATCATGAAGTGATGGAGCTGGCCTCTAAGGCCATTGCCATGGCCCAGCCGCAGGCGCCGCAGGAGCTGAGCCGCCTGCTGATGGCCACCGATGACCCGCTGCGGCTGGCCTACATGCTGGCCTCCATGTTCAGCCTGGAGGTCAGCAAGGAGCAGGCCTTGCTGGAAGCGCAGACCCGCGCCGACGCGCTTCGCCTGACCCATTCTTACCTGGCCCACGAGCTTCAGGTTCTGGAGCTGCGCAACAAGATCGCCTCCGCCGCCCAAACCGAGATCGGCAAAGAACAGCGTGAGTACTTCCTGCGCCAGCAGTTGCGCGCCATTCAGCAGGAGCTGGGCGAAAAGAATCCGGAGCAGGCGGAAATCGAGCTGCTCCGCGAACGGCTTGAGAAGGCGGATTTGCCGGACGACGTCCGCAAGGAGGCCCAGCGCGAGTTGTCGCGCTTGGAGCGGCTGCCCTCCAGTTCGCCGGAGTTCCACGTCACCCGCACCTACCTGGACTTCGTGCTGGAGCTGCCGTGGCGCATCTCTACCGAAGACCAACTCGACATCGCGCGGGCGCGGCAAATCCTGGACGAGGATCACTACGATTTGAAAGAGGTCAAGGAGCGAATCCTGGAGCACTTGGCGGTTCTGAAGCTGAATCCGGGCGCCAAGGCGCCGATCCTGTGCTTCGTCGGACCTCCCGGCACGGGCAAGACGTCGCTGGGCCAGTCGATTGCGCGCGCGCTGGGGCGCAAGTTCGAACGCATGAGCCTGGGCGGCATGCACGATGAAGCGGAGCTGCGGGGCCACCGACGGACCTACATCGGGGCCATGCCGGGCCGCATCATCCAGGCCCTCCGCCGCGCCGGGGCCAACAATCCGGTGATCATGCTGGACGAGGTCGACAAGCTGGGCCGCGACTTCCGCGGCGATCCGGCTTCGGCGCTGCTCGAAGTCCTGGATCCGGAGCAGAACAAGACCTTCCGGGACAACTATCTGGATTTGCCGTTCGACATCTCCAAAGTGTTCTTCATCACCACCGCCAACACGCTGGAGACGATCCCGCGGCCGCTGCTCGACCGCACCGAAGTGCTGCGCCTGCCGGGCTACAGCGAAGAAGAGAAGCTCGAGATTGCGCGCAAGTATCTCATCCCGCGCCAGCTCAAGGAGACCGGTTTGACGGCGGAGCAGTGTGTGATTGGGGACGACGTGGTCCGGCGCATCATCAGCGGCTATACCCGCGAAGCCGGCCTGCGGCAACTGGAGCGAGGCATCGGGCGCGTGGCGCGCAAAGTGGCGCTGCGATTCGCCGAAGGCCACGCCGAACCGGTGACGGTGCACCCGGAGGACCTTCCCGACTTGCTGGGTCCCGAGCGCTTCCACCCCGAGCAGCTTCGCAAAGAGTTGCCGCCGGGCGTCGCCCCCGGCCTGGCCTGGACCGAGACCGGCGGGGAGGTGCTCTACGTCGAAGCCACCCTTTTGCCGGACGGCAAGGGCCTGACGTTAACCGGCCAGCTTGGCGAGGTTATGCAGGAGTCCGCGAAGGCTGCGCAGAGCTACATCTGGGCGCACGCGGATGAGTTCGGCATCGACCGGGCCCAGTTCAAAGACGCCGGAGTCCACATCCACGTGCCTTCCGGAGCCATCCCCAAGGACGGCCCCTCGGCCGGCATCACCATCGCCGCCAGCCTGGCCTCGCTCTACACCAAGACCCGCGTGCGCAGCGACACGGCCATGACCGGCGAGATCACTCTGACCGGCATGGTGCTGCCCATCGGCGGGGTGAAAGAGAAGGTTCTCGCGGCGCGCCGCGCAGGCATCCGGCGGGTCATTCTGCCGCGGCCCAACCAGAGCGACCTGCGGGAGCTTCCGGACGACGTGCGCCAGGAGATGGAGTTCATCTACGTCGACCGGATCGAGGACGTTCTGGCGGCCGCCATCCCGGAGCTGGCCGCCCGTCTCCAGCCGCTGCCGCAGACTTGATCGCAGTCACGCTTGCAGCGAGAACTTTTTTGTGTTTGTTTACAATGAGATGGCCGAAGGCAAGGGATTTGGCCTTTGACAACTTCGGTATCAAATGATACCATCAGGGTGGAGAGAGTGACGCTTTCCGGCGCAGGCGACCTGCGGCAAAGATGGCTTCAGAAGGCGCAGCAGCTGGATCAGAATGGCAGGTTTGCCAGGTACCCGTTTCAGAAGCGGCAGGAGATTCTGCGCAAAGGTTTCCTTGGCAAGTTGCCGCCGGATCGAGCGCTGGAGCTGGCGAAGGACCAAGTGAGACGGGGAATTGCGGTGCGAACAGCCCGGTTCAATGACCAGGTGCGGGACTGTTTCGGCATGGTAGGGGAAGAAGTTCGGGAGACACTGCTGCGCCTCCTCAAGGAGGTCCCGCCCGACTCCTATGAACCCCCGGCGCGATTGGAGGAGCCACCAGGCTACCCTTTCGTCTTTCAATCGAAGGTTCTCAATTCTGATGTATACCTAAAGTTCCAGGTGATGGGTACCGAGAAAAAACCTTCAGTGCTGTTCTGGTCTTGCCATCCGCCGAGATAGAGATACGAGAGCTATGAAATGTTTTCAGTGCGCAAAAGGAACGATGCACGCTCGCATAAGTAAGGTTTCTGGCGAGGTGCGCGGCGAACCATTCACGGTAGAAACCGAAGCGATGGTCTGTGACCGGTGCGGGTTTCAGGTCTTGACGGAGGAGCAGTCCGCCGGCTATACCGCCGCGATTTCCGACGCCTACCGGCGAAAGCACGGGCTGCTCACTTCTGAGGAGCTGAGAGAGGCCCGCAAACGGCTCGGCTTCAGCCAAGTCCAATTTGCGAAGTATCTGAAGGTCGGCGTTGCCAGCGTCAAGCGCTGGGAGGCGGGCCTGATTCAGGACGAGGCGCTCGATGAGCTAATCCGGCTCAAGACGGATCTGGAGAGTGCGCGGCGGAACGTACGTAGTCTTGAAGCGGCCTTGCTTGTTCAGCAGAGGCCTTCACCCTGGGGTCTGGCCACGGTATATCATCACCCCGGCAGCTCTGAGGCCTGGCTGTGGCCCCAGGGTTGTTTCCCTGAGGTCTCCGATTTTGCCTAGGCAGGTTCTCAGATCTTCGCGAAGGAACCAGTAAAGATCATGGGTTTCGTTGTTCAACAAGACGAAGCTAGCCTCATCGCGGCTCACCGATTTCAGGTGAACGCGGAGTTGAAGGAACTTCGCCTGCTAGACTGCTCGGCGTCGATCTCGCCCCAAGTATCGCCAAAGGAAGGTGAGCTTCGCCTGGGGCTTGAGTTTCAACCCAGTATTCTCGAACACTCCGAGACGGGCGCGTCGTTTGCGGTCAAGATGACCGTGCACGGGGATCAAAAGCCTCCAGGGGATTCACCCGGCAAACGCATTTTTGAAGTGTCCTGCCGCTTTGCGGTTCAATATAGCTTGAGAGAAGATTACTCACCTAGCAAGGAGGAACTGGACGCATTCAAAGAAGGCAATGCGGTATTCCAGTGCTGGCCATATGCGCGAGAGCTGGTTCAAAACCTGACTCTGAGAATGGGCCTTCACTTGCCTCCTCTGCCGCTGTTGCGCATCGCGCCAAGGCCGGTTGCTCAGCCTGCTTCTCAGCCCGGCGAGCCCGTCAAGAAGAAAATCAGCCATGCGCGGAGATCAAAGAGAGGAACCTGAGAGGCAGCTACACCCTGCACGGCCGCCAAGCCTTCGCCCAAGTGACGATCCCCCACCCGCAGTATACTGGTCCGCGAAACGATCGCTTTCAAGAATTTCAAATCCGGAGAGAGAATGGCCGTTATGTCTCTTACCAGGCGGAAGTTGCTTCACTCCACCGCTGCCCTGGCCGCGCTGCCCGGCACGACCCGCGCTCAGACTTCGCCCACTCAACCGCCGCCGGCGCAGGTCCCGAAAGTCAAGTTCGGAAACGCCGAGATCAGCCGCATCGTGCTCGGCGCAAATCCTTTTTACGGCGTCAGCCACTTCAACGCGACCTACGACCGCGTGATGCGCGAGTGGTGCACCTCCTCGAAGGTCGTAGAGATCATGCACCAGTGCGCCGCCCACGGCATCAACGCCTTCCAGTACGTCACCTCGCCGCGCTGCCAGGCGGATTACGAGCGCTTCACCGCCGAGGGCGGCAAAATGCACCTCATCGTCCAGGCATCGCGGGACCCGAGGGCATCGTGAAAACGCTACGCCCGCTGGCGGTTTACCATGCCGGCGAATTCACCGACAACGCCTGGCGTCAAGGCAAGATGGACGGCGTCCGCGACTTCTGCAAGCGGCTGCGCCAGCTCGGGGTGCTGGTGGGCGTGGGCAGCCACATCCCGGAAGTCCTGGCGGAGATCGAAAGCCAGGGTTGGGATGTCGATTTCTACGCCGGCTGCGTTTACAACCGCCGCCGCACGCCCGAAGAGTGGCGCAAGCTGCTGGGCGGAGACATCCCGGTCCAGCCCACCGAGACTTACCTGGAAGGCGATCCCCCTCGCATGTATCAGGTGCTCCGGCAGACCGCCAAGCCGTGCTTCGCCTTCAAGGTTTTGGCCGCGGGACGCATCTCCAACGTCGAGCGGGCCTTCCGGCAGGCCTTCGAAAGCCTGAAACCCATCGACTGTCTGTTTGTCGGCATGTTTCCGCGCGCCAAAGACGAGGTGAAGGAAAACGCCGAGATCGTCAGTCGGCTTCTCCAGCGGGTCTCAGGCTCTGCTTAGGCTTGCAAATCGCGAAGTGTTTGAGCGGGATGGAGTACATTATGATGGTATCCGTCATAGAACGTAACCATGGTCCGTACCCAGATCCAATTGACA
>Ga0308417_1002519_pt1 | contig 12062 bp, 10 predicted proteins | sample HotsprSampleOS65_FD_203528 | JGI IMG/M metagenome (GOLD analysis project Ga0308417, IMG submission 203528) | Hot spring phototrophic mat microbial communities from Octopus Spring, Yellowstone National Park, Wyoming, United States - 20090730_OS65 ... | reverse complement strand
TCGGAAGCATTGAAAAATGCAAGCGAAGAAAAATTTAACGCGCTCAAAAAAGAGTATGACGAGGCGTTGAAAAAACTGCAAGAAGCCGAAGAGGCGTTGAAAAAATAAAGCGCGTTAGCGTTCTTGTTGGAGCATCACAATGCCTGTAACGGCGAGCGCACCGCCCACAACAAGCAAGAGCGAGAACGGCTCTCCGAAAAAAATCATGCTCACGCTTGCCGCAATCGCCGGCTGTGCGTTCATAAACACCGAAATTTGCGACGGCGTGAGCTTGGAAAGCGCGAAACTAATGAGCCAATATGCCACAACCGAGCTAAGCACCGTCACCCAAATCGCGCCGAACCACGCGCCGACCGAAACGCCTGACCACTCAAACGAAAGCGTCGGCACAATGCCAATCGGAAAGAACATCAGCGCGCCGAGCATCATCATTAGTGCTGTGCCTTGAATTGCGTCATACTTCACCAAAATCTTTTTGCCAAACGCTAAATAACTTGCCCAACACCACACCGCGCCAAGCGTGATGAGGTTTCCGAGCCAAGCGTTTTCGGCAAAGTCTACGCTTTTTCCGCTTCCGAACAGTGCCGTTAATCCGCCCGATATGGCAATCACAATCGCAAGCAATTTTCGCTTGGTGAGTAGTTCCGATTTGCTCATCGCAACCGATAGAAGCAAGACCCAAAGCGGGGTCATGGCGTAAAGCACGGCACTACTGGCAGGCGTGGTGAATTTCAATCCGAAAAGAAAAAGAAATTGTCCTGACGTAATTCCAATGAAAGCGAGCGCGCAGAGTTTGAGCCATTCCGATAAAGCAGGACGATTGCCGTTGAAACCGCCGCGCGAAAAGAATAGCACCCCGAAGATAAGTGCCGAGCCAGTGAGGCGAAGAAAGGCTAACACAAGCGGATGGAACTCGAGCGAAGCTGTGCGCGCAAACGAAAAACTCGTGCCTGCGATGAAGGTTTGAGCCACCATTGCCCAATGCGCCGCCGTCATGCGTGAAGCCGATTCCACTTGCATCAGCCGTAGACTCTGCCTTTCCACACAATTTTGCGGTCAAAAAGAAGCGTAATTGGCACGAAGATGATGAGCAAGTATTGGTAGAGTTCAAAGAAGAGAAAACTGGGCGCAAGGCGAAGCATTTTCAAGCGAATGAGCGGCGTGATGAGAAAGAGCGCGTCTGCGCCGAATTTGACAGCAAGCATCGTTAATGCCGTTTTTATCGGAAACATCACAAACGAAAGCGCGGAAAGCAGATGCGTGCAGAAGCCGACAAGCAAGGTAATCCAACTTTTCCAATCGGCTGATGTGCCGCCTAAAATCCATCGCTTTTGTTGCTTGTAAAGTTCGGCGACCGTTTGCACGGGCTCTGTGATGTTCTGTGTTTCGCGAAGGGCGGGATAAGCAATTTTCCACTTCGTTTTTTTGATGGCTTGAAACAGCGCGAAATCTTCGGTAACGCTGAAGCGCACTTTGGCGTAGCCGCCGACCTCCAAATAGGCACGCTTGCGAAAACTGAAATTGTTGCCAATGCCGCCAATCGGATAGCCAATCGCCGCCACTGCCGAGCCAGTTGAAAGTAGATACGTCCAATTCATTTCTTGCACCCGTTCAAAAAGGCGAGAACTGCGCGGCGTGGTAATCCCACACACAAGCCCCGTTTCATCAGTGAAATACTTAATGGTTTCTTTTGCCCATGTGGGTTGCACGGCGCAATCGGCATCGGTCATAAGCACGAACTCGCCTTTTGAAATCAAGACGGCTTGATGAATGGCATTGCCCTTGCCTTTAATGTCGGAGGCTTGAACGGCGTAGTAGCGCACAAAGGGAAATCGTTTGGCGTAGTCTTGAATGATGTCGGCGGTGCGGTCGGTGCTGTGGTCATCAGCAATGATGATGTCGAGTTTCTCTTTGGGATACTCCAACTTCACGAGCGACTCTAAACAGCGTGCAATGTTCTCTTCTTCGTTGCGAGCGGCAACCACAACGCTGACCATCGGCAGCTCCTGCCACTGCTTCGTTGGAAATTTCCGCTGAATGCCAATGACCAAAACAAGCGTTTCTATCGCATACACGCCAACCATCATCAGCGCAAGGGCTTGAAGAGCAGTTACGAGTGCATCAAAGAGAGCCATAGCCTACAAGCGTTTAAGTGAAAAGCGTTGTGCTAATTGAGGAAGTGCAATGGGCAAAACTGTTTTCAGGTTTGAGATTGACTTTTCGTTATCGTGCATCACCACAATATCGCCGCCGTGTGCCGAGCATAAAAGATTCAAGACCATGTTTGCAGAGACGCTCACATCAAAATCTGCCGTAAGAAGCGACCACATCACCGGCGTTAAGTTCAATTCCTTCAACACACGAAGCGTTGCAAAGTTAAATGTTCCGTAAGGAAAACGAAACAGCGATTGCCGTTGCAAATTCTCACGATTTAACTGCGAGAGCAAGCGTTCGGTTTTTATCACTTCATCACGAAAAAATTCTGCCTTCAAGTTGCGCGTGTGCGAGTAAGAATGATTGCCAATGCGATGTCCGCGCTTGACGATTTCTGCGGCGTAATCGGGATAGCGTTCAATGTGTTGCCCAATGAGAAAGAAGGTGGCGGTTGCGTTGTGCTGTTCCAACATGTCGAGCAGTTCGGGCGTATGCGGCGAGGGCGAATCATCAAAGGTGAGGTAAAGCGCATGGTCGGATTTGCGCCAAAGGCACTGCGGAAAAAGCCTATCGGCAATTTTTGGAACACGCTTTGGATAAAACACAGGGCGCACGATTTAAGTGGTGTTGACGAAATACGAAGGTTCGTGAATCACGCTGATAGCAACATAAGTTGAAAAGAACTCGGATTGAGCCGATTGTTTTAGAGTAGTCCGTTGAGAGTGAAAAGTTAAGCGTATGTCAGTGTTTGTCTGTTGAATCCGTTTCATAAGTGTTCCAGTTCTCTTCACCCTAAAAGAGCAAACCCATGCCAAAGATAAGGCGCAACTCTGTAGGCTGGTTTTCACGAAAGCCCCAGACGAGTGCGCCGCGAAATAAGCCCAGCACGCCGCCAAGTCCAAATCCGCTTTCGTAGTATTGTTGTGGCACACCGTTCAGCCACACACGCGCCGCGCCGCCTTTAACGAAGAGTTGCAAGGTATGCTCTGCCGCCCAATCAAATCCAATCGCTTCAAACGGCACAGATTGGAAATTGTGTTCCGCGTTGAGCGTCAAGATGTATTCGCCAATCAATTCTTTTCGATTCAATCCTAAAAACGCGCCTTGTTCGGCGAAGTAAGCAATCGGTGACTCTGTGCTGAAAAAGCGTTGTGGCACTTTATCTGCGCCTAAAAGCGCACCCGCTTCGACATAAATAAGCACGTGTGGCGCAAGCAATCGGTCGCCGAAAAAGGTATTCTTCTTAAACGCACTCACCGCCCAAAGCCGCGTGAATTCAAAATCACTTCCAAGCGGCGATGATGAATGTTCGATTTCCCCTTTAACCCAAATCGGCGAAAGCAATCCGACAATCGGCAGGCGTGTGCCGTACTCGCTTGATAACACAAGGCTCCGCGTGTTGCCATCGCGAATCGCAGGATTCAGGCGAAAACGTTTGTTGCGATTGAGCCAACTGAAATTCGTGCGGTTTGGCATGGTGCGTTCCGTTTGGCTTCGATAACCGAGCGAGATAAAAAGATTGCGCTTCGGCTGATGCACAAAAGCAACCTTCCACCCTTCGGCTTGAAAATAGTTGTGGTAATCTTCCTTGTAGACAAGCGCGGAATACGCATTTGAAATATCCCATGGCGAAAGCCATTCAGGCGTGAATGAAGTGGTTTTGTAAGCATCGAGCGAAAAGCCGATGAGGTGCTTTTCATCAAGCCAATGGGTTGCGCCGGCTGACCATAGGACTTCTTCGCGCTCGAAGCCGTAGCCCACACTGCCGCGCACTTCGGTGCGTTTGGTGAGCGAATCGAGCTCGAGTTGCGCACCGAGAAACCACCCTTCCACGCGATTGAAGCGAATCATCGGCACATTGAACCAACTAAACCCACTGCCACCGCTTGTATTGACCAAGCCCGATATTGCGCCTTTGGGCTTGAATTGGTCTTGAATGGATTTTGTGCTATCGAGTGTTTGGTAGGCTTTGGCTTCTTCGGCTGTGAGAGCAACGAAATCGCGCTGTTGCCAAAAGAGCGAATCAAACTGTTCGGCGGTTGGTGATTTCTGAACGAGGTTTTGCTCAAAGAGCGAATCAGGCACGCCAGTATTGATGCTGTAATTGCGAATCGCCGTTGTGGTGCGAAAGGAAATGCGCGGGAGTTCAATCAAGCCGCCACCGATGGAAACCGTAAGTCCGCCTTCGATGACTTGATTTGCCGGAAGCCAGTAGCCGCGACCGAGCGAATCGGTGAAATACTCTTGCGCTTGCTTATAGCGAAAAACCGCGTCGTTGATGTAGGGCAAGCGAAAGCCGGCGGTTGGCTCAACATCAACGCCGATGAGCGCGTAGGTGTTGCTGGCGATGCGAATTTCGCCTTTGAAGAGCGGCACAAACTTCGACTGCGGCACAAGTCGCAACGTGTAGAACTCGACCTCGTCGGCTTTTTTGATGCTTGTGAGTTCGTAGCGATAGTAGTCGAGCGCGTCGTCGGCAATCGGACTGACGACCTTATTGCCTCCAATGCGAATGCGCTCTTCGGAAAAATCGAGCAAGAATCGCAAGCCTGCTGAAATGCTGTTTCCCGACCCGCGTAAATCGGACTTCACATTTTCCGTGATGCGCTCTTGAATGACCACTTCGCGCAGCGTATCGCCTTTGCGCCAGTAGCCATTGGCAAAGACTTCCGCAATCGCGACAATCGTGGTATCGGATTTCAGAAGTTGTTTGCGATAGGCTTCGACTTGGTAGGTTTGGAGCGTGCGCCGTTGGGTGCGTTTGTATCGAATCGCGCGCTTGATGATCGTTGTGGCGAAATCTTCATTCGCACTGACGACAATTTCCGACGCGGTTACTTCGCCTTGTTTTAAGCGAATGTTTTTCTCGATAGGAAGTGCAACGGAAATTTCCTCGCGGTAGGTTTCGTAGCCGACAAATCGCACTTCAAGCACATATCGCCCTTCGGGAACGCTCACCCGAAATGCCCCGTCAGCATTGGTTCTCGCGCCTTTGATGAGTTTCTCGCCTTGTTTGAGTTGAACGGTTGCGCCGATAAGGGCTTCGCCGGTTTTGCCGTCAATTACTTTTCCTGAAACGGTTTGCGAAAGCACAAGCGATGAATCAAGAAGAAACAGAAGCACAATGAGTAAAAAGGGTCGATGCATAAAGGCTTGATTGAAGTTCAACATTATTTTGGCACAGCATCAAAAGGAACATCAAGGATTGGAAATTGCTTCCAGTCTTTGTCGTCAAAGTGCCACCATTCGCTGGGGTTTGGAATGAAGCCTTCGGCTTTCATGGCGTTGTGCAACTTGGCGCGGTTTTCTAAGAGGTGCGTTGGGAGTTTGTCGTAAGTGCTTCGAGCGGCTTTGACGAATTCATCGTATTGTGTAGGCATTGCAAGTTCGTTTCCGAGTGAGTCAACCAGCGTTACATCGACAGCCGCACCACGATTATGCTTTGAGCCTTTACGAGGGTCTGCGACAAAAGTTGGATTCGGCACAATTTTCCAAAGTTCCCATTGTGCTGAAAGCGGTCGATACGCATCAAAAATTTTCAAGCCTAAGCCTTCTTTTTCAAGCCGTGCTTGCACTCGCGAGAGCCGTTCTGCCACAGGCTTTTGAAGTAAGCATCGCGCCGAGGGATAGACGGCTTTCTTCATAAAGTTGTTCGTTGTGGCGTAGCGCAGTTCAATCACAATGCGCGGATTGATTTTCTGAACATCGACTAATTGATGGCGTGCTTGGGCAAAGAGCATCATCGTGGAAAGGCAGAGTGCAAGGGTGAAAATGAGGTTCATACGCCGCGCGTTTCGGGAGACCAAATGTATTTGTGTAGTTGCAATTGAAAGCGCACGCGAAGACGGTCGGCTAAAATCCATTCGGCAAGTTCCTGCGGCACAAGGTCGCCAAACACAACGGACATCAGCACCGTGCATTTGCGTGTCAAGTCATATTCTGCCATCACGGTTTTTGACCAATCGTAATCGAGCCGCGAGCCAATGACGAATTTCACTTCATCAGTTGGCGTTAGGAGGTCGAGATTGCGGTAATCGTTATGTTTGAGCATGCCCGATGAGGGCGTTTTCATATCGATGATTTTGCGCACACGTGGGTCGACTTTGTCGGTCAAAATGTTGCCCGAAGTTTCGAGCATGACTTCGTAGCCCAAGTCACAAAGGCGTTTCATGAGGTCATAGACCGGCTCTTGAAGCAACGGTTCGCCGCCTGTGATTTCCACCAAGTTGCAGTTGTAGGCGCGCACTTCGTCGATAATGCTTTCAAGTGAGCGTTCTTTGCCTTCATAGAAAGCGTATTCGGTGTCGCAATAGGTGCAGCGCAAGTTGCACTCGGTTAGGCGCACAAACACACATGGCAAACCCATGCGCGACGATTCGCCTTGAATGGAGAAGAAAATTTCGTTGACTTTGAGCATTGCGTTGATGTTGGCAAAATTGTGCGAAGATACAATTCCAAATCGCAAAACTGAAGACAGGGGCATATTCAGCATTACTTGAAAGCGACTGTGTCAAAAGAGTATATTTGAACATGATTGTTCTGGATAAAGTAACGCTCCATCGCGGCGGTAACACCGTTTTAGAAAAGCAAAGCCTCGAAATCAAGCGCGGCGAACTGCTCTACCTTATTGGACCAAGCGGCGCGGGCAAAAGTTCATTTCTCAAATTGCTTTACATGGATTTATTGCCTGACGAGGGCGAAGTGAGAGTCGGCGAGTATCGCTCAAGCACCATGAAGCGAAAAGACATTCCCTACTTGCGGCGCAACTTGGGCATTGTGTTTCAAGAGTTCCGATTGTTTGAAGACAGGACAGTGTATGAGAACATCGCGTTTGTGTTGGAAGTAACCGATGTGCGTGCCAAAGACATTCCGAAGAAAGTCAGTGCCGCCCTTTCAGAAGTCGGATTATCGCAAAAGCGTAATGAATATCCACGAAATCTATCGGGCGGCGAGCAACAGCGCGTTGCCATTGCGCGCGCACTCGTGCGAGAACCCTTCGTGCTGTTAGCCGATGAACCCACTGGCAATTTAGACCCCGAAGTCTCGCTTGAAATCATGATGCTTCTCAAAAAAATCAGTCTCAAAGGAATTTCCGTTGTGGTGGTTACGCACGATTACAATATCGTTAAACAAGTGCCAGCGCGCACCTTGCGACTCAAAAACGGCGTGCTTGAAGATGTAGAGACTTCACCCGCTCAAAATTAGGCATCATTCTTCTTGGCTCGTGATTCCGCAATACGCACTATCACAAACGCAATCAAGGCAAAGATGAAAAAAAGCAACAGCATCAAGGCAATGCCTTTCAAGGTCTCGATAATGGTGCGATAGACTTCCAAAATCCATCGTTCCGAAGTGAGTTCAAGAATGGGTGGAGCGTAAGTTTGGGTATCGATTGAAGGAATGTATCGCTCCAAATCCCACAGGCGCACGCCGCTGGAAATGCCCACCACATAAAGCGCGAAGCGCACATACTGCGCCCAAGCCGTGTAAATCTCGTCAGTGATAATACGCTTCAAAATGCTGTTGAGCGAGTGCTTAAAGAGCAAATCAATGATGAGCGCAACGCCAAAGGCAATCGCAAAGGTTACAAGTAAAAGCGTGATAAACATGACCTTCTATCGTGATTTTTTGCGTGGCGGTCGCACCGATTTTTTCGGTGTAACTGCACCGCCGATTTCATGGTCAGAAGAAAGCAACAGCGCGTAGCGTTTGCTATCCTTGAGAACAGAGACGGCTTCAAGCAGTTGTTTATCGGAGTTGAACGAGGCAACCAGTCCCGCCTCTTCACCTTTGTATCGCGTGATGATTTCGCGTGCTAAAATGGAAAGTAGCGCGTCTTTTTGGCGATAGAAATCACGCTCTTTTTCTTCTGCCATCACGCGTTTGAGGTCGGCAAGTTGCTTTTGAAGCGCGTCGCTGTAAGTATTTTTTGAAGCGGTCTCAATGAGGTCTTGAAGTTCTTTTTCGGCATCAGATTCATAGGTGAATTTATCCGTTTCAAGAAAGGCTTTGAACTCGGCGAGTAGCGCGTCGTCGGCTTGAAAGTTCTCTGGGAGCGATTGATGCTTGGCGCGATACTGATTGGCGAATTTCAGAAACGCCGATTTGCGATAGAGTGCCGTTTCAAGTGCCGTGTATTCGCGGTCTTCGACTTTGACATCAGGCGTAATGCCGCCGCCATCATAAACGATTCTGCCGCCTTTTGTGGTGAACGGCTTGTGAAGCGTGTCGTGCTCAACGGTGAAGACTTTGCGCTTGCCTTCTTTTTTATTGCGCTGAAAGTAGTCGACTTCTTGAATCAATCTGCCGCTGGGCGTGTAGTATTTGGCTGTCGTGATTTTAAGCGATGTATTGTAAGGCATTCGCGAAATGGTCTGAACCAAGCCTTTGCCAAAGGAGCGCGTGCCAATAATCACGCCTCTGTCCAAATCTTGAATCGCACCAGCAACGATTTCCGAAGCCGACGCGCTGCCGCCATCAATCAACACGGCAAGCGGCACATCGAGCATGAGCGGCGCAAGCGGCGATGTGTAAGAGCGCACTTTCGTGGTATCGCGACCTTTCGTGGTTACAATCACGCTTCCTTGTGGAACGAACTTGCCGGCAATGCTGACAGCGGCATCAAGCAAGCCGCCCGGATTATCGCGCAAGTCTAAAATCATGCCGCGCAGTTTTTGTCCTTTTATCTTTGATGAATCTTGTAACGCACGCAACGCCGAAGCCACTTCTTCCGCCGCATTCACGCTAAATCGCTCCAACTTGATGTAGCCAATCCCATCGTCTACAAATCCTGAATACGCCACATTTTTAATGATAATCTCACGGCGAATCAGCACGAACTCTAACGGCTTGCGCTCGCCTTCGCGTTCAACTTTCAGGCGCAGTTCCGTATCAGAGTCGCCGCGCACCATTGAACGAATTTCCGAAAGCGATTTGCCTTTGACATTTTTCCCGTCGACTTCAATAATCACATCGCCGATTCGCATGCCCGCCTTATCTGCGGCATAGCCTTCGGTTACGCTCATAATCATCACGCGCCCATCTGCATCTGTGCCGAGCGATACACCAATGCCCGCATACTTGCCCGTCGTGATTTGCTCGATATCGTCCGATTCTTCCTCGTCCATAAAGACGGTATAAGGATCTAAGGTAGAAAGCATTCCGTCGATGCCTGCGCGCATGAACTGTGCAACATCAATGTTGTCAACATAATTCGTAGAGATTTCACGATACACTTTTCCGAGCAGTTCGATGTTGCGCGTAATCTCAAAGAAATTTTCGTTTTTGGCAACAAAGCCAAACCCGCCGAAAACCATTGTCAGCACAAGCAACAGCGGCAAGAGTCTCTTTTTCATAGATTTGATGTGAAGAAAAGGTTGATTGAATTTTTGGGAATCTACAACCGAGAGGTCGTGATTGCAACGTGCATTCAAGAGGAAGAAGATGAGTTGAGAACAACTTTGCCAATCGCACACTCCAAACAGCGAAACGGCTCGCAATACGCCTTGCGCAGTTCTATCAAGCCTTGCTCAATCATTGCCGACTTCACTTGATAGGCATCGGAAAAAAGGTCGTTCATTACCGAATTAGAAAGGTCGCTCGTCAAGCCTTTCGGATACGTTTCATAAAGTGCAAGCACCTCTTGTTGCCGTATCGAGTCGCCTCGCCGTTGATATGCGCCGTAAAGCACAGGCAGAAGCGTGTTCAGAACGATTTCCGCCGCACGCGTTTTTCCAACAAGTGATTTCACAGGCGTTTTTGCCTCCGTTCCAAAGCGATAGTGCCTCTGCCAATAGCCATCAGCATCAGCAAGGAAAAGACTTTCAAGCAACCGCAGTTTACGCTTTGCAGGCAAGCTCATTTCAACGATTTCGGTAGCCGAGGATAGGAAACCGCGTTCAAGATTCTTGGAGAGAATTTCCGCAAGCGCGGCAAGCCGAAGCGTCGGAAAATTCGCTGGTCGAAGCCGAAAAAAACTCCACTGGCTTGCATCAAGTTTGGGAAGCGAAGCAAAGTCCGTTTGCTGAAACACGGCGCGAAGTTCATTGCAATATGGCTCGTCAAGCGTTTCGGGCAGTAAGCCAGAAAGCGAGAAGAAAATCGCTTCAAGCATTTTGCGACGCGCCGTGAATGAAAGTCCTGCAAGGGATTTCAGCCGCTCAAATGAAACACGCTCGGCAAGTGCTTCCATCGGTGCAATGTTTTGGCTGTAACCCAATGCGCGTGCCAGCCCACGATAAATTTGCTCGTCAGGAATTTCGTGAAGTGAGTTGAAGTGTTGGACTTTTCTCAAAAACCGCTCATGCGCAAGCCGCTCTACCCAATCGAGTTTTAGCCTGTCGTCAACCTTTGCCAGAAGCGGCGCACAATGAAGCGCGGTGCGATGGGTGAGCGCGGATTCATCGCGAATACAGCGCATCACAACTTTGTTCAAACTGTCGTTCAAATGTGTTGAAAGTTCCAAAATCGGCGGCGCATTTGGAATCGCGCAGTCGTGTTCAAGAACCACATGCAAAATCACGCGCTCATACTTTGGATTTTCACTGTGCCGATGCCGCTTCCAATCCGATGTTCTCGTGTGAATTTCGACATTGCCGATGCGCTCTTCGCCGTTCAAAAGAAGTCTTGCGTTGTGAAAATCCGCGCCTTCATGCGTGTTCAATGTGCCGACGGAAAGAATCGCAAGCGGCTGTCCATCAACGGTGCGGAGTGAGTCAACATTGACGTAAAGATTTTTCCAAATGTGGCGAATGTATTTTTCGGGGATAGTCATCATCGTATCGGCAAAGTGAAAAGGGCATCGCTCAAACACAAGCAATGCCCTTCGAGATTTACTGTTCCAAGTATTTGACGACTTCTTTGGCGAATTCAGAGCATTTGACTTCCTTTGCGCCGTCCATGAGGCGGGCGAAGTCGTAGGTTACGGTTTTTTGTCCGATTGCGCCGTTCAAGCCTTTGATGATAAGGTCGGCGGCTTCGCTCCAACCGAGATAGCGGAACATCATTTCGCCTGACAGAATCACCGAGCCGGGATTGACTTTATCCTGCCCTGCATATTTTGGCGCGGTGCCGTGCGTGGCTTCAAAGACGGCATAACCGGTTTCGTAGTTGATGTTCGCGCCGGGCGCAATGCCAATGCCGCCGACTTGTGCCGCCAAAGCATCGGAAATGTAATCGCCGTTCAGGTTCAGTGTGGCAATCACATCGTATTCGGCTGGGCGTGTGAGAATTTGTTGCAAGAAGGCATCGGCAATCGCGTCTTTAATGACAATGCCGTTCGGCAGTTTGCACCACGGTCCGCCGTCAATTTCTACTGCACCAAATTCTTCTTTGGCAAGTTCGTAGCCCCATTCGCGGAATCCGCCTTCGGTGTATTTCATGATGTTGCCTTTATGCACCAGCGTAACCGATTTGCGGTTGTTGGCAATCGCATAGCGAATCGCCGCACGAATCAGCCGCTTTGAGCCTTCTTCTGAAACAGGCTTCACACCGATTGCCGACGTTTCAGGGAAGCGGATTTTATTCACCTTCATTTCCTTTTGAAGAAAATCAATCACCTTTTTGACTTCGGGCGAGCCGGCTTTGTACTCAATGCCTGCGTAGATGTCTTCCGTATTTTCGCGGAAGATGACCATATCGACGAGTTCAGGCTTTTTAACGGGCGAAGGCACGCCAGTGAAATACTGCACAGGGCGCACACACGCATACAAATCCATCATTTGTCGAAGCGCGACGTTGATACTACGGAATCCGCCACCGACGGGTGTTGTCAGCGGTCCCTTGATACCGACGCGATATTCCGTAATCGCTTTGAGTGTATCGTCAGGGAGCCAGATTTCTTTTTCGTAGACTTTGTTCGCCTTCTCGCCGGCGTAGACTTCAAACCAGACGATTTCGCGCTTGCCGCC
>Ga0308417_1002517_pt1 | contig 12064 bp, 7 predicted proteins | sample HotsprSampleOS65_FD_203528 | JGI IMG/M metagenome (GOLD analysis project Ga0308417, IMG submission 203528) | Hot spring phototrophic mat microbial communities from Octopus Spring, Yellowstone National Park, Wyoming, United States - 20090730_OS65 ... | reverse complement strand
TCTTGGCATACCACGGCGAATCCTTCGGGATGAAGGTGTCCATGAGCTGCTTGGCGCGTTGCTCCTCCGGCAAGAAGCCATAGACCGAACCGATCAGCTCGACCGGGTTGGTGCAGTGGGCGATCGCTTGGCGGACGCGGATGTCGCTCAAGATCGGGTGTGGTCGCGTCCACTCTGGCACGGGCGTCGCCGTGACCTCGACGATCTTCTCCACTTCAACTTGCTTCTCGACGACTTCCGTCACGCGCACCTCGACGGTTTGCACAATCGGCGTCCCCGCTTGTGGTGCGCAGGCTGAGAGAAGCAGACCAGTGGCCGCTGCGGCAGCCAGCACAGTGGATGTCCTTCGCTTTTGCATAGATCGTTCTCCTTTAAACATGTCCAACAGATTGAGGCTCACGCTGCGCAGGCGCAGCATAGCTGACTATGGATTATCGAGTGTTTAAGGCAATTGTCAAGTGCATCGCCAAGCGCGCATCTACAGCGAGGTGCAAATCTCGCGGGGAGCGCATCATCCTTGCGCGAACACACCCTCGCCCCAGCGCTATACAATTCCTATGCGCGATAGGGCAGTGGAACATGGCGCGCGAAGCGCGCGTCTTCATGTCGGAGGGACAGCATGAGTCGAATGTTTGGTCTGCGCACTGCGATTGGGCTGATCGCCAGCCTGGCCGTCCTGGGCATGCTATTCACCGCTTGTCAGTTCCCGGCTGTCGTCACGCCGGCTGCGCCCACGCCAACTCCGACCGAGACGCCGCCGTTCATTACCGTGTTGCCCAAGCGCCTGGCTGCCGGCGAGGCGCTCAACATCGTCGGCGCCGACTGGCGGCCGGACGAAGAGATCCTGGTCGGCTTGCTGCCCACCACGCCAGTGGCGACCGGCGCGGTTGTCCTCGCCGTGGTGCGCAGTGATGCCCAGGGGCGCTTTGAGCTGACCACGCCTATCCCTGCGCAGATTGCGCCTGGAAGCTGGCAGGTGTATGCCCAGACGCGCACAGCCAATCGCTTCGCCACCGCAGAGATCACTATCCTGGCGCCGACCGCCACGCCGGAGGCGCAGCCGACCCTCGTCCCGCCCACCGCGACGTTCACGCCGCTGCCAACCCGCCCGCCACAGCGGCCCACGAACACGCCGCTCCCTCCCACGCCTTTCCCGACGCCGATCATCCTGCCACCCTTCACCGATTGGCGCGGTGAGTACTACGCCAATCCCAGCCTGAGCGGCCTGCCTATCCTCATCCGCAACGACGTGTTGATCGAATTCGACTGGGGCAGCGGCCCGCCCGATTCGCGCCTGCCCGCGGACAACTTCTCGATCCGCTGGACGCGGACGCTCCAGTTCGAGCCGGGCACGTATCGCTTCACGCTGCGCGCCGACGACGGCGTGCGGATGTGGGTGGACGATGTCCTGATGATAGATAACTGGCGCGAGGGCGCTGCGCGCGACGCAACTGCTGACATCACCCTGGGCGCGCGTCCATACAACTTCCGCATCGAGTACTTTGAGCGCACTGGCGTCGCCTCGATGCGCTTCAGCGTCTTCCGCCTGCCTATCATCACGCCGTCGCCGCTCCCCACGCGGACGCCTGTGCCGACGCCGACCTTCACGCCGACGCCATCGCCAACGCCACCCGCGCCAACGCCAACCTTCACACCAACGCCGCGGGCAACCGATACTATCACGCCGATCCCGACCTTTACGCCGACGCCGACGGACACGCCGCTGCCCACGCGCATCCCGCCGGGGGACACGCCCACCCCAACGCCGACGAGGACGCCAACCGGCACGCCGACCAACACCCCATCGCCAACAGCGACGCCGACGCCCACCAACACGCCGCTGCCGACTGCTACGCCGACGCCGACCAGCACGCCCACCAACACACCAACACCGACCAATACGCCAACGCCGACCGAGACGCCAACGCCCACCAACACGCCACTGCCAACGGACACGCCAACACCAACAAGCACGCCGCTGCCGACGGACACGCCGACCCCGACCAGCACGCCCACCAACACGCCAACGCCCACCGACACGCCCGTGCCGACCGAGACGCCGACGCCGACCAACACCCCGCTGCCGACGCCCACGCCGACAGCGACGCCATCGCCCACCGTGACCGCGGTGCTCAGCGACGTGCTGCGGCTTGTGGTCACCGGTGCGAACTGGCCGGCCAACGCCCGGCTCGTCATCAGCCTGAGCGAGGACGCCGGCGGCGCGGATGCCGTGCGGATCGGCCAAGTGACCACCAACCGCGCCGGTCGCTTTACCTTCATCCACGAGCTGGACGAGCCGCCGACCGACCCGCTTTACGTGGTGGTAACGTATCGCAATCGGATTCGCGTGGTCGTGCCTGTGGTGACGCCATGATGCTGCGGCCATTGCCCGCGTTGGCCGCCGTGCTGCTCGCGCTTTGGCCTGGCCCGCTGGTTGCGCATGCGCAGCCGGCGGACTATCAGGCCCTGACCATCCTCAGCCTGCGCCAGCGCGCCTACGGCCAGGGCGAGTTCAAGGTCGAAGGCACGCTCCAGGTGACGCGCAGCTTCACGCGCACGCTGATCAGCTTCGCCAGCGATGGCCTGACGGTATATGGCTTCATGAACACGCCCAAAGGCCAGGGGCCATTTCCGGTCGTGCTGGTGCTGCATGGCTACGTCAACCCGCGCACCTACCGCACACCGTTTGCCTACACCCAGCGCTATGCCGACGCGCTGGCCCAGGCTGGCTTCCTGGTCATCCACCCCGACTACCGCGGCCACGGGCGCAGCGAGGGCCAGGCCGAGGGCAGCGCGAATCTCTTCCGCACTGGCTACGCCATTGATGTGCTGAACCTGATTGCCCACGTCCGGCGGCTGCCGGTCGCGCGCCCGGAGGCGGTCGGCCTATTTGGCCACTCGATGGGCGGCGGCATTGCCCTGCGCGTCGCTGCCGTGAACCCCGATGTGAAGGCGATCGTCCTCTATGGCTCAATGAGCGCCGATGAGCGCCTGAACGTCGCGCGGATCAAAAACGTCTTTCGGCGGGTGAGCTATCTGCCGGAGGACGACGTGCCAGCGGAGTGGTGGGACGCGATCGCGCCGATTACCTACCTGCGCGACCTGCGGGCGGCGGTGGAGATTCATCACGGCCAGCGCGATCCCCAGGTGCCGGTGGCGTGGTCGCGCGATCTTCAAGCGCGCCTGGTCGCTTTTGGAAAGGACGCTACCTTGTTCGAGTATCCCGCCGCCGGCCACAGCCTGCGCGGGCGCGACTACGCGCTGATGATGGGGCGCGTCGTGCGCTTCTTTCGCAGCCGGCTTGTCTCTGCTAACGAGTGATCTTCTTGACCACCTCCACGCCGTTGGTCCACATATTGTAGAGGAAGATGGCGTGTAACAGGTCGCCGTGGTGGGCGGGGATGCCCAGCTTGCGCGCCGTCTTTACCGGTGTGTCGAAGGTCTGCACGCAGTTTTCCGGCATGATCACGCGCACGTCGCGCTGCTGAAGCGCGTTGGCCCGCAGCCGCAGGTGCATAGCCAGTTGGTATGTGCACAGGTCGGTGCAATCGCCGACCGTGATGAAGGTGCGCACGTCGGGATGCCGGCTGAGCCAGTCATCCAGGCCAGTGTTGATCGCTGAGGAGATCGAGTTCTTCTCCAGCACCACGAACGACTCGGCGAAGGGCAACTTGAGCAACTCCGGCGCGGTCTGCGCTTCGGCCTGGCCGCGGATGCAGTGCGGCGGATACTGGCTAAACTCCACAGCGTCTGGATCGTGGGCATCTTGGGTCAAGATGAAGTGGCGCACGCCAGCTTCGTAACAATTCTGGAAGAGCTTTGCGATCGGTTTGACGATCCCCTGGATGCGCGGGCTGGCCAGCGGACCTTCGGTGCAAAATCCCCTGATGATGTCCACCGATAGCACAGCGACCCGCGCAGGATCGTCTATCAATTTCGAGAGTTTAAGCGTCGGCAGGCGCGATAGCCAGTCTTCTACGTAGTCAATGAATTCGCGCGCGTCTTTAGCCAACGGCATGCCGGCACCTCCTTGTGCGAAACCCCAGTATAGCAACGGTTTGACGGGTGCATTCACCAATAGAGGCAACCTATAGAGGGTGGGCGACGGTACTGCCGTCGCCCACCCTGACTTCTGCCCCTAACCGTGAATGCACCCAAACAAGCAACTACGGCTGCTGTTTCTCCCAAGCCAAATGATGGCCCCGCCATCAATAGCTGTTGCGGGGGAATGCCCCCTTCTTGTTCCCCCGCGAGCGGGGGAAAGAAAGGGGGCTAAACGGCTGCGGTGACTGCGGCTGCGCCGGCTTCGCTAACCCTTTATCAGCCGTGATTTTATATCCTTCGCTGCGCTACACGCGCTCAGGATGACAAGGGCGTAGGGGTTGGTAATCAGCAAATACGTTATCACTGCTAATTGGAGCACTCCTGTGCTAGTTCGGAGTGAGAGCCCGCCCAAGCTGTCATGCTGAGCACGTCCCCTTCTTCTTCCCCTGCTCAGAAAGACAGACGAACGCACTGCCGAGATCGCAGGGAATAAAAGCTCTCTGCGCCCTCGGCGTCTCGGCGGTTTAGATCACCTGACGAGCCAAACCACTCTGAAGTCGTGCACTCCCTCGCGCGTTTCGCCCTGCTGCATACAATCCCCTTGACGTGACTACGCTCTGGCGGCCCTCGGATGAACTGCTGCGCACCTGCACATTGCGGCGCTACATGGACTGGCTTGCCCAGCATAATGGCCTGGCCTTTGCGGACTATGAGGCGCTCTGGCGCTGGTCGGTGACGGACCTCGAAGCGTTCTGGCAGTCGGTTTGGGCGTTCTTCGACCTGCAGAGCGCCGCGCCGCCGGCGCGTGCGCTGGCAGAACGCCAGATGCCCGGCGCGCGCTGGTTCCCAGGCGCGCGCCTCAACTATGCCGAGCACGTCTTTCGCAACGCCACCGCCGCGCAGCCCGCGCTCCTCTTCCGCACCGAGACGACGACCCATCGGCCGCCGACGAGCGCGCTCTCGTGGGCCGAGCTGCGCGAAGCAACCGCTGCGGTGGCCAGTGCGCTGCGCGCGCTGGGCGTGCAGGCCGGCGATCGCGTGGCCGCCTACGTTCCGAACATGCCCGAGGCGGTGATCGCCTTCCTCGCCTGTGCCAGCTTAGGCGCGATCTGGTCGAGCTGTTCACCTGACCTTGGCGCGCCGGCTGCGCTCGACCGCTTCCAGCAGATCGGCCCGAAGGTGCTGTTCGCTGTGGATGGCTACCGATACAATGGCAAGCCCAACGACCGGCGCGCGGCCGTGGCTGAGCTCGTGCGCGGGTTGCCCACGCTGGCCTGCGTCTGTCACATCCCTTATCTCTACGATGATGTGCCGCCGCCAGCCGGCCCAGTAAAGGCGATGGCCTGGCGCGACCTGCTGCGGCTCGCCCCAGCCGCGGACAGCGATCTGCGCTTCGAGCATCTGCCCTTCGATCACCCGTTGTGGGTCTTGTATTCCTCCGGCACCACCGGCCTGCCCAAGCCGATCGTCCATTCGCAGGGCGGCATCCTCATCGAGCATCTCAAGGCGCTGGCCTTTCATCTCGACCTGCAGCCAAGCGACCGCTTCTTCTGGTTCACCACGACCGGCTGGATGATGTGGAACTTCCTGATCGGCGGCTTGCTGATCGGCAGCACCGTCCTGCTCTACGATGGCAGCCCGGCCTGCGACGACATGATGGCGCTGTGGCGCTTTGCCGAGGAGGCCGGAATAACCGTGTTCGGGACGAGCGCGGCGTATATCTCAGCCTGCATGAAGGCCGGCCTCTCCCCGCGGCGCGCCTGCGCGCTCGACGCGCTGCGTCACCTCGGCTCCACCGGCTCGCCGCTCGCCGAGGACGGCTTCCGCTGGGTCTATGAACAGGTCAAGCCGGATGTGTGGCTGGCGCCGATGAGCGGCGGCACTGACGTGTGCACGGCGTTCGTCGGGGGGTGCCCGCTGCTGCCCGTGCATCTGGGCGAGATGCAGTGCCGTTACCTGGGCGCGAGCGTCTACGCCTTCGACGACCGCGGCCAACCGTGTCAGGATCAGGTCGGCGAGCTGGTCGTCACCCAGCCGATGCCCTCCATGCCGGTTTACTTCTGGAACGACCCCGACATGCGCCGCTATCGGGAGAGTTACTTCGCAATGTATCCGGGCATCTGGCGGCATGGCGATTGGGTGAAGATCACGGCGCAGGGCGGCGTGATCATCTACGGCCGTAGCGACGCCACCCTCAATCGGCACGGCGTGCGCATCGGCACCAGCGAGCTCTACCGCGTCGTCGAGGGCCTGCCGGAGGTGCTGGACGCGCTGGCCGTGGACCTGGAGGGGCTTGGCGGGGCATCCTACATGCCGCTGTTCGTCGTGCTGCGGCCGGGCATCGCCCTCGATGAAGCACTCGTCGCCAAGATCAAGGCGGCGATCCGCGCCCAGCTCTCGCCCCGCCACGTGCCCGACGACGTGATCGCAATCCCAGAAGTGCCGCGCACCCTGAACGGCAAGAAGCTGGAAGTGCCGGTGAAGAAGATCCTGCTCGGCAGCCCACTGGAGCAGGCAGTGAACCTCGGGTCGGTGGCCAATCCGGGCGCGCTGGATGCCTTCGTCGCCTTCGCCCGCCGCATAAACGTGGGGGGAGGGGGCGCGTGACCTTGGCGGACAAAACTGTGCTGGTGACTGGCGCTGGCAGCGGCATCGGGCGCGCCATCGCCGAGGCCTTCGCTCGCGCTGGCGCGCGGGTGATCGCGCACGACCTGGTCCCCAGTGCGCTTGCCGTCGCTGAGGCCATCGGCGCTAACTTTCTGCAGGCCGACCTGGCCGATCAAGACGCCGTCAGGGCGTTGGCCCAAGCGGCCCTGGCGCGCGCCGGCGGGCGCGTGGACATCCTGGTGAACAACGCTGGCTTCCAGCAGATTCATTCGGTTGAGGAATTCCCGGAAGCGACCTGGAATCGGATGATCCAGGTGATGCTGACTGCCCCCTTCCAGCTCATTAAGTACCTGTTGCCGGCGATGAAGGCCAATCGCTGGGGGCGGATTATCAATATCGCCAGCCTGCACAGCGTAGTGGCCAGCCCCTACAAAAGCGCCTACATCAGCGCCAAGCACGGCCTGCTGGGGCTGACTCGGACGGTGGCCCTGGAGGCCGCGCCGTTTGGCGTGACGGTCAACGCCATCTGCCCGGCCTACGTGCGCACCCCGTTGGTGGATCAGCAGATCGCCGATCAGGCGCGCACGCTCAACATCCCGGAGGACGAGGTGATCGAGCGGGTGATGCTGGCGCCGGCGGCCATCAAGCGCCTGGTCGAGCCGGAGGAGGTGGCGGCCTTCGCGCTCTACCTGGCCTCGGATCACGCCGGCGTGATTACTGGCGCAGCCCACATGCTCGACCTAGGCTGGACGGCGCGCTGAGCTGCGCCGGCCTAGCGCCGGCAGGCCGCGCTGATATACCCACCACTCCGCCACCAACAGCGCCAGCGCCAAGGCTGCCAGGGCATGCCAAAACTCGCGTTGCGCCGCTCGTGCTTCGGCTGCCGGCAGCAGGTTGGGTCTGCTCAGCGCCAGGTCAGGGTTGGGCGCGATGCGCGATTCGGCGACGTTGAAGAAGTTCACCGCGAAGGCGCCCCGCACCTGGCCAGCTTCAAAAGCATATACGCCTGGCTGCTCGGTCTGCGCAAACCCCTGCGTGCCGAGGGTGGCGGTTTCGCCAGAGGGCAAGGTCACCCGTGTCCCCGCCGGCAGCGCCACCACCGCGCCGGGCCGGACGCTGAGCGGGATGTCCAGGCCGCCCGGCGGGGCCAGCCAAGCTACGCTGTTGGCGATCAGGATGGGAAAGGCGATCTGAAGCGGCAGGTCGCTGCGTCGCAGGTCAAAGCTCAGGACCACTAACCGCCCAAGCGCGCCGTCTGGGCTTTCGCCGGCCAGCACCAGTGGCCCGCCTTGGCCCTCGACCACTGGCTGTAGCCAGTCTGGGGCAGCCAGTCGGTAGGCGTCGCGCACGCTCACTGTCCGCCAGTCCAGATCGCGCGCGATGGGGTGCGGTGCGACCCGCGCGTAGGCCGTGTCGCTGAAGATAGCGACCGGTGTGAAGACCCCCTGCGCGCCGATCAGCAGCGCGTTCGCTCCCGCCGGCAGCGTCGCGCTCATGTTGTCCAGCACGTAGAGGTCGTAGCGCTCAGCGTTGGTTGGGGGCGTGGTAGCGCGCGCCACGCGCAGGTTGGGCAGCGCGGCCAGGGCTTGCTCCAGGAACAGGTTGCCGCGCGTGATCAACAGGGCGCGGCGGGTGATGTTCGACCCGTTGACGGCGTAGGCCGCGTCGTCGGCTGCCAACAGGTTGTAGCGCGCTTTATCTATCCTGGCTCGCACCCAGCGCGCGTCTGGCGGGATGTCGCTGACTGTCCACTCCGTGGATTTGCCAGCCGCTACCGCCAGTGTGCGCGCGTCGATCAGCGCTGCTTCCGCCTCCACCACCACCAGCGCCTCTTCGTCGCGCAGGCCGTGATTCGTCAACCGCACCAGGGCTGCCAGCCCGTCGCGGGTGCGGCGCAGCGCCAGGGTGGTGATCGCCAGGTTGTCGCTGCTTTCGCCGACCGGGATGAAGCGCACCGGGCCGGGAAGCAGAGTCAGGTCCGCTGCGCCCGCGCCATCGCTGACGACAAACGTCGTTGTTTCTCGGTCGCCGCTGCCGATGGCCTTTGCCAGGGCAATCGCTGCGCTCCAGTTCGCTGCGCCCAGCGTCGGGCGCAGCGCGCGCAGCGTGTCGCGGAGCTGGGGTTTGTCGTTGGTCAGCGTGACCAGGGCGCGCGGTGCCTCGTCCACCGCGATCAGCGTCATGCGGTCTCCTGCCCCTAGTGCCTCGATCAGCGCGCTCACCTGGGCGCGGGCAGCCTCGAAGCGGGAGGGACGCACGTCGGTCGCTTGCATCGAGGCCGAGGTGTCGAGCAACACGACGATCTGCTGGCTGGCTGCGTCGGGTGCGTTGATGTAGGGGCGCGCCAGGGCGAAGATCAGAAAGGCCAGCGTGGCCAATTGTAGGAACAACAGCAGGTTGCGCTGTAGCCGTTGCCAGAGCGCGTTCGCCTCGCGGTCCAAGGCCGCGCGTCGCCACAGCAGCGTGCTGCTGACGAGCTGCTCGCGCCGTTGGAGGCGCAGCAGATACAGGAGCACGATCGGAATGGCCAGCAGGGCGAACCAAAAGGCGAGTGGATTAAGCACATCCATAATGTCACTGGCTCACGTGAGCCATCCCTCACGCCGCAGGTCCCTGAGCACGATGGCCTCCGGCGGCAGGGCAGTGTTGACCAGGACGTAGCGCCCGCCGAAGCGCTGGACCTCGGTGGCGAGCTGTGCGCGCCAGGTCGAGAGCTGCCGGTGGTATGCGGCCAGCACGCCCGCGTCCAAGCTGACGTCCTGAGCGCTGCCCGTCTCTACATCCTTCAACTGCAGGTCGCCGGCCAGCGATGGCGCCAGCTCGTCGGGGCTGAGGGTGTGCAACAGGTTCACCGTTAGCCCTTTGCTGGCCAGCGCGGCGATCCCCTCGCTGGCGCCCTCTTCGTCCAGCATGTCGCTGATCAGGATGGCCAGCCCGGGCCGCGCGTCGCGCGCGCAGCGCGCGAGCCAGGCGTTGAGCGCAGCGCGCGGGCGGTGGCGCGGCTCGAGCGAGAGGCGCTCGATGAACGTGATCAACAGCGCAGCCGAGGCCGCGCCGCGCCGTGGGCCAAAGCGCTGCCCGCGGCTGGTCTCCACCACTACCCGGTCGCCTGAGGCCAGCGCCACGTAGCCCAGCGCGGCGGCGAGCTGCGCAGCGCACAGCCACTTTTGGGCCAGCCCAGCGCCCTCCTCGGCCTGCCAGAACATCGAAGGGCTGTCGTCCAGCAGCAGGTGGACGGTCAGGTCCTCCTCATCCTCGAAGAGCCTGATGTAGGGCCGCTCTAGGCGGGCGTAGATGTTCCAGTCTACGCGACGCGGGTCATCGCCGGGGGTGTAGTTGCGGTAGTCAGCGAACTCCACCGAGCGCCCCCGCCGCGTGCTGCGCCGCTCGCCAGTGTAACTGCCGGCCCGTTTGCGCGGCGCGCTCAGCCGCAGCAGGCGCAGCGATTGCAGGAGCGACTCGGAGAGCATGGGGAGATTGTAGCGCTTTCTATATCCCGATCCCGACCGCGAACGCCTGCAAGGACGGTCCGGGACGCTTTTGGGACGCTCCGTCATTACTATCTGGTTTATCTAGACCGTTCTTAGGAGGAACTTATGAAGACTTACCATAAGTTCGACCCGTTTCGCTTTAAGGGACTGCGCATAGGCCTGATGTTTATGTCGGCTTTCTGGCTGACGTGGACGATCGCCTACGCCCAATCCGTGTCGCCTGACCCTGGGCCGCGCCCCCAACCAGGGGTCGCTCAGCCGCTGGTCTTGGAAGCGCCTGTTGAGCGTGAGGGAGCACCGCAGCCCCGGCGCGGCACACCTGCGCCGGACGCGCCGAACGGACGGCCGTGGATCGAGCTAGCCCCGCAATGGCCGGCGATGCCGGGCGTTGCGTCGCTCCCCGATGAGCGCATCGGGCCAGCCGGGCCGGCGGCGCCGCTGGCCGGCACCCTGACCGTCAACAGCACGGCGGACACCAATTCGGTTGATTCGGTGCTGACGCTGCGCGAGGCTCTTCTGGTCGCCAACGGCACGCTTACAGGTCCGTTTACGGCTGCGGAGCAGGGCCAGATGGCCGGGTGCACGTTTAACGCTTCCGGTTTTATTACCGGCGGCTGCGGCGCAGGGATCGATGACAACATCCTTTTCGCGTCTGCGCTGGGATTCCGGCCGGTCATCACGCTGACTAACCCGCTGCCACCGATCAGCGATACACAAGCCACCGACATCTTTGGGACATTCTCCAACAATGTGCAGCCGGTGATCAACGCCCAGAACCTCGGACCGGGTCAAGATGGGCTGGTGGTCAACTCGAACAACAACCGCATCTACAGCATCTCGGTGATCAATGCGCCGAGGCATGGCATTGTGCTAAACGGCAACCGGAACACCGTGGGCTTTTGGACCATGGCGCGCAACAATGGGGTCAGCGGGATTTATGTGACCGGCTTGACGAACACTGTGAGCAACAGCTACATCGGCGTGTTCTCCAACACCGTCACCAACAGCTTCGACTGCGCCGGCAACAACTGGGAGGGCATTTACCTGGCCTCGACCGCGCGCGCCACCACTATCCGCAAGAACCGCATTGGGTGCAATGGCTGGTCAGGGATTCTGATTGACGACTCGTCCGACAATCGCATCGGCGGTTCGAGTTACATCACGGACGGCAACATAATCTACCTCAACGGCACAGAGGGTGTCTATATCCTTGGGAGCAACGCGCGCCGCAATCTGATCCAGGCGAACGACATATACAGCAACACCACCGGTCTGCTCATCCGAGCTGGCCGGCAGAATACCGTCACGGTTGGTTCGTCGCCGGGTGATTTCAACGCGGTGTTTTACAATATAGGTGATGGCGTGCGGTTTGAGTTCGGCGCGCAGAATAATCTCCTAGCACAGGCAAATGTACATTCCAATGGCCACCATGGCGTCAACCTGATCGTCGCCAACACCCAATTCAACGTCATCAGCCGGACGGAGATCTTCGGCAATGCCAGGGATGGCATTCGCCAAGACAACTATGCTGCCGCGAATACTTGGCTCGAAATGTCAATCTACAGCAACGGCGGGCTGGGCATTGACACCGCTGCGCCGGACGACACGTCGAACACCCCGCATCCGCCTTCTAATTTCTTCATCACCTCGGTCAACCAGAACACCGGCCTGGTGCAGGGCAAGGCCACTGGCACTTACTTTCCGGTGATTACGATCGTGGATTTGTATCGCATTGCCCTGGACCCGAGCGGCTTCGGAGAGGGATACCAGTTCGTGGGGTCGGACACGACCGATGCGAACGGCAACTGGAGCATCACCGACCCCAATCCCTCCGCATCGCGCGGCTGCTACACCGCGGTGGTGCGTGGCCTGGCATTCCTGGTGCCATACGCGACCGAGTTCACGCGCAGCAACTGCTCTGC
>Ga0308417_1002516_pt1 | contig 12068 bp, 11 predicted proteins | sample HotsprSampleOS65_FD_203528 | JGI IMG/M metagenome (GOLD analysis project Ga0308417, IMG submission 203528) | Hot spring phototrophic mat microbial communities from Octopus Spring, Yellowstone National Park, Wyoming, United States - 20090730_OS65 ... | reverse complement strand
AACGACCGGATGGCCGATGGCTCTCCGCCGACGGGACCGTCCTGGTCCGGCGTCCCGCTGTCTCCAAGAAGGGAGCCTACCCCATCGCCGAACGGACGCTCGCCATCGAGGAGACATCCCTCTATCCCGTCGTTCTCGGCCGCCATCTCACCCCCTTCCAGGCCCCTTGGAAGGATCTCCGCATGACCCCCCTTCCTTGGGACGGCACCTCCGCTAGGCTGATGGACGCCCGCGCGCTTGCCGCCCGACCGCATCATGAGGCCTACCTCTTCGAGAATCGTGAAGACATTTCCCGGGAGACCCAGCGCGACGACCAGCGCCTGGTCTCAGCACAATGGTTTCATCCGACGCGATTTGGTCCCTATCAGATCTACCCCTGGAAGGTGTTGGTTCGGACCAACACGCGCTGGGCCGCCGCCGTCGTCAGCGATGCCGTCCTGCCCTGGGCCCCCGAGATCGGCGATTCAGCGCGACGCATGATCATCCCTGGCCTCAAGGCTTCTTTCATCGCTGAACGCCGGCGCGGCCCGCGCGGTGTCGGTGCCCCCATCGGGGAAGACGAAGCGCACTACCTCGCAGCCGTGCTCAACGCCACGCCCCATCGGATCCTAATGGAGGCGACCAACTCCTCTCGTAGCTATAGCCTCACCAATCCACCGTTGCATCTCCCGGCTTACGATCCCGGCAATTCCCTCCACCGTGATCTCGCCGCAGTCGGACGCGCGGCCGCTGCCGGACAAGCAACCACCGCCCAAGTGGATCCCCTCTTCCTCCGACTTCTCCCGTCCTGAAATGGCAACCGACCAGGCCCTCAGATCCCCATCTCGCCCCCCCAACCCTTTGCCAGCACTGGGGATGGGAACAAGCCAGATGAAGGGATCCAGCGCCCGGGCCGGCGCGCCCATACACAAAACACCCGAACCGTGCCCGCCAAGCTCACCGTCCTCTAGGCGCAAGCCAGTCTCCACCGTTCGCTCGCCGGCCCCACTCAGAGGCCAGCGACAGGAGAGGGACGAACGACGCCCGAAACCGGCACCGAGGTAGGCCGCATACCAGGTTTCGGGACTGGATGACGCACGATCGGCTCGCCCCGGATCGCCTGCAGCACCTCGACAGAATCCAGCGTCTCATACTCCATCATGGCCCGCGCCAGGCGCTCCAACGCATCCCGATGCTTGCGCACGATCTCCCGCGCTCGGCGCTCGGCATCGCCCGCGATGCGCTTGACCTCGGCGTCGATTATCCGCGCTGTCTCCTCCGAGACGTTCTGCGTCCGCGTCACCGAACGACCGAGGAACACCTCCTCCTCCGGCGCCGCGTAGCGCAGCGCGCCCAGCGACTCGCTCATGCCCCACTCGGTCACCATCCGCCGTGCCAGCTCGGCGATCTGCTTCAGATCCTGCTGGGCGCCCGTCGAGACCTGGTCCTCACCAAAGACCTCCTGCTCAGCGACGCGTCCTCCGTAATACATCGCCAGGCGCGCCTCTATCTCGGACTTCTTCAGACCGAATCGGTCCTTCTCAGGCAGTGAGACGGTAGCGCCCATCGCGCGGCCGCGCGGGATGATGGTGACCTTGTGGATCGGGTCGTTGCCTGGCACCAACGCGCCCACAAGCGCATGCCCTGCCTCGTGGATCGCCGTCAGCCACTTCTCCTCCTCTGACAGCGCGAGAGATCGCCGCTCAGGGCCCATCAGCACCTTGTCCTTGGCCGATTCGAAGTCGGCGTTCGTTACCCACTTCCGGTCCCGACGCGCCGCAAAAAGCGCCGCCTCATTGACGAGGTTCGCCAGATCCGCTCCCGAGAAGCCTGGTGTGCCACGCGCCAGTACGCGCAGATCGACGTCCGGCGAGAGGGGAACCTTGCGCGTATGCACTTTCAGGATCTGCAGGCGCCCCTCCACATCGGGGAGGCTCACCACCACCTGCCGGTCGAAGCGGCCCGGGCGTAGCAACGCCGGATCAAGCACATCAGGACGGTTTGTCGCCGCGACGATGATCACCCCCTCCTGCGCTTCGAAGCCGTCCATTGCCACCAGGATCTGATTCAGCGTCTGTTCGCGCTCATCATTACCCCCACCCAAGCCCGCACCCCGGTGACGACCGACGGCGTCGATCTCGTCGATGAAGACGATGCACGGCGCGTTCTTGCGCGCCTGCTCGAACATGTCGCGCACACGCGCCGCGCCCACGCCCACAAACATCTCCACGAAGTCCGAGCCTGACGTCGTGAAAAACGGAACGTTCGCTTCGCCCGCCACCGCACGCGCCAGCAGCGTCTTCCCCGTGCCGGGTGGGCCGACCAGCAGCACGCCCTTCGGGATCCGGCCGCCCAAGCGCTGGAACTTCTGCGGAGCCCGCAGAAAATCCACCACCTCCTGCAACTCCGCCTTCGCCTCATCAACGCCCGCGACATCCTCGAAGGTCACCCGACCGTGCTCCTTGGTCATCATCTTGGCCTTGGAGCGTCCGATCGAGGCAATCCCCCGCCCGCCCGGACCCATCTGGCGCATCATAAACATGTAAAACCCCACCAGCACCAGCACCGGTAGCAGCGACAGGAAGAGAGCGCTCAGAAAGCTGCCCTGGCTCTCAGGCACAATCGACACCCGCGCCCCCGACTCCGCCAGACGCTGCGGCATGTCGCCGCCGCGGGGCACCTGCGCCACAAACCACGATCCGTCGGCCAGCTGACCCCGGATCTCGCCGCCATCGACGATCGCCCGTGAGATCTCACGACGCCCCGCCGCGTCCAGCAACTCCGAGTAAGCCATTGTCCGCGCTATCGCCCCCGGTGGCGCCTCCCCCGGCGTTGGAGGCCGCATCCCCACCTGATAGAAGACGGCGAGCACCAAGGCGAGACCTATCCAAAAGAGGAGGCTGCGTCCTGGTCCAGGCGAGGGATTGGCGGTCATGATCTCTCCATCAGAGGACAGAGAATGGGAAAAGATGATATCAAGATGGCCCCTCCGGTCCCGAACGCCAAGCCCGTCTTGCCTTGCACACCCTCCCCAGGGGGGCATCTTTCCTGCCGAGCACGATCCGAAGAGCCCCGCCCCATGCGTCTGCTCCTGTCCCTGCTCTTGACATTCTTTCCTACAGTTGCCCGGGCCAATCCCATCGCCGACGCCCTCGCTCGCCCAGCCCTTCCCATCGACATCGCTCTGCCCCTCGATCTCGCCTCTCACGAGATCCTTCTCTTCCGCCTGCCCGATACCACCGAGACCCTCCTCGCCGAAACCCGATCCCTCGCCCCTGGCGCCGATCCAATGCTGCGCCTGCGCGACGCCAACGGCCGGATCCTCGCGGTTCGCAGCACACTCGGCAAGGCCGCTGCCTTCGACCTCGTCCTCGTGCCGAGGCCCCCTGCACCGGCCGGAACCCACTGGACCCTCAGCGAGGCAGCCCGCGGGGAACCCGCGGCGCTGCCGCTGCGCCTCGTGCTCGAAACCAGACAGCGCGTCGTTGTGCAGATCCCCGACCCCCAGACCGACCTCCTAGCCATCGCCCACAGCCTGGACAGACAGACCGATCCCGTCCTCGCCCTCGTCGACGCTGACGACGAAAGCCTGGGCGAGGACAACGACGGCCAAGGCAGACTTGATGCCGGCATGCGCATCTCCCATGCCCTGGCAGAGCCACTCTACCTGCGCCTGACCACCCTTGTCGACGGCCCTATCGCCATCGTCCTCGAGGAGTCCCCACCCGATGTCTCCGTCGCCACCGTCCCCAGCAACCCGGAAGCCGCCCGATCCGCACCGCCGCTCATCTCCGGCGAGATCCTCCGCCTGCGCCTCCGTCCGCAGGCCTGCGCCCTCTGCCGCCTGCCCGACAGGGCTTGGCGCGCCCGCACCCGCGATCTCCAAGGCGAGACCGACACCCTCCTGCACTTCCTCGCCCCCGATGGACGCATCCTCGCCGAGGATGACGACGGCAGTGGTGGCCTAGCTTCCTGCCCCGAAATTCCTAGTAACCGTCCCGCTGGAAGCCTCCTGGAGGCGACCACCTTCGACGGCGTAGGCGGAGTCTTCAGTCTCATTCTCGAGCCCGCCCTCTAAGGACATCGCGTCCCTCAGCCCCGACCGTCCCGTTGAACCAAGACGGGCAAAACGCTAAATCAGCGGAGAAAACCTTCCGCCCGGAGCCTGCCCCATGATCGCCGCCCCCCGGCCAACCCGTTCCCTGCGTCAACGTCTCCTCGCCGGCTGGGCCCGCCTGCGGCCAGGGGCGACTCTGTTTGAGACCCTCCTGACCTTGATCGTCGCTGGCGGCATCCTCGCGGCTGGTGCCACCGCCATCAACGAGCGTTCCTTCGACATCCGCGACAAGGCCTCCGCCGACCACCTTCGGATCCTCACCGAAGGTGCCCAGCGGATGCTGCGCGAGAATTACGCGCGCCTCGCCAACCCCGCCGTCGTCCCTCCTTCCCGCCTCGTCTTCCAAGCGGGGGCCCCAATCCAGGGCGGCATCGATCTCACCCCCTACCTGCCCCCCGGTTTCACCGCTGCCGACGCTACCTCGCGCAATGCCTACCGGCAGCGCTGGCGCATCGTTACCAACCGCACCGGCTCGGGCCAAAATGTGCGTGTTGACGCCGTGGTCGTTCTCTCCGAGGCCGCCGACAGCTTTCCGCTGCGCCAGGGCGGAACCGTCTCACGCCGCGAGGGCGCCATCATCGGCCTTGCCGGCCCCAATGCAGGCGTTGTCGACGGCGGTGTGGTGCGCGGTGCCTTCGGCGGCTGGCAGATCCCCGCTGCTGCCCTCCTACCCGCTGGCCCCGGGGCCTTCGGCCCCGCCGACCGCATCGCAGTCGTCCTGTCCGCCGACCGCGGTGGCGTCTTCGGCGAATACCTCCATCGCCAGGCGGTCCCGGGTTTCCCCGAGCTCAACCGCATGCAGACCAACATCGACATGGCCGGTAACGATCTGCTGCGGGTCAATCAGATCGGCTTCGGCGACCAGAGCACCGCCGCCCCCGCCAATCCCGCCGATCCAAACAACCCAACCAACGCCAACGGCCAGATCCGCTTCGTCCCCGGCGGCGGCGCGAATGGGGGATCCGGCGCTGGCGTCGAATGGACCGGTCCCTGGACGCCAAACCTCCCCGGTCTCGAGATTGGCGTCAGCGGCGCTGTCACGGTCGATGCCGGCCGAGGCTTCCGTGTCCAGACCGGACCGAGTGGCGACGTACGCATCGAATCCGGCCGCAACGTCCGTATTGAGGCCAGCCAGAACGGCGAGGGCTCCATCTCGCTCGACGCTCAAGACGTCATCATCGGCGATCCTGCCTCCGACGGCAACCGGGGCACCGGCAACCTCCGTGCTCAAGCCCTGGTTCTGCGCACCATCAATGACCTGATGTTCACCGCCCCTGAGGGCGCAGAGACACGGATCACCGATCCGGACGGCACAGGCTCCCAGCGCCTTGTCAGCCTCCATGACCTCATCCCACGCGTCAATCTCCGCCAGATTGACGGCGCCTTTAATTTTCAACGCGTCCCCAAGCCTTCCTGCCCCTGGGGCACGCCTTACGTCGTGACGACAATCCACTCCTTCCAGACGGCCAACAACACTCAGCCCATGCCCTGGGAGACCTGGGTGCGTGCCGGCTCCGGACAAGGCACTCCCGGGGGACCCTCCGCCGGTGCTGGCTACGGCAACGTCTATTACCGCGTTGCCGTCGGCCCAGGCCCTGACCCGGACGGCGTCAACGCCGCCATCGCCGAACAACGCCTGAGCGTGCCGATGCGCGTGCGCGCCATCGACAGTAACAATCCGCTGCCCCAGGATCTCGCCCTCTACAGCGATTCCATCGCCGCCGCCCAAGCAGCGGGCGATCCGGAGGGGCAGTGGGTTATCGTGGTGGAGTACTTGAACCAGTTTCCCACCATCTGCCCCGGAGATCCAAGCCAGGGCGCTTTTTTCCAAGACTTCAATGGCGAGGCCTGGGGACCGTCGCGTGTGACGCTGCGTCCTGTCCGTCCCGGCGAAACCAACGCCAACCGCTGCATCTATGAGAACCCCAACGATGCAGGTCGTCCCTTCATCATCGTTCAGGGATTCTGTGGTGCAGGAGCTGGCACCGAGCGCGAACCCGGCGCCTTCGGGGCCTCCGGCAACGTCTATGTGCCTCAGGGCCTCGGACCGGACGGCGGTCAGCCCTGGAGCCAGCCGGCCGCGCTCACCGGCACCCGCCTGCCGGCCAACGACTGAGATCGCTCCTCCGCAGGATGCGCTCTCAACGCGTCCCGCAGGCGGGGCCGCCAAGCGGCGTCAGGTAGGACACGTAGGCACGTTCCTCGTCCAGGCGCGACGCTGAGTTGATTCCGATGGCGCGGCCAAGCGCATCCACCACCGGCCCCCCCGAGAATCCTCGGCGCAACGGCGCGTGTACCACGAAGCCCTCCGCCGGCAGTCCGTCGGTGGTCCATCTCTGTCGGATCTCGATGACTCGCCCGAACAGCATGTAGGGCGGCACCACCCCCATCAGGCCCACCACGTCGCCTACCGCTGGACAGCCACCGAGCGGCAACCGCACCGGTCCCTCGCCGCGTAGGCGCGCCAGGTCACCACGCTCCTCGATCACCTCGAAGGGCCGCGTCCGCCCGTCGGGCAGGCGTAGCACGCCCCCTGAACCGCGAGTGGTGTGGGCGGCTGTTACCAGGCCGATGCCTTCGATCTCGCCCGCCGAGCCAAGCACGCTTTGGATCTCGCCGCCACCTCCCGCCGCCACCTCAGGCTGCCCCCGTCGCACCTCGATGGGGAGTACCGAGAGACCACGCGCCAGGCCAAGTGTCGCATGCAAAGCCGGACGCCCGATCTCCCGCGGTGCCGGACGGGCGTCGGAGGCCAGGCAGCCCCCTAACAGGAGCGGCAGCGACAGCGCCGCTAGGATCCTCATCACCATCGAACACCTTTTTATTCCAGACATGGCCCGGGAGATGGGCACGCGCGCGACGACTCGCCCGCCGCCAGGCGCTGCAGCGCCTCCCAGTCCAGGGTATCCATCCGGATCGCAAGATCCACCTCGGCCGGATCCGCGATCAGCGCGCCACAGGACTGGGCGTGCATGCGCTAGACGTCCATCGCCGTCAGGTGCTGCTCTGGCTGCGACAGCGCAGCCGCAAATGGCGCCTCGAACGCCTCATCGCCCTCGATGGTGCGGCCCCGACCTCGGCCATAGACCAGATTGGCGGCCATCACCGATCGGCGGCGCCCACAGCGTCGCCGGCACCAGCGGCAGATGCCCCGTCCCGCCGAACGCTATGTCCAGGCGCGCGTACCAGGGCCGGCTCGAAGACCTCGCCGGAGCGCCGATAACACGATGCCTCGCATGACGGCATATCCGCCGTGAAATTCGTCCATGGCGGCGCGTCCGTCGCCGAAAGCCACCGCGGGCGGGACCCTCGATCGCCTGCGGGAGATGCTTGAACTGTCCGCCTCGAGCTCGGACATAGTCTCTTCCGCCGTCGCCGACCGCAAGCCCATGACCGAGGAGGACGGGCTGAAGAAGAAGGCGGTCCGGCTCGGCGCTCTCAATGGCCTCGCAGCCAGAGCTGAGGAGGCAGCAGCGGCCTGATGCCGGTCTTCCTCTCTCCGCGCTCATTTCCTAATGTCAAAGGTCAAGGAAAGACCGATGGAGCCCGTCCTCGATCCACGCCGTGCCGCGCGCCTGGCCCGCGAAGGCCGGGCGGCGGCCTCGCGCGCGCAGGACGCGGCGATGGATCAGGCCAAGGCGGTGGTGCGTGCGGCTGTCCATCGCCTCTTCTCTGGCCGCCGTCTGCCGCCCGGAGGGCCGTGGCAGACGGTGCAGGCCGTGCGCGCCAGCCTCGCCGACACGCCGGGGATCCTGGTGCGCGAGGCCCGCAGGCTCGCCCCCGACGGGGATCGCGCGCAGGTCCTCCTCGCGGGCCTGCGCGCGGAGAAGCACGACCTCGGGCGCGGCGACGAGCCATGGCTGTCGCTCTCCTGCGATCGTTTGCTCATCGATCGTCGCCGGGTGATCCACCTCGACATGCACGGGCACCTCCTCGTGCATGCGCACGCCCAAAAGCGCTTCGCCCAGCGCCAGGGCGATGCCGGCTATCAGGCCTTCTGCGACACGATGCTGGCGGCCCTGCCCGCCTGCGCCCTCGTCGCCGTGGCCTGGCCGGCGGAGGGGGAGGTGATGGTGCCCGCCCCGGGGGGCGTCTTCCTCGGACAGCGCGTCTTCCGCCCCTTCGACGCCCACCACGAGATCCGGTGCTACCAGGCTCAGGGCCCCTCGTCTCGGGAGATCGACCCCCCGGCCAGCTCGCTCGACCGTCCCGGGGGGCGGATCCGGCTCGAACTGCGCACCTTCGTTCCCGACGAGGCCCTCGGCCCCTCGCAAGACGCCGTTTCCGCGGCCCTCGTCCGTGCCATAGCCGGCAGTAACGCCCGCGCCGATGCCGTCGTCGCCCTGGCCTGGACGACGCTGCTCGGCGACGCGACGGGCCTCCCGGATCCAGCGGAGATCGCGGCGGCAACAGCGGAGATCTCGGCCATAGCCTCCGGTCCTGCCTGGGCGGAGTGCGTCGACCGGCGCGCCCGCGCCCTCGCTGGGCAGGCGCGGGCCGCAGAAATACGGCGCGGCGCCCCCTAAAATCCATTGCTGCGACCGTTGCCGGGCCTATCCTTCCCTCATCCTTCCCCCAGGAGGTCCTGGTGCGTTTTCCCGTCGGCCCAATCGCAGCCCTTTCGCTCCTCGCCGCGGCGCTTACCAGCCCCTGGTGGCCTGCCTGGCTCGCGGCCGTCCCCTCCTCCCTTTCGCCGAGCGGCCCTCGGGCAGAGCTGCGTGCGGTGGCCGACATGATTGACGATCTTGACCGCCACCTGCAGGCCGATCGCGATCTCCTCCTCTCCGGCCGGCCGCCCCACGAGATCGTCCCCGAGATCCGTCTCCGCGCCGAAGGCGCGCGCGCGCTCGTGGCCGCCGCCGAGCGCCGCGCCGCCTGGCTCGCCGCGGAAGCGCCCGCGCTCGAGGGATCTCTCGGGCTGTCGCGGATCGGCCAGGACGTGCTGCGCCCCGTGCTGGCCGAACATCTCGGCGCCGTGGGACGCCTCGCCACGGCCCGCCACCTTGAACAAGTCGCCCCCCCCGAACCTCCTGGCCGTCCCGTGGTCACGGGGGCGGAAGGCTGGCGCGGACGGCTCGACCGGATCCGTGCCCCCCTGGCCGAGACCTCTGAGCGTTTGCGCAGCGGCGGCGCCGCCAGCCGCAGCGGCTCCTGAACCTTTCATCCCTCGAAGGGCGGACGCAGCCCGGCGCGCGCCAGTAGCGCCAGCGTCACGGCATCGGGGATCCGTCCCGCTGCCGCCTCCGTCGCCAGCACCTCCGGCGCCATGGCCAGTGCCGGCGCACTCTCGGCTGGTGCCACCCCGTTGACCTCGTAGATCCAGCAGCGCCCCACAGGCAAGCGCATCTCCGCGAAGGCGCCAGCCGGAGGCACGCGGAAGACGCCGAGGGACTCGGCCAGGAGGCGGCGCCCCAGCCGCTGCAGACTCTCGCCCGGCGCTACCGGGGCGGAGGGCACCGAAGGACGTCCCTCGCCATCGAGCAAGACCGCGATCGCTCCCGCCTCGTCACGGGCCAGCAGGGCGATCCATCCGGGGGGTGGATCCTCTGCGGCCAGGTCCTCCGCTGGACATCCCAAAATCCCCATCGTCCGCTTCCTTCCCCCGACAAACCGTTCCGACAACTTGGACCGTCCGCCGAGCCTGGTCAACCCGTCCGTCTCGACACGCTGCGGGCGCGCTCTAGATGAGACCCGGAGAATCCAGCCAGACCGTCCTCCTCCTCTCCCAAAGGTCCTTTCGAAGAACTCGCCTCCTCCAGCCAGGGACCGTCCGAAGTCGGTGCCGTGCCGTCAGGTTTTCTCGAGTACAGCGTCCTCATCGCGCTCGTCGCGGCCGCGGCCATCTTCGCGGTCATGCTCATCGGCCATCGCACCCAGCGGCTCCTCTCCTCGGCGCTGTCTTCCGCCGCTTCCTCCGCCGTCTCGTCCGATGGATCCACCACCTCCGTGCTGACCAACATCGGCGCCGGCCCCCGCCGTCGGCGCGCCGACAGTTTCGAACCAAGACGCACCTTGGTTCCAGATCCTCTCGATCGACTGACCGCAGACGCTGAAGGCGGGGGAGTCGTGCAGCATCGAGATCCTCGCCAGCGCCAAGTTCGACGGAGAGGCCAGTGCATTCCTCGGCGCGTCGGGGACGACGGCTCGGAACCGCCTCCTGCACACAGCCTCCGGCTTCGCAGCCTTCCGGGAGCCCACGCCTTAAGCTCCAGAGATGACGTACCGGACGCTCTCCCAGGCCCTCGACCTCCTGCCCCGAGGCGTCCTCGCCGGCGTCCTGCGCGATGATGCCCACGTCGCCTTGTGGCAGGAGCAAAAGAAACAGCGCCGGCACCTCTTCGACCGCGCTACCAACCGCGCGCTCTGCCACGAGGCTTGGGACGGGATTGACGGTCCCCTCGCCGCCGCTCTGCGAGCCAATCTGCCGCCCGAGACCTTCCGCGGCTGGCGGGAAGGCAGGATAGATCCATCTGCCGCTCTGCGGACGCCCACTGCACCTCGAGACCCCCGCGATCACGCACGCCTACCTCTCCGACGACGGACGGCGCGACGCGCTGGCCGCAAATCCGGTCCTGTGCAACCTGCTGTGGGAGACGTTACTGCCCGAAGAGCCGCTACTGCTGCGCCGCCTCGGCCCCCTGCTAGCCTGGGCGGTCGAAGACCGAGTCCTCGGGCATGTGCTCGGCGGGGCGATGGCGGCCTGAGATCCCATCTCCGAAAGCGGTGCCGCCGGACGGTGGCCGCGGCCAGCGGGTCAGGCCCTGACGGGAGCAGCCCAGCCGCAGGACCCAACGGGTCGGCCAGGCGCCGGGGTCCCCTCCGCCCCCGGGGGAGGAGGGGACCTTTCTCAGGCGCCCCAGCGGCGCACCGGCCCCGTATCGAGGTGCGTGAAGTCCGATCCCGGATAGTAGCCGACGCCGCCTTGGCGCAGGTAGAGTCCGGCGTCGCGGATCCAGCGGGTGCTGACGCCTTGGATCCGGAGATCCGCCGCCATTCCCTCGAGATGGAGCGAGTTCGTCGCCGCCTCGAACCCCCCCGCCCGAAGACCAGCATTCGTCTGCGGCGTGCGGTAGCCCGACAGCAACAGGATCGGCTCGGTCGCCCCGGACGCGGCGTGGATGTAGGCTAGAAGATCAATGAGGCGCGGATCGACGGGCCGCGCACGGTTCAAGCGCCAGTCACGCATGAAGACCGCGATCCAGCGCATCGCCGTCGGCGAGTAGATGTCGCCCACCCGATAGACAACGTTGAGCGTCTCGCGCGTGTGCGGGTTATAGGCCGCGAAGCGCCAGGGGATCGCCCGCCCGCGCACCCGCGCCGCCGCCCGCCCGCCGTCGGTCTGGCCAAGCTCGGCCTCTGTCGTCGGCAGGGTCGTCGGGGCCTCCGCCTCCGACGCCCAAGGCGCGGTCGGCCACGCCGAGAGGCCGAGGCCGCCGGCCCCGAGGAGAAACGCGCGCCGGGGAAGGATCGCCGCCATGTTCGCCAGACTAGGTCCCGCTCCCCCGTCGCCCCAGCGCCGTCAGGCCTCCCGTCGGCATACACGGGCGGTGCGAGATGGACGAGGCCGATCCGATAGTGCCCGACGCTCCCCAGCCGAGCGCCAGGACCACATCGCGCAGCCAGCTGAACGCCACGCCGGGGATGCGCAGCATCGACCGCGATGCTAGCTGTATGGGGAAAATTCTCCACCAGGGAACCACCACGGGAGCAGGATCAACTCCGTCCGCCAGTTCCGGTAGCCCGAGAGGATCTGCGCCGGCGCCTCTGTGCGGACGACCGCATGCCGCTACGCCACGAGGTCGATGACGTTCGGATCGATGGCCCGCACCTTCCCATGCCGCCAGTCCCGCAGGAACCACCCGTTCCAGCCCGCAGACACCCCCCCCATGTTGGCATTGACCTCCGCCAGACGCCAAGACACCTGTCGCACCCCCGCCACCGCCCGTCCCCCCCCCTCCGCGTTCAGCCGCCA
>Ga0308417_1002512_pt1 | contig 12073 bp, 7 predicted proteins | sample HotsprSampleOS65_FD_203528 | JGI IMG/M metagenome (GOLD analysis project Ga0308417, IMG submission 203528) | Hot spring phototrophic mat microbial communities from Octopus Spring, Yellowstone National Park, Wyoming, United States - 20090730_OS65 ... | reverse complement strand
CCACGACGACATCGTCGATCACTGCTGCCATGCCTGGAACCGCCTCGTCGATCAGCCCGGGCGCATCATGTCCATCGGACTGCGGGACTGGGCACATCGGTTCTGATCAATGGGATTTGGTATAAGGTCACCGCGCGGAGCTCGGTGCGCCCCGGCGGGACGTCATCGACGAAGGGGTACCACCCCTCGGTCGGGTCATCCCGTCGCCCCGCCAGCGTGACGGGGCACGGTGCCGCTGCCCGTCGCCCCGGACCCGATCCGGCCTGCGCACGGGCGCACCCGACCGCCTCCGCCCGGCCCATAGCCGAACGGCCCGGGGGCAGGCCGAGGCGTCACATCGCTTGCGCCGAGGCCTCCGAGCGCACGCCTTTCACGCGCTGGGCGAGCGCGGCGGCCATGAAGTCGTCGAGGTCTCCGTCCAGCACCGCTTGCGGGTTGCCTTTCTCGACGCCGGTGCGCAGGTCCTTGACCATCTGATACGGCTGCAGAACGTAGGAGCGGATCTGGTGGCCCCAGCCGATCTCCGTCTTCACGCCGGCGTGCAGGGCCGCCTGCTCCTCGCGCTTTTGCAGTTCAAGCTCATAGAGGCGCGCACGCAGCATCTCCATCGCGATCGCGCGGTTGCGGTGCTGGCTTCGGTCCTGACGGCAGCCGACCACGATCCCGGTCGGTACGTGGCGGATGCGGACCGCACTCTCCGTCTTGTTCACGTGCTGTCCGCCGGCGCCCGAGGCGCGCATGGTGTCGATCTCGAGGTCCTCTTCGCGGATGTCGATCGCGATCGTCTCATCCACCACCGGCGAGACGCCGACCGAGGCGAAGGAGGTTTGGCGGCGCGCGTTGGCATCGAAGGGGCTGATGCGGACGAGCCTGTGCACGCCGGATTCCGTCTTCAGCCAGCCGTAGGCGTTAGGGCCAATGACCTTGACGGTCGCGCTCTTGACCCCCGCCTGCTCGCCCTCCGAGCGTTCGACGAGCTCGACCTTGTAGCCGTGGCTTTCCGCCCAGCGCACATACATGCGGAGCAGCATCTCGGCCCAGTCCTGAGCGTCGACCCCGCCGGCGCCGGCGTTGATCTCGACATAGGCGTCGTTTCCATCCGCCTCGCCGGAGAGCAGGGCCTCGATCTCGCGGCGATGCGCCTCGTCGGCGAGCAGGCGGAGATCGGCCGCGATCGCATCGAGCGCGGCCTGGTCGCCCTCCGCCTCTGCCAGCTCTGCGAGCCCGAAGGCATCGGCCGCTTCGCGCTCGATCCGGGCGACGGACTCGATCTGCGCGGCGAGCCGGTTGCGCTCCCGCATCAGCTTCTGCGCCGTCGCAGGGTCGTTCCAGAGGGAAGGGTCCTCGGCGCGCGCGTTCAGCTCGGCCAGCCGTGCGACGGCGGCATCCCAGTCAAAGATGCCTCCTCAGCAGACCGACCGACTGGGCGATCTGCTCGTTCAGCGCAACGATTTCGGCCCGCATGGCGAACTCCCGTTCGCTCCGCCCCGGCGGAGAGCCGCGGTCAATACAGCCCGCCCAGCCCTGCGTCCAGCGCCGCTGCCCCGGGGGCCGCCCGCCCGCCCCTTGCGGCAGCGCCGATCACGCCGGCGGCTGCCCCCTCCGTGCCGGGCTCCGTGCCGGGGCGGAAGGCCTCAAGCAGGGCTCCCGGCGCGTTTGCGGGTGCGGGCTCGCCGGTGTTCGGGTTGATCCAGACGAGGCGGACCCCATCGGGGGCACGGAACGGCACGACGGGGCGCCCCTCAAGAGCGGCCTTCATGAACTCAGCGAAGATCGGGGCGGCGACGTTGCCCCCCGTCTCGTTGTCGCGCGCGGCCCCGAGCGGACGGGGTTCGTCGAAGCCGACCCAGACCGCGACCACCAGGTCGGGCGTGAAGCCGACGAACCACGCATCGAGCCAGTCGTTCGTCGTTCCGGTCTTGCCGGCCACCGGGCGGCCGATATTGGCCTTGGTGCCGGTGCCGCGGGTCACCGCGCCCTGCAGGATCGAGACCATCTGGAAGGCGGAGATTGGGTCGGTCGCCTGCGGCCGAACGTCCGGCAGGTCCGGCGGGCGGTCACCGGGACGAGGGTCGCTGCAGGCTGGGCAGGGGCGGGGATCGGCGCGGAAGATCACCCGCCCGTTCCGGTCCTGAACCGAGTCGATCAGGCTCGGTTCCACCCGCTTTCCGCCATTGGCGAAGGCCGCGTAGGCGGCCGCCATGCGCAGCACGGTCGTCTCTCCCGCACCCAGCGCCATCGCGTAGGTCGGGGCCATCGCATCGATAACGCCAAAGCGTCGGGTCGCGTCGACGACACGATCGAGGCCGATCTGCGCCGCCAGCCGTATCGTCATCAAATTCTTCGACTTCTCCATGCCGACCCGGAGCGGGGTCGGGCCGCCAAACTCGCCCTCGTTGTAGTTGGTCGGCCGCCAACGGCCCTGGCCAGGGCCGAGATCGATCACGAAGGGGGCATCGAGGACCCTTTGCGTCGGGGGGAGGCCAGCTTCGAAGGCGGTGATGTAGACGAACGGCTTGAACGCCGACCCCGGCTGGCGGTTTGCCTGGGTGGCGCGGTTGAACCACGATCGGTCGAAGGACCAGCCCCCGGACAGCGCGAGCACGCGCCCTGTGGTTGGGTCGAGAGCGACGAGAGCGCCCTCCACCTCCGGCAGCTGGCGCAGCGCCGCCCGTTCGGGCAGCGCAGGCCGGGCGGGCTGGGTGCGGGCCGCCGGCTGGGCCGGTTGCCCCGGCAGCGGCTCGACCAGGACCACGTCTCCGACCGAGACGACGTCGGAGGCAGTTCGCGGAGAGGGGCCAAACCGCCCGTCCGGCAGGGCGCGCCGGGCCCAGGCCATCTCGGAGAGCGGTAGGGCCATCGTCCGCGGCATCGCGCGCAGGTTTGGCCGCTCCGGCCGCTCGAGCCAGCCGACGCGGGCAGCATCCCGCCCGACCTCGAGGACGACGGCAACCCGCCATTGGGGAAGCGTCCCGGCCGGGCGAGGGATCGCGGCTAGCCGCTCCACCCAGGCCGTGGCGAGGCGATCGGGCGGGAGGTCGATCTTAGCCACCGCCCCGCGCCATCCGCCACGGCGTCGGTCATAGGCCATCAGCCCCTCGCGCAGGCTGCGGTCGGCGATCTCCTGCAGCCTTGGCTCGAGGCTCGTGCGCACGGTGAGCCCGCCCTGGGTGGTTGCCGTCTCGCCGAAGCGGGCGACGAGCTGGCGGCGGACCTCTTCGGCGAACCAGTCCGCCGGCACGCGTTCCGCGAAACGGCCCGGGCGGACCTGGATCGGGGTCGCTTTGGCTGCCTCGGCGGCCGCCGGGTCGAGCACGCCGTCTTCCACCATCCGCTCAAGCACCCAGTCGCGCCTGCCTTTGGCGGCCTCAGGGAAGCGCCAGGGATTGTAGTTGTTCGGGGCCTTGGGCAGGGCGGCGAGATAGGCCGCCTCGGCCGGCGTCAGGTCCTCCAGCGCCTTGCCGAAATAGGTCATCGCCGCCGCACCCACCCCGTACGCGCCCTGGCCGAGAAAAATCTCGTTCAGGTAAAGCTCGAGGATGCGCTCCTTGCTCAGCGCGCGTTCGATCCGGAAGGCGAGGATCGCCTCGCGAATCTTACGCTCGAGCGAGACCTCGTTGCCGAGCAGCATGGTCTTCGCCACCTGCTGCGTGATCGTGGAGGCGCCGATCGGGCGCCGTCCCTGGCCCATCTGCCGCAGATTGGTGACGGCGGCGCGAAGGATTGCGCCAGGGTCGATCCCGGGGTGGGTCCAGAAGTTCTGGTCCTCGGCACAGAGGAAGGCGTCCTGGACCAGCTTGGGGATGGAGTCGATTGGAACGAAGATGCGGCGTTCAGTGGCCAACTCGGCCAGAAGCCGTGAGTCGCCCGCATAGACCCGGCTCATCACCGGCGGTTCGTAGTCGCGCAGAACGGAATAGTCGGGCAGGCCTTGGGCGTAGTGCTGCCAAGCCCAAATCGCCGCCCCTGCGACCGCGACCGCACCGAGAGCGAAAAGGCCGAAGAGAAGCCCGAGCAGGCGGCCGAGGAGCGTGCGGCGCCGGCGCTGCCTCGGCGCCGGCGCACGCTGGGGCGGGGGCTCGGCCTGCGGGGCCAGCCGGGCCTGGGCTGAGCGCGCCAGCGGCCGGCCGGCGAGCGGTTCGTCTGCACGCATTCTTGCGCCCATACCATGACGCTGGGGCCGCCGTTAGGCGAAACCCCGGGGAGACGCGTCAGCCGGCGAGCCGGATTGGCGGCGAGGCGGCGAAGTGGCGGTCTACCGCTTCGGCGATGGCGTGGGCGAGGCGCCGGCGGTGGTCGGGTCGACGCAACATCGCTTCGTCCTGGACGTTGGACAGGAAGCCGAGCTCGATCAGCACCGAAGGCACATCCGGGGATTTCAGCACCACGAACGCCGCCTCGCGGTGCGGGCGCGCAAGCAAAGGGGTTTCGCGGGCGAGCGCCTGCACGGCGAGCCGCGCCATCTGGCTGCTCCTCTGCTCCGTCTCCCGCCGCACCTGGGGGAACGCGGCGCGTGCCGCCGCTGCTGCAGCCCGCGACCCTGGGCCCCGGTTGTGGGCGGCCGCAAGCCGCTCGGCGATCGGGTCGGAGGCGTCCGCGGCGAGGGTATAGACCGAGGCGCCGCGCACCGTTCGGTCCTCTAGAGCATCGGCGTGGAGGGAGAGAAACAGGTCGGCGCGGCGCGCCTGCGCAAAGGCGGCCCGGTCGGCGAGCGGGACGAAGACGTCGCGGTCGCGCGTCATCGCCACCCTGTAGCGTCGGTCCGCGAGCAAGGCGGCGCGGAGGTCGCGGGCGGCGGCCAGCGCGACGTGCTTCTCTTGGGTGCCGCGGGGTCCGATCGCGCCCGGGTCCCGCCCGCCATGGCCGGGGTCGAGCACGACGAGCGGAGGCGGGGCCGCGTTCGGGGTGCGGGGCGGCCAGGACGGGGGAGGGGAGAAGGGCCGCGCGAGGGCGGCGCTCGACCGAGCCACGGCGGCAGGCGAAGCAGCGGCAGGCCCGTGCAGACCCTGGGCAAGAAAGACCTCGAGAGGGGCGGGCTCGAGGGCGATGACGAACATGCCCAGGCCCGGATCAACTCCGGCCTGCCGGACTGCGGCGGGTTCCGCTAGGTCAAGCACGATTCGGGTCACACCCGGCCGGTTCAGACCGGCCCGAACCCCGCGCACGAGCCCAACCCCTGGCGGAAGCGGCGCTCCAGACCAGCGGAGGCGATGCAGGTCCAGCACGAGTCGTGGCGGGTCCGGCACGGGGAACAGCGCGAACCGAGCGCCAGGCGGGAGGCGCAGGGCGAACACGCTCGCGGCCCCCTCGCGCCACAGTCGGACCTCGGCGATCTCTGTCGCGCCGGCAGCCATGGGCACCAGGCCGCCCGTGCCGACGAGCAAGAGCGTGCGACGCGACAGCGCGGTTCCGCCGCGTGCGGTAGGGTCTTCCCGCATCCCCCTTCCTACAAGATCAGAGGGCTACGATGAAACTTTAACAGATACGGAGCTCAACCTCTAGTGCAGTTGCGCCACAGGGCGCGGAATTCGACCCCTTGCCGCTGGGACGCTCGTGATCAGGGATCGCCCTTGTGGCCAGTGCCTGCTTGCGCCATTCTGCGCTCAGCCCGCGCACAGACCGCGCCGCCTGCCGCCACCCGGCCTCGCTACGGGGCTCGGCCGAGGCGTTGGCGCCACAGCAGGGGACGAGCGGCTGCACCCCGCCCGAGGGCGGTGATGCGATTCGCGCTCCTCCGAACGGTCGGGAAGGATGCGGGCGAACGACACCGGGCGGGCCATCCGCCCGTCGGATCCGGGAGCGCATGCGCGCAAGGACCGTCACCTTCGGCACGCCCTCCGGCGCTGCATCATGCAGCGGTGGCGCACGCACAACCTTCATCATCCGCCGCGCGCCACAACGCCGCGCGGCGCGGAGTTCGCCCGTTCATGACCAAACGTATGCTCATCGATGCGACCCACCCGGAAGAAACCCGAGTGGTCGTTCTCGACGGACCCCGTCTTGAGGAGTTTGACGTCGAGACCTCGACCAAGAAGACCCTGAAGGGTAATATCTATCTCGCCAAGGTTGTCCGTGTAGAACCCTCGCTCCAAGCGGCTTTTGTCGATTTCGGCGGCAACCGGCACGGGTTTCTCGCCTTTGGCGAAATTCATCCCGACTATTATCAGATCCCGGTCGCGGACCGGCAGCGGCTGCTCGAACTCGCGGCGCAGGAGGCGGCCGAGGAGGCGGCGCGCGAGGAGGCGGAGGCCTCAGGCCAGACCCTCGCATACCCGCCCGGGGCCGCGAGCGCGGCCGCGACTGAAGCGACAGAAGCGGAAGATGGCGCGGCCGAAGGTGCACCGGCCGAGAGCCCACAGGCGGACCTCCCGCCAGAGCCGGGCAGCAGGGAAAGCGAGGCGCAGGCTGTGGAGGGGACAGCAGCCGAGGTCGCCGCTGCCGCCAACCGGCCGCCAGTCGCCACCGAGACCCCGCCGCTGCATGCCGCGCCAGCGCCCGATCCGGCCGCGGAAGCTGTGCTCGAGCCTCGCCCGCCAGTGGCCCAGCCGGCGCGAATCGAGACCGAGCGGCTCGCGATCGACCCGGATGCCCCTTTGCCCGCGGCATCGGCGGAGGCGGAGGGTCATGCCGCCCCGGCCGAGCACAGGGAGACGGAGGACACGCCGCCGCAAGCCGAGCAGGACAGCAGCGGCCCTGGCCCCGAGCCGATCCTCCGTGAGGTCGAGACGGTGGCGTCGGAACCGGTCGCGCCGGCAACGATCGGCGGCAACAACGGTCACGACGGGCCGGACGAGGACCGCCCGCGCCGGATCCCGCCCAAATTCCTCCGCCAGTACAGGATCCAGGAAGTCATCAAGCGGCGTCAGATCCTGCTCGTGCAGGTGGTGAAAGAGGAGCGCGGCACCAAAGGCGCCGCTCTCACCACATATCTCTCCCTCGCCGGCCGCTACTGCGTGCTGATGCCCAACACCCCGCGCGGCGGGGGCATCAGCCGCAAGATCACTTCGCCGGCAGACCGCAAGCGTCTGCGCGAGATCATGAATGAACTCGACGTGCCCGAAGGGATGGGGCTGATCGTGCGCACTGCCGGGGCGAACCGGCCCAAGGCCGAGATCAAGCGCGACTGCGAGTATCTGCTCCGCCTGTGGGATGACATCCGGGAGAAGACGCTGCAGTCGGTCGCGCCAGCGCTCATCTACGAAGAGGCAAACCTCATCAAGCGCGCCATCCGCGACGTCTATTCGCGCGACATCGACGAGGTCATCGTCGACGGGGACGAGGGGTACAAGGCCGCGAAGGAGTTCATGCGCATGCTGATGCCCTCGCATGCGCGGAAGGTGCAGCTCTATCGCGACGGCGGCGTGCCCCTGTTCGCGCGCGCCGGGGTTGAGGCCCAGCTCGACGCCATGCACGCCAAGCGCGTCGAGCTGCGGTCCGGCGGCTACATCGTGATCGACCAGACCGAAGCCCTGGTCGCGATCGACGTCAACTCCGGCCGCGCGACACGCGAGCGCAACATCGAGGAGACGGCACTCAGAACCAATCTCGAGGCTGCGGACGAGATCGCGCGCCAGATCCGCCTGCGCGACCTGGCCGGCCTGATCGTGATCGACTTCATCGATATGGAAAACAGCCGGAACAATGCGGCTGTGGAACGGCGGCTGAAGGAGGCGCTGAAGCAGGACCGCGCGCGCATCCAGGTCGGACGAATCTCGCATTTTGGCCTGCTCGAGATGAGCCGCCAGCGACTTCGACCCTCGCTGACAGAGACCTCCTTCGTCACCTGCCCGACCTGCAACGGCTCCGGCCTCGTCCGTTCCGTCGAGTCGAGTTCGGTTGCGGTGTTGCGCGCGATCGAGGAGGAGGCGGCGAGGCGTCGCGCGGCCGAGATCGTCGTGCGCTGCGCCGGAGCGGTCGCCCTCTACCTGCTCAACCACAAGCGCGCGCGGCTTGCCCAGCTCGAGGAGGCGTTCGGGCTGAAGATCCTGTTCGCCGCAGACGAAAGCCTCGCCCCGCCGGCAGTGAGGATCGACCGGACCAAGCCTGCCCTCGCCGCGCCGCCGTCGCAGCCGGTTGCGCCGCTTCTGCCACCCGCCTTAGAGGCCGAGGATGAGGAGGCCGACGACGGCGAGGCGGCGGAGGGGGACGGCGAAGACCAGGAGGCGACTGCCGAGCCCCGGGTCTCCAGCGAGGGCGAGGACGGTCGGGGCACGGCCGATGGCGAACGAGACGGTCAACGCCGACGCCGCCGCCGCCGGCGGCGAGGGCGGCGGGACGAGGCTCCGCGCGCCATGCCTCCCGGTATCGGCGACCAGCCGGATCTCGCCATTCTGCCGCCAGGCGAGGCGGCAGAGCCGTTGCGGCTGCAGGAGACTGCAGCCGCCGGGCCATCCGGGCCCCTGGTGGGGGCCGAGGCAGGGTCCCGCGGCCGCCGAGGCGGGCGCCGCCGCCCCGACCAGGCCGCAGCGCCTTCAAGGCCGCCCGTCTACCCTGGTGCGACGCCGGCCAACCCTTTCGTCGAGGCGACCGTGGAGCTGTTCGCCGCAGTGGAAGAGGGGGAGCCCCTGTCAGCGCGGTCCGGTTCGGTCTCGCCTCCCGTCGAGGCGGCGGTGCCGATCGTTGTCGGCCCCCCGCCCCAAGCCGAGAGCGCGGCTGAGAGGGGGGCAGACGAGGCTCAACCCGTAATGATCGCGAACGACCAGACGGCTGCGCCTGCATCGGAGGCTACGACCCATACACCCCCACCCCCGGCGGGGCCCGTCGCGTCGGTCGAGATCAAGCCGATCGTGGTCGACGAGATCATCGCCGAGGCGCCGAAGAAGCGCGGCTGGTGGCGCCGTTGACCAGCGAGGGAACGTGATCGCCGGGCAGCCGGCTCAGCCAAGCCAGCGAACGAGGCGGTCCGCCGCCTCCGCGATGTCCTCCGTGGCACCGCAAAAGCTGAACCGAAGGGTGCGATGGCCGCGCGCGCGGTCGAAATCGACCCCCGGCGTGGTGGCGATCGCGATCTCCGCGAGCATTTGGCGGCAGAACGCCGCGCTGTCGTTCGTCAAGTGGCCGATGTCGGCGTACAGGTAGAACGCGCCTTCAGCCGGAGCGAGGCGATCGATGCCGGCCCGCGGCAGGGCCTCGAGCAGCAGCGCGCGGTTCGCCGCATAGCGCGCGCGGTGCATCTCCACCTCCTCGCTTGCCTCCAAGGCGGCGAGGGCGGCGACCTGCGACACGGCAGGGGCAGAGATGAACAGGTTGGATGCGATCCGCTCGACGGGGCGGACGAGGTCCTCGGGCAGCACCATCCATCCCACGCGCCAGCCAGTCATGGACCAGTACTTGGAAAAGGAGTTGATGACGATCGCGCCCGGTACCGCTGCCGCTGTCGCTGCCGGCTCGCCGTAGGTCAGGCCGTGGTAGATCTCGTCCGAGATCATCCGCACGCCGTTCCCCGTGCACCAAGCGGCCAGCGCAGCGAGCTCATCGGCGTGCAGCATGGTTCCAGCGGGGTTGCAGGGTGAGGCGACGATCAGCCCCGCGGGCGGGCTGGGTAGGGCCTCGAGCATCGCCACCGTGGGCTGGAAGCGCGACTCAGCGCCCGCCTCCAGCACCACCGGAACGAGCCCGAGCGACTCGAGGATGTTGACGTAGGGCGGGTAGTAGGGGGAGGCGAGGGCGACGCGATCGCCCGGGTCGAAGGCGGCAAGGAAGGCGAGGGGGAAGGCGCCTGAGGCGCCGACAGTGACGGCGACGCGCGCGGGGTCGAGCGCAAGCCCGTATCGATCCTCGTACAGACGGGCGATGCGCTCGCGCAGAGGCCTGAGCCCGAAGGTCTCCGTGTAGCCGAGTGTTTCGCCGGAACGCATGGCGCCGATCACGGCCTCGATCGCAGCGCGCGGTGCGCCGGTCGCGGGCTGCCCCACTTCCATGCGGATCACCCGCGCGTCGGAAGGGCCGGAGGCAGCGGCGCGGGCATTCGCCGCCGCAATGACGTCCATCACGATGAACGGGGGTGCGGTGGCCCCCCGGCCGACTTTCAGCGCCATCCCCGCACCGCGCCCGAGCGCGCGAGCGGCGTCAAGGGGCGCGTCAGCGGATCACGACCGACTTCGCCGTCTCCTGCCTCAGTTCCGCTTCCTCGCCGAGCACGCCGTGCCGGTGCAGGACGTAGGCTGTGGCGGCGAGCTTGTCCTCGTCCGAGAGCCGGGTCGGGTCGTCGAACGGCATCAGCATCACGGTGTAGACGAGGAGTTCGGCAGCGTGGCCGAACTTCGCGATTTGCGCGCCTTTGCCCCAGATCGGGTTGGCGAAGCCGGGCCCGCCCCCCCCGTCCTTGCCGTGGCAGACGGCGCAGGCTTCGGCGTACACCGCTCGGCCTCGCGCGATCTGCGGGTTTTCCGCCTGGGCGGGCGTTCCGGGGAAGGCGAGCAGGGCAGCGGCAGCGAGAACAAGGGAGGTCGCGCCGGCATAGGGTCCGAGGGTTCGCGGCATTCTGGCAGTCTTGCGCGATGGAGGCGATGGAACGGACGAGGAGCACGGGCGGAAGACGGGGCCCGCCAAGCGGACGGGCCCCTCACCGCTCAGGCGACGACGCGAATCCTGAACCTCGGGATCGCGTTGTTCGCCATGCCGTAGAGGTTGAACGGGACCGCGGGCGGCTGGGTATTGCCGGCCTGGTCCGTGGCGCGGGTTTCAATGACGTGCTCGCCAGGCGGGGCATCCCACGGGAAGTCGAAGCGAACCCAGGTGTAGCGGCCGAGATTGGGCGGACGGATGTGCGCCTCGCGCCACGGGCCGCCGTTGATCCGGTACTCGACGGAACGCACGCCGAACTGGGGTCCCCAAGCATACCCGCGCATCAGGCGCGGGCCGGCAGGCAGAGTGGGCAGTTCCCCTCTCTTCAGCGGATAGTTCACCGGCAAAGAGGGTGACTTCTCGATGACCAAGGGCACGGTGAGGGTGGACTTCACCGGCATCCACTCCACCATCGGCCCTTTCACGTCCTCGCGTGTTGCGTTACGGAACTCGTCGTTTGGCCCAATCGCAGGCCGCGGGTAGTCCGGCCCGATAAACACCTCGCCCTTGGTGTTCAGCCGCACCCAGAAGTCGTGGTCTGCGACCTTGATCTCGGTCAGCCACTTGATGGAGGCCGCCCCTCCCCAGCCGGGAACCAGGGCGCGCACGGGGGCGCCATGGTCCGGCAGAAGCGGGTTGCCGTTCATCTTGAATGCGAGCCCGATATCGTCCGGGCGGGAAAGGATTTCGCGCATCGGCACCGGCCGGCCGATGTCGCCTCCGCCGTCCACGCCGGACCAGAACAGCAAGGCCTTGGCCGAGGGCTTCAGACCCGCGCGGGCGAGGATCTCGGAGATCGGAACATACTCCCACTCTGCGAGCCCGATCGCGCCCATCACCCAGTTGCCGCCCGAGACGTCCTTCATGTCCTGCTGTTCCCAGAACAGCGTGCGGCAGTTGCCGTGGCACTCCATGGTCGCGATCAGGCTGCGCGAGGGCAGCTTGCGCAGGTCCTCGTAGGTCAGCGTGAGTTCGCGCTCAACCGCGTTGCCATGCACCCGCAGCCTCCAGTTGCGCGGGTCGAGCTCGGGCTTCTGGTCCGCGGTCGGCGTGGGGTAGTGGTTGCGGATGTAGAACTCCTCCACTGGCGTAATCCAGGTGGAGAAGTTCCAGTACTGGCCGCTGCGCACGGTCGCCCCCATGTTCAAAAGGCGCGAGTCGTCCTTTTGCAGGATCCTCCGTGCCGGGGCGGCGGCCTGCTGCGCGAGGGCCGGGGCGGAGGCGGCCGCGCCGGCGACCGACCAGGCGGCCACCTCGAACATGCGTCGCCGGCCGACGTCGTGCCCCTTAACGACCTTCGCGATCAGTTCCAGTTCCGCACGAGTGATGTCGCTCGGCGTCTTCGTCATGGCGGACGTCTCCCCCGCTTTGCTGTTGCCACGAGGCTAGGGTCCGGACTCACAACCAGAACGCTACGATGGCGGCGATGTGGACTGCGGCGAGGTAGGTTGCGGCGAGGCGGTCGTATCGGGTTGCGATACGCCTGAAGTCCTTCAGCCGGCAGAAC
>Ga0308417_1002511_pt1 | contig 12074 bp, 8 predicted proteins | sample HotsprSampleOS65_FD_203528 | JGI IMG/M metagenome (GOLD analysis project Ga0308417, IMG submission 203528) | Hot spring phototrophic mat microbial communities from Octopus Spring, Yellowstone National Park, Wyoming, United States - 20090730_OS65 ... | reverse complement strand
CCCAGACGGCTTCTTTTTTTTCCCAGTCAACGTCCCCCCGGATGAGTTCCAGCCAGTCGGTGATGTCCTGCCGCAGCCGTTCCGGCGCGGAAGCGTCTGCCGGAACGGAAAACAGCAATATCCGGAGAATCTCCATGTCCTCATCCGTGCTGACAGACCACTGCTGCTGCACCCGTTGGCGGAACTCCGCCCGCAGCCGCTCCGGGGAAGGCCCGGAGGGAAGCCAGCCGGCTTCCGCCAGATGGAGCAGGGCGGCGGCAGCGATCAAACCGTCCAGTTTTGGACCGGGAGCCCGGTATAACTTTTTCCAGAACTGGACCCATTGGGAGACAGCCTTCCGGATGTCCTCGGAAGCCGGACGGTCGCCCGGCCGGGGCCGCCAGCCGGCCAGCGTGGCCAGGCGGAGACGCCTGTCGTCCCACCCCAAATCCAGGTTCTGGCGCGCTTCTCTCAGCCATTCGGGCAGCCGTTCCACCCGCCGGTCCAGGCGCACCAGGGCTGCCAGACGGATGGTTTTCTCCCAGGCTGTGGCAGGACGATACTGTTCCCAGACCTGGATGAGTCTGTCGCGCCAGGGGATGGCTTCCGAGGGCAACGGCTCCGGAAGGGGCTGCCGGGCAAGTTCAGCCAGAACATCGGCATCTTTTTCACAACTGACGGCAAAAGCCAGGGCCGGCAGCCAGGCCGCGGCCTCGTCCGGCGTCACGGCCATCATCCGCCGGGTGCGCCAGAAATACCGGCGATAGAACGAATCGGAACTCCAGGTATTGTTTTCGGACAGCCATTCCACAGTGCACAGATTCCGGGCGGCCTGGCGGACCAGGGGGGAAGCGAAAAGGGAGAGGTCACTCATGGCGGATAACCTCCGGGAAGGGGTGTCGGGCTTTGGGGTCCGAACCGGCTGTCCTGCCGGCCGTCCTGCCGGTGATGCCGGTCGGGGACGTCCGCGGGTGGGCTTCCGGCAGCCGGGCCGGGACGGCATGAGGCGCCGGCTGGGACTCCATACCGGCATCCGGCGGCGGCGGCATCTGCCCGGCGGCCAAAGCGGTCTCAATCTCGCGCAACCGCCGGAAGTCAGGCCACACCTCCGGCGGCAGATTGACGAACGGGGCAACCGGTCTATTGCCTGCACCTTCCTGCCCGGCCCGGCGCAGGAGCTGCCGCACCTGCCGGCGGCCGGTGGCGAGTCGTAGGGGCAGTTCCGGGAACTGCCCGTACTGGCGGGCAGCGAGTAGCGGGTAGTGAACTTCCACTCGCCACTCGCCACTCGCTTCTGAACCACCCGCCACTTGCCATTCGCCACTCGCCCCTTCCATCACCTCCACCAGCCAGCCTTGAATCGCCAGGCGGGCTGCCAGACGGCGCTGGTCATCCTTGTCTGACAACCGGCCAGTCCATGTTGCCAGGGGGAATGTCCCCGGTGGGGTTATCTGCGACAGCGTCAGCAATACAGCCCGTTCCTTCTCGGACCTTATGGCATCCATGGAATCAGCGCCAAATCGGGCCTGCTCCCCGGCGGTCAGGGCTCCGGCCCTCATAAGATTCCAGCGCCCCACCCAGGCCGCCTGGCGGATTAGCCAATTGTCACTCTGACTGAGGGCTTCCCACCGGGCAATGATCGCCCGCATCGCCTCCGGGTAGGTGCTGACCTCCGCCGCCTCTGGAACGTACCTCATCATGGCCAGCAAAACGTCCCCGTTCTCTTCCCACTCCAGCGCCCGCGCCAGGGCCGGCAGCAGTAGGGGCGGCTCCGGGAGCCGTCCCCTACCCGAACGTTCCAGGATACCTTCCCGTTGCCAGGACACAAGCATCCTCCAGACGGCTTCTCTTTTTTCCCATTGAACGTTCCTGTGGGTCAGTTCCAACCATTTCATGATGTCCTGCTGCCGCCGTTCCGGCGCGGAAGCGTCTGCCGGAACAGAAGCCAGCAACATCCGGAGAACTGACCGCTCAAGATCAGAAACCGGCCACTGCTGCACCCGTTGGTGGAACTCCTCCCGCAGCCGCTCCGGGGAGGGCCCGGAGGGAAGCCAGCCGGCTTCCGCCAGATGGAGCAGGGCGGCGGCAGCGATCAACCCGTCCGGTTTCGAGACGGGGGTCCGGTATCGTTTTTTCCAGAATCGGACCCATGCCTGGGCCGCCTCCGCCTTGCCCCCATGGGGCGGGGCGTCGCCCGGCCGGGGCCGCCAGCCGGCCAGCGCGGCCAGGCGGAGATCCCTGTCGTACCACCCCAAATCCAGGGCCCGGCGCGCTTCTCTCAGCCATTCGGGCAGCCGTTCCACCCGCCGGTCCAGGCGCACCAGGGCCGCCAGACGGATGTTTTTCTCCCAGGTCGTGTCTGTCGGATACTGTTCCCAGACCTGGATGAGTCTGTCGCGCCAGGGGAGGGCTTCCAGGGGCAACGGCTCCGGAAGGGGCCACCGGGCAAGTTCAGCCAGAATATAACGATCCTTTTCACGGCTGACGGCGAAAGCCAGGGCCGGCAGCCAGGCGGCAGCCCCGTCCGGTGTCTGGACGAGTATCTGCCGGAATCTCCAGAAATTCCAGCGATAGAACCAGTTGGAACTCCAGCCGGTGTTTCCGGCCATGAGTTCGAGCCGATGCAGATTCCGGGCGGCCTGACGGACCAGCAGAGAAACGGAAAGGTGATGTTCATTCATGGCGGCCAGCCTCCGGGAAGGGGTGGCGGGCTGGAGGTTCGGAACCGGCTGTCCTGCCGGTCGTCCTGTCGGTGATGCCGTGCGGGCCCGTCCGCGGGTGGGCTTCCGGCAGCCGGGCCGCAACGGCACGGGGCGTTGCCCGGTTCTCCGCAGCGGCATCCGGCGACGGGGGCAGGCGGCCGGCGGCGAGGGCGGTTTCAATCTCGCGCAACCGCCGGAAGTCCGGCAGCACCTCCGGCGGGAGATTGACGAACGGGGCAACCGGTCTATTGTCTGCACCTTCCTGCCCGGCCCGGCGCAGCGCCTGCCGCATTTGCCGGCGGGTAATGGCGAGTAGCGAGCAGCGAGTAGCGAGTAGTGAGTGGTGATCTTCCACTCGCCACTCGCCATTCGCCATTCGCTTCCTTACCACTCGCCATTCGCCATTCGCTTCCTTACCACTCGCCATTCGCCATTCGCCACTCGTCCCTTCCATCACCTCCACCAGCCAGCCATGAATGGCCAGACCGGCTTCCAGACGGCACCGGTCATCCTGGTCTAACAACCGGCGTGTCCAGATTGCCAGGGGAAATGTCCCCGGTGGGGTTATCTGCGCCAGCGCCAGCAATTCCCGGTCATTCTCCGACCCGATGGCCTCCACATAATCAGCGTCAAACCGTCCCTGCTCCTCTGCGGTCAGGACCCCAGCCCGCAGAAAGTTCCAGCGCGCCACCCAGGCCGTACGACGGATTCGCCGATTGTCACTCCGACTGAGGGCTTCCCACCGGGCAATGATCGCCCGCATCGCCTCCGGGTGGGCCCTGACTTCCGCCAGGCCTGGAACATACCCCGCCATGGCTATCAAAACGTCGCCGTAATCTTCCCACTCCAGCGCCCGGGCCAGGTCCGGGGCCAGACTCCCCCCACAACGTTCCAGAACGCCTTCCCGCTGCCAGGCGGCAAGCATCTCCCAGACGGCTTCTCTTTTTTCCCAGGGAACGTTCTCGTGGGTCAGTTCCAGCCATTTCATGATGTCCTGCTGTTCTGGAGATGAAGCGTCTGCCGGAACAGAAGCCAGCAACATCCGGAGAACTGACTGCTCATGATAAGAAGTCGTCCACGGCTGCACCTGCTGCACCCGTTGGCGGAACTCCTCCCGCACCCGCTCCGGGGAAGGACCGGAGGGAAGCCAGCCGGCTTCCGCCAGATGGAGCAGAGCGGCGGCAGCGATCAAACCGTCCAGTGCCGAATCGGGGGTCCGGTATCGTTCTTCCCAGAACCGGACCCATGCCTGGGCCGCCTCCGCCTTGTCCCCGTGGGGCGGGCCGTCGCCCGGCCGGGGCTGCCAGACCGCCAGCGCGGCCAGGCGGAGATACCTGTCGTACCACCCCAAATCCGGGGCCCGGCGGGCTTCTCTCAGCCATTCCGGCAGCCGTTCCACCCGCCGGTCCAGCCGCACCAGCGCGGCCAGACGAACGGTTTTCCCCCAGGGCGTGGCAGTCCGCTGCCGTTTCCAGCTTCGGATGAGCGCCGCACACCAGGGAAGGGCTTCCGGGGGCAACGGCTCCGGGAGGGGCTGCCGGGCGAACTCAGCCAGAACATCGGCATCTTTTTCACAACTGACGGCGAAAGCCAGGGCCGGCAGCCAGGCCGCGGCCTCGTCCGGCGTCACGGCCATCATCCGCCGGGTGCGCCAGAAATACCGGCGATAGAACGAATCGGAACTCCAGATATTGTTTTCGGACAGCCATTCCACAGTGCACAGATTCCGGGCGGCCTGGCGCGCCAGTGGGGAAGCGAAAAGGGAGGGGTCACTCATGGCGGACAGTCTCCGGGGAGGGGGGACGGGCTGGAGGTTCGGAACCGGCTGTCCTGCCGGTCTTCCTGTCGGTGATGCCGGGCGGGCCCGTCCGCGGGTGGGCTTCCGGTAGCCGGGCCGGGACGGCATGGAGCACCAGCTCGGACTCCATACCGGCATCCGGCGGCGGAGGCATCTGCCCGGCGGCCAAAGCGGTCTCAATCTCCTGCAGCCGCCGGAAGTCCGGCTGCACTTCCCGTGGGATGTTCACAAACGGGGCGACTGTTCCAGTGACTTCCTGTCCGGCCCGGCGCAGGACCTGCCTTACCTGCCGGCGGGTGATGGCGAGTGGTAGGGGCAGTTCCGGGAACTGCCCGTACTGGCGAGTCGTAGGGGCAGTTCCGGGAACTGCCCGTACTAGCGGGCAGCGAGTAGCGGGTAGTGAACTTCCACTCGCCACTCGCCACTCGTACGGGCGACCGGCCGGTCGCCCCTCCCACTCGCCATTCGCCCTTTCCATCACCTCCACCAGCCAGCCGTGAATCGCCAGATGTGCTGGCAGACGACATCGGTCATCCTGGTCTGACAACCGGCCAGCCCATGTTGCCAGGGGAAACGTCCCCGGTGGAGTTATCCGGGCCAGCGTCAGCAATACAGCCCGTTCCTTCTCGGACTTTATGGCATCCATGTAATCAGCGCCAAACCGTCCCTGCTCCTCTTCGGTCAGGACCCCGGCCCGCAGCAGGTTCCAGCGCGCCACCCAGGCGGCAAGGCGGGCCACCCAGGCATCCCCCTGACTGAGGGTTTGCCACCGAGCAACGACGGCCCGCGCCGCTTCCGGGTGGGCGCTGACCTCCACCGCACCTGGAATGTACCCCGCCATGGCCAGCAAAACCGAGCTGTCCTGTTCGCACTTCAGCGTCCGGGCCAGGCCCAGCAGCAGTAGGGGCGGCTCCGGGAGCCGCCCCCTACCCGAACGTTCCAGAACGCTTTCCCGCTGCCAGGCGGCAAGCATGCCCCAGACGGCTTCTCTTTTTTCCCATTGAACGTTCCTGTGGGTCAGTTCCAGCCATTTCATGATGTCCTGCTGTTTTGGAGATGAAGCGTCTGCCGGAACAGAAGCCAGCAACATCCGGAGAACTGACCGCTCATCATAAGAAACCGGCCACTGCTGCACCTGCTGCACCCGTTGGCGGAACTCCTCCCGCAGCCGCTCCGGGGAAGGACCGGAGGGAAGCCAGCCGGCTTCCGCCAGATGGAGCAGGGCTGTGGCAGCGAGCAAACCGTCCGGTTCCCAAGGGGAGGGCCGGTATCGTCCTTCCCAGAACCGGACCCATGCCTGGGCTGCTCCCGTCTTGTCCCCGTGGGGCGGGGCGTCGCCCGCCCAGGGCCGCCAGCCGGCCAGCGCGGCCAGGCGGAGACGCCTGTCGTACAACCCCAAATCCAGGGCCCGGCACGCTTCTCTCAGCCACTCGGGCAGCCGTTCCGCCCGCCGGTCCAGGTGCACCAGGGCCGCCAGACGGAAGGACTTGTTCCAGTTTGTGGCAGCCGGATGCTGTTCCCAACTTTGGATAAGCGCGTCGCGCCAGGGGAGGGCTTCCGGGGGCAACGGCTCCGGAAGGGGCCACCAGGCCAACTCAACCAGAACGTCGGCATCTTTTTCACAACTGACGGCGAAAGCCAGGGCCGGCAGCCAGGCCGCCGCCTCGTCCGGCGTCATGGCCATCATCCGCCGGGTGCGCCAGAAATACTGGCGACATAACCAGTCGGAACGCCAGGTATCGTTTCCGGACAGCCATTCCACGGTGTGCAGATTCCGGGCGGCCTGGCGCGCCAGTGGGGAAGCGAAAAGGGAGGGGTCACTCATGGCGGACAGCCTCCGGGAAGGGATGGCGGGCTGGAGGTTCGGAACCGGCTGTCCTGCCGGTCGTTTGGCCGGTGATGCCGGGCGGGCCCGTCCGCGGCTGGGCTTCCGGCAGTCGGGCCGGGACGGTACGGGGGGTGGGCCGGTTGCCTGCACCGACATCCGGCGACGGGGGCAGGTGTCCGGCGGCGAGGGCGGTTTCAATCTCGCGCAACCGCCGGAAGTCCGGCAGCACCTCCGGCGGGAGATTGACGAACGGGGCAACCGGTCTATTGCCTGCACCTTCCTGCCCGGCCCGGCGCAGGGCCTGCCGCATTTGCCGGCGCTGCTCACCACCCGCCATGTCCACCAACCAGCCGTGAATGGCCAGGTGTGCCGCCAGACGGCATTCATTATTCCTGTCCGACAGGCGGCGTATCCAGTTCCCCAGTGGAAAAGGTTTCGGCGGCTGTATCTGCGCCAGCGTCAGCAATGCAGCCCAGGTTTTCTCCGCCCCGATGGCCTCCACATCATCAGCGCCAAACCGGGTCTGTTCCTCCGCGGTCAGGACTCCGGCCCTCATAAGATTCCAGCGCGCCACCCAGGCGGTCTGGCGGATTTCCCAATCATCATTCCGGCTGAGCGCTTCCCAGTGGGCAACAACCGCCCGCGCTGCCTCCGGGTGGGCGCTGACCTCCACCGCACCTGGAATGTACCCCGCCATGGCCAGCAGAGTGCCGCTGTGCCATTCGCACTCCAGCGCTCGGGCCAGGTCCGGCAGCAGGGACAGTTCCTGAAGCCGTCCCCTGCCAATCCCACCGCGTTCCAGAACGCCTTCCCGCTGCCAGGCGGCAAGCATGCCCCAGACGGCTTCTCTTTTTTTCCAGTCAACGTTCCCGTAGGTCAGTTCCAGCCACGCCATGATGTCCTGCTGCCGCCGTTCCGGCGCGGAAGCGTCTGTCGGAACGGAAGCCAGCAACATCCCGATAACTGACCGTTCAGGATAAAAAGTCGTCCACGGCTGCACCTGCTGCACCCGTTGGCGGAACTCCTCCCGCAGCCGCTCCGGGGAGGGGCCGGATGGAAGCCAGCCGGCTTCCGCCAGATGGAGCAGGGCGGCGGCAGCGATCAAACCGTCCATGTCCGGTGACTTGTATGATTCTTCCCAGAACCGGCCCCATGCCCGGGCCGCCTCCGCCTTGTCCCCATGGGGCAGTCCGTCGCCCGGCCGGGGCCGCCAGCCGGCCAGCGCGGCCAACCGGGGATGCCGGTTTCCCGGTGCCAAATCCAGGGCCCGGCGGGCTTCCGCCAGCCACTCCGGCAGCCGTTCCGCCCGCCGGTCCAGCCGCACCAGGGCGGACAGACGGATGGTTTTCTCCCAGGTCAGGGCAGCCGGATACTGTTCCCAGACCTGGATGAGTCTGTCGCGCCAGGGGAGGGCTTCCGGGGGCAACGGCTCCGGAAGGGGCCACCGGGCGAACTCAGCCAGAACATAAGGATCCTTTTCACGAACATAAGGATCCTTTTCACGGCTGACGGCGAAAGCCAGGGCCGGCAGCCAGGCGGCAGCCCCGTCCGGTGTCTGGACGAGTATCTGCCGGAATCTCCAGAAATTCCAGCGATACAACCAGTTGGAACTCCAGGCAGTGTTTCCGGCCATGAGTTCGAGCCGATGCAGATTCCGGGCGGCCTGGCGCACCAGCGGGGAAACGGAAGGGGCCACCGGCCGATTGCCCCTGTCAGGGGAGTCATTCATGGCGGACAGCCTCCGGGAAGATTACATGCAGCAGATGAAGTCATTGGTGAAACATGGCTGGTTCAGTCCGGTCAGGCAGTTGCGACGGGGTTGGTTTTGTCTTTGCTTCCACCCTGTCCAGGAATTGAAAACACTTCTGGAAAAGACGGGGGAACCGATATAGCCATGCCGAAAGATGTTTCGCCTCCAACGTATATGCGGCGACGGGATCTTCCGGGGGCGACCGGAGTTTCCTCCCTGCGCCGGTACCTTTTCGTGGATGCCGACAATCTGGCTTCTTACAAGGGGCGGGTGTACCGGCAGTTGTGGCACTGGGCAACGCTGGTGGCTGGGGAAGGGAAATGGCATGTATTTGTGGCTGGCATTCCTGAGCGGCGGTATTCGAGTATGCAACATCTGCTCGATGCCGGCGTGCCGCCGGATTGCCTTTCGTTCCGCGATGCGCGTTACGGTGTCCCTGATGATGCGGACCGGATTCTGAAGGAGTTTTTGCCCGGCAGGTGCCACGCGGGGTACATCCGGTACCGCACTGCATTCTGGCAACCCGGGACGGCGAACTGATTGGGCACTTTGTGAAGCTGGCCATAGAAAAGGGAGTGCATCTGAATGTCGTGTTCACATTGCCACAGGGGCAGTCTACTTCCGAAGTGTTGGTGGAGTTCGACTGGCTGCGTAAGAAGACTGGAGTGGTTTCGCAGCCGCAGCCGGTTTCCCGGGAGTGGCAGCGGCAGTGGCTTTTCAACCGGCTGGATCAGTGGTTTACATCTCATGTGCAGGCTCCGGTTTTTCCGGGCGATCTGCTGGAACAGATGCAACGTGACTATCAGCGGTGGCTGCTTCCTTTTTCACTGGAGCAGCATCTGCATCCGTATTTCCCTGGTCTGCGGTCTGGCGCGGATGGTCTGGCACGTTCCGACTGGGAGTACGTGCGACAGGGGGAACTGGTCTGGGGGGTGATTCATGAGTGGTTTGGCTGCCATCCACGCGCTCCCTTTCTGCCGCCGAATGGGGTAGCGGCATTGAGTTTGCGGCACAAGGCCGTTTTGCGCGGGGAGTCTCTGGAGATGTGGCTGGATGAGTACCTTCCGGGTCTTTTTGACCAGCAGCGCGGGCTGGCGCGAAAGGACTGGAATGAACTGGCGCAGACTGGAATCGATCCGTTTCTGCAGAGGGTGGGGAGGGCGCTGGAAAACCGTCCGGGAAACAGTGGTGGGGACGGGATGGTCTTCCGTCCTGATTTGCCGTCTCCGGGGCGGGACTGAGAAAGCCGGGTGAAATAGCGGGCGCGCTTTGTGCGCCACCCCTCTCCATGATCTTGCAATATGCTTGCAGGATACATGATAATCTCAACATGGCAACACTCACCAGGACCCTCAAGCTGCCGTTTCTGCGCCTCAACAAGGCCAAGGCGAAGGAGTTTGCGCGGCTGGAGTGCCTCAACACCGAAGTCGCCAACCAAATCCTTGCCATGCCGAAGGCCGAGCGCAGAGAGCTCACCACCAAGTCCTTTACTCATCTCGAAATCGCCAGCGGCTGGATCAACCAAACCATTCGCAACGCCAACGCCAGGACAAAGGTCAAGCACTTTCGGCGTCTGCCGCTTGAGACTAACAATCAGAACTGGGCGCTGCACCGTGTCGGGGACACGTTCAGCGTGTCCTTCGGGTTGTTGCGAGGAACCAGGAAGCGCATCCCGATTAAAGTGCATCTCGCCTCTCATCGGGAACTCCTGGAGGCGATACTGAACGGTTCGGCCAAGCCCGGCAACATCAAGCTGTTTTGTTCTCGTCGCGGGATCTGGTATGTGCTCATTTCCGTGTCGATGGAAGTTCCCGATGCGGAGCCACGAGACCGCTGGATCGGCGTGGATCGCGGACAGAACGTGCCCGTCGTGGCGGCAACGCCCGATGGCCCGGTTGTGTTCTGGAAGGCCCGGCACATCCGGCATGTGCGCCGGGTGTTTGCCAGGCGCAGGCAGATGCTGCAGGCCAAGGGCAAGCACCGCGCGGTCAGGAAGCTGGAGAACAAGGAGCGGCGCATCGTCACGCATATCAACCACGTGATGAGCAAGCAACTGGTTGCCCTGGCCAAGCGCTGCCAGGCAGGAATCCGCTTTGAGGACCTCCCGGGCATTCGGGCTTCCGCGCGGCAGCGAAGAGACACCAGGTCGGATGCGGGGCGGAACCGGGACGATTGGCCGTTCCACCAGTTGGAGACGTTTGTGCGCTACAAGTCCCTGGCTGCCGGCGTGGCGGTGGATGCGGTACCGCTGGGCGATCAACCAACGTCAAAAGCATGCCTACGTCGGCAGGCGGTGCGGATACAAGGCGCACGCCGATGCCAATGCTGCGATGAATGTCCGGGATGGGTATGGGCTGTGCTGCCCGCTGGTTCTTCATGCTCCAGCGGGCGGGCTGCATGAACCAGCCCTGAACTGGGCCTGAACTGGGTACGCGAAACGGCCGCGCAAGCGGCCGCGTAGCAGGAACCAGAATCCTCCGGCTTCAGCCGGGGGAGGTTCAACTGCTCCGTGTAATCCTTTCAGAACCGGAGTTCTTCTTCCGGGGCAAGTTGGATGGCGTTGACCAAGAAAACCGGGTTTCAAGCCCCGCCCTTTAGGGCGGCTTTTTGTTATCATTGTGTTTAAGCAACGGATTTTTTTAGATGTATTGTGTCCGCAGATTAAAGTTGGGCATTTTCGAGCAGTTGGAGCGGCTGGCTTTAGCGGCGGGAGAATTGTACTCCAAAACCTTGGTTTCTTTCTGGCGGGTGGTACGCAAGAAGGGTTTGTGGTTGAAGCCTGCCAGCTTGATGCGGTGGTTTCCCAACAATGGCGCAAATGAGCTGCATAGTCACAGCGCGGATGCCGTTGTACAAAGTTTCTTTGCCTCTTTGAAGTCTTGGCGCCGGCGTCGTAAAGCTGATCCCAACGCCAAACCACCCAGACGACGGCGACGGTATTTCAAAGTGATTTGGAAGTCTTCTGCTATCAAGGTACAAGACGGAAAGCTATACCTTTCCAATGGCAAAGGTAACCTGCCTGTCGTCATTCCCTGGGCGTGGGGGACTCCCGTACAAGTCGAAATTGGCTGGGATGGAAAGCAATATGAACTACGCGCTTGTTACGACGTAAGCCAAACCGCAGAAGATAAACCAAACGAGGAAGCGATTCCCCCGCAAACTGGAGAAGTAGCGGGGGTGGATTTAGGCGAAGTGCATCTGGCAGTCGCCCATGATGGGGTGGGAACATGGATTGTCAACGGGCGGTTGTTGAGAGCCAAAAGGCGGTACCAGAACAAACTGAAGGGCAAGCTCGCGCGGCTCATGGCTCGCCAAAAGAAAGGTTCACGGCGGCGCAAGCGTTTGATGTCTTCCAAACAGAAGCAGTTGGCGAAGTTAAGGAAACAGATTGCAGACATTCTGCACAAACAAACAACCAGGCTTGTCTCCACGCTCCACGCAAGAGGCGTGCAGACGGTTGTGATTGGCGACATCCGGGATATACGGCGGTCGGCCAGGTACAACAAGGTGGCGAACCAGAAAATCCACCAGATGTTGTCGGGACAGCTCAGGCAGATGCTCACCTACAAGGCGAAGCGGCTGGGGATGCAGGTGGTTCTGCAAGAGGAGCGCTACACGTCGCAGAAGTGCCTACGTTGCAACCGACTCAAAAAGCCCAGTGGTAGGGAGTATCATTGTCGAGCCTGTGGTTTTCGGTTCCATCGCGACGGCGTCGGATCGGCCAATCTGCGCAGAAAGTATCTGGGACAGTTTCATGTCCCAGTAGTTGGGGTCATGGCATCCCCCATCGGGTTGCGGTACAGACCGCATATCCGATGTAGCTCAGGAAGTGGGAGCAATCCTGCAACCTGAGAAAGAATCCTTCGCCTTTAGGCGAAGGAGAATGTCAATCTCAAAATCCTGCATTCGTCCATCGACTTCATGACTTCGGACAGATAGGGCAACAGGTTGATCCCCCACTGGCGTAAGTTTCCCTGCTGTTCCCAGTGGATGAGTTTTTTCCATACATTGAGCATC
>Ga0308417_1002504_pt1 | contig 12088 bp, 10 predicted proteins | sample HotsprSampleOS65_FD_203528 | JGI IMG/M metagenome (GOLD analysis project Ga0308417, IMG submission 203528) | Hot spring phototrophic mat microbial communities from Octopus Spring, Yellowstone National Park, Wyoming, United States - 20090730_OS65 ... | reverse complement strand
CTCAATCACTCAATCACTCAATCACTCAATCACTCAATCACAATGATCCAATCCTGAATCAGCGGCAGGATTGGAATGCGCCACTGGCCCTGCGCGTCGGCGCGAACAGGTTCCAAACGGGTTTCGGCGCCGGTCTTGGGATTGAACAGAAAGGCCGTGTAAGTCTTGTCTGGCTCAAGCCCGGTCACCAAATGGGGCGGGCTCCACACAGCGATTGGGCGCGGGGCATAGATGATGCGCGCGCCGCCGGGGATGCCGGCGCAATACGGCGCCAGGTACTCCTCGCCGGTTGAAGCCGGCGTGATCCAGTCCTGATGCGGCTCGAAGCGCCACCACTCATAGCGATTGAGCAACCGGCGCGCCAGGCCGAGCTGGGCCGAGCCAGGCAGTTGCGCTGCGTCCTGCCACGGCACATCGCCCCACGACGACCCATGCGGTGATGGGCCGAACGGTTGGCCGGGGTTGTTCAACTGCCAGATGCCATTGGCGCCGTAGGTGAAACCGCCGGCGCCGGACAGCAGTGTGCTCCAGAACATGAAGCGCTGAATCTCTTCCCGGCTGCCCTCCAGAATGCCTTCGTAGCACACTTCGGCGACGAGGGCCGGCATGGCCGGCGCGCGATCCACCGCCGCGCGCATCTTTGTGATGGTGTTGGGGATGCTGTCGTGCCCGCCATGGCCCGTTTGCAGCATGTCGAAGTCGAGCACGGCCGGATCGTCCACCTGATCGCGTCCGTTGTCGGTGGGGTGAATGGTGATGGGATGGTGGTAAGGATCGATCTCTCGCACGTAGCGCCCGATCTCGGTCCAGCCGGTCTTCTGCCTGACGCGATCGCCTTCCTTGTCATCGGACAGGTAGTAGGGCATCGTGCCTTCGCCGGCCAGGCACCAGAACACCGGATATGCGCCCCAGCGCGCCACCAGATAGCGCCAGTGCTTCTTCAGTTTGTCTACGCCCATCCAGGGCAGGAAGTAGCCCCAGCAGGCGACGATGCACGGCGCGAGGCCCGACCTCACCAGCCAGCGGATGCGCAGGTCGGCCATGTCGAAGTAGGCCGGGTTGATGCGCTCGAACTTTGCGGTCCACGGGTAGCCGGCCTCATTGGCGCCGCGCGGGTCATGCCAGGGCATGTCAGGATACAAGCCGGCCACGATCTGCACCACCGAGAATCCTTTGGCGACGCGATCGGCTGTCAGCATCTGAAAGCCGTCCGGCCAGTCCAGGCGCTTGCACAGACCCATCCACCACGTGTCGCCCAGCCAGAAAAAAGGCGACCCATCGGCGTGTTGGAAGTGGCGCTTGTCCGGCGCGACTTGTGGGAAGCCGCGCGCGAGCAGCGGGTTGTCGCCGCCATACGGCTGCGCGACCAGTGTGCCGGCGCGGCCATGCAGGCCGGTGTTCGAAGTGTCGCCGCACACGGTTTGGAATGTGTACGCGCCGGCTTCAGGCGGCGCGAAACGCGCGCGCCACTCGTTGCCGCCGGCCCAGAAGGCCGGCACGCGCATTGTCCTCCCGCCGGGGCCGGTGAAGACGACATCCAGCTCGGTCTCGTTGAACGGATCGGCGTAGGCCGCGCTGGACGTGAACTCGAACTCGCTTGCAGTATTGACAGTGCCGTAATAGGTAGGGGGCATGGGGTGTCCTCCAGGATGAACGTGTTGCGTATTGCGCAGTGTGTTGGATGCGCGGAGACCAGATATGCAGTGCGCCTTACGCGCTGCTTGTCTGACTCAGCGCGCGCATGACTCTGTCCCACCGTTGGCGCATGTTCAGTTGTCATCTGAGCGCGCTCATCATCTTCCTTGTGACAGTGCGCCTACTGTGGATTCAGAACGGATTTTGTCGTGTCAGACTTTCTCTTTTGGGCTGGCTGTGATGTAACCGCAGGGTGCGCCTGAGCCAGCCGGGCTGGAAGCCTGCTCAGTCATTGCTGCCGTGTCAGGGCGCAGGTTTTGTTTGCTTGTTGAGGCGATGTTGCCTGGCCAGTCGGAAAAAGTTGCTCAGCACCTTGAAACCGTCGGGGTAGGCGTCTGGCGACTGCTCCGGGTGAAACTGAGTTCCAAAGACCAGCCGGCCGCGTTGAGCGAACGCCTGCACCCGGCACGTGTCTGAGGTGGCCAGCAGCTCAAGCTGGCGGCCCAGATCTTTGACTTCCCAGCTATGGTATTCCTGCACGTGAATGGTATCGCCCAGGCCGCGAAACAGCGGATCGCGTTTCAGCACGCGCACCGGATAGACGCCCCATTCCTTGAGCTGGCCGGGCATGTAGTTGGGATTGAGATCGGCTTCGCCCTCGCAGAGCGCGCGCAGAGGGCCGATTTGGCCGCCCAACCGGACTGCCAACACCTGGCACCCGCCGCACAACCCGATCTGCGGAATATCCCAACGCGTGATGCATTCGCCATACGCCCGGTCTTCCAGAACGTCGTAAGTGTCATATAGCGCCGAGCCGCCGCTGTGGCAGATGGCCCATGGGCGCGCTTCGGCGAGCAGTTTGCGGCTGACTTGTTTGTAGTGGAGGATCAGGCAACAGTCGCGCGCCAGGCGCTCCAGGGCGAACTTGTGGTGGCAGAACGCGCCGGCGTGCTGGCGGTAGTTCTCGATCGAATCGGTGACGATGAACCAGATCATGGCATCCTCCCGGGTCGGGCCCTCTAAGGTGTGGATCAACAATTCGCGCACGCCGGCCATTTGCAGGAACTCGTCGCACATCGCGGCGATGGCTTCCGGGCGATGGCTGGCGCCGGCCGGGTCGGTGTGCCAACGCGCGATGAAGCCGCGCCCCATTCGTCCACGCCGCTGGGCGGGCGGTGATCGGGCGAGGGGGACATGCCGGTCCAGGCGATGTCTGTGCCATACGGCTCAGGCAAATCAAAGGGCAGGCGCGGCGGTGTTTGAAAGCGAATGGCGCGCGCGACGATCTCGCGAGGCAGCATGTCAGAGTAAGTGGTCATAGGTTGCTCTCCAGAGGATAATAGCATTCAACGATGGGTAAGATGATTGCGTTTGGTTGGTATGGAGGCAAGTTCAGCCATCTGGACTGGCTGTTGCCGTTGCTGCCTGAGACCACTCACTATTGTGAACCATTTGGCGGCTCTGCGGCGGTGCTGCTGAATCGAAAGCCGTCCCCGGTGGAAACATACAACGACGCATACGGCGATGTTGTGTTGTTCTTTCGGGTGTTGCGTGAGCAGCCGGATGAACTGATACGCGCAATCGGCCTGACGCCCTTCTCGCGCGAGGAACTCGAAATTGCATGTTCTGAGCCGTCCCCTGATTTGAGCGACATTGAGCGCGCCCGGCGGTTTTTTGTGCGCGCGCGCCAGGTGCGCACCGGTTTGGCCCAGACCGCGTCTGCTGGGCGCTGGGCGCATTGTGTGCTGACCTCGCGTGCCGGCATGGCAGGAGCCGTGTCGCGCTGGCTGGGCAGTATCGAGGACTTGCCCGTGATTGCTCAACGCTTGTTGCGTGTGCAGATCGAACATGCGCCGGCGATAGAGGTGATTCAACGATATGACTCGCCGGAGACCCTGTTTTACTGCGATCCGCCCTATGCCCATGACGCGCGCACAGACGTGAAAGCCTATGCCTATGAAATGTCGGATCAGGAGCATCGTGAACTGGCGGCAGTGCTGCGCGCTGTGCGGGGCAAAGTGGCCCTGTCCGGCTATGATTCGGCGCTCTACCATGAACTGTATGGCGACTGGCATCGCACTGACGCCCCTGAGAAGCCGATTCACTCTTCAAAAGCTATGCGTCAGGAGGTCTTGTGGACGAATTACAACCCACGGACACTGCTCAGAAAAGCGATCCCGATAAAATACTCGAAGACGCGCGTGAGCGCGCAGCCGCATCTTCTGGAGAAAGCCTCGTCGCAGACATAGATATTCAGAGACGATTGGCTGTCATTTGCTCTGATAGGGCCAACCGCTCGTGTGTTCGCGCATTGCTGGCGTGCGCGCTGGCAAAGGCTCATCAGCCTTCGCTCGACATTCGCAAGCCTTATACCAAAATCGGCGCTGATGACGCGTACTCAGGCCGGGACTATGACGAGACTTGGATTTGGCCGTTTGCGTCGAGGCATCGCTTGCCCTGCAATCAGACAACCGCGTTTCTGACACCCGCATTCCGCAATCGAAATATCGTGTTGACTCCGGACGTCGATCTCGTCGGGCGCCCGCCGGAGTTGTATCAGGCGTTCCTGCAATTGCTCGATGATATTCATCGCGGGCGCGTAACTTCTGAAACCATACTGGCTGAGGTGATCAGGCGACTTGTGGCGCAGCGCGATGAGCAAGAAAGTCGATTGAGTGAATTGCTGCAACGGATGGGGGCGGATTCGGGCGGCGCAGAATTGCCTGCTGAAGCGATCGTAAAGCTGGTTGAGCATCATTTGAGCATGCCCGGCGCCAGCAGATTGCCAGTGCTCGTTGTCGCTGCCGCATATCGTGCAGCCGAGAGAAGCCTGGGTGAGCGAGTATTGCCATTCCATGCGCACAATGCGGCAGACCGCCAGACGGGCGCGCTGGGCGATCTTGAGATTGCGCTGCTGGATGATGCTCGCCGAGTGACCGTGTACGAGATGAAAAACCGCTCGGTGACAACTGAGGACATCGACACCGCGCTTTTCAAAATCGCGCAGCAGTCGGATGTCGATAACTACATCTTTATCACGACATCTCCGATAGAGCCGTCGGTCAGTGATTACGCGGCAAAGGCATATTCGCGGTCAGGCGGAGTCGAGATCGTGGTGCTCGATTGCGTCAGCTTTCTGCGCCATTTTCTGCACTTGTTCTATCGCCTGCGCACTGCTTTTCTGGACGCCTATCAGCAGTTCGTTCTCAATGAACCGGACAACGCGGTTCGTCCACCGTTGAAGGAAGCGTTATTGCTGTTGCGGGCCGCAGCCGAACAAGCCTGTCAATAGCAGCCTGCGGTGCGATGGACTCTACACAATCAGCGCGCCATGCGCCGGCGCCATGCGCGCGCTGAAGTGGCGCAGCGCCGCCGGCGCCTCCACCATCCGCACCCCGCGCAGACGATCCTTGATGCTGTTGACGTACAGCAGCGCCTCGGCCAGGTAGTCCACGTGGCTCTGCGTGTACACCCGGCGCGGGAACGCCAGTCGCACCAGTTCCATCGCCGCCGGCTGCTCGCTGCCATCGGGCTGCCGGCCAAACATCACCGAGCCAATCTCCACCGACCGCACACCACCCTCCAGGTACAGCGCGAGTGACAGCGCCCAGGCCGGGTACTCGGACTGTGGGATGTGCGGCAGCATCGCTTTGGCGTCCAGGTAGATCGCGTGCCCGCCCGGCGGTTGCACGATCGGGATGCCGGCGGCTGTCAGTTTCTCGCCCAGGTACTCCACCGAGCGGATGCGATAGCGCAGGTAATCCTCGTCCAGCGCTTCCTTCAGCCCGACGGCAATGGCTTCCAGGTCATAGCCGGCCAGTCCGCCATAGGTGGGAAAGCCCTCGGTCAGGATGAGCAGGTTCTTGCAGCGTTGGGCCAGATCGTCATCGTTGAGCGCCAGAAATCCGCCGATATTGGCCAGCCCGTCTTTCTTGGCGCTCATGGTGCAGCCGTCGGCGCAGCGCAACATCTCTTGCGCGATCTCCAGCGGCGATTTGCCGGCATAGCCCGGCTCGCGCATCTTGATGAACCAGGCGTTCTCGGCGAACCGGCAGGCGTCGATGAAAAACGGCACGCCGTGTTTGCGGCAGATCTCGCTGGCCGCGCGGATGTTGGCCAGGCTGACCGGCTGGCCGCCGCCGGAGTTGTTGGTGACCGTGATCATTGCCAGCGGCACGCGCCCCGGATTGTCGGTGATGACGCGCTCCAACGCCGGCAGGTCGATGTTGCCTTTGAAGGGGTGAATGAGCGCCGGCTGGCGTCCTTCGGCCACGGGGATGTCGAGCGCCGTTGCGCCACGATATTCCACGTTGGCGCGGGTGGTGTCGAAGTGCGTGTTGTTGGGCACGATGTCGCCCGGCGTCAGTGTGGCGCCGAACAAAATGCGCTCGGCGGCGCGGCCCTGGTGGGTGGGGATGACGTGCTTGAGGCCGGTGATCTCGCGCACGGCGGCCTCGAAACGGTAGAACGACTTTGCGCCGGCGTAGGACTCATCGCCCTGCATCATGCCGCCCCATTGCGCTGACGACATGGCGCCGGTGCCAGAGTCGGTGAGCAGGTCGATCAGGACATCCTCGGCCTTCAGCAAAAACAGGTTGTAGCCGGCGGCTCTCAGCGCCGCTTCGCGCGCGTCGCGCGTGGTGCGCCGGATCGGCTCAACGGTCTTGATGCGGAACGGCTCGATGACGGTGTGCGGGTGGAAGGACATGCAAATCTCCCGACGCGCCCGTTGCAGTGATGACCGCCGGGCGCCGTCTGTCAGTTGTCACCTGGATTGTATCCGGCTTGCGCCCCGACAAAATTCCTGACGCCTGCCTTTGTCTGCCCGGCTTTGCTTTTCAACGCTATAACATCGTCTGAGGAATTCGTTGACCAACCATCCACTGATCTCGACTCTGAAAAGCCTGCGCGGCAATGTGCGCGGGTGCGTGTTGACCGAGCCGCTATGGGGCATCCCGTTCAATCTCTATGCGCCCTACGTGTCGGTCTATATGCTGTCGCTCGGCCTGGCCGACAGCCAGATCGGCCTGTTGACCAGCATCAGCCTGTTGTTGCAGGTGTTCTGGACCGCCGTCAGCGGCGCCATCACCGACAAGTTCGGACGCAAGCGCACCACGCTGGTGTCCGATCTCATCTCGTGGAGCATCCCCTGCCTGATCTGGGCCGCCGCGCAGGATTTCAACTACTTTCTGGCGGCTGTCATCTTCAACAGCATCTGGCGCGTGTCGGCCAACTCGTGGACGTGCCTGCTGGTCGAAGACACCGATCCGAAGCTGCTGATCGATGTGTACTCGCTCATCTACATCGCCGGCCTGGTCGCGGCGTTCGTCTCGCCCGTCACCGGCGTGCTGATCGACCAGTTCTCGCTCGTGCCGACCATGCGCGGGCTGTACCTGCTGTCGTTTGTGATGATGACGGCCAAGTTCCTCATCATGAACAACATGGTGACCGAGACCCAGCGCGGCGTGGCGCGCATGGAGGAGACCCGGCATCAGCCGTGGCTGGGCATGTTGCGCGAGTATCCCCAGGTGTTGCGGCAGATCCTGCGCATGCCGGCCACGGTCTTTGCCGCTGTGTTGATGATTCTGCTCAACATCGTCTGGACGGTGAAGGGAACGTTCTGGTCCATCCTGGTCACCGAGACATTGCTGATCCCGGCCGAGCATCTGGTGATCTTCACCTTCGCGCGCTCCATCGTCATGCTGGTGTTCTACTTCACCGTCATGCCCCGGCTCAACAGTATCGATGTGCGCGCGCCGTTGATCTGGGGCATGCTCGGCCTCACCGTGAGCCAGGTGTTTCTGATCGCCGCGCCGCCGGGAAATTACGCGATCCTGCTGGCGGTCACGGCATTGGAGGCGTTTGCCACGCCGGCGGCAACAACGCTGGTCGACAAGCTGGTTATCACGGCCATCGACCCGAAGGAGCGCGCGCGTATTCTGGCCATTCTGTACGTGGTGATGATCGTGCTCACCTCGCCGTTTGGATGGATCGCCGGCCAGTTGTCAGAGTGGAATCGCATACTGCCCTTCCTGCTCATGATTGCTTTGTTGTGCGCGGGCGTGGCGCTCCTGTTCTTGTCCAACCGCTTGGTCAAGGGCGGGCTGGAGTATCCAGCGGATCAGACTGTGGTCGAGCCGGCCGGCTTGCCCGCACCTGAATGAGAAGGGGTTTTGCTATGAGTCACACACCGATCTTTCATCCGCGCCGCGCACTGGGTCACACCGGCTTCATCGCCACGCAACTCGGCATTGGCGATCTGGCCGACCGCGCTCTGCCGATGGACATGCTGGTGGCAACCGCCCGCCGCGCCATCGACGCCGGCCTCAACCTGATCGACACCGCCCCCGGCTACGAGCAGGGCTACTCTGAGGAGATTGTGGGCCGCGCTGTGAAGGGTGTCCGCGATCGCATGTTTGTCATCTCCAAGATCGACGATCTCGAAGCGCCGGTTGCGCCGCAGATCGAGTCGTCGCTCAAGCGGCTGCAACTGGACTACACCGACGCCTTTGTGTTCCACGGCCTGTCGTCGATGGATACGCTGGAGCGTCTGATGCAGCCCGGCGCCGGCTTCGATCAACTGAAGGAGCGCATCCGCGCCGGCCAGACGCGCTTCGGCGGCATCTCGTCGCATCATCCCGACGTGCTGCGCGCCGCGATCGAGGCCGGCCTGTGCGATCTGGTCATGTTCCCCGTCGGCCCGTTTGTGGACGCGCGCTACATCACCGACACGCTGCCACTGGCCAAGGCGCGCGGGGTGGGGACGGTGTGCTTCAAGACGTTCGGCGCCGGCAAGTTGCTGGGCGACACAGCCGGCTACAACCAGCCCTTGCAGCGCCGGCCGCGCGGGAAGGTGTCATCCGGAGGGTCCGACGCAGTCGAGGCCGCGTTGCCCCGCTTGAGCGTGAAGGAATGTCTGGATTACACACTGACGCTCGATCCAGACGTGGCGCTGTTGGGCTTGAGCTTCCCCAACGAGCAAGACGCCGCCTTCGCCGCTGCTCGATCGTTTTTGCCTCTCTCTGCGGCTCAAATGGACGACATCCGGCGCAGAGCAGTCGAAGCGCGCCGGGACAAAGGGCCGTGCTGGTGGAACCCCGATCCAGAGGCGTGAGCGCGCAGCGGTGAGCAGCATGCGCCGGCGGATCGTCATTTGGGTGGAGCGCCACATGGCCGTTCGCCCGATGCATTCAGAATGGCTCTGGCTACAATCCTTTCTGACCTGTCCGGCTCATGCCGGGGCGGGCGGCAGTTATTGCCCGCGGGAAACCGTATCCATCAGCAGCGGCCACAGGAGGCAACCATGGAGCAGTCGATCATTGATTTTGTGGGCGGCAAGCGCATTGCCGTAGTCGGCGTGTCGCGCAGCGGCAAGAAATTCGGCAATCTGGCATACACCGAACTGGCAGGGCGAGGCTATGAAGTCTTCGCCGTGCATCCCGAAGCTCAGGAGATCGCCGGCGCGCCGTGCTATCCCAACCTGGCCGCATTGTCTGGCAAAGTCGATGGCGTGTTGATTATCTTGCCCGCTCAGAAGGCCATCCCCGTGTTGCGTGAGGCCGCTGCCGCCGGCGTGAGGAATGTGTGGCTGCAACAGGGCGCTGAATCAGCCGAAGTGATGGCTGCCGCGCGCGATCTGGGACTGAATATGGTGACCGGCAAGTGCATCCTGATGTACGCCCAGCCGGTGCGCGGATTCCACGCCTTGCATCGCGGCTTTGTCAGGCTGTTCGGCAAGCTGTAATCACAATACCTCGTCATATCACCGTCTTTGAAGGAAGGCCCGCGCGCGCGGGCCTTTATGCGTCATGTCGCCTGGCGCGGGCAGGCTGCGACCATGCGCCCATCTCCTGCCCCGGCCAAACTGAGTAGACTTGCGCCCGGAGGCACGTGCTGTGAAAACGTATCGCATTCCGCGCACCGACCTGGAAGTGACCCGTATCGCGTATGGCTGCATGAAGATCGGCGGCCGGTGGAACCACGGCCCCATCACGAGCGACGAGCGCGCCCGCGCCGAGCGGGCGGTGGTCGCCGCTGTTGAGCAGGGCCTCACCCTGTTTGACCATGCTGACATCTATTGCATGGGCAAGTCGGAGGAAGTGTTCGGCGACATCCTGCGCGCACACCCCGGCCTGCGTGACCGCATCCTCATCCAGTCCAAGTGCGGCATCCGTTTCCCCAATGACCCTGACCCCGGCGCCCCGCACCGCTTCGACTTCAGCTACCGGCACATTGTGGCGTCGGTCGAAGGCAGCCTGAAGCGATTGCAGACCGACCGGCTGGACGTTTTGCTCTTGCACCGGCCCGATGCGTTGGTCGAGCCGGAAGAGGTGGCGCGCGCTTTCGACGACCTGCATCGCGCCGGCAAGGTGCGCTACTTTGGCGTCAGCAATCACACGCCGTGGCAGATCTCCTTGCTGCAAAAATACGCGGCTCAGCCGATCATCGCCAATCAGGTCGAGCTGAGTTTGCTGCATGCAGATCTGATCGACGATGGCATCGTGGCCAACCAGCAGCCGCACGGCTACACCGCATCCGCCGGCACGCTGGACTACTGCCGCGAGCATGGCATCCTCGTGCAAGCATGGGGGCCGGTGGCTGGCGGCCGGCTGTTCGATTCCCAACGGCAGCAGGACGAGCGGGCGCAGCAAACCGCCGCGCTGGTGGCGAAGATGGCGCAGGCCAAAGGGACGACGCCTGAGGCGATTGCGCTGGCATGGCTCTTGCGACACCCGGCCGGCATTCAGCCCATTATCGGCACGGTCGAGCCGGCGCGCATCGCCGCCTCCTGCGCTGCCGACGCGGTGACGTTGAGCCGCGAAGCGTGGTACGAGCTGTTTGTGACGGCGCGCGGCGCGCCATTGCCCTGAAGGAATGCTGCTCGAAGACACGACCGGCAAGGGGCACACCACCCGCGTGGTGAGCGAGGTCGATCTGCTGATGGCGGTGGCGCAACTGGCGGAATGAGCCGTCCAGGCGTGTCAGGTGCGCGGTCAAAAGGAGGCGGGGGCAGCGGGTCGTCGCGCGGCCGGCAACATCACTTTCGGGATCTTGCACACCATCGTGTAGGCCGGGTCGTACATATTGCCCAGCTCGTAGCGCACGCACTGGCCCAGCAGCGTGCTCGCGGCGACCAGGTCCAACCCGTAGTCGCTCATCAGCCAGCGCAGCATCTCGGTAGTAGCGTGTTGGGCGGCCTGGTCCAGCGGGCGAGCGTTGCCGATGGTGAAGATGAATGTGTCGTCCTCGCCGCGCGGCCAGTGGATCGGCCAGCCTTTCAACACGCGCGCGGTGAAGCGCACGTCGAACGAGGTCTCGATGCCCGTGCCGACCATCTCGCCGTCGCCCTGGGTGGCGTGGCCGTCGCCGACGAACACCAGCGCCCCCGGCGCAGCCACCGGCAGGTAGGCGGTCACACCGGCGCGAAAACCGCGATAGTCCATGTTGCCGCCGTGCCGGCCTGCTGTGGAGGTGTGGATGGCTTCGCCATTCGCCGGCGCGACGCCAAAGCATCCCAGCATGGGCGCCAGTGGCAGTGTGAACGCGCCCAGCCGGGTGTCAGGCTTGACCAGCGTCACCGCGCCCTGCTCCCGGTCGATGCGCCACTCGGCCCGCTCGCGCGGCGGCAGCTCGCGCGCAAAGTCTGGATCAACCACATTGGCGGCGATCATCGTGCTGGTGTAACCGTGGTCGCGGTTGGGCCACAGGTGGTCGAAGGTGAGCGCCAGGGTGTCGCCCGGCTCCGCGCCTTCGACGTAGAACGGGCCGGTCTGGGGGTTGGGGCGCGGCCCGATTTTCTCCCCGCGCGCGTCGTGGCCGCTGGCGTCGAGAGTCGTGGTCACGACCGAATCGCCATCGGCGATGCGCAGCACCGGCTCGTGCGCGCCAAGTGTTGTGTGGTAATGCGTCGGTTTGAAATGGTGGGTGGTCATCTTTATCAAGGCCCTTGTACGGTGATTGTGATTGGCGACGCAGTTGCCAGCCCCCAGGTCGCGCCCTGCGCAGTGTGCAATTCATAGCTGACAGAGGCGCCAAACCTCTGCTCGCCGGCGGCGACTGCCCGCAGCGCGAAATCGGCTGAGTCGGTCTGCTGTTGCGCCACCGACCGTAGGGGCGAATGATTATTCGCCCCTACGATCTCGAATAGCGGCGTTGCGTCGCGCGGTTCGGCCCACAGCCGGTATTGGGGCAACCCCAGGGTGTCGCAACTGTTATTGGCCAGGATCACGGTCAGCGTGATCGTTTCGCCGATCTGCGCGGACTGCGCGCCCGGCGCGATCGTCACGACCGCGCTCTGGCTGGCGCATTGCGGGTCGCTTGATGCGTTCCCACTGAACGAAGGAATGAAGGCGCGCGGCGTCATGCCGGGCTGGGCCGCGCTCGCGTTGCCGGGCGGAGCATCGCAGCCGGCCAGCGCAACAAGCGCCAGTCCTGTGATCGCGATGAGGGTAAT
>Ga0308417_1002503_pt1 | contig 12090 bp, 7 predicted proteins | sample HotsprSampleOS65_FD_203528 | JGI IMG/M metagenome (GOLD analysis project Ga0308417, IMG submission 203528) | Hot spring phototrophic mat microbial communities from Octopus Spring, Yellowstone National Park, Wyoming, United States - 20090730_OS65 ... | reverse complement strand
GCTTACGTTGAAGCTCTCCAGCCGCACCTGGAGCCTCGCGCGCTCGGTGAGCGTGAACCAGCGGGTCAGCGACGCATCGAGGCTGGCCATGCCCGGGCCGCGCATGATGTTGCGGCCCGCGTTGCCGAAGCGGCCCGCTTCGAGCACCGCATCCAGCCGACGGAACGCCTCGCGCGGCATCCACTGCTCCCGCGTGCGCGGCCCGAGGTTGGGGTTCGACACCGCGTCCGGGCGGCTGGCGAAGACGCCCGAAAGCGGCGGGTGCGGCGCTTGCAGGGAGACGTTCCGGCTGTCGTACACCGTGAACGGCGTGGCGGTGGATGTCACCAGAATCCCGTGAAGTTGCCAGCCTCGCGCGACGGCGCGCACCCAGCGGGGCGCCGCTGCCGGAAGCGTTGGCGCTTCATAGCTGAAATTCGCCACCAGCCGGTGGCGGGCGTCAAACAGAGAAGGGCCATGCTCGGCGCGCAGATTGAACGGGTTCTGCGCCACGTCGTTTTCCCCGGAGATCAGCAGCGGGGCGGGGCCGGCGAGATGCAGGCTGGAAACGTAGTCGAGCAGCTTCGAAAAAGTGTAGGAGATCTGCACGCGCAGAGGCGCCAGATCCCGGCGGAAGCCTGCCTGGGCGGCATGGTAGGTGGAGTTGGTGGAGCCGGTGACAAGGCCCATGTGTCCGAAAGTGCATGCGCCGCCCTCGGGCGGGCAGCCGGCGTAAATGCGGCGGCGATCCGCGTTGGCTGAAGTCGCGCCGGGCTGGTAAACCGCCGGGTTGCCCTCGACAAAGCGGGGAAGGCGAGTTCCCTTGGTGCCCACGTAGCGCACTTCCACGATATTGCCCGCCAGCCGGCGCTGGATGCCGAAGTTCCAGTTCATCACATACGGAGGCAGCAGCCGGTTCTCAATCGTAAACGTCGACAGCGGCTTGCGGAACTCCCCGGTGCGGAAGGCTGCATCAGCCGCGCCCAAAGGCTGGGCGAAGTCAGTAGAGGGTCCTGCGACGGAGCGGACCTGAATCCACGGAACCGATTGCGTGGCCACGCGTAGCGGGCCGCCCACGCCGTTGGCCAATTGGTCGAAGAAGATGCCGAACCCGGTGCGGATGACTGTGGAGCCGCGCCCGCCCGGGTTCCAGGCGATGCCGGCCCGCGGGCCGAATCCTCCCTTGTAGACGGGCGCGATCCGCGCAGTGATGCCGGGGTCGCCGGGGAACAGCAGGCCGGCCGGCGCATCCGGAAACCGCACGGATTTCATGCCCGGGGAGAAGGACGTTAATTTTCCGTTTTTTTCGGCAAAAGGCGCGTTGACTTCATGGCGCAACCCCAGGCTGATAGTGAGGCTTGCCGATTTCCTCCACTCGTCCTGCAGAAAAAGCGCCGTGTCATATCCGCGAAGCGCGCGGTAAAAGTCGCCGCCCGCCTGGGTGAATACCGACGGCCGGCCCAGCAGGAGATTGGCCAGGCTGTTGCTGGCAGGGAATCCGGAGAACTGGAATACGCCGTTGCTGAAATGGCCCTGCACGGCGTTGATCTGGATGCGCCGGAACTCGCCGCCGAAGCGCAGCGTATGGGCGCCCGCCGTGACGGTGACGGTCTCGGCGGCCTCGTAGTTGTTCTGCACCGTGTCGCGCGGCCCGATGGCCGGGTCGCCCACGCTCGAGTAGCCATGAACCAGCGCGAACGGCGCGCCCTTGGCCGCCTCCAGCGTGGTGTCGAAACCAAAGCCGAGCTGGCGCGGCGACAGGCCGCTGAGGCGTTTCTCCATCAGGAAATCGTGCCGGAAAAAGCTGGCCCGGAAATTGTGGATGAGCTGCGGCGATATGGTCCGCACATGGGAAAGCGCGGCAAGGTGGGACTCCGGATCATCGCCCACGGGGAAGCCCGGGATGTCGGCGCCGAGGATGGAGATGGGCACGACATTGTCCGAGCGCGACCAGGCGTAGCGCAACGTGAACGTGTCCTTGCTGCTGGCCATCCAGTCGCCCTTCACACCCCATTGGTGGGTCGTGTTCTTCTGCATGACCACGCGGGAAGAGAACGTCGGCGTCACGTTCGGTTCTGGGTACAAAGCGGCATAGCGCCTTCCGATCGGGTGAATGCGGCTTTCCGGCAGAATGCCACCGGGGAACGGCTGGCCCGATTCCAGATCGTAGAGGCCGCCGGGCAACTCGCTGAAATCGCCGCGGCGCTGCTTCATATCCGGGACACTGGAGCCGCGCGTCAATCCCTGGCGGTTCTCGAAACCCTCGTAATAGCCGAAATAGAAGAGACGGTTTTTCACCACCGGTCCGCCCAGCGTGCCGCCGAACTGGTGCTGCTTCAGCGGCTGCTGCGAAGGGGCGAACGTGTTGCGCGCGTCCAGCACCTCGTTGCGCGCGAATTCAAACACGCTGCCGCGAAGCTCGTTCGCTCCCGACTTCGTGATCACGGTCGTCACCGAGCCGCTCGCGCCGCCGTATTCGGCCGCCGCCGTGTGCGTCAGGATCTTGAACTCCTCGATGGCGTCCACCGGAAGGCGGATGGCAAAGCCGCCGTCCACGCGGTTCACCATCCTCGCCCCGTCGATCAGATAGTTGTTCGATTCGGGCCGCTGCCCGTTCACGGAATACGCCTGCCCGCTGCGCCGGACGCCCCCATGCGTCGCCACTCCCGCGGTCAACGGTACAACGCCGAGCTGCAACAGACCGAGCTGTGCAAAATTCCGGCCGTTCAACGGCAACTCCACCACCTGCCGCCGGGACACCACGCTGCCCAGCGCCACGGTTGTCGTCTGGACCTCCGCCGCGTCTTCCGACGACACGGTGACCACCTCCGAGTGAGCGGCCACCTCCAGCCGGATTTCCATGTGGATCGCCTGGTCGACGCTCAGGCTCACCGACGGCAGCGTCCATCGCGCGAAACCTGCCGCTTCTGCCTCCACCGCGTAGGTTCCCACGGGCAGGGATGCGAAGCGGAACAAACCGTCGATCGTCGCTCCCTGCTCCTGAGTCTGGCCAGTGTCGAGATGCCGGACCTTCACGCGCGCCGTGGCCACTGCAAGGCCAGTGGCGTCCTTGACGATTCCCTCAATCCTGCCCACCGGCTGCTGTGCCGGCAGGACACCCGCTACGGCGGCGCGCAGGCACACGGCGGGAAAAAGATTCCCCTTCGGCATAACAGACTCTGGATAACAGGCAAACACGTCTGATTGCAATAGTGAAATTGTATTAGTAAATTTGCAGATTCCCTGCCACAAAATTCCGCCCTTGCGGAGAAAAATTCACAGCCAGCCCAGATGCCGGGGTCGTGGTGGCGTTTACCAATGCCATTGGAGGGACAGCGCCGGTGAGCGCCAACCCTGCCTATCCACTGTGCGGCATGGCGAGGCGACCCGGGGCGCTCTGCTGTGCCGGCTTCTGGTGCCGTGGGGCGAGTCCGCGCGAAACCGGGGCGGCCGCGACGGAACATGTCTTGTCCGCAGATGTCGGCAAGCCGCCCGGAGCCGGCCACACCGCCCGGCCGCCTGCTCCGGTTCAAAGTGCGCCGCCAGCGTCAGCGGAAGAGTCCTCCTGAAAGGGGCAGTCTTTCGGGCAGGCCGGCCCCCGGCAAGGCTGCGGCCGGCATCCGGTGATCAGGGCCGGCCTTCGTTACTGACGAGCCTTGCGGAGAGGCACGGCGACCAGCAGCGCCGCGAGAGCGGCAAACGCCGGCCAGGCGAGCCAGCCGCCCCATGCGGGATACCAGGAGAAGCTGCCGGCGCCGGCGAAGACGCGGGTAAGCGAGGAAACACCGCCAAGAAACAGCGCGGCCAGAAGGATTCCGGTGACCGCCTCGCCGGCGATGAGGCCGCTGGCGAGCAGTGTGCCCGCTTCTTCGGCCCGCTTGCGGGCTTCCTCTTCCCTGCCCCTCAAGAGGCGATCCGCCAGCGAGCGGATGGCCCCGCCGACAAAAATGGCGGAACTTGTTTCAAACGGAAGATACATGCCCACGGCGATGAGCATCATGGCCCGGGCGCCGCAGAGGACAAGCGCAAGGCCGAAGGCTGCGCCCGCGGCGAGCAGGCCCCAGGCCATGCCTCCGCCGACGATGCCCCTGGCGAGCGTGGCCATCAGGCCCGCCTGGGGCGCGGGCAGGGCGCGGCCGCCGATGCCGCCGGTGGCGAGGTTCGCCTCGTGGAGCACGATCACGGGAACAAGCAGGAACAGCGCCAGCATCGCCACGGCGAGGATCTCGACAAGCTGCATCTTCCAGGGCGTGCCGCCGAGCAGGTGGCCTGCTTTCAGGTCCTGGATCATCGATCCGGAGACGGAGACGGAAACCGCCACCACGGCGGCGACGCCGAGCACCGCGGCCACGCCCCGGGCGCCGCGGACGCCGAGCGCCGTCATGAGCAGCGCGGCGAGCACGAGGGCGGAAAGCGTCAGGCCGCTGAGCGGCTGGTTGGAGCTGCCCACAAGCCCCACCAGATAGCCGCCGACAGCCGAGAGCAGAAAGCCGGCCGCGCCCATCAGCAGCGCGGCCGCGAGGGCGGCGGTCCAGGATCCGGTGAAAGCGTGATAGATGGCGGTGACCGCAATCAGCAGCGCGAGGATCGCGCCGGCCACCACGCGCAGGGGCAGGTCGCGTTCCGTTCTTTCGACGGCCGCCGAGCTGGCGCGGCGGGCGCGCCACGCGCCGGCGAGCGAGCGGGCTATGGACTCGCGCATGGACCACATGGTGTGGGCCGCGCCCACCAGCATGGCGCCGACGGCCAGCGGGCGGACGACGTTCATCCAGAGGGTGTAGGCGGCCACGGCAGGGTCCGCAGCCCCGGAGCGCGAGGAGAAATCCGGGTCGAAGAAAAGCAGCAGCGGGATGAGCACCCACCAGGCGAGGATGCCGCCGGAGACGTTGATGGAAGCGTATTTCGGCCCGATAATGTAGCCGATTCCGAGCAGCGCCGGCGACAGCGCGGGAGTGGACCAGGCCACGCCGCCGCCATGGGAGACCGTGGCGAGAGGGGCCTTGGCGAAATCGAAGTGCCGGATCACGCTTTTGGGAAATGCCAGAAATCCCTCGCTGTATTCCCGGAAAATCTGGATGCCTTTTTCGCTTTTCAGGATCTGGACGAGGGCGCCGATGCCCATGCCGCCGAAGACGAGGCGGGGCGCGTCGCCGGACTCCTGTCCGGCGCGGACGATTTCGTAGCTGGCCACGCTTTCCGGCCACGGCAAGCCGGCGTCGACGCAAAGCGCCCGGCGCAGCAGGACGATGAAAAAGATGCCGGCGAGCCCCCCGGCGAGCAGGATGAACGAGCCTTCCAGGTAGTGCGAGCGCAGATCCTGCCAGAGGCGCACGCCGTCGATCTCGACCATCAGGAATGCGGGCAAGGTGAAGATCGCGCCCGCCACCAGGGCCTCTCCGACGCTGGCAGCCGTGCGCGCGATGTTCTGCTCGAGCACGCCGCCGCGCCAGGCGGGCAGGCGCGCCAGAGCCATGGCGATCACCGCGGCGGGGATCGTCGCCGCGACGGTCTGGCCGGCTTTCATGCCGAGGTAGGCGTTGGCGGCGCCGAAAACGAAGGCGAGGAAGAGGCCAAGCCCGACAGCCTTGACGGTGAGCTCGCGCGGGTCCGAAGAAGGATTGCCGTTCACATGAAGATGGTACTCTAGCGGGCCGGCCGCTCGGCTACAGTAAAGGGAAAGCTCTCATGGCATCGGAGAAGGCCAAGAAGGCCCGCAAAGCCAACCCATCCGGGGCGCCGCAGGACCCGGATCTGAACGACCCGTCGCTGTACATCAATCGCGAACTGAGCCTGCTGGAGTTTCAGCGCCGCGTGCTGGAGGAGGCGCAGGACCCGTCGAACCCGCTGCTGGAGCGGGTGAAGTTCCTCTCGATTCTCGGCTCGAACCTCGACGAGTTCTTCATGGTGCGCGTGGCGGGATTGTACGGGCAGATGGAGTCCGGCATTCTGGAGACCGGGCCCGATGCCCTGGCCCCCGCGGCCCAGCTTGAAGCCATCCGCAGCGTGTACACAAAGCTGCTGTCCGACGCGCACAAGTGCCGCAAGGAAGTGTTCGCCGAGTTGCGGCAGCACGGGATCCTCATTCTCGATTATGCGGAACTGTCCGACGCGCAAAAGCAGGCCGCACAGCGGTATTTCGAGGAAGTGATCTATCCGGTGCTGACGCCGCTCGCTTTTGATCCGGGTCGCCCGTTCCCGCACATATCCAACCTCAGCCTGAACCTGGCAGTGATGGTGCGGCACCCGAACGGCGAGGAGCGGTTCGCGCGGATCAAGGTGCCGGACACGATTCCGCAGATCGTGCCGTTGCACAAGCCGCCGCAGCGGCGCAGCGGGCGTCCGCTGGCGTTCACATGGATCGAACAGGTGATCCACGCCAACCTGCACACGCTGTTTCCGGGGATGGAGATCCTGGAAGCGCATCCCTTCCACGTGACCCGCGATGCCGACATCGCCATTCAGGAACTGGAAGCGGAGGACCTGCTGGAGAGCGTGGAAGAGAGCGTGCGGCAGCGGCGCTTCGGAGCGGTGGTGCGGCTGAAAGTGCCGAAGAGGATGCCGGAGTCGATTCTGGAGATTCTGAAAACGAACCTGGAAATCGACGACGATGCCGTGTACCACGTGGAAGGGCCGCTGGCGCTGGTGAGGCTGAAGCACATCGCGGCGCTGGACCGGCCGGATTTGAAGGACAAGCCCTTCACCCCGGCGCCGCTCGCCGGACTGTCCGAGGACGAAGACCTGTTCACGGCCATCCGCCGCGGCGACATTCTGCTGCACCACCCCTTTGACAGTTTTCAGCCGGTGATCGACTTCCTGCGAACGGCAGCCCGCGATCCCAATGTGCTGGCGATCAAGATGACGCTGTACCGCGTGGGGCCGAATGCGCCGGCGGTGGAGGCGCTGCTCGACGCCAACGCCCGGGGCAAGCAGGTGGCGGTGCTCGTGGAGCTGAAGGCGCGGTTCGACGAAGAGTCCAACATCGAGTGGGCGCGGGCGCTTGAAAAAGAGGGCGTCCACGTCGTCTACGGGCTGCTGGGCGTGAAAGTCCACTGCAAGGTGGCCATGGTGGTGCGGCGGGAGGGAGCCAAGATCCGCCGCTACGTGCACCTTTCCACGGGCAATTACAACGCCGTGACGGCTCACCTGTACACGGACATCGGGCTGTTTACCTGTGACGAAGAGATCGGGGCCGCCTGCACCGACCTGTTCAATTACCTGACCGGGTATTCCGCGAAATCCGATTACGGGAAGCTGCTGGTGGCGCCGGTGAACCTGCGGGAGCACTTCGAAGCGATGATCCGCAGAGAGATCGCTCTGGCGCGGGCGGGAAAACCGGCGCGGCTGATCTTCAAGATGAATGCGCTCGCCGATCCGCGCATCATCCGGCTGCTGTACGAGGCGTCCATGGCGGGCGTCCGCGTGGATCTGCTGTGCCGGGGCATTTGCTGCCTGCGCCCCGGGCTCCCGGGCGTGAGCGAAAACATCCGGGTGACGAGCATCGTGGGCCGGTTTCTCGAGCACAGCCGGATCTACTGGTTCCAGAACGGCGGCAAAGAGGAAGTGTTGCTGGGGTCGGCCGATCTCATGCCCAGAAACCTGAACCGCCGCGTGGAGACGCTGTTCCCCATTGAAACCCCTTCGCTGATCCGGTATCTTCGGGACCGGGTGCTGGACGCGTACCTGAGGGACAACGTGAAGGCGCGGCGCATGAAAAAAGACGGGACATACGAGCGGGCCCTCAGGAAAGAGGGCGAGAAGGCCCTGGACGCGCAGTCGTATTTGCTGAGGCACAAATGCTCGAAAACGTGAACCTGAACCGGAAGCTCGGACGCGAGACCTGGGAACGGGAACTGCCCGGACTGCAGCGGCGGCTGTTCGATCTGGAAAAAGCGTGCTGGGATCACGGCAAGTCTTCGATCGTGGTTTTTGAAGGCTGGGAGGCGGCGGGCAAAGGCGGGGCCATTTCCACCTTGACGGCGCGGCTGGATGCGCGCGGGTTCCGGCTCTACGCCATTACGCCGCCGCGCACCCACGAACAGGAGCATCCCTGGCTGTGGCGCTTCTGGCTGAAAACTCCCAACCGCGGGGAGATGGCCATTTTCGACCACTCCTGGTACCGGAGGGTGCTGGACGACCGTGTGGAAAAGCTGGTTCCGAAAAAGGAATGGCGCAAAGCGTATCTGGACATCGCGGAATTCGAGCGGATGCTGGCTGATGACGGGGCCACGATTCTGAAATTCTGGTTCCATATCAGCAAGAAAGAGCAGAAACAGAGATTCGAAAAGATTGAAAAAGACCCGCTGGAGAGCTGGCGCATCACGAAAGAGGACTGGAAGCGTCACGAGAAATACGAAGAGTATCTGGAAGCGGCGGAGGAGATGCTCGAGCGGACCGAGAGCGAATACGCGCCGTGGACGATCGTCGAGGCGACATGCCGGCGGTGGGCGCGGCGGAAGGTGTTCGAGACGATCATTGCGGCTCTGGAAAAGGCGCTGGGCGCCGCGGCGCCCCCTGTGCAGGCTCCGAACCTGCGGGACGCCGAGCTGAGGCGGGTGATGGCCAGCGTGAGCGGCGAGGAGAACGGAGGCGCCTGATGCTGAAGTCGCTCGACCTGTCTCTTTCCCTGCCCCGCGAAGAGTACATGGTGCAACTGGCGCGGCGGCAGATCCAGTTGCGCGAGCTGGGGTGGCAGGTGTACCAGCAGAAGCGCCCGGTGGTGATCGTGTTCGAAGGCTGGGATGCGGCGGGCAAGGGCGGGACGATCCGGCGGATCACGGAGAAGCTGGATCCGCGGGGCTACACGGTGTGGCCGATCAGCGCGCCCGAAGGCGAAGACAAGACGCGCCACTACCTTTACCGCTTCTGGCGCCGGCTGCCGCCGCGGGGGCAGATCGCGATTTTCGACCGCTCCTGGTACGGGCGAGTGCTGGTGGAGCGGGTGGAAGGGTTCTGCAAAGAAGAAGAGTGGCGGCGGGCGTATAAAGAGATCAACTCTTTTGAGCGCCAGCTTGCCGATTTCGGCGCCATTGTGACGAAATTTTGGATTCATATCTCCCGCGACGAGCAGTTGCGGCGGTTCAAGGAGCGACAGAGGACCGGCTACAAGGCGTGGAAGCTGACGGCCGAAGACTGGCGGAACCGGGCGAAGTGGAACGCTTACGAGCAGGCGGTGGAGGAGATGGTGCTGAAGACGAGCACCTTGCGGGCGCCGTGGCACCTGGTCGAAGGCAACGACAAGTATCACGCCCGGGTGAAGGCGCTGTCGACGCTGGTCAAGACGCTGTCGGACGAGCTGGGGTACGAGCCGGCCGATCCGCTGGGCGGGAAATGAGGGCGCTTCGCCTGCTGGCGGTTTTCCTGGTCTGCGGCCCGGGCCATCCGGCGCCGCGCGGGCGGTTCTCCCGCAGCGTCTGGAGCGTGCCTTCGCCGCTCCCGCGGGGAGCGATGGTGGTGGTGGGGTTCCTCGGCGGCTGGGAGAAACGGGACGACGAGCGGCGCAGCGTGCGGAAGCTGGCTCTGCGGCTGCGCGAGGCGGGACTCCCGCGCCTGTATGTGGAAACGGCCGGCAACCATGACCGCAAGCAGGTGCGGCGGATTTTGTTGGAGAGCCTGGACAGCGACCGCGACGGGCGGCTCAGCCGGGAAGAAGCAGAATCCGTGGCTTTTGTTTTTTACGGGCAGAGCTTTGGCGGAGCGGCGGCGGTGTACCTGGCGCGCGACCTGGAGCGGCACGGCGTGCCCGTGCGGCTTACGGTGCAGGTGGACAGCGTGGGGCGGAGGGATCATTGGATCCCGGCCAACGTGGCGCGCGCGTTGAACCTGTATCAGCGGGACCCGGGGCCCATCCGCGGGGAGCCGGCGATCCGCGCCGCGGACTCCTCGCGCACGCAGATCCTTGGCAATCTGCCGTTCACGTATCTGTTCCGCGAGGTGGACATGAGCGGGTATCCGGCTATCGCGCGGCGGATCGGGCTGTCGCACTGGAAAATGGACAACGACCCGGCGGTATGGGCAATTGTCGAGGCGGCGATCCGCGCCGAGATCACGCGCTGGCAGGCGGAGACTGCCGGCGCAGAGCGTTGAGGCGCTCGCGTTCGCGCTTGGGCAGGCGCGCCGCAACCAGATCCCAGGACCGTTCGACGCGCTCTTTCAATTCGCGGGGCGGCATGGCGTCTTCGCTCTCCAGCGCGATCCACTTCGCGCGCGCCAGATAGGGCGCGGGCACGATGCCCGGGCGCTCGACCAGCTCGGCAAAGGCATCATCCTCCACTTTGAACGAGAGCCTGACGCCGCCCGGCTCGAGCGACACCACGCAAAACATCTTGCCCGCGATTTTGAAGACCAGATCGTTGCCCCAAAGGATTTCCTCTGTCACTCCCGGCAAAGACAGGCAAACGCGGCGTACCCATTCAGCGTCCATGACGGCTCCCAGTATACGGAGCCTGGTTGACCGCAGGGGCGGGGTTCCGTAGGCTCAAGGAAGCATGAGTCAGCGCGAGGGGAACCGGACAGGCTGGAAGCTCGCTGCGGCAGGGGCGTTGCTGGCGGCGTTGCTCGCGCCTGCCCAGACGGCGCCGGGCCAGTATCCTCCGGGGCAATATCCGCCAGGGCAGTACCCTCCCGGCCAATACCCGCCTGACGCATATCCCTATCCCGGCTCGCGCGGTCCCGGCGGCATCCCCATGCCGCGCGTGCCGTGGCCGAAGCGAAAGCCGAAGGAGGGAGCGAAGAAAGGCGAGATCGAGAAGTTCGAGGGGATGCTGCGCCGTCTGTCCGAGAAAGAGCTGGTGCTGGAAACGCACGACCAGGGGCTGATGCGGTTCCGGCTGCTGGCCAAGACGCAGTTCAAGAACAAGAAGAGCGAGGCGGTTCGCGATTCCCTGCTGAAGCCGGGCGATCAGTTGGAGGTGCAGTGCGACGCGATCGACCCGGAGACGGCGCGCGCCGTGGTGTTCCTGCGCGAGGGCACGCCCGCCGAGCGAGAGGCGGCTGCGAGACCCCTGGAGACTGCGGCGCCGGAAGCGGCGGCAGCCGCCACGCCTCCGCCCTCCGCTGCGCCTGCCGCGCCGCCGCCGAAGCCGCCCGCCGCTGCGGAGCCGGAGGCCGAGCCTGATGCGGACCCGGTGATCGCCAGGGCTCGCGGCGCAGTAGCGCAGATGGAAGCGGAGATGCCGGACTTCCTGGTCGACCAGGTGACGACGCGCTATGCGAGCTTCAACAACGAAGCCTCGTGGAACCGCATTGACGTGATCGAGGCCGAGGTGGCGTGGTCGGGCGGCAAGGAAGAGTACCGCAACGTGCGCGTGAACGGGCAGCCTGCGCGGGGCGGGCCGGAGACGACGGGCTCCTGGTCGACAGGGGAATTCCTCACGACGGCGGCCGACATCCTCAGCCCGTCCACGCGCGCCTCTTTTGTGCGCCTCGGCCGGGAAAAGGCCGGCGGCCGGCAGGCGGTGCATTTCGAGTTCTCGATCCGTCCCGAAAACTCCCATTGGACACTCGTCACGCCTTCAGGCGAGCGGCTGAAGCCGGCGCAGAAGGGCAGCATCTGGATCGACGAGGAGACCTACCGGGTGCTGCGGATCGAGCAGCGGGCGGTTTCGATCCCCTCGTCCTTTCCGCAGGACAAGGCGGAATGCACCGTCGAGTTCGGCCCCGTGGCGCTGGGCGGCGCCGAGCTGCTGCTGCCCGTCCGCGCCGAGGTTCGCGGTTGCGAACGCGGCACGGTGAATTGTTCGAAGAACGAGACCGTGTTCCGCAATTACCGCCGGTTTCGCGCCGACTCCACCATCGTTTTCAAGTGATGCAGGCCCGCCTGCGGCCTATCTTTCCACCGGCAGGATCGAGGTGAAGGCGAGCTGGTTGAAGCGCAAGCCCAGCACGCTTACCGGGCCACCGCTGGCGCTGAATTCCAGCACGCCGCGCTTGCCTTGCACGAGGGTCATCTCCGGACGGTCCCGGACGGCGAAGGCTTCGCGCTGCTTCGGGTTCAGGTTTAAAGTAAACGTGCCAATTTCGGCGCCGGCGGCATCGCGGGCGCGCACGGTGACCGTGACAGGAGCGGTTCCAGGGTTGAGAACGGCGACGGCGGTAACGAAGTCCGTGTCATCA
>Ga0308417_1002497_pt1 | contig 12099 bp, 9 predicted proteins | sample HotsprSampleOS65_FD_203528 | JGI IMG/M metagenome (GOLD analysis project Ga0308417, IMG submission 203528) | Hot spring phototrophic mat microbial communities from Octopus Spring, Yellowstone National Park, Wyoming, United States - 20090730_OS65 ... | reverse complement strand
GCACCGTTGCCCTCATGCGCCTGATGCTCGATAACCTTGACACGATTTCGCTTGCCGACTACGACCTATCGCAAGAAAAGAAACTCGATGCCGACCTTTTGCGCCAATGCGTAGAAGTCGGGCTGAATCAATCCTGAGGGGTTGTCAAATAGTGCAAAGGAAAATCGCACACGGAGAACACGGATTGAACAGATTTGGCACGGATTTTTTGAAGAAAGAAATCGGTGATAATCCGTTGAATCCGTCTCATCGGTGTTCCATTTTTCAAGAGAACACGGAACACACAGATTGAACGGATTTGGCACGGATGTCGGAGTGTGGAGGGGCGAAAAATGTTTCGCCCTTACAGAGCGGGGAGTGGAAGTCGTTTCCGTGTTCAATCCGTTGAATCCGTCTTATCGGTGTTCCATTTTTCAAGAGAACACGGAACACACAGATTGAGCGGATTTGCACCGATTGCAAACCGACCTCACCCTGTTTCGGTGTTGCCAAAATATCCCTCTCCTTGCGAAAGGCGAGGGACATCTGTGTAAGCAGATAGGGTGAGGTTACATTCCCTCTCCTTTTGTTTTTTTGAACTATCTTCATTGTAGTAAATCTAATGATTCAACGCCCGCCTTGATTTCGACAGCGAGAACGCCTTATTGTAACGGAAAGAATAAAGCTTTGTCGAGACGGGAATAAAGCATTCTTTTGTCGGGAATGGGGCAAAGTGGCGAATTTTGCTGTGAATGGGCGAAACTGTATTTTCAGTTGTCGGCAAGCATAAAAATCTAAATTCAACTAAAAGCACAGTAGCGATAGAATGACTGCGAACAAAGAGTTGCTTACGCTTAAAGAAGCGGCAGAATTTGCAAGTGAGTATATCCGAAAAAATGTTACAACCTCTAATATCGCCTATTTAGTGAACTACGGCAGAATACCGAAAATAGGAAATAACGGCACAGTTTTAATTGATAAAGATGATCTTATCAGATATTATGAAAGCTACTATGGAAAGCGAGAGTTAGACTGGAAAAATAAGTTAGGTAGTGACTTAAATTGGGCGTTGAGTTTTGAACATCTCAAAGAAGCAGAGACTACCAAGCATGTACATCGCCTTCACCCCTACAAAGGCAAATTTATTCCACAATTAGTAGAATATTTTTTAGACGACCACACAGACGAATTTAAAACCCAAGTTTTCTTCAAAAAAGGCGATATCGTGCTTGACCCGTTTTGCGGTAGTGGCACTACTTTGGTGCAAGCAAACGAATTAGGCGTTCATGCCATAGGCGTAGATATTTCGGCTTTTAACGCTTTAATCAGCAATGTGAAAATCTCAAAAGTAGATTTAGCAGACCTTCATCAAGAAACAAAAAAAATTACCCAATCGCTCAAAACTTTTGTTGCTAATGCTCCACACATTCAATTTGAAAAGGAATTATCCGAGTTTTTGACAGAATATGATAAAAAATACTTCCCTTCACCCGAATTTAAAATTAAGGTAAGAAAAAAGGAAATAGACGAACAGGCATACGCTGATGTGCATGAAAAGATTGTTTTAGAAAAATTTAATGAATTAGTAGCCAAATATAATCTGAAAATTATACAAGATAGACAAAATACCTTTCTTGGAAAATGGTACTTGCAACCCATTCGAGATGAAATTGATTTTGTATTTGAAAAAATTAAAAAAATAGAAAATCTAAATACCAAAAAGGCACTGACAATCATCTTGAGTCGCACAATTCGCAGTTGCCGAGCCACGACACATGCCGATTTAGCCACTTTAGTAGAACCTGTAACCACAACCTACTACTGTGCTAAACACGGAAAAATTTGCAAACCTTTGTTTTCTATTGTTTCGTGGTGGGAAAGATATTGCAAAGACACCATTCAGCGTCTTTCAGAATTTTCTAAATTGCGCACTAATACTTTTCAATACTGCTTAAATGGCAATTCTGAAACAATAGATATTTTTGGAGAATTAGAGAAAAAGTATCCTGCATTTTACGAATTAGCCAAAAAGCAGAAAATTAAAGGCGTTTTTTCAAGCCCGCCCTACGTAGGGTTAATTGACTATCACGAACAGCATGCATACGCCTACGATTTGTTTGGATTTGAACGAAAAGATGAGCAAGAAATAGGCTCAATGACAAAAAAGCAAACGAAACAAGCTCAACAAGACTATATAAAAGGCATTGCTACTGTGCTAAATAACTGCAAACGCTTTTTAGTAGATGATTATGACATATTTCTGGTAGCAAACGATAAGTATAACCTATACCCCAAAATTGCAGAAATGGCAGATATGAAAATTGTTAATCAATACAAACGTCCTGTTCTGAACCGCACAGAAAAAGACAAAGGGGCATATTCAGAGATTATTTTTCACCTCAAACAAAACTAAAAATGCCCCTCACTAATACCCAAAAACTCCAAATTCAGGAAGTTATCAAAACTTGCCTACAAAACAAGTTCAAGAACTATAAGCCCGAAAGCAGTTATATGCCTTTTCATTATGCCTTGTTGGGTAAGGATAGAATGGCTTTGTTTTCTTTCATACAATCTTTGAATACGACTTTTGGAAGTTCTATTTTTGAACCTGTGGCGGTGGCTTTGTCAGCGACTCAATTCAAAACAGCAAAGGCACAATTTGTCGTAGGAGGAGAAATTAGTGAATCCGCCCAATCAGAAATTCAAGCCATCATCAATGAGCTTTCTATGGGGTCTGAACCTAATAAACTGCAAGAAATAGAACGAATACGGCGAGTTTGTAGAAAAGGAAGAATGCAGAGACTCAAAACCGTAAAAGCTGATTTGTATTTAGAGTCGCAAAATAACGAGATTCATTTGTTTGACCTAAAAACAGCAAAACCTAATATCAGTAATTTTAAAGATTTCAAAAGAACCTTGTTAGAGTGGGTCGCTATTATTTTAGCCCAAAATCCAACAGCAAAAATTCATTCCTATATTGCTATTCCTTACAATCCTTATCACCCTGAACCTTATCAGCGTTGGACATTGAGAGGAATGTTAGACTTACCGCAAGAGTTAAAAGTGGCTGAAGAGTTTTGGGATTTTTTAGGCGGAAAAGGGTCATTTGAAGATTTATTAGATTGCTTTGAATCAGCAGGGTTAGAAATGCGACGTGAAATAGATGAGTATTTTAAGAAATTCAACTAACGACACGCACATTTCACACGAGAAGCAAAACAAAATCGGCGGGTGCAATGCCCGCCGTTCAAGGTGCCGCTGTTAAGGAGGTCAAGCGTAATGCTTATGCTCCGCGCTATCGTAAATAACTAATTGCTCAATCGTTGCCATCATAATTGAAACCATTAAAAAGAGTGCGATGACCGATTGCGGCACCGTATAAACTGCCACAATGCCCATAATGAACAGCACGCCAATCGTGTTCGCGATTGCCGACATCACCAAAATGGCTTTGTGGTGCGAAATGCGTCGTGCAAGGTTCAAAAAGCCCAGAAACAACAGTGCTAACCCCGACCCCAAAAACCAAACCGCTTCTTGCGTGAGGGCATCATAGAAAATCGGTGTCAGGATTAGTTGCGTTAGACCCAGAAGCGTGAGCGCAATGACACTCACTTTGTCTATCTTGTTCATAACCCGTCTCCTTTCAAATGTGCGTTTAAGGTTTTGACCTCATGTTCGTTGAGCGTCTTTACCCTTCACTACGAAACGAGTTGAAAAATGTGGCGAAGATTTTTTTGCAACGTGAATGTGTTTAACTTTCATCGAATCTGTTTCATTTATCCAAAACGATTACCATGTCAGACCTTACGATTGCGGGAAAACCCTTTGCCTCGCGCCTGCTCATCGGTTCATCACGATTTCCAAATCCAAAAACAATGATGGACGCGATTGAAGCCAGCGGCGCAGAAATTGTAACCGTCGCTATTCGCCGAATCAATCTTGCCGATAAATCCTCCGAAAGCATTTTGCAGTATCTCAATCCCAAAAAGTATTTTCTTTTGCCGAATACGGCAGGCTGTTACACTGCCAAAGATGCCGTGCTGACCGCGCAACTTGCTCGCGAAGCCCTTGAAACCAACTGGGTGAAGCTCGAAGTCATTGGTGATGATGAAACGCTTTTTCCTGACGCGGTCGAACTGCTTAAAGCCGCCGAACAACTCATTGCTGACGGTTTCACCGTGCTGGCATATTGCAATGATGATGTGATTACGTGCCGTAAGTTGCGCGATATGGGCTGTGCCGCCGTTATGCCGCTCGCCTCGCCGATTGGGTCAGGCATGGGGATTCGCAATCCGTATAACTTGCAGATTATTCGCGAAGTCTTGCCTGATGTGCCGCTCATTATTGACGCAGGCATTGGCACGGCAAGCGATGCCGCAATCGCAATGGAACTCGGCTACGATGGCGTGTTGCTCAACACGGCAGTTTCGCAAGCGCAACACCCCGTTCAAATGGCACGAGCGATGAAACTTGCGGTCGAAGCCGGTAGGCTCGCCTTTGAAGCAGGACGCATTCCGCGCAAACTCTATGCAACCGCTTCAAGCCCGATAGAAGGCATCATTCACACTTAACACAGAAAGGAGTATTAACCGTGTTTTGGCGTGCGGTTTTCTTGTTCGCATTATTGCTTGCACTTACAGCGATTCTAATTGTGCTTCCCGCATACTTATTCCATCACCTTTCGGCGTGGCAGACGTGGTGTGCGTTTGCGTTCTATGTGGTCTTTTTTTCAAGCGCAGTGTGGCGAAGCATCAAGCACGGCAAATTGGCGAAGGATAAAGACGACCGACAATTAAAAAACACATCGGGACGCATTGCCGCCATCGTTCGTGCCGTTGGATTGCTTGCCGCTCACACAGTTGCGATGTATGAATTTTCTGAAAGCGACTCGTCTCTATGGCTGTCGCTAATTGGCGTTGGGGCAATGCTTCTCGGCTTGATGGTGAATCGCTTAGCGATTTCTGCACTCGGAAAGTTTTGGGATAAACTCGTTATCAAAGAAGACCATCGCTTAATCACCGAAGGCATTTATGCGCACATTCGCCACCCGATTTACACCAGTTACATCTTGCTCTTTGCAGGATACGCCACGCTCTTTCACGCGCCGATGAGTGCCACGCTCTTTGCCGTTGTGTTAGCGATTTGGTATGGCAGTCGAATTTCGCTTGAAGAAGCCATGCTCGTTGAAAAATTCGGCGATGCCTATCGCGAGTATTGTATGAGAACAAAACGGCTGTTTCCGTTTTTATATTAGCACTATTGAAATAATATCGCCCTACGAGAAATACCAATGAGAAACACCAAAGAGAAAAACAAAGAGGAAATTACGCCTGCTCCGTCTGCTGAAGTGCCTCCGTCTCTATCATTGCTTGAACGGACGCAAAGCCTTTTTGACATTGGGCAACAGCATTACACCCAAAACGAGTTTGAACTTGCCGCACAACATCTCTCGCAAGCCCTCTCACTGATTCAGAATTCAAGGCAAGGCACAGAGCCGAATGTTCTTGCACTGACGGCAAAGTCTTTGAAGAGTCTCGGCACGGTGCATTACATTTTGGGCAATTTTTCGGCGGCGTTAGAATTTTTGATGCGTGCCGATTCACTACGCGAGTTCATTTCGCCAACGCCGAAAGAGTAAATCCAACTCAACAACACCATTGCCGCCATACAAAGCGCGCTCAGCGATTACGATAGTGCGATTGCGATGCTCGACCGCTCGCTCCGCATTGCGCGTGAAAATGCCCTCGTTCAAGCCGAAGCCATCACGCTCAACAACATGGGCAATGTATGTTATCGCATGAAGCAATACGACCTTGCCCTCTCGCACTATGAAGAAAGTTTAGCCATTCGGCTCACGCAAGGCGTTCCTTCTGAAATTGCGGTTGCACGCTACGACATTGGCAATGTGCGGTTTGAAAAAGGTGATTTTGACCGCACAAAGCAAGATTATGAATCGTGCCTCACGATTGTTGAGCAAACCAACGACCAAAAACTCAAAGCGCATATCTTGGAAGCCTTAGGGAGGCTGTATCTGTCCCCTTCGTTCAGTGCATACAATCCTGAACAAGCGATTCTCTATTTCAACGACGCACTTTCGCTTGCTGAATCGTTGCAGTTCAAGCGATTGATTTATCTCACGCTCGAGCAACGCTCGGTGGCGTTTGAACTTACTGGCAATTATCAAAACGCGCTTGCTGATGAACGGCGTGCGCGCCGAATCAAAGATGACGTGGTTGGAGAAGAACAGCAGAAAGCGACGCGCGCCCTTACCGTGCTTCATCAAACTGAACAAGCCAAAAAAGATGCAGAGCTCGAGCGACTTAAAAACATCGAACTTGTCAACGCCTTGAAAAAAGTCGAAGAAGCCAACGCCTTCAAAACCGAACTCTTGGGCATTGCGGCGCACGACCTCAAAAATCCGCTTCAAGTTATTTCAGGATTTTCAAGTTTGATTGATGAAGCTGCTTCGCTGAATGATGCCAAACAGTACGCCACACTGATTCAATCTTCATCGGCACGTATGCTCAAACTGATCAAGGATTTGCTTGAAACCGCCGCGCTCGATTCAGGCAAACTCGACCTCAACAAAATCCCTGTAAATCTTGCCGACCTCTTGCGTGCCGTCGCCGAACACAATCGCCCCAACGCGGAAAAGAAATCACAAACGATTGAACTCGCACTTGAAGAAAATGCGATTATGGAAATCGATGTCGAGCGTATGCGCGAAGTGTTTGAAAATCTCGTCTCCAACGCGGTGAAGTATTCGCCGAATGGAAAGCGAATTGTGGTCGGCTCGCGTCGGTTTGAATTGGGCGTTGAGGTGTTTGTCAAAGATGAAGGGCAAGGCTTGACGGAAGAGGATAAACAAAAACTGTTCGGAAAGTTTCAACGGCTTTCAGCGCGACCAACGGGCGGCGAGAGTTCAACGGGCTTGGGCTTATCGATTGTCAAGCAACTTGTGGAACTGCACGGCGGCAGGGTTTGGGCAGAATCGGACGGCAAGAACCAAGGCACGACATTTTTTGTCGCACTCCCGCTTGCCTCGCCCGCTCATAAAGGCGAGACCGTTCCTGACCTTGCAGACTCAGCATCATCAGTTGAAGAAACAAAGGAGTGCGTCTCACTTGCGCCGATTCGCGTTGTGCTGATTGAAGATAATAGACTTACTACATTGAAAACAGTTCAAAAAAAGCAAAAGGAGAGAATGTAACCTCACCCTGTCGCTGCGCGACGTCCCTCTCCTTTCGCAAGGAGAGGGACGTTTTGGCAACGCCAAAACAGGGTGAGGTCAAGGATAAGGCATTGTGGTTAAGATTGCCTAAATCAAGTATTTCCGAATGTAGTAAATCTACTTCTTGACGGAGAGCGAAGGCGAAGATTTCTCTAACGCTTCAATCAGAAGTTCTTTCGTAATCACTTCGGGTAAGACAATCGGCTCATCTAATTTGCCTGCGGGAAAGACCACATAGAGCGGCACACCGCTTCGCCCAAATTTTTTCAAGAGTTGCGTAATCTCATCGTTGCGATTGGTCCAATCGGCTTTCACAGGCACAACGCCCAACGCTTTGATTTTCTCTTGCACTTCTTCTGACTCGAACACCGTTTGCTCGGTTACTTTGCACGTAAAGCACCAATCGGCGGTAAAGTCAATAAAGACGGGCTTTCCCGACCGCACCGCTTCTTCAACGCTTGCAAGTGAAAAAGTTTGCCACGCGATTCCGCTTCCCTGTTTCGTGCTTGTGATTGTTTTTGCATCAAAATTTCGCCAATTCAAATAACGCTCAAAGGCAAGATAGTAACTTGAAATGGCGATGACGATAGCCACACTCCACACGATTGCTTTGCGTGTCGTGCTTGAAGAGAAGTCGATAAATGAGCCAATCGCCCAGCACGCTACTCCAATTCCAAGCAAGAGACCGACCGTCGCCACAACGCCTTCTGCGCCGAGTTGCGCGCCCATCACCGAAAGAAGCCACACGACCGTTGCAAAAAGAAAAAAACCCATCACTTGCTTAAAGCGAATCATCCAATCGCCCGGCTTCGGAATGAATTTGAGCCATTCAGGCTTCGCGGCTAAAATGAGATACGGCGTTGCAAGCCCAAGTCCAACCAGTGTGAAAATCGCAAAAATGATATGAGGCGGTTGAGAGAATGCAAAGCCGAGTGCTGAACCCAAAAACGGTGCTGTGCAAGGCGTAGCAAGCGTCGTTGCTAAAACGCCGTTCATCAAAGAGCCTATCGCATCGCGCCGCGAGAGCGTTTGACTCACTTCACCCGAAACACTCGGCGCGGAAAATTCAAACACGCCCACCAAGTTCAATCCAAATACAAACATCACGACCGACATTGCCACAACAAACCCCGGCGATTGAAATTGAAAGCCCCACCCAACTTGCTCGCCCGCTTGTTGAAGCAACACCGCCACTAACGCCAACACCCAAAACGACAACAAAACGCCGAGCGTGAACATCAATCCGTGCTGAATGCTCTTCGACGCGCCGCTTCCGGCTTGTTCGACAAAGCCCATGACTTTGAGTGAAATCACTGGCAGAACGCACGGCATCACATTCAAAATTACGCCGCCGATAAAGGCAAAGAGAAGTGCGAGCCAAATCGAGAGCGATTCACCGCCGCCCGTTTTGAAGTCTTGATTGAGCAAGCCGCCGCCTGTCTCCGCCGATTTCACCGAAGCCGAAAGTTCGTAGCCTTTTTCGCCCAGCATCACCAATCCTTTGACTTCCGTCAATTTTGAGTCTTTACGGCTTGGCGTGAGCGTCATGGTTACTGTGCCATTTGTAACTTTGATATTTGCGTGATTAATCGTGAAGCCTGAAAGTTCTTCGGGAAAAAAGTCTGTGATATTTTTTGCGTTATCGCCTGCGAAGCGCAGTGTTAATAAGGCTTTTCCGTCTTGTGCGGTTGCTGTTGCTGATTCAAGGGTGAGATTGGCTTTTGCAAGTGGTTCGGGTAATTTCTTGCGCGTTTGCTCGATGAGCGTGTTAGCTTCGGCGAGTGCTTTTGGGGTGAGCGAGGCAGTGTTCAGTTCGAGTGTGGCATCGCCGGGAATGCACGATTCACGGCAGACAAGCCAAGTGAGGTCGGCTTTCAGCGTAAAGTCTTTTGACGTGAAGTTGCTTGTTGGTGTTTTCGGTGGCGTAATTATAGCAAGTAGCACGAGTTCATTATCGTAGCCGTAGTCGACGGCACTTTCGGTTGCAATTTTGTGCGGTGTAGGAAATTGGAAATCGGAAATGCTGAACCCTTCGGGAAGCGTCCATTGTGCTTTTGGCGCAAGTCCTGCATCGCCCGGATTTTTCCAATACAAGTGCCATTCAGGTGCAATTTGAAAACGAACGGCAATCGTGAACGGCTGGCTGAAATCCGTTGTGCCGATGTGAAGCGACGGCGTTACAAGTGGCTTTCCATCAACGAGTTGTGCCATACTGAACACAGGCATGAGCGTTAAAAAAAGTGCAAATGTGAGTTTCATGGTTGAAATTTTTTTATGAGACTAAAACAGATTCTTCGGCGTAATCGTAATCGGCTTCGACGCGTTTGCGCGTCAGTGCGATAACAACGGTTAAAAATCCCACGCGCCCAATCAGCATTGAGAGTATGATGACGAGTTTGCCTGCATCGCTTAATTGCGCCGTTATGCCAGTGCTTAATCCGACGGTGCTCACTGCCGACACCACTTCAAAGAGCAACGATTCAAATGAAAATCCTTTTTCTTGCTCCGTAATCAACAAGACGAAAAGAGCGGTTGCGATGTAAAGAAGCGACAAGAGTGCCGTGCTAAAGGCGCGCGTAATTGCAAGTTCGGAAATTCGGCGATGAAAAAGTTCGATTTTGTTTCGCCCTGACGCAATGGCGTAGATGTTCAGCAGTGCGAGCGTTGCCGTTGTCGTTTTAATGCCGCCGCCGGTTGAACTTGGCGATGCGCCAATCCACATCAAGACAATCGTGAAAAAGAGCGTTGCGGTTGAAAACGAGGCAATGTCCAATGTGTTGAAGCCTGCCGTGCGCGAGACTGCCGAATGAAACAAGGCTTGTGTCAGTTGCTCAAACGGCGTGAAGGGATATAGGTTTCTCGGTCCTTCCAACGCCCAAAATCCGACGGTGCCGATGATTAAAAGTGCCGTCGAGGCAATCAGCACGATGCGGGCATGAATGGTCAGGCGCACATTCGGCTTGCGCAACACTTTTCCCATAATCCAAGTCGTGCAACTCGATAGCACGGGAAAGCCCAGCCCACCGATGACTAACAACACGATGATGAGGTATAAAAATGGTGTGTGATTGTAAAAATAAATGTTGGAGAGATTTTCAGAGAGAAGCGAAAAGCCCGCATTGCAAAACGCAGAGACGGAATGAAACACGGAAAAGAAAAACGCTGACGTGCCTTGTGGCAACTGCGTTGGGGTAAGCGTGTAGTAAATCAGCAATGCGCCGATGGCTTCAATTAAAAAGGTGTAAAAGCCGATTTGAAAAAGAATGGTTTTAACCTTTCCCAAACTGTCTTCGCCCAAGAGTTCGCGCAGAGCCGTGTATTCTTTCAGATTGCGATTCCCGCCTGTTATCACGGCAAAAAATGTGGTGAGCGTCATGATGCCAAGCCCGCCGATTTGGATGAGAATCAAAATAATCCAATGCCCGATGTGGCTGAATGAGGTCGCGATGTTCACTGTTGCCAAGCCGGTTACGCACACCGCACTGGTTGAAATGAAGAGCGCGTCAATGATAGATAACTCCTGAACGGTGGCTTTTGGCAGAAGCAAAAAGCCTGCGCCGAGAAGCGACAGCACCATGAAACTGAACAGAAGCACGCTCGACGGCTGAACATTTGCTGTCATCACTCGTCCGCTGTATCGCAAAGTGGAAGGCACAAGGGCAATCACCACGAACAGTTGCGTGAGAATCAAATACGCGCTTGTGAGTCTTTCGGGGGTCAGTTGTGGGTTGAGTGTGGCGAGCATTTTTTCAATCGCACGTGGGAAGATGAGATAGAACAAAATCACGGCGAAGATGATGAGTTCAAGCCAACGCTCGCGCAAGTGCCGACGCTTATTTTCCGCCAATGCTAATTTGATGAACGCTTGAACGGCGAAAAAGTAGAGCATAAACTTCTCTGTGAGATGCGCAATGCGTTCAAGCGATGGGTCGAGATGAAATCCAATGCGAGCAATCAGTGCGCTGACTGCAAGCAAGGCGAACACAATCAGGCAGTTGTCTATCGTGCGAAGAATCGTGAGGCGGTGTGTTTCAATCCAAGTGCGTGTGGCTTTCAAAGTTGAACGGTGATTGGACGAATCGGTCATCATAGCGTAATCATTGGCGGGAGCGGCTCAAAACGAAGTTCCTGTAAATCCTGTTGAAGTTGTCTTCACTTCCACTCGACTTTCACCGAGCCCATGCCCGTAGAAATATCAAATTCAAGGGTTCGCAAGCCTGAGCCATAGTTGCCGCTGACATACACATCGCCTTTTTTCTTGAAATCTTTGGGAAGGTCGACTGACGACAAGATGTTTTCGGAGTAATTGAGTTTGACGGCATCGTTTTGAGGCACAATCACCGTGAGCGAGCCTGCGCCGAGTGAGATTTTGGCTTTGGCGTTCTTTGATGTTGCTTCGCCTGAAAAATCCATCGTAACATCGCTTGCGCCGCCATGCACATTGAGTTCCTTGAAGTTAGCGTTGCCGAGTCCTTCCAAAATGAAGCGCGAGGCACCTGTGGCAATCTTTAGTTTCTCCATTGGTTCGGCGTTGGGCTTCTTGAATTGCACTTTCGTTTGGCACGCACCAGATTTGAGTTCAAGCGAGGAAATTTTGAGCGAAGATAAATCCAATTCGTGTTCGCCTGCGGCAAGTGTCAGGGCTAAATCAATCGGCAGTTGGTCGGTGAAAGTGAGGGTGAGTGTTGCCAGTTCTTCGCGCTTTTCTTCATCTGAACCAAACCAGTCGCGCAAGCGGAAGGAAATCGTCTTGTTCTCGGCATTTTTGGAGCGAATGTTGCTGATGTCTAAATCGCCCGTGCCGTCTTCGAGAATGTCGTAGGTGTAGTGCAAATCGTTGGGGTCCGGTGAAGAGTAGCGATATTCAAACACATTGGGCGAGTGGTGAG
>Ga0308417_1002496_pt1 | contig 12101 bp, 10 predicted proteins | sample HotsprSampleOS65_FD_203528 | JGI IMG/M metagenome (GOLD analysis project Ga0308417, IMG submission 203528) | Hot spring phototrophic mat microbial communities from Octopus Spring, Yellowstone National Park, Wyoming, United States - 20090730_OS65 ... | reverse complement strand
GAGATCCGCGCCGGTCTGGGCATCGCGAATGTCGAGGATGAAGGTGAAATGGTTCAACCCTGCTGCGGTGATGTGAATGCGCTGGGCGATGGCGCGCGCATCGGCCCGCCAATCCCCGATCTCCGGCACCAGGCCAAGGACGCGGTTGACGATGTGATGCCCCTCGACGATCTGATGACACAGGCCGACGAAGCGCAGCCGCGTGTGGCGGTCGAGCGCCATGCACAGCCGGCTCATCGGGTTGGTGAAATTAAGCACCATCGCCTGCGGAGCCAGGCGTTCCACATCGCGGGCGATGTCGAGCAACAGGGGAATGTTGCGCAGCGCGTGGCTCAAACCGCCCGGCCCCCCGTTCTCGCCCAGCACGTGGCGCACGCCGTGCTTGAGCGGAATCTGCCAGTCCAGCTTCCAGGTCGTCAGACGATCCACGGCAACCGAGATGATGACGAAGTTCGCGCCAGGCAAGGCTTCGCAGCGATCGGTCGTCGGACAAAAAGCGAACGGCTGTTGAAAGGCAGCGTTCAAATTTGCCGCATAGCGCGACATCAGATCAAGCGACTCTGCGTTGATGTCCACCAGCCAGATTTCGCTTCCGCGCAGGTCGTCGGCCTGGGCAAAGAGGTCACCGAGGATGGCCGGGCCGAAGCTGGCGCTGCCGGCGCCAACAATGACGATTTTGGCCTGCATGTTCATCGCCCACATCAGACAAAGTAGCAACGCTTCCTGCAACTTGCATAAGCGGTGCTGCTTCGTTCACGGCGCCCATTGTAAACTCGCCGCATGGCCCGACACACCGTGCTTTATCTGTGCCCGCTGGGCAAGCAGCACCAGGCATGGCGGCTGGCTGCTGCGCCGGCCGATTTCGACGTGGTCATGCGCCGCAGCACCGAGACCTCCCGCGAGGAGGTGTTGGCGCTGGCGCGCCACGCTGATGCGTTGATCACCGAGCGCGCCGGCGAGGTGGATCGCCGGTTGATCGAGGCCGCGCCGCGCCTGAAGATCATCCAGCGCATCGGCTCGTTGTACCACGACATAGACCTGGACGCCGCCCGCGAGTTCCACGTGCCGGTGTGCGTGCGCCCGATTCGCGGCACCATCGCCGTAGCCGAGAACCTGGTGTTGCAGATGCTGGCCGTGTTGCGCCGGGCCATGCCCCTGCAGAAAGTGCTGCACGCGCCCCCAGAGGCCTTCTCGCCTTCCGGCCCCCGCCGCACCAGCGAGGACGTGTTCGCTTTTAACTGGAGCCGGCAAACGCGCGTCAGCCTGATCTGCGGCAAGACCGTCGGCATCCTGGGGTTTGGCGAGATCGGCGCGGAGCTGGCGCGCCGCTTGCAGCCATGGGGGTGTCGGATGTTGTATGCCAAGCGACACCCTCTGCCGCGCCGGGTCGAAGAGGAGCTGCGCATCGTCCATCGCGACCCGGAAGCGCTGTTGCGCGAAAGCGACATCGTGGTGTGCCTGCTGCCTTACTTCCAGGAAACTGACTTATGGTTGAACGCACAACGCATCGCCATGATGAAGCCCGGCGCATGGCTGGTGGAAGCCGGCAGCGGCAGCGTGGTGGATGAGCGCGCGGTGGCCGATGCCGTTCGCGCCGGCCATCTGGCCGGCGCGTCATTCGACACCTACGAATGGGAGCCGATCCGCCCGGATAATCCCTTGCTGGCGCTGGCCGATGGCGACCCGGAGGCCAACGTCTTCCTGTTGCCGCACATCGGCAGTTGCAACGACGGCCCCGACCACGAGTACGCCGCGTTCTACAGCAACATCCGGCGCGCGTTGGACGGTGGGCCGCTCGAAGGGCGCGTCGCCTGAGCGCGCCGGCGCAGCGGCCAGTCGAGCGACGACTTGTGCATCAGCCGCCAGCCACTACAATTCAGCGTGTTCGGCTTCCGCTCTCTCCAGGGCGCGCCGCAGGCGAGCTTAAGCAGGGTGGCGGGCATTCGCGTGTTCGAAGAGTATTCTCAACGAGGAGCACAAGATGATCGACATTGGACGCGCAATACAACATCCTACCGAGGATCAGAACTGGCCCAGCAAGCTCGGCATCGGCGCCCTGATTTCGATCGTGCCGATCCTGAACTTCGCCTTGGTCGGTTATGCCATCGAGCACATCAAGAACACGTCGGACGGCATGGACGTTCCGCTTCCCACCTGGGACAACGTGGGTGACAAGCTCATGGACGGCCTCAGGCTGATCGTCGTTACTTCTGTCCTGGCGCTGCCCATCATCGCGCTGACCTGCATCTTTGGCGTGCTGGGTGGCGGCCTGGCTGCGCTCTCCAGCAATCAGGGGGAGGTGCGGGATGCCGCGGTCGCCGGCTTCGGCCTGATCGGGCTGGTGTTGTCTTGCCTGACCTTCCTCTATGGCCTGCTGCTGGCCTACCTCTCGCCGTCGGTCTACATTCGATACACCAGGACAAGGGAGATCGGGGCGTCCCTGCGCATCGGCGAGCTGTTCAGCATCTCCCGCGTGAATACCGGCGACTACCTTTTGATCTTCGTCGTGATCATCGCCATCGCATTCGTCATTGGACTGATCGTCGGCGTCCTGAATTTCATCCCCTGCCTGGGCCAGATACTCTCCTTAGTGATTGCCCTGCTGGTGGGGCCATACCTGGTCGTGCTATTCGCGAATTTGTGCGGCCAATACGTGCGCAGCAACAACATCGTCCTCTGACGAAAGTTCTTAACACGTTTGCCTTATCCTGCCTGATAAAACTTCCCAGGAGACAAAACTATGACCACTTCCCCATCCTCTTCCCTGATTGATCGTCTGATCGGCATCGTTACGTTCAAGGCACCCGTCTACCGCGAGGTAGCGCACGACGAGGGCGCGTTGCAACCGGCGGCCGTCATCGTCCTGGTAGTCACCTTGCTCATCGGCGTCGTCAACAGCGTGCTCGGCGGCGCAATTGGCCTGGTCGGCGCGATCGTCTTCGCTCTCTTGGGCGCGCTGATCGGCTGGCTGATCGGCAGTTGGCTGACGGCGCTGGTAGCCAACAAGCTCTTTCAGGGCCAGACGAACACTACAGAGATGTTGCGCATCCTGGGGCATACTTATGTCTTTCAGATTCCCAGCATCATCCCGTTGATCGGCCCCCTGGTGACGCTGGTTTTGTCCATCATCGGCACGGTTCTGGCTATTCGCGAGGCAGCCAGCCTGGATACGCAGAAATCCATCTTCACCGCGATCGTCGCCAACGTCATCATCTTCGTGATCACGCTGGTGCTTGGCGGCATCGTGGGAGGCATCTTCGCCGCCGGCGTGATGATGAGCGGCCAGTAGCCTGAGCAGATCAAAGCCATTCCGGACGCGCGCAGTGTGCCTGCGGCGTCCGGAATGGTCGGCGAAATTCGCTGCGCCTAGATGAACTGGTGGCTCTCCGGCTGCAGCACCAGTTCATTCAGTATGCCGTTTGCGGGCGCCTGTAGCGCGAGCACGATCGCCTGGGCGGCGTCGTCCACGCTGAGCATCTTGTCTCGCTGCACTTTCATCTCGATCGCGTCCCAGAAGGGCGAATTCACGCCGCCCAGGTACAGCAGCGAGATGCCAATGCCATTGCGCTGCCATTCGGTCGCCATGGCTTTGAGCGCGCCAACCGCGCCCCACTTGCTGGCGCTGTAGGCAGCGCTGCCGCGCATGACGTAGCGGCCCATCGTGCCCACCGGCGTGACGATCCTGCCGCCGCCGGTCTTCAGCATCGCCGCGCCGACTGCCTGCGAGACCAGGATGACCCCTTTGGTGTTCACAGCATAGGTGCGGTCAATATCTTCCTCGGTCAGTTGCTCGATCGGCCGGATGACGCCGACGCCGGCGCAATTCACCAACCCATCAATCCGGCCGAAGGTGGCAAGCACCTCGCTCACCAGGTCGGTTACCTGATCCTTCTGCGTCACATCGGTGGGAACAGCGATGGCCTGCGCGCCGAGTTGCCTGGCCTCGTCGGTCACCGCCACCAACGCCGGATAATTGCGCGCGGCCAGCCCCAGCCGCGCACCCAGTTTCGCCAAGGCCAGCGCAGTCGCGCGGCCAATGCCGCTGCTTGCGCCGGTGATCACGATCACTTTGTCCTTCATCATCCTTCCAGTCTCAGTGTTATTTATCCGAGCGCGGCTGCGGCAAGGGCGCCGCCCTGCGCCCGGTTTCGGGCTGCCCTTCGACTCGTCACGGCCGGCTGGGATCAGCCGATGTCGCGCCGGCCGATCCCGGCGATTCCAGCCAGCGCCGGGTAGCCTTGGCGCGAGCAGCGAACAGGCCCTGCATCACCACGCGGCCAAACAGCGCGTCGCCAATTTTGCCGAGCAGCCCGAACGGCAATTCATACTCCAGACGATCAATCACGCGCGTGCGATGCGCATCTATCGCCTCAAACGCATGGGTGTGTCGCCACTGCCGGAACGGCCCCTCCCCTGCGATCTGCTCATCGGTGAAGAAGACGGGGGGGACTTTTTCGCGCAATTGCACGTTCCAGCGCTGGCGAAACGGGCCGATTTGCATGGTCATCAGGATGCGGCTGCCGGGCTGAAGCGGCCGCTCCACGTGATGCACATGCATCTTCACCGGGCCGGTCATCACTTTCGGCAGGGCCGTTGGATCGTCGTGAAAGGCCCAAACCTTCTCCAGCGGCGCATTCACTACGAAGGCGTACTCGAATTGGCGCATTGGCAACGGTTGGGGAGCTACAGGGGACACATCCTTACGCATTCGGCGCGCTGCGGCCGGTCAGCGATACTCCGCCCGGCCAAGGGTGCGCGCCATCAGCTTGCCGAAGGACATCTCCCTGACGAATCCGATGCCCTCGCGCAGCCTGATCGGCTGGACGCCGAACGTCCGCGTGGTGGCGTTGTCGGTCGCCACGTTATCTACGCCCAGTTGCGCCAGCAGGCTGGGCGTCACCGGCGGCTTGGGCAGCACTGCGTCCATGATGGCTACCGCAGGCTTCAGTAAACCGACCGGCACGTGGATCTTGACCCGTCGCACCTGCAGCTCGGCCAGGATGGCATCTATGATGCCTTCCAGGGTAATCACTTCGCTGCCGCAAATCTGCAGGCGCCGGTTGATCACTTCGGGCCTGGAGAGCGAATAGGCCAGGCAGGTTGCCACATCCTGGACGGCGATCGGCTGGAATTTCGTTTTGCCGTCGCCTGGCACGATCATGAACGGGGGGATGCGCGCTAGGCCAGCCAGCGTGTTGAGGAATTCGTCGCCCGGCCCAAAGATTACCGACGCCTCCAGGATGGTATAGGGAATGCCGCTGGCGATGATGGCCTCTACGCCGCGTCCCTGGGTGTACGCCAGCGGGAAAGGCCGCTTGGGATCGGCGCCTAGGCCGACCAGGTTAATGATGTGCTTGACGCCAGCCTTCTTGGCCGCCTCGACTACGTTGATCGTGCCTTGCGCGTTCACCCGTTCCATCGTCACTTCGCCGCGGTCGCGATTGACGGCTGCCAGGTGAATCACCTGCTGCACGCCTTCCATCGCCCTGGCCAGCGACGCCGGATCGGTGACATCGCCGATGACCGGCTCTGCGCCCAAGGCGCGGACTTTGTCAGCGCGCTCAGGGCTTCGCACCAGGCCCTTGACGCGCACATCTGTTCCGAGGGTTTTCTGCGTCTTCAGCGTGTTCAACACGCGCAGGGTGTGCCCTGCCACATAGCCGCTTGCTCCAGTGACCAGGATCATGTTGATTAGCTCCAATGCTCAGAGTCTTGACGATACCGGATATGCTGAGATTCCGGTTAGCTGTCATTGATAAGTCGCACAAAGTTTGCCCGGCGACCCTTAGGCGGGTCCGTGTTGGGTGAAGGCACTCTGCATTTCCTGGAAGTAGGGCTGGAGTTGCGCCAGTTGAGGCGAAGGCAACACGGATTCCGCGGCCTCGGCGAGCGCCTGGGCAGAGCGCTGCAATTGCAGACTGGTGATGCCGTCAGGTGGTAGGGCATCCCACAACCAGTTCGCCCGGTCACCCAGGATCGAGGGCTCGCCGAAGCGCAGCGCCGCCCCTACAAACTGAAGCAGGTTCTCGGTGGCCTGCATCAGGCGCTTGTGGGCGAGGGCATCTTCCGCGTAATGCTCAATCAGGCGCGTGGTCACAGCCATGATCTCCGGGCCGTAACGCCGCAGGGTGGCCAGCGCATCCAGCGCTTCGTCGCTGGTTGGGACGTGGCTCACCTTCGGCGCGATCTCGGCAGCCTTGTCGGCCAGCAAGCTGACAATTCGATTCGTCGCTGCCTGCGCATCTTCGCCTACATAAATCCCGGGCACATGTCGCCGAAGCGCCGGCAGGTGGTTAAATATGCGCCCACCGAAGGCGATCAGCGTGCCGAGCTGAGCGGAGTGCTGGCTCACCTGTTCTGCCACTTCCAGCAAGTTAGCTGCTGCGACCAGACCACTGGCCGAAAGCAGAAGCATGTCGGGGGATGCCTTGGATAGCGTCTCCTGGAAGCGCATCGCAGCGATGTTCTGGCCGAGGTAGATCACCCCATGTCCGCGGCGACGAAGGAACAGCGAGAGCATCAGGAGGCCCAGCTCGTGGTAATCGCCGGGCGCGCATCCGCTGACGATTCGCCCTTCGCGGCTGATCGGCGGCGAGGCGGCCATCAACGCCAGCAGCCGGCGGCGCATGATGTTGGTCACGAAGTGCTCGACGCCGATGTTGATCTCTCCCAGATGCCATTTGTCGCCCAACGTCACCAGTACCCGCTGGATCAGGTTCAGACATACATCTTCGACGGGGAAGAGCGAGAATGCTTCGCTCAGCGCATATTCGATGCGCGCTTCGTCGAACTCGATCGCCGCGGCGACGATGTCATCGTGCAGGCGGAGGTACGAAGAGGGCGCGTCGGACGGCTCGCGCTCGTCGGCCGGCCGCGCAGTCTGTCCATCGGCAGATTGCGCTTCGAGCGACCGCAGCAGGTGGACGGCCTGGCTGATGCTCATGCCGTTCTCGATCTGCAGCTTGAGCCAGCGAATGATGGCCACATCGCGGGCCGAGTACAGCCGATAGCCGTTGTCGGTGCGCGGAGGCGAGGGCACGCCGTAGCGCCGTTCCCAGGCGCGCAGGGTAGCGGCCGCCACACCAGTCTGGCGCGATATAGCTTTTACGTTATAGATCGGCTCGTCGCTATGCTTCTCAAACATTGAGCAACAGCTAATTTAATACTGTGTCCAATGTTTGTCAATGAAGGCTCAAGGCGCGCAACCGGCGGCCCCGCCGCGATCAGCGCGCAGCCGACACCACGCCCGCGCACACGCGCAACATCGCTGCCTCTCGCAGAAAATCCTGGTCGAGGCGGTGGACGTCGGTGGTGGTGACAATGGTCTGGTGGGCGCGCCCGATCCACCCCAGGAGGCAGCGCCGGCGGTGGGGATCGAGTTCGGCCAGCACTTCATCCAACAGCAACACGGGTTCTTCGCGCGTCCGCTCGCGCATCCATTCAACCTGCGCCAGTTTGAGCGCCAGCACAGCGGTGCGCTGCTGTCCGCGCGAGCCAAAGTCGCCCAGGTCCATCCCGTTGGCGACGAAGCGCACCTCGTCGCGGTGAGGGCCGACCAGCGTCATGCCACGGGCGATTTCCTCGCGCCGGCGCTCCTCCAGCGCCTGCCGGAAGGCATGGTGCAGCGCGCACCTGTCCACGCCCGCCGGCGGACGCGAATCGTCTATGCTCACCTGATACGGCTCGTCGAGCGTATGCGGTCTGGCCGGATCGAAATTCGGCCGGTAGGTGATCTGCAGATATTCGAGGCGGTTGGATAGCTCGCGATGAATTGGCTCCGCCAGCCGCGCCAGCTCGGCCACGGCCTGTCGCCGCTGCATGGCGATCTCCACGCCGGCGGGCACCAGTTGGTCATCCCAGATCGCCAGCTCGTCAGGATCAAGCCTGCGCTCCTGCGCCTGCTTCAGCAGAGCATTGCGCTGGGCGAGCGCGCGGGTGTACTGATCCAGCGCGCGCACGTAGCTTGTGTCCAGCTGAGACAGGGCAGCGTCGAGGAAATCGCGGCGCAGCGCGGGTGCGCCGGCGACCAGTTCAACATCGCCGGGCAGAAAGAGCACCACGTTGAGCTGCCCGACCAGGTCAATGCCGCGCCGAGGGACGCGGTCAATGCGAATCTCCTTGCGCAGCCGGTTCAACTCACTGCGCTGTAACGCCATTTCGATCAGGTGCAAGCCGTCGCTGCGCTCGATGTTGGCCTTCAGCATGGCAAAGGGGAAAGGGCCTTCCTCCTCAGCCCCCCAGCGAATCACCTGGCGGTCGGCGTGGGTGTGCGGTGAATGAGCCGTGGCTAGGAAGTAGATCGCCTCCAACAGCGACGTCTTGCCCTGCCCGTTATCGCCCTGCACGATCACCAGCCCGCGCGGCAAATCCAGTTCCAGCCGGGCATACAGGCGGAAGTTGGTGAGGGAGAGGTGACGGACGATCATCTACACAAATTCCACTTTCACCCGCCGATGCCCGTCCCTGAGGGGATGTTCAAGCCAGATGCTGCGCGGCCGGTCGGTCGTCAGCGTTGCTCGATTGACGCGCTCTTCGATCAGCACAGGGTAGGTGCCCGGCGCCGGCAGCCATTGCCGTTCGTCTACGCACAATGTGCGGTCGCCGTCGTAGCCGCCGATCACCCGAAAGGGTCGTCCCAGGCATAGATTGGCATCGCTCACGTCGCCGCGCGATAGCGCATCGCGAATGCGCGTGCTCGAGATAACGGTCGCACCCAGGCTCAGCTCTGGCACCACGTTCACCCGAAAGCCGTGGGCCTTGCCCAGTTCGGCCAGATAGGCGGCGTTGCCCTGCCGCTTGTGTCCAAGTGCGAAATCCGGGCCGATCCACAGGCTGATCGGGCGAAGCCCGGCGACCATCCATTGCACGAACTGCAGCGCCGTTAGCTGCGCCATGTGCGGCGTGAATTCCAGCGTAACCATCGCATCCACGCCCAGGGCGGCGATTTGTTCAGCCTTCTCATCGGGCAGGGTGAGGTAGCGGGCCGGCGCCCGGCCCAGCACCACGCGCGGGTGCGGGAAGAAGGTGACCACAGCCGACCGGGCGCCCACCTCACGCGCTTCGCCGATCATCGCCCGAATCAGTTGCTGATGGCCCAGGTGCACACCATCGAACGTGCCGATTGCGCAGGCGGATGGAACGGGATGGGCGATCTCATCGAACGAGCGGAGGAGCTGCATCGAAGACCTTCACCGGCTTAAGTTTTGTTCCATCCCAGCAGGCAACGGCCAGGAATACATGCGCCGAATCATACACGCGCACTTTCACTTCACCCTGCGCTGGCGCAGCCAGGCCGGTCGCGCGCGCGGGGATAATCGCCTGCCCCAGCTTCAAGCGCCGGGCTTCCTCATCGCTGAGGCGGGCGGCCGGCCAATCGGCCACGGCGCGATCCATCGGCAGCAACCACGATTCGGCCCGACCTTCCCGCGCCGCCGCCTCCAGCCGATCCAGGCCGACGGCCTCGGCCAGCGTGAAGCGGCCGGCTTGCGTGCGCCGCAGGGCGACCAGGTGCGCGCCGCAGCCGAGCGCTTCGCCGATGTCGCGCGCCAGCGCGCGGACGTAGGTGCCGGCGCTGCAGCGCAGGCGAATGACCAGATGACCGGTCAGCATGCCCTTTTGATCCCCGGCCTGCGATGCCTGAATGACGCCGGACGGCTGAAAGCCAACGGCCATGGCCGTCGGTTCATCCAGCGGCGCAAGCTGCAGCTCATAGACGGTCACGCGCCGCGGCTCCAGCGCAACCCATTCGCCCTTGCGCGCCAGGGCATAGGCGCGCTGGCCGCCGCGCTGGATGGCAGAGAACTGGGGCGGCGCTTGCTCAATCGGGCCGCTGAATTGCGCTTCGAGCGCGCGGAGCGCGGCATCGGTAATCGGCGGGACGGCGCGCGAAGCGATGATCTCCCCCTCTGCATCGTCGGTGGTTGTTCGCTCGCCCAGCTTGATCACGCCTTCGTAGGCTTTGTCTTCGCCGAGCAGATATTCGCTCAGGCGCGTGGCCTGGCCGATGCACAACACCAGAACGCCGCTGGCCAGTGGGTCCAGCGTGCCGGCGTGGCCGATGCGCCTCTCGCGCAGCAGCCGACGCGCGCGCGCCACGGCGTCGTGCGACGAGAGGCCACGGGGTTTGTCAACGATGAGCAAGCCGTCCAAGTTCCGGGCACGAGGTTACCAGATTTCGCCCTGAAGCCCGGCGCAGCTCGCCACACCAGCTCCGGGCGCGGCGCGAGGTCGCAAAGTCGAACTTGCGTCCGCTACAATCCATTTGCCATGTCCATCTTGAGCGGTGTAAACGTGGGCAAAAGCTTTGGCGCCTTCGACGTGTTCACCGGCCTGAATTTCAGCGTCGCGCGCGGCGACAAAATCGCCCTGGTCGGCCCCAATGGGTGTGGCAAAACCACCTTGCTGCGGCTGATCGCCGGCGAAGATGCGCCCGACGCCGGCGGCCACCTGCACGTCGCGCGCAACGTCAGGCGCGGCTATCTGGCGCAAACGTCCGAGGACGCCGATGAACGCACAGTCTGGCAACTGGCGCAGTCGGCGTTTGCCGAGTTGAACGCGCTACAAGGACGCCTGGCGCAAATCGAGCACGATCTGGCCCGGCTCGACGGGGACGCCCGGCAGGCCGCGCGCTTGCTGGAAGCCTACGGCGAGCTACAGCACGCCTTTGAGCTGAAGGGCGGCTACGAGGTGGAATCAAAGATCAGGCGGGTGTTGAGCGGGCTGGGCCTGACCGAAGAGACCTGGCACATGCCGATGGCCGTGCTCAGCGGCGGCCAGCGCGTGCGCGCCAACCTCGCCCGCCTGCTCTTGCAGTCGCCCGACGTGCTGCTGCTCGACGAGCCGACCAATCATCTGGACCAGCAGGGCGTAGAGTGGCTGGAGGGCCACCTGCAAACATGGGAGGGCACGTTGATCGTGGTCTCGCACGATCGCTACTTTCTCGACGAGGTGTGCGATTCGGTCTGGGAGATGAGCAAGCGCCCGGATGGCGGGGCGAGGCTGGAGTTTTACCGCGGCGGTTACACCGAATACGTCCAGCAGCGCGCTGAGCGGCGCGAACGCGCCCTGGCCAAATACGAAGCTCAGCGCGAGTTCATCCAAAAGCAAGAGGATTACATCCGTCGCAACATCGCCGGCCAGAACACAGCTCAGGCCAAGGGACGCCTGCGCCGCCTGAACCGCCTGGAGCGGCTGGAGAAGCCCATGCAACAGCGCAGCCTCTCGCTGCGTTTGCGCGCCGGCGCCCGCAGCGGCGACCGCGTATTGGAGACACGTTCGCTCACCGTTGGCTACCGGATCGGGGACGGAGGATCAGGGGCTGCCGGGGACAGTTCCTCCGCCCCCAGCGTCAGCCTATTTACTTGCCCTGACCTGCTGCTCGTGCGCGGCGATCGCGTGGCGTTGATCGGCCCGAACGGCGCCGGCAAGACCACCTTCCTGAAGACGATCATCGGCGACATGCCGCCCGTAGCTGGCGAGTTGAAACTCGGCGCCGGCGTGCGCATCGGCTACTTCGCCCAGGCCAGCGAAGGCCTGAACCCCGACAACACGCTGCTGGACGAACTGCTCTCAGCTCACGACGGCTTGAAGTTGAACGAGGCGCGCGACGTTTTGGGGCGATTCCTGTTTAGCGGGGACGATCACTTTAAAAAGGTGGCCATGCTTAGCGGCGGCGAGCGCGGACGCCTGGCGCTCGCCAGGCTCACCCTGCAGGGGGCAAACTTCCTGCTGCTCGACGAGCCAACCAACCACCTGGACATCCCCTCACAGGAAGCGCTGACCGAGGCGCTGCGGCAATTCGACGGCACGTTGCTGTTCGTCTCGCACGACCGCTACCTGATTGCGGCGCTGGCCACACAACTGTGGATTCTGTCGCGCGGCGACGATGGCGCGATGCGCGTGAGCCTCTTCAGGGGCGCCTACGACGAGTGGCGCGAGGCGTGCGACGAGGGAGCAGCCGAGCCGGCCACTCCCACAAAGGCAAACGGCGCGCCGCGCGCCACCCCTCCCGAGCCGACTATCTCCAAGAATGCGCTGCAACAGCGACAGGCAAAGCTGGAAGCGATTGAGCGGCGCATCCAGACCCTGGAGGGTCGCTTGGC
>Ga0308417_1002490_pt1 | contig 12122 bp, 10 predicted proteins | sample HotsprSampleOS65_FD_203528 | JGI IMG/M metagenome (GOLD analysis project Ga0308417, IMG submission 203528) | Hot spring phototrophic mat microbial communities from Octopus Spring, Yellowstone National Park, Wyoming, United States - 20090730_OS65 ... | reverse complement strand
GGCGCGTGGTGATCCTCACTCAAGATGACACGCAGTCCGTTGTCCAGCCGCGTATCGGTGAACTGCACCGGGGGGATCGGCTTGGGCGCCTGGGCCGTGACCGCCCCGACGGCGCAAGCCAGCATCAGAAACAGGAACTTCCTCATGAAAGTCTCCCGGGCCCTGGATGGGCTGAGTCCAAGTATATACCGCGTGAGAGAGCTCCAATCGGCCCCTCGCTGTGGCGCTGCCCCAAATGCCTCTGTCAGGAACCCCTTGGATCGCTTTCGCTTAACACCCCCGAACGCCCGCCCTACGGATTGGCGGTCAGTTCCTGATAGATCACATCGACCAGCGTGGGGAAGCGGGCCCCGGCGGCAGCGGCGGTCAACGGCTTGCCCCGTCGCCGGCTACCAACGCCGGCCTCCGCGGGGCGAGTGCCATCAGAGTGAAGATTCCTGCGGGGCCAAGTCAGGCTCTGGCCATCTTTCCTCGCCGCGGTGTGGGGACAACAGCGCCGACCCCTGTTCCTGCCTTGCAAGTGCGTTGAACTTTGGGAGCCGCCGTCGGGCTTCAGGCAGTCCGGTCTCTCCATTTCCTGCCGGCGGGCTCGCAGAATGTGAAGACGACCTTCGCGCTTCCTCTACAGCGCCGCTGGAAAACAGTCGATGGGATTAGGGTAGGAGCACAAGACAATGGCCCTTCTTAGACAGAGCACACCTTCGAAAGCGAACGGGTCCACGCCCATCGAACCCAAGTTGGCTGCGACAGTGATCCGAGACGCAGAACTGCAACGAAAAAAAGCGCGTACGCTGGCAAAGCAACAGCAGGCCGCCGAACGCATTGCCGCCGCAACGGCACAACTGGCCTCTGGCATCAACGAGGCTTCTTCTGCGGCGGAAGAATTGAGGCGGTCAGCCTCCCAGATCGCCAGCGGCGCAGTCGAGGCTTCAGGCGCTGCCCAGGAGTCGCTGGCCGCCTTCAAGCAAGTGAGCGCCTCACTGGAGAGCCAGCTTAGAGCCGCCCAGGCTGCCCAAGTCAAGGTCCAGGAATTGCAACGAATCACGCAGCGGACCGGCTCTGAGATCAGTCATCTGGTCGACAATATTGGCGTCGCTGCTCAGAGGCAGGCTGCGTCGGTGGAATTGGTGGCGGAACTCGAGAAGCAGGCGGCAAATATCGGAGAAATCGTCAAAGCGGTGGCCCGCATCGCCGACCAAACCAATCTCCTGGCGCTGAACGCCGCCATTGAAGCGGCGCGCGCGGGCAAACACGGAAAGGGCTTTGCCGTGGTAGCGGACGAAGTTCGCACCTTGGCCGAGACCTCCGAAAAGAGCGCCCGTCAGATCCAAGATCTGATCGGGCAGATCCAGAAAGACGTGAAAGCGATCGCGGAAGGCATCAACAACTCGGCTAAGGCCGTGGTCCAGGAAGCAGAAAAAGGCAAGACCGTCACCGCCCAGCTCGAAAAGATCCGCGCGGATATGGAACAGATTGTCCGGGGCGTTGAAGAGATCGCCAGCGGCGCCCGGCAATCCGCTGTGGCGATGCAACAGGCCATGAAAGGCGCCGAAAACATCGCCTCTGCCGCCGAAGAACAATCCTCGGCGGCGGAAGAAACCAGCAAGACCGTGGCTGAACAGGTGCAGGCCCTCGCCGAGTGTGAAAAGGCGGCGCAAAACTTATCCGAGTTGGCGGAAGATCTAAAAAACTCCACCGATATCTCAAAGAGCGCCGAAGAGGTCGCGTCGGCGGCGGAAGAACTATCCTCGTCCGTGCAGGAGATTAACCGTTCCGCGGCGCAGATCATGGCTGCCCTCGATCAAATCCGGAAAGGCGCCCAGACGCAGGCGGCAGCCACCGAGGAATCGGCCGCCGCGGTTGCCCAGATTGAGAAAGGCGTAGAAGTCGCCAGGCAGCGCGCAGACGCCAGTGCGGAGCAAATCCGGGCTATCAAAGAATTGCTCGCTGCGAACAAGACGGCGGTCGAAGATCTCATTCGAGGCATCCAGACCTCGGTGGACAGGTCCCTCGCCAGTATCCAGCAAGTGAAGGACCTGGAGCAGGTTTCGCAGCGGATCGACAAGATTGTGGAGGCGATCACCACAGTCTCCATCCAAACCAACATGCTGGCCGTAAACGGCGCCATCGAAGCCGCGCGCGCGGGTGAGTACGGCAAGGGATTCGCCGTCGTCGCCGCGGATATCCGGAATCTGGCGCGCGACTCCGCCGAGAATGCGGACCGGATTAAGGATCTTGTCAAAGCGGTTCAGAACCAGATCGAGAAAGTCAGCACCGACCTGGATCAAGTCACAGCCGCGTCTATGTCTGAGGCCGATAAGGCCAAGACCACGTCCCAGAATCTGGCCACAATTGGCGCCGAGATCGCCGCGGTTGAGAGTGGCGCACAAGACATTTTGCGCAATTCCAACGAAATCGCGGCCGCCGTCGTCCAAGTCAAGAAGGCCTCGGATCAAGTGGCGGCAGCGGCGCAAGAAGCCGAGAAGGCCGCTAACGAAGCAGCAGCAGCCGCGAAGCAGCAAGCTCAAGGCGCCGAAGAGCTGGCCTCCGCCATCGAGGAAATCGCCTCGCTGGCGGATGAACTCCAGAGCGCCGCGTAGAGGAGGCCGCCATGGAACAACCCGTTGCGTTTGCCCCGGAGGGCGGCACGCCCGCCCAAAGCCTCCAGTTCGTGTCCTTCTTTGTCGGAGAGGAGCGTTTCGCTTCTCCTATGGCTCCGGTTCAAGAGATCATACGCTTGCCGGTAGTGGCCCAGATTCCGATGGCGCCGCCGGCATTCCTGGGTCTGGCAAATTTGCGCGGCCGCGTGCTGCCCATCCTAAGCCTGCGCCGGGTTTTCGGCTTGCCCGAAAAGGAGCTGAGCGATTCCGGAAGAGCGTTGGTTCTAAATCTTGGCTCTCCGATGGGTTTTGTCGTTGACCGCGTCGCTAGCGTTCTCACCTGCGACGAGAACGACTTGGAGCCGGCAGAGAACTTCGAATGTGCGGTGGACAAGGAGTTACTCACCGGCGTCATAAAGACCCAGGCCGGTTCTCTCACGATGGTGCTGGACTTCGCCAGAATTCTGGCTGGACAGGTTGTTACTCATGCTGCTGCTGCGCGGCGCGAGGCCGGCCCGGCGGGAGCAGTCCGGCAACTGGAAGAGAACGTCGAAACCGATTTGGAGGGCTTGGTCTCGTTCAGCGTCGCCGGTCAAGAGTATGCCGTGCCGATCTCCATGGTGCAGGAGATTGTGCAGGCGCCCTCGGAGGCGGTCCGCGTACCCAATGTGCCGCCGCACGTTCTGGGGCTGACCACGCTGCGCAACCGTGTGCTGCCGCTGGTCTCGCTGCGCCGCAAGCTAGGCTTGGAGCCCGTCCCGCTGGACGGACGGCAACGCGTGGTGGTTATCAGCCTGGATGCCCGCAAAACGGCGGCGTTTGTCGCGGACACGGTGGACGAAGTGCTGCGAGTCCAGAAATCTGAGATCGAGCCTTTGCCGGCAATGCTGTCGGATGGCAAAGACCGGGAGCTGCTTTCGGCGCTTGTGAAACTCGAGCAGGGGCAGAGGCTGGTCTCGGTGCTGGATGTCGCCAGGCTGTTTGATGACGCCGGCGTCGAGCCGCTTTTGGCCCAGAACTCGCCCACGGAGGATTGCATGCAGCAAGAGGAACGACATTTGGAGAACTCGGCCGGCGAAGACGAGCAATTCGTGATCTTCCAAATGGGGCGTGAGGAGTTTGGCGTTCCCATCGAAACCGTCCAGGAGATCGTCCGGCTCCCAGACAAAATCGCCCGCATCCCGCGCGCGCCCGATTTTGTAGAAGGTGTCATGAACCTGCGGGGCGCGGTGCTGCCAGTCATTGACCAGCGGAAGCGCTTCGGCCTGCAAGCGGCTGAGCGGAACGAGCGCCAGCGCATCCTGGTCTACACGCTGGCGTGTGGCAAGGTGGGCTTCATTGTCGATAGCGTCAGCGAGGTGTTGCGCATACGGCAGTCTGCGATCGAAAAGGCGCCCCAGCTTTCGAAAGAGCAGACCCGGACGATTCAGCGGGTGGCGAATCTGGAGTCAAGCGGCCGGCTGCTGTTTCTGATTTCTCCTGAGTCCTTACTGGATGAGACAGAGGTTCAGGAACTTCACAAAGCTGTGGAGGCTGTTGCAGATGGCCCTGAAAGTGCTGGTGGTTGATGACTCGGCCTTAATGCGCAAGCATCTGAGCCAGCTTTTCGCCGCAGCCGGATTCGAGGTCCTCGTGGCCCGCGACGGGACCGAAGCAGTGGAACAGGTGCTGGCTCACGAACCGGATGTAGTTACGTTGGATGTCAACATGCCTGAGATGGACGGGCTTACGGCGCTATCGCTCATCATGGCCGCACGCCCCACGCCAGTGGTCATGGTGTCTTCACTCACCACCAAAGGCGCTGCCGCAACACTGGAGGCGCTGGCGATGGGGGCCATTGATTATGTGGCCAAGCCCGGCGGAACGATTTCGCTCTCGATTGACGCCATTGCTGAAGACCTCATCAACAAGGTGAGGGTGGCGGCTCGCGCGCGGGTCCGGCCCTCCAACGGAAGGCTCAGGGACCGTCTGTCGGAAGAACGCAAGCGCATACGGCAGGACTCCGGCCGGGGTCAATCGCTGGGTTCCGCCAAGGATGGCGAGTTCGGGCTAGTCCTCATCGGCGTCTCAACCGGCGGGCCGCGGACCCTCGAGGAGATCCTTCCCCAGATTCCAGAGGAATTCCCGTGGCCCGTGCTGGTGGCCCAGCATATGCCTGCGGCGTTCACCGCAACGTTGGCATCCCGCCTGGATCGCTTGTGCGCGCTGCGCGTCCTAGAAGTCGCCCAACCAGAAGTCATCGAACCCGGCACGGTGTACCTCGCACGCGGAGGAACGGACATGGTGGTGACCAGGCGCAATGAGCGGTTGATGGCGGCGCCAAAACCAGAGTCGCCGCATCACCCGTGGCACCCAGCGGTAACCGTTCTGGTCGAGTCCGCCCTCGCCCTGCTTCCCCCCCAGCGGCTGATTGGAGTCGAACTGACTGGAATGGGCTACGACGGGGCGGAAGCCATCGCGAAACTGCACCGCGCTGGCGGTAAGACGATTGCGGAATCCGAGGATTCCGCCGTAGTTTTTGGCATGCCCAAAGAGCTAATCGAGCGGGGTGGGGCCAGCGCCATTCTTCCCGCCCCTGAGATTGCGCGCCAGCTTATGCGCTGGTTGATGTAAGCCTGGAAAGGAGGAGGGATGGCCCTACGGAAAGCTACCACCATCCCGCTGCAGTCGGGAGCCGCCGACGAATCCAGCGCGCTCGAATCGCTGGTGCGCCAGCTATCCGGTCCTGATGTGGAAGAACGGCGGCACGCCGCCCGCAACCTGGCCAACCGCCCGGACGCGGCTGCCGTCTTGGTGTCACGCTTGGCCCAGGAAACGGAGCCAGACGTGCGCGAGGCCATCGCAACCTCGCTTTCCGCCATCGGCGGCCGAGAAGCGGTCGAGGGTTTGATCCCGTATCTGTCCTCGGACGACGCCGCACTACGGAACACGGCGATTGAAATCTTACAGCACTTGCCGGCGGACGTCGCCAGCCACGTTGATGGCCTACTGGCCAACCCGGACCCGGACTTGCGCATCTTCGCTGTGAACATTATTGAGGCATTGTCTCATCCAAGGCTGGAAACGTGGCTGTCGGACATTTTGCGCAACGACCCGCATGTCAACGTCGTGGGCGCGGCGCTCAACCTGTTGAGCGAAATCGCCACAGCGGCGGTGCTGCCGGCGGTTGAGCAAGCTCGCCAGCGTTTCGCCGGCGAACCGTACATTGACTTTGCCTGCCGAGCAGTGGAAAAACGCGCGAGGGAGTCTTGAATGCCTGAGCCCTGTATTTCGGACGTCGACTTCACAATGTTCCGGGAACTTTTTTACCGCAAGACCGGGATCTGGTTCGAGGACGGCAAGCGCTACTTCGTCGACCGCCGCTTGTCAGAACGCATATTGGCGTCCGGAAAGGGCAGCTTTCGACAGTATTATCAGAAACTCCGGTGGTCGGACAATGGCGCCGAGTGGCAGGCTCTGATTAATGCCTTGACCGTCAACGAGACTTATTTCTTCCGCGAAGTTCATCAGTTTGAGTGCTTGGTGAATTCCATGCTCGAAGAAATCGCGCAGCATAAAACCCCAGGCGGAGTCATCCGGATCTGGTCCATTCCATCTTCCTCGGGCGAGGAGCCGTACTCCCTGGCTATCTACTTGCTGGAGAAGTGGCGCAAGTTGAGTGAGTTCGACGTCGAGATTCTGGCTTCCGACATCGACACCGAAGCCCTGGAACGCGCGCGGGCTGGCGTTTACTCGGCACGATCGGTCCAATACTTACCCAAAGAATACCTTCTCAAATACTTCACTCCCCTGCCTGGGGACCAGTACCAACTGAACGAAGAGATCCGCGGGACCGTCGCTTTTTCGCGAATCAACTTGGCGGATCCGCAGGATACGGGCATGTTCCAAAACATTGATGTCGTGTTCTGCCGGAACCTGCTGATTTACTTCGACGACATCTCCCGGCGCAGGGCGGCCGAAACCCTATATGATGCGCTTGCTCCGGGAGGGTTCATCTGCTTAGGTCATTCGGAGTCCATGAGTCGCATTTCCAGCTTGTTTACATTGCGGCGCTTCCCCGAGGCAATCGTCTATCAAAAACCCATCCGGAGGGCTCCATGAAGCGAGTTTTGATTGTGGACGATGCAGTTACGGTGCGGCTGTACCACAGGCAGATCCTCGAGCAGGCCGGCTTCTGTGTGGAAGAGGCCATTAACGGACTGGAGGCGTTGGAGAAAGCGGTGGCTGCTCCATTTGATCTCTATCTGGTGGACGTCAACATGCCCCGCATGGACGGGTATACGTTCCTGCGCGAGCTTCGCGCATGCGAAGAGGCTCGCCAAGCGCCGGCGGTGATGATTTCGACTGAGTCGCAAGAAAAGGATCGAATGGCCGCCTACGCCGCCGGGGCGAATTATTACCTCTCGAAGCCCATACTGCCGGAGACTTTGGTCCGGCTCGCCTCGCTTCTGACTGGAGGGCGTCCGTCATGACCCCGCTGCTGGAGCAGTTTCTCACGGAGGCGCGTGAATCTGTCGAGGAAACCAGCAAGGGTTTGCTCGCACTCGAGCAGCGGCCCGCCGATGCGGAACTGCTCGACGCTCTTTTTCGCCGCGTCCACACGCTGAAAGGAAACGCTGGGTTGTTCGGTTTTCAGCCGCTGATCGAGGTCTCGCACGCTGCCGAGGATGTGCTTGATGAAGTCCGGGAAGGCCCTGTGGCTCTGGACTCTGAGCTGATCGACGTCCTCTTGCAGGCGGTCGACGCCGCCGCCAAAATGCTCGACTCCATCGAACAGACCGGAACGATAGATGCGCATTTCGAACGGGAGGCTCGCGCCATTGCTCAGCGGCTGCACCGGCCCCCACTGCCGGCCGGCACGGAGCCCCCGGAGCAGTCATCTCCCGCCGGGTCTCCGGCCCCTGCGATTCCAGAGTGGATCCAGCGAATTCTATCCAAGGAGCAGGACCGCGCCATTTCGGCCGGCCAGCCTTTGACTTTCGTCCGCTACACGCCTGAACCGGAGTGCTTCTTCAAAGGGGAGGATCCGCTGTTCACCGTCCGGCAAGCCCCCGGGTTAGCGGCCCTCTCAGTCCGGCCGAGAGAACCGTGGCCCCCGCTGGAGGCGATGGATGTTTACAAGGCGAATCTGACTTATGAATTGCTTTGCCGCGCCTCCGCCGGCCAACTGGAGGATCATTTCCGGTATGTTCTCCAACAAGTGATCATCCGCCCGGTCCCGGCGGAAGCCATGCTGGCTTCATCGGCTGGACAAGGAATCCCGAGTACGGCCGGTGGCGAGGCCGATCCGTCAGCCGGTTCATCACATTTGGAAGATCCTTCCCTTCTGAACGCCGCTGCCGAAATCCTGGCAGCGCAGAGAGCCGTGCTTGACCTACCGTCAACTCCTGAAGAGCGGCCAGGGCGGATTGCCAGCGCGGGCAAGACGCTTGAAGCGCTCTTGCGGGCCACTGGCCGCACATCCGGCCTCGCCAGTCTGGCGCGCGCCCTCCAACAAGCGGATGCGGAATCGTCAAGCGAGCCGCTGAAGCATTGGTTGAACAGCCTCCAGCTCGCCTCCTGCGGCGCATCTCCCCCAGGGGATCCGCCCTCCGGGATGCCTTCGGCAAACTCCGCGCCTTCAAGCACGTCGAAACGAACTCAGCCCGTCCTCACGCAAGGTCCGGGTACGACGGTTCTCAAAGTTCCCGTCGCCAAAGTGGATCGTCTGATGGAACTCGTCGGCGAAATGGTGGTGGCCAAAAACGCCCTGCCTTATTTGGCCACGCGGGCGGAATCTGAGTTCGGCTCGCCGGAACTGGCGCGCGAGATCAAATCCCAGCATGCGGTCATCCATCGCATCGTCCAGGAGATGCAAGATGGCATCCAGCGGGTGCGGATGCTCCCGGTTGGAACGGTTCTCCAGCGGTTTCCGCGGCTGGTCCGAGACCTGAGCAAAACATTAGGCAAAGAGGTCGACCTGGTCATGGAAGGGGAAGACACGGAGGTCGACAAGCACATCGTGGATGCGCTCGCTGACCCGCTCGTGCATATCCTCCGCAACAGTCTGGATCACGGGATCGAACCCCCGGCCGAGCGCGTCCGATCGGGGAAAAGCCCGCGGGGCCAAATCCGCATCCGCGCCAGCCAGGAAGGGGACCGAGTCCGGATTGAGATCGAAGACGACGGCCGCGGCATTGACGCGCAGGCCGTCCGGCGCAAGGCATACGAGAAGAGATTGATCAGCGAAGAGGAACTCGAGTCGCTGAGCGAAGAGAACGCCATCCAGCTTGTATTTCGTCCGGGTTTCTCCACCAGCGAGACCGTCACCGACGTTTCCGGCCGGGGAGTCGGCATGGATGTGGTCCGGCGGAGCCTGGAAAGAGTGGGCGGCACAGTCTCCCTCTCCAGCCGCCTCGGACACGGAACCCGCATCCTGCTCTCGCTCCCCCTATCCATGGCCGTAAGCCGGGTCTTGCAAGTCAAAGTTGGCGGCCAGCCGTTCGGAATCCCCTTGGAAGATGTTCTCGAAACCGTGCGCGTTCCCCTGAGCCAAGTCCATCATGTGCGCGGCCGGAGCGTTACCGTGCTGCGTGAGCAAGTGATCCCCCTTTACAGCGTTTCCGAGCTCTTGGGCCTCAACCACCAAGATCGAGAAGAGCAAGAGGGTATTCTGATTCTCGTGGTCCGGTGTTCGTCCAACACCGCGGGCCTAATCGTGGACGCTCTTTCCCAAGCGCTGGAAGTCATTGTCAAACCCTTGGATGGCCCCCTCGCTCAGCTCTCCGGTTACGCCGGAGCCGCTTTGCTTGGAGATGGCACGGTACTGCCCGTCTTGAATCTTAAGGAGTTGCTCTAATGTCAGTCGCGTGGGATTCTGAACGGCTTTCTCTCAGCGGACATTGTACCGTCGAAGAGGCCGAAACCGTCTTGACATGGATCCTGCAACATCCCCAAGGCGAAATCGACCTCTCCGCGCTTGAGCACATGCACATGTCCATCTTTCAAGTCCTTCTGGCGGCTGGAGCGTCCCAAGTCCGGCTTCCAGAGGATCCTTTCTGGCAACAGCTTTGGGGGAGCATTGTCACCGCTATGGAGAGTGATGACCGTGAAAACCGTACTCGTAGTGGATGACTCAACAGTCATGCTGATGAGCCTGAGACAAACCCTCGAAATGGCGGGTTTCAGGGTCGAAACCGCCGGCGATGGCCAGGCGGCATTGAAGCGCATCCAGTCCGGAGTCAAGCCAGACCTCATCCTCACCGACATCAATATGCCCATCATGAATGGACTGGAGTTTATTAAGAACGTCCGCCTTATCCTGCGCTTCACTCCCATATTGGCTTTGACCACCGAGAGCCAAGCGGCCAAACGCGATGAGGCAAAGCGCCTGGGCGCTACGGGGTGGCTGGTGAAACCCGTCGGAGGGGCAGACTTGATCAAGGTGATCAAGCAGGTTCTGCCGGGAGCATGAGGAGAGCAAGCTGTGAAGTCCGCCTCCACTGAACGGCCGCGCCCAGTCCGCGCCACGTTGGCCGCAATTGTCGCATTCACATTTGGTGCGATAGGTGGACTATTAATCGGTCTGCGCCCAGGCTGGCATCCACAACACACTTACTCCCTGGCCCTGCTGACCGGTGTACTAACTTTGGCATCAGCAGCTTTGTACCACGCAATCATGGCGCGTGCGCTGTTGCGCGCTTCATTTCCGGACGCCGACTGCCCGGGACCACCCTCCCAGAATTCCAATAAATCCGGTTTGGGGCCGCCGCCGGCCTTCTTCTTGTCCAGATTGCAGCAATACTTGGCCGTCTTCAATAGGCACTGCGGAACCGTGATCGAAACCACTGAGCAAGCCGCAACCGACCTCGTTTCTGCCCTCGAGCAAATCAAGAATCTTACGGACAGGTTGCGTTCAAATGTCAGCCACAGTCCACTTCGGGCCGGGCAGTTTCGTCAGGAGTCTGACGCTCACATCCAGACCCACCTGGAATCCACCAAACGGATTGACCCGCTTCTGGGGAAGATTTCAGAAATCGCCCGGCAAACCAACTTGATTGCGATCAATGCCGCAATTGAGGCAGCGCGAGCGGGCAAGGCGGGACTCGGCTTCGGCGTCGTCGCCGATGAGGTCAGAAGGCTTGCAGCGAAGACCCGGGAAGCGGCAGAAGATGTGGAAGGGGAGTTGCGCCGCGTAGCTGCCAATGCCTCCGCGCTTCAAGGCAAGCTGGCCGCTTTGGTGAGCTACCTCGACGATGTATCTGAACAAATCGTATCGGCGGCGGCCAAGGTCGAAGAAGCCGTCCTAGACGTCCTCGGCAAGGTTCAATTTCAGGATATCGTGCGGCAGCAACTAGAGAAGGTCCAGAAGGGCCTGGATCTCATTGCCGAAGAGATGGGAACACTAGCGGGCGGCAATCAGGCTAGCTCTCCGGCGCCTGCCTGTGTGAGCGCCCGCAGCAACTTGGACAACCTCTATCACGAATATACAACGCACCGACAACGCGCCGTTCACGATGAAGTCTTTGGACGTGAGAACAGGGAAGACTCTCGCCCCAAAGTGGAGTTGTTTTGACAAATGGCCTGCTAGTTGCGTTCCATGCTTTCTCGCCTCTGAGAGCCATCAAATCCCGCTGCTGGGGCGGCGGCCCTACGGATTGGCGGTCAGTTCCTGATAGATCACATCGACCAGCGTGGGGAAGCGGCCCCCGGCGGCAGCCGTTTCGCCCATAGCGCTCTTGATCTGCTCGAGCGTCTGACCTTGCCCTATCAACGCTTTCACCTTCGCCTGCTTGGCCTCAATGGAAGAAAGCAGGGCTTGGATGTCCGCCTTCGTGAGCGGGTCGGCATGGCCCGAAACGAATGTGTCGGCATCCAGGGCCAGCATGCGGCGCAACACGTTCACCAGGCCCGTACTGCTGCCGCCCTTTTGCCGGTGGATCAACGGGTCGCGGCCCACAAAGAGCAGGTCGCCTACAAACGCGATCTTCTGCCGGGGCAGCAGGACGATCAGATCGCCGCTTGTGTGCGCCGGCCCGAAGTAGAGCAGCTCCATGGGCACTCCCCCGATGCTCAGCCTCCGCGATTCCGTCAGAGTCTCGTTCGGGAGATACGCCGCCAGAGCGGTCTGATTCTGCGTCTGGATGGCCGCCTCCATGTCTTTCCGGGTGCTGGCATGCGCAAGGATCCTAAGACCTTGAGGGAATCCCGGCAAGCCGTTCACGTGGTCGCCGTCGCTGTGGGTGAGGATGAGGGTGCGGACGGGATTCGGCGTCACTTTCCGGATCTCAGCGAGCATCTCGCGCGCCGAAGCCTCCGTCATTTTCGCGTCGATCACGACGGCTTCTTTTTCTCCGGCGATGAACCCGGCATTGGCGCCGCTGCCGCCTTTGACCAGGTACACTCCTTCACGAAGCGGAACCACGCTCAGTGGCGCCGGTTGAGGTTGCGCCAGGGCAATGCCCCCGGCGAGTGCGACGAAAACGACCAGGCTCGGGAAGTTCATAGCTCGAAGATGAGCATACCATCCCGCTGAGTGCGCCT
>Ga0308417_1002484_pt1 | contig 12132 bp, 11 predicted proteins | sample HotsprSampleOS65_FD_203528 | JGI IMG/M metagenome (GOLD analysis project Ga0308417, IMG submission 203528) | Hot spring phototrophic mat microbial communities from Octopus Spring, Yellowstone National Park, Wyoming, United States - 20090730_OS65 ... | reverse complement strand
ATCGTAGTCGGGGCGGAGGGGAAGCGGCTGACCCATGGCGAGGCTCCATTGCTCGCCCCGTTGAATCAGATCCCGCCCGCGTCGGGGAATCCCTCTCGTGAGTCTCGTTCAGAAAGACTTGGTATTAGAGGTAGCGGTAGGGCAGGGCGCGGGCGCGGGCGAAGGCGTCGTCCGTCAGTTTCGCCTGCTCCATCAACGCGGTGCGGGCGCTGGCAAAGGACTCCACCACGCGCCGGGTTAGAGGGTCGCCGCCGTCGCGCAACTCCCGCAGGACCTCGCCGGCAGCGTTGCCGAGCGCGATCATGATCTCGTCCGGGAAGGTCCGGATCTGGACACCAAACTCGGTCGTGAGCCGGCGCAGTGCGACGATGTTCTGCGCATCCAGATCGGCCGGCACCTCGTCGTAGTCTGCCTGGGCAGCCACCTCGATGATTCGCTTTAGGTCAGGCGGCAGCGCATCATATTTGCGCTTGTCGACGGCAAGTTCGGTGGCAAGCCCCGGTTCGATCACGGATGGCCAGTAATAGAACTTGGCCGCCTGATGCAGGCCGAGGGCAAGGTCGGTGGCTGGGCCAACGAACTCTGCCGCATCCAGCGCGCCCGATTGCAGGTTCGGCAGGATTTCCGGCGCCCCGAGGTTGACCACCGCCGCCCCAATGCGGCGCCAGCACTCGCCGCCGATGCCTGGCGTGCGGAACTTCAGGCCTCGGACATCGGCAAGCCCAGAGAGTTCCCGGCGAAACCAACCGCCGGCCTGCACGCCGGTGTCACCGGAAAGGAAGCCCTTGAGGTTGAACTGGGCATAGATCTCGTCCCAGAGTTCCTGCCCACCCATGTGGCGAACCCAGGCGCGCAGCTCCTTCGAGGTCATCCCCATCGGCACGCCCGTGAAGAAGGCAAGCCCGCGGTTCCGGTTCTGCCAGTAATACGCGGCGGAGTGCATCATCTCGGCCCCGCCTTGGGTCACCGCATCGAAGGTGCCAAGAGCGGGAACGAGCTGGCCGGCGGCGAAGACCTGGATGGTGAGCCGCCCACCCGACATCTCGCCGATGCGGCGAGCAATACGCTCAGCCCCCACGCCCAGCCCCGGGAAGCCCCTCGGCCAGGAGGTGACCATCCGCCACTGCATGCGCCCCTGCGCGATCGCCGGGGCGGCGAGGGTAGCGGCGGCAGCGGCGGTGGCGCCGCCGGCGATCAGGGAACGACGCTTCATTGGAACGATCCTCCCGAAAGCTGGCTTCGGCCCGGCCTTCGTGCGGGCCTTCCGGCGACGAGTTAGCGGAAGCGGGCCGCCGGCGCCAGAGCCGCGCCTCAGTGGATGCGCTCACGTTCCGCCCAGGCGAGGAGCATCAGAAGCGTCCACAGCCTGTGCGTGTGGGCTCTGTGACCTGAACAGTGCTCCGCCCAGACCCGGCGGACGAAGGCCGGGCGGGCGATCAGACCCGAACGCGCGAGGCGGTTAGGCGCGAGAAGCGCCTCCGCCCACTCGCGCAGAGGGCCGCGCAGCCACTGCCCAATTGGCGGCTCGAACCCTTGCTTCGGACGTTCGAACACGGTGCGCGGCAGGTCGAGGGAGAGGGCGCGGCGAAGCAGGGCCTTGCCCCCTGTGAAGCCGTCGCCGGCGTCCGTCAGCAGAGCCTCCGGCAGGGACCAGCAGAAGCGTACGAACGCGATCGCGAGCAGCGGAGCGCGCGGCTCCAAGGAGACGCTCATCGCCGCGCGGTCGACCTTCACCATCAGGTCGTCGGGCAGGTAGGTCCGCAGGTCCTGCAGCATCGCCGTACGCAGGGCGGAGAGCCGCGGCGGCGGCGACAGCGCAAGGTCGGGTGCTGAAGCCCGAGCGAGCCGGTGTTCGGGCGGCCAGCGCTGCACCGTGGCCTGCGCCGCCTCGGCCGGAGTGAGCGGCATTCGCGCCGCGATATGGGCATGAAGCCGGCCCCACGTGTAGCGACCTGGCGGCGCGGCACGGGCGAGGCCCCGCGCGAGGCGGCGCACGGCCCGAGGTAGGGCCGCGGCTCGGCGCCAGACGGCGGCTGCGGCATGCAAGCGCGGATAACCGGCGAAGAGTTCGTCCCCCGCATCGCCCGAGAGCGCGACGGTGACGTGCGCGCGCGTCAAGCGGGCGAGCAGAAGGGTGGGCAGGGCCGAGGCGTCGGCGAACGGCTCGTCATAGGCCTCCGGAATAGTCGGCGCGAGGGCGATCGCGTCTGCCTCCGAGGCAGGCAGCACGTGGTGCTCGGTGCCGAGATAACGCGCGATCGCAGCGGCGTGCGGCGCCTCATCGTAGGGCGTTCCCGGGAAGGCGATGGTAAAGGTCTTCGGCGCCGCGCCCACCGCGGCCATCGCCGCGACCACGATCGAGGAGTCAATCCCGCCGGAGAGGAAGGCCCCGAGCGGGACGTCCGACTCGAGCCGGCTGGCGACCGCCGCGCGGAGGCGGGACCGGACCTCCCTCACGGCCTCGTCGGCCGAGCCGCGGAAGGGCGCAGCCGCGGCGCGTTCCGCTTCAGCCACGGCGTCCCAGTAGAGCCGGGGCTCGGGCGGGTCGCTTGCGCGGTCGAGCGGGACGGAGAGGATCTCGCCGGCCGCAAGCTTGCGCACCCTCCGCCACGCCGTGCGCGGGGCGGCGATATAGCCGAAGCGGAGGAAGCCAGCGAGCGCCTCCTCGTCCGGCGTGCGGTCGAAGAGCGGTAGGGCGGCGAAGCATTTCGGCTCCGAGGCGAAGGCGAGCGCGCCCGCAAGCCGCGCGAGGTAGAGCGGCTTCTCGCCGAAGCGGTCGCGCGCGAGATGAAGCACGCGCTCGCGCCGGTCCCAAAGCGCGAAGGCGAACATCCCGTCGGCACGGGCAAGCGTGTCGTCGAGGCCGCGCTCGGCGATCGACTCGACGAGGGCCTCAGTGTCCGACCGGCCGCGCCAGGGAACGGCGAGACCGCGGCGGAGCTCGTGGTGATTGTAGATCTCGCCATTGAAGACGATGACGAAGCGGCCGTCGGCAGACATCATCGGCTGATGCCCTGCCGGGGTAAGGTCGAGGATGGCGAGACGGCGAAAGGCGAAGGCCAGCCCGGCCTCTGTTTCGCCCCAACTCCCGTCATCGTCCGGGCCGCGGTGGCGGATCCGCTCCGCCATCGCCACCGCGAGCGCGAGCGCGTCGCCGTACCGTCGAGCAGGGTCAAGGAGCCCGGCGAAGCCGCACATGCTAGCGCCCCGGCGGCAGCCGAAGGCTGCGACGCAAGGCAGGGGCGAAGCCTTTCAGCCAGCGCCCGAAGCCCGGTTCGGCGCGGCGTCGGGCGATCGCCCAGAGGGCGGGATGGACAAGTGCGAGCGGCTGCGGATGAGGCGACAGTGCAGCGACAGCAGGCCAGCGCGCCAAGGCCTCGTCGGTCGCGAACAAGACCAGGTTCTGGCGGTACCACCACGCCACCCTTTCGTCGTGCCAGAGCAGGTGGCGGAACGGGTCGAGGCAGCGCGCGCCGAGACGAGCGAAGCGCCCGGCCCACCACTCCGGCCACTGCTCGTTCACGTGCCCCTCCCCGCCCTGGCCGGGGATGGCGGCGGAGAACAGAACGAGGGGGGCCGCGGCGAGGAGATCGGCGACGAAGCCCTCGGCCCGTTCAAGCGGCAGATGCTCGGCCACCTCGAGGGCGAGAGCGAGATCGAAGCGGCGCTCGAAGCGCAGCGGAGCGGCAAGATCGGCGCGGCGGAAGCGCTCACGAGGGATGCGGAGCTGATCCTCCGCCACCCAGGGCCCATCCACCCCGAGGACGTCCTCGACCCCTTGGGCGAGGAAGGCGGCGACCCAGCCCCCTGTGCCGCAGCCGACATCGAGCACCGAAACGACCGGAGCAAGGGCGAGCAGCTTCGGCACGATGACCGCAGCGGAAGGGTCGGCGGTCGCGGCCAACAGGTCGTAGAAGCGGCGGTCATAGGCCGGGAGGGTCATCGGGACCGCTCGAAAGCCTCGGCACAGGCCAGGACGAAGGCGGCCGTGTCGCGCGGCGGCAACCATGCCGCGAGCCGCCGTAGGAACCAGGGCGACAGCAGAGGCTCGCCGAGGTGTCGCCGCCGCCACAGCCAGGCGCGCTCCGCGGCACGCCGGGCGGCGAGACGGCGCAGGCCGATCGGCAGATCCGGCCGATCGGCAAGGAAGTGGCCGAGTGTCGCGGTGATCCGCGCGAGCTGCCCGCCCTGATCGGCCGAGAGGTTGCCGGTAAGCCCGACGCGCTGGAAGGCGAGGGTAAGCGGGACATGGACGAATGGTCCCGCCGCCGCGAGCCTGAGCGCGAGCCCGTATTCCTGCGAATGCCGCGCCCGGCTGTCGCACCCGCCAACCGCGCGCGCGACCTCTGTGCGCACGAGGATCTGGGTCGGGTTGAACGGGGAGTTGCGGAAGAGGCGCGCGAGCGCGTCGTCGAGACGACGCGGCGCGACCGGACCCGCAGCCTGCATCGGAGGTCGCGTGCCGTCGGCGAAGGTCGCGCGATCGGCGAAGGCGAGGACAGCGCTTGGCTCGCGCTCCAAGGCCTGGAGCAGGATAACGGTCGCGTCCGGATGGAGCAGGTCGTCGGCATCGACGAACTTGACGGCGGGGAGGCGCGCGGCGGCAAGGCAGGCGTTCGACGCCGCCGCGGAGCCTGCGTTGTCCTGCCTCAGCAGAACGACGTCGTCGCGGCCGCGGGCCCACTCTGCCACCGCGTCCGCCCCGCCATCCGTCGAGCCGTCGTCCACCACCACGATTTCGCGCGCGAAGTCGCCGCGCTGGGCCGCGATTGAGTCGAGGGTCGCGCGCACCCAGGGCGCCTTGTTGAAAAGCGGGACGGCAAAGGTCACGCCCAAGGTGGGCGACATCAGAGGGCGAACGCGACCAGCACGACGGCAACGAGGGCAATCTGCGCGAGGTTGATCGCAACCGACAGGCCATGAAGGCGGGCGAAAGGCCGCCGGGCCGCAGCGTCGCCGCCAAGCTCCAGATCCCGGTAGGCGTTGATACGCGGCATCAGCGCCTGGCGGGCGAACACGAAGCCGGCCGCGACGACCGCAAGAACGAGACTCGCCTCCGGCAGGATGGGCAGGAAGGCGACCGCCCCCGCTGCTGCGAGCCCAGCACCCCAGACATAGTAGACGGGGAAGAGACGGCGCAGGAAGGCGCCGGCCGATGCGGGCTCGAGGGCGCGGAACACCTGGGGTGCGACGACGACGGCGAAGAACACCATGCTCCCGAACAGCAGGGCGGTCGCGACCAGCGCGGCGACGGCGGAGAACGCGCCCATTTCGCGGTCTAGGCCTGTGCTTGCCCGTCGTCCCCGCCCCGCCTCGTCAGTAGCGGTAGGTGTCCGGCTTGAACGGCCCGCTCATGGGCACGCCGATGTATTCGGCCTGCCTCGGGGTGAGCTTGGTCAGCTTTGCCCCGAGTTTTGGCAGGTGCAGCGCGGCCACCTTCTCGTCCAGGGCCTTGGGCAGGACATAGACCTTGCGCTCGTACCGGCCCGGATTGGTCCAGAGCTCGATCTGCGCCAGAACCTGGTTCGAGAACGAGGACGACATCACGAAAGAGGGGTGCCCGGTGGCGTTGCCGAGATTTACCAGACGTCCCTCGGAGAGCAGGATGATCCGTTTGCCGTCGGGGAACTCGATCTCGTCGACCTGGGGCTTGATGTTGTGCCATTTGAAGTTGCGCAGGGCGCTGACCTGGATTTCGGAGTCGAAATGCCCGATGTTGCAGACGATGGCTCGGTCCTTCATCGCCCGCATGTGCTCCAGAGTGATGACGTCGACATTGCCTGTGGCGGTGACGAAGATGTCGGCACGCGGTGCGGCATCCTCCATCGTTGTCACCTCGTAGCCCTCCATCGCGGCCTGCAGGGCGCAGATCGGATCGACCTCGGAGACGAGCACGCGGCAGCCGGCGTTGCGCAGGCTGGCGGCGGAGCCTTTGCCGACGTCGCCAAACCCGCACACCATGGCCACCTTGCCGGCCATCATCGTATCCGTCGCGCGGCGAATGCCGTCGACCAGGCTTTCGCGGCAGCCGTAAAGGTTGTCGAACTTCGACTTGGTCACGCTGTCGTTGACGTTGAAGGCCGGGAAGAGAAGGCGGCCATCCTTCTCCATGCGATAGAGGCGGTGCACGCCCGTGGTCGTCTCCTCTGAGACGCCGCGGATCGCGGAGGCGAGCCTGGCAAACCAGCCTGGACGCGTGGCGAGCGTGTCCTTGATCATCGCGTAAAGGACCTCCTCCTCCTCGTTCTCGGGCCGATCGAGGAAGTCGCGATCGCCGTCCTCGGCGCGCCGGCCGAGATGGACGAGGAGCGTCATGTCGCCGCCGTCGTCGAGCAGCATGTTGGGCACGCCGCCATCGCTCCAACTCAAAGTGCGCCGGACATAGTCCCAGTACTCCTCCAGCGTCTCGCCCTTCTTCGCGAACACCGGCGTGCCCGACGCAGCGATCGCGGCCGCAGCGTGGTCCTGGGTGGAGAAGATGTTACAGGAGGACCAGCGTACGTCGGCACCGAGCGCTTTCAGCGTCTCGATCAGCACCGCGGTCTGGATCGTCATGTGCAGACAACCGGCGATGCGCGCGCCTGCAAGCGGCTTTGCCGGCCCGTATTCCTCGCGGATCGCCATCAGCCCCGGCATTTCGGTCTCGGCGATCGCGATCTCCTTGCGGCCCCACTCCGCGAGAGCGAGGTCGCGAACGGCCAAGTCCTGGGCGGGAACGGGGCTTTCGGGCATGATGGCAACCTTCCGCAACGGGCTGCACCGGGCGGGCGGCGCCTAGCACATGCGGCGGGGCTTGGCCAGCGCCCGGCCGCCGTCAGGCCTCGGCCTTAAGCCTCTGCCCGAACTGCGCCACGAGTTCGGCGATGCGCACGGGGTCAGACTGTTCCATCACCAGCCGCGCGAAACGGGCGCAGGCATCGATCTCCACCGCGCGCACCGCTTGCTTCACGCGCGGCACGGCAGAGGCCGTCATCGACAGCGAGCGCACGCCGAGACCCAGAAGGAGGGGGGTAAGCTTCGGATCACCCGCGATTTCGCCGCACACGGAAACGGGCATGCGCAGGCGCAAGGCCGCCTCGATCGCGAACTGCATCAGCCGCAGGACGGCCGGATGCAGGGGGTCGTAGAGCGATGCCGCCCCGGCCTCCGCCCGATCGACAGCGAGCGTGTACATCGCGAGGTCGTTCGTACCGATGGCGAAAAAGTCGGCCTCGAGCGCGAGCCCGTCGGCGGCAAGGGCAGCGCCCGGGGTCTCGATCATCACGCCGAGCGGCGGCAGCGGCTCCGGCAAATCGAGCCCCCGACGCTTCAGTCTGCGCGCCACGCGTTGGTAGAGGTCGCGCGCCTCGCGCACCTCGCCTGGCACGGTGACCATCGGCAGCAGCACGCGCACCGGCCCCTTTCGCGAGGCGCGTAGGATGGCGGCCAGCTGGTCCTCGAATAGGTCGGTTTCCTTCAGGAGCAGCCTGATGCCACGCACGCCGAGCGCGGGGTTCTCACCGCCTGCGCCCGGAACCCAGCCGTGTGCAACGAGGCTCTCGATCTGCTTCTCCCCGCCCCAGTCGAGCACACGGATGGTCACCGGGTCGCCTTGCATCGCCTCAACGATCTGCGTGTAGGCCTCGGCTTGCGCGTCCTCGCCCGGCACGTCGTCGCGGTTCATGAACAGGAACTCGGTACGCAACAGGCCGATGCCGACAGCGCCGGACTGGCTGATGAGGGACAGCTCCACCGGCAATTCGAGATTCGCCTGCAGCTCCACCGGCTCGCCGTCCTTCGTCACCGCTGGCAGCCGGCGCAGCTTGGCGAGGCGCTGCTTCTCGCGCGCATAGGCGGCCAGCCCTTTGCGCGCCTGGGCAAGCGTTTCCGGCGTCGGGCTGAGCGTGATGGTGCCTGCGCCGCCGTCGACGATCGCCGTCTCGCCCGGCCGCGCCTCCTCCATCAGTCCGGCCGCACCGAGCACAGCCGGCAGTGCAAGCGCGCGCAGCATGATCGCCGTGTGGCCTTCGAGCCCGCCCTCCTCGGCCGCGACCCCGGCGAGGCGGCCGGGTTCGAGCAAGGCCGCATCGGCAGGGGTCAGCACCTCGGTCGCGAGCACGCTGCCTTCGGGCAGGGCGGCGTAGTTGCGGAACGGCGTGCGGGTGAGGTTGCGCAGCAGCCGCCGCCCGATCTCGCGCACCTCCTCGGCGCGTCTCAGCCGGCCCGCCCGGTCGTCGTCCCCAGCCAGCAGGGCCTGGGCGAGCGCGTCCGTCTCCTCGACCACTGCGGTCTCAGCGCAGATCTTCGCCTCGCCGATTCGGCGGCGCACGCCGCGCGTCAGGCGCGAATGGCCAAGCATCTGGGCGTAGGCGTCGAGCAGCGGCTCAAGCTCGCGCACCGCCTCTTCCGGCAGCACGGCGAGGCGCGCCTTCAGCTTGGCAAGCTGACGCCGGGACTGCGCGACCGCGGCGTCGAAGCGCTCGACTTCGTGCGGAACCTGCTCGTCGAAGAGCTCGCGTCGTTCGATCTTGATCGGCGCCGCCTCGGCGAGCGCGACCGGGCCGATCGCGATTCCTGGCGAGACGGCCAGCCCGGCGAGGACGCGCTGCGGCCTATCAGCCGCGCCGGGCGTCTTGCCCGATGCGCCACGGCCTCGGCTCGCGTCAGTCCTCATGGAAGCCGGCCTCGACCAGGCCGGCAAGCGCAGCGAGGGCCTCGCGCGCGTCCCACCCTTCGGCTTCGAGCAGGATCTCCGCACCCTGCCCGGCGCCCAGCATCATCAGCCCCATGATCGAGCGGGCGGAGACGGCGACGCCGTTCTTGCGCACCGTCACGCAGGCCGAGAACTGCTCGGCGAGCTTGACGAACTTGGCGGCAGCGCGCGCGTGCAGGCCGCGTTTGTTGCAGATGGTGAGGCTGCGCGTCAGCACCGGCCCTGCCGCCGCCCCGCCGGAGAGAACGCGGAACGGATCCTCGGGGTCGTGCGCGGGGTCCTCGCCGCCGGGGTTTGGCCATTCGGTCACGCCCGGTCCTCCCAAGTTCGCCTCTGCCCTCTCATCGTGCCATTTCGGCAAGAAGGGCTGAGGCACAGGCGATGTACTTGCGCCCAGCATCCTGCGCGCAGGTCACCGCTTGCCCGAGCGGGTGGGTGGAGCGGACCGAGGCGAGCTTGACCAGCATCGGTAGGTTCACGCCTGCGATCACCTCAACACCTTTTCGCTCCATGGCCGAGATCGCGAGGTTCGAAGGCGTGCCGCCGAACATGTCTGTGAGCAGCACGACGCCATCGCCGGTATCGACCCGTTCGATGTCGCGCAGGATGTCCTCGCGGCGCTTCTCGATGTCGTCGTCCGGGCCGATGCAGACTGTGGCCACGCCCTGCTGTGGGCCGACCACGTGCTCCATCGCGGCCTTCAACTCCTCGGCCAGCCTGCCGTGGGTGACGAGAACGAGGCCGATCATCGTCCGTCAATCACCGCGGCTCGGCGGGCGGGCCGGACGAGCCCGGCGCCGTTGCGGCCTTCGCCTCTTCGGGCGCCCGCCAGAGTTCGCGATGAACTACGGTCGTGCGCCATCCGGCTTGCGTCAGATGCGCTGCCATGCGCTCCGCCACCGCCACTGAGCGGTGCCGCCCGCCAGTGCAGCCGAAGCCGATGGTGAGATACTTTTTGCCCTCCCGCACGTAGCGGGGCAGCAGGGCGTCGATGAGCCCGGTCATCCGGCCCCAGAATGTGCCGAAATCGGCGTCCTCCGCAACGTAGGCGTCGACCGCAGCATCGAGGCCGGTGAGCGGGCGGAGGCCATGCACGTAGTGCGGGTTGCGAAGGAACCGCACGTCGAAGACGAGATCCGCCTCGCGCGGCAACCCACGCGCGTAGGAAAAGCTGACGACGCCGATTGTCATTGCTGTGCGATTGCTGAGCCCGTACTGCGCCTCGACGATCGCGCGCAGGTCGGCGGGTGCAAGGGTTGAGGTGTCCACCACCACATCCGCGATCGCGCCCAGGGAGGCGAGCAGGACGCGTTCGCGCGCGATCCCGTCCGCCACGCGCCCTTGCGGCGCGAGCGGATGGCGACGACGCGTCTCGGTGTAGCGCCGGAGCAGCACCTCGTCCTCGGCGATCAGGAACACGAGCGAGAGGTCGAGGTCTGGTCGCGCTCTCAGCCCTTCGACCAGCACCTCGGCGGCGGTGGCATCGAAGGACGGCTGGCGCGCGTCGAGCCCGATCGCGAGCGGGCCCCCAGTCGGATCCGGGGCGAGGAGGTGGTCCATCAGGCGAAGCGGCGGGTTGTCGATCGCCTCGAAGCCCAAATCCTCAAGCGCACGCAGCACCGACGCCTTGCCGGCGCCGGACAGGCCGGTGACTAGGACCACCCGCCGTCGTCTCGACTCCTCGCTCATGCGGGAAAGGCGGGGGCCTCCCCCAACGCGCCGCAGCGGCTCGCGGCCCGCCCCGAAAGCGCCGCAAGCGCAAGCCTGATGCGCGCGACCGCGGACGGAGCGGCGGGGTCGAGCCGGATCGCCGGCAGGGCGACCCCCAACAGCTCCTCGCGCCAAGGCTCCGGCAGCCGTTCCGGTTCGCCCCCAGGTGCAAGATCGGCGAGCAGGGCGAGAGGGGCGGTGGTATGCGCGCGCAGGTCGAGAATGCCGATGCCGCGGACCTCGATCAGCCCGGCGAGGGGGGGCGGCGGTGAGGCGATCACCCCGCCGCTCCGCAGCACGAGCTCCACGCGGTCGTCCGCGACCAGTGTAAAGCCGGCATCGACCAAGCGCAGCGCGAGATCGGACTTGCCGCTTCCGGGGGCGCCGCGCAGCAGGACGGCGAGACCGTTCCACGCGCAGCAACTGCCATGGACTTGCATCGTACTCCGTTCGGGCCGGCCGGGGCGAGCCCCTGGCTGACGCGGACCAAGAGCATGTTGATTGGAACGGAGCGTCGTTCAAGCTGGCCATGCACGGAGCCTAGGCGCGCTAAGAGAGGGCCGACACGGACGCCATAGAGATGCACTGTATAGTCAAACTTTTGCAGACTACCAGTATTTGTTAAAAATATGGTCGGCGCAAGCCCAAAATTGTGGGAGTCTGTCTTCGATATTGCTGTTGTCTCCTTGGCGTTGTTGGCTGAGTTGAGCGGCCTAGTCACGGAATGTCGGCGCCTGCGACAGTGACCTGAAGCGGCGACTGCAAGCGGCACTGCGCCCTTTCAGAGCGCAACGGCAACGCACGGAGACCACCTCGGTGCCGAATGGACCAAGCCTGGGTCGGTCGGCCGCCTTACCCTCTCCGGCCCCGGCGCGGCTTTGGCGGCAGACGGCGGCGGCAAGACCGAAGGGGTGCGCGCTGGTCGTCATCGGGAACCAAGGCGGGACAGCGGGGCAGAGAGGACCGCGGGCATTGGGCTGCGATTGACCGACGAGGCCGCGCTATCGAACCCGCTGACCGGCCTCGGTGAGCCCATCCCTCGTCGGTCATGCTGGTGGCATGGGAACCCGCACGGTGACCCACGGCACACTGCGGAGAGGGGCTCGCGGTCATGGGCCTCGCTGCGCGTCGGCAACGCCGGCAGAGCCGGCAGGCTGACCCGGATCACGCACCGGCGGATCACGCACGGAGCCCCCTCGCTTGGGCGGGCGGCCCGCGCGATCGGCAGCATGACCGTCAGCGGCGGCAGCGCCACTCACTCCGAGATGACGTGGCGCCTGCGCGTCAGCGGATCCAGACCGGAGGTTTTCGCTGCAGGCTCGAGGAGACTCAGCGTGACCGGGACAGGGTCAACCGGAACAGGTTCGCGCCTCCAGGCTGGCACCTTGACGATCGGCGCGCCCACCTCGCGCCCTGGCAGGACCAGCGACGGCGGCGCGGTGATCGTCTCTAACGGCGCCACGCTGCGGCCAACACCGTGCGCATCGAAAATAACGGGCTTGTCGGAGGGTCGGGCTCGGCCGTCTCGGCGATGTCAAGATGCCGAGCGGCGTGGTCTGTCTCGAGATCGGCGCCAGTGCCCTTGGGCCGGTAGACACGCCAACAGGACGCCTCGAAAAACCTCTGGCTGCGACGCGGTCTGATCTGATTCGCTGAGGTTGGCAATGGCGGAGGTTGGGGATGGCGGGTCAGGCTGGTTTCTTCGACGCGGAGGAGCGTCTGCGCTGGCT
>Ga0308417_1002471_pt1 | contig 12157 bp, 8 predicted proteins | sample HotsprSampleOS65_FD_203528 | JGI IMG/M metagenome (GOLD analysis project Ga0308417, IMG submission 203528) | Hot spring phototrophic mat microbial communities from Octopus Spring, Yellowstone National Park, Wyoming, United States - 20090730_OS65 ... | reverse complement strand
GCGCCATGGGCTGGCCTTCGCGGGTGCGGGGGCTGTTCGATGACAAGGCGCTCGCCGCGGCGCTGCGCCCGGCGGAAGACGAGCAGCCCATGCTGCTGGTGGAGCTTTGGCCGCCGGCTGAAATCCCCTGCCCTTCGCCCGTGGAATGGACGCCGGGCGAGCCGAACCGGTTGTCGGAGGAAGCGATCGTCTATCCGCTCATCGAGCGCATGCACGCCGCGACGCTGCGGTGCGAGGCGACCTCGCCGCCGCCTGAGCCGCGCATCGTCCGTTGGGAACCGGGCGACTACGGAGTCCTGGCGCGGCAGCGCCGCTCCGCGCTCGACTTTCTCGCTGGCGGCCGCGAGCTGCCGCGTGCGGCGTTCCATGCCATGTGCGCGTTGCTGGAAGAGCCGCTCGTCGCCGATTGGGGCGGGCCGTTCGTGACGGTGTTCCTGTATCTCCATCGCGTGGAAGGCGCCGCGCCGGGGCTGTACCGGCTGAACAGCGGAGAGCTGCACCTGGTCCGTGAGGGCGATCAGCGCGTGGTGGCGGCGGCGCTCAGCCTGGGGCAGGAACTGGCGGGCAATTCCTGCTTCACTGTGAGCTTCGTGGCCGACGTTGGGCGCGCTGCGGCGCAGTTCGGCGACCGCGCCTACCGCTTCGTGCATCATGAGGCGGGCGCGCTGGGCCAGCGGCTCTATCTCGCTGCCGAAGCGTTCGGGTTCCGCGGCACGGGCATCGGCGCTTTCTACGATGATCACGTCCACGCATGGCTCGGGCTGGACCCGCGCGGAGCAATGCAAGTCGTCTATCACTTCGCCGTGGGCGACCCCGTCCCGGACCCGCGCCTTTCGCCGGAGGTTTGACAGAATACGAGTATGTCAGCGTCCGCGGATTCCTCCATAAGCCGCAGGGCATTCCTTGCGGCGCCGGCAGCCGCGGGGCCCGAACTGGTGCGGCTGCCGAAAAAAGTGCGCGTGGCGGTGTGGGGCCTCGACGGCCACGCCGGAGAGTACACCAAGCCGCTGGCCAACTATCCGGACGTGGAAATCGCCGCGGTGCAGCACCACGATCTCGCCGCTGCGGAGAAGTATGCGCGGGGCAAGGCCAAAGTCTATTCCGATCCGCGCCGCATGCTGGACGAGACGAGGCCCGACATCGTGGGCGTGTGCAATGACAACGGCCGCCGGGCCGAAGCGATTCTCGAGTGCCTGCGCCGCGGGATGCACGTGGTGGCGGAGAAGCCTCTGGCGCTGAGCTCGGGCGACCTGGAGCGGATCAAGCGGGAACTGAAGCGCTCCGGCGTCAAGCTCGGCATGCTGTTGCCCATGCGGTGGGAGAAGCCTTTCCTGGCGCTGAAGAAGATCGTGGACTGCGGCGACATCGGCGAGGTGATCCAGATCTCGGCGCAGAAATCCTACGTGCTCGGGCAGCGCCCGAAGTGGATGCGGGAGCGCTCGACCTACGGCAGCACGATCCTCTGGATCGGCATCCACATGATCGACCTGATGCGGTGGACCAGCGGGCGCGAGTTCCGCGCCGTGGCCGGCTTCCAGGGCATTGCGGGCGATCTGCGGCAGGGCGCCATGGAGACGACCACGGCCTCCTCGTTCCGTCTCGACAACGGCGGCTCGGCGTGCCTGCACATGGACTACTGCCGCCCCGCCACCGCCGGCTCGCACGGCGACGACCGGCTCCGGCTGGCGGGCACGCGCGGCGTGGCCGAATACATGGCCGCCACCGGCGTCACCCTGCTCACCACCGCGCGGAAGCCGGAGAAGGTGGTGGAACTGCCGGCGGCGGGGTCGCTGTTTGCCGAGTTTCTCGACCACGTCTATCTGGGCAAGCCCACCACGCTGCCGCACAGCGAGATCTTCCGCGTCTGCGAGCTGACGCTGGCCGCGCATGAAGCGGCCCGCAGCGGAAAAGTGATTGCCGTATGATCATCCAGCCTTCCCTGGCGCCTGATTCCCCTTCCTTCAAACAGAAACTGCAACGATTGTTCGTGCTCGCCGCGGAGAGGGTGCAGCGGCTCGACCGGAGCTGGGACCCTTCGCGCGGCTCGCCGGTGTTCACCATCGACGGCCGTTACACGGCGCGCGGCTGGACGGAATGGACGCAGGGCTTCCAGTTCGGCATGCCGCTGCTGGTGTTCGACGCCACCGGCGACGCGGCGATGCTCGAACTCGGCCGCAGCCGCACCGTCGAGCGCATGGCCCCGCACCTGACGCACACGGGCGTGCACGACCACGGCTTCAACAACGTCTCCACCTACGGCAATCTGCTGCGGCTGATGAACGAGGGCCGCATCGAGGAGACGCCGTGGGAGCGGCGCTTCTACGAGCTGGCGCTCAAGGCGAGCGGCGCGGTGCAGGCGGCGCGCTGGTCGCGCATCCACGGCGGGGGCGGCTACATTTACTCGTTCAACGGGCCGCATTCGCTCTTCGTGGATACGATCCGCTCGCTGCGCGCGCTGGCTCTCTCCCACAAGCTCGGCCATGCGCTGATGGGCGAGAACGACGAACGCATTTCGCTGCTCGGCCGCCTGGTGGATCATGCGCGCGCGACGGCGCGTTATTCGGTCTACTACGGCGAGGGGCGCGACCATTACGACGTGCGCGGGCGCGTGGCGCACGAGTCGATTTTCAATGGGAACGACGGCCGCTACCGCTGCCCGAACTCGCAGCAGGGCTATTCGCCGTTTTCGACCTGGACGCGGGGCCTCGCTTGGGCCATGCTGGGCTTTGCCGAGCAACTCGAGTTTCTCGAGACTCTCTCTGACGAAGAGCTGGCGCCGTTGGGCGGCAAGGCCGGGATCCGCGCGGAATGGCTGAAGGCCGCGCAGGCCACGTGTGATTTCTACATCGAAAACACCGCGGCCGATGGCGTGCCCTACTGGGATACCGGCGCGCCGCATCTGGAAAAGCTGGGCGACTGGCGCGGCCGCGCATCGGACCCGTACAACCCGCATGAGCCGGTGGACAGCTCCGCCGCCGCCATCGCCGCGCAGGCGCTGATGCGGCTGGGCCGGTATTTGAACAACGACCCGTATTTCCGCGCGGGGGTCACCGTGCTCGACACATTGCTCGACGAGCCGTACCTGTCCACGCAAGCCGCGCACGAAGGCCTGATTCTGCACTCGGTCTACCACCGCCCGAACGGCTGGGACCGCATGCCGGACGGCGGCAGCGTGCCGCGCGGCGAATCCTCGATGTGGGGCGACTACCACGCGCTCGAGGCGGCGCTGTACGCGCACCGCATCGCGGCCGGCGCCCCGGAGCTACGGTTCTTTTCTGCAGCCTGACGAGTTCCGGCAGGACCATCTCGCGAACGCGGGGACCACGGTCCGGTTCTGCAACCGCTTCAGCCCTGCCGGCTGTTGCTGACGATCTTGCCCCGCGCAGCCAGCACGATGCGGTGTCCGCGCCACCACGCGGCGCGGCCGCACCACGCCGCCATCCAGATGGCGAATGCGAACAGGTCCCACAGAGGGATGAGCGGCGCAGCCACAAGGGCGGGCCAGTGGCCCAGCACGGCAAAACCGGCGAAGGCGCCCATCACGCTGCGCGCCAGCCACAGCGCGGCCGCCGCGTCGGCGTTGCCCGCGGCGAGGTTCAACAACGCCCACAGGCCTGCGTGAGTGACGGGCATGCCGGCAAACCCGCCGGGGCGGGAAAACCGGATCGTGCGCGCCCACCGCAACTGATGCCGCCACACGGAGCGCCAATCGGGGTCGGCCAGCCAGGTGACCACGGCGGTGTCGGCGAACACGGCGCGCTTGCCCAGCGCCACGATCCGCGAAGCGAGCTGATAGTCGTCGGCGATGAAGTCGTCAAACGCGCCGAACCCGCCAATGGCCTCCAGATCCGCCCGCCGGAAGCACAGCGTCGAGCCGAAGCCGAACTCGCGCACGCCCACAAACGGCGCCACCAGCGCCGACGGCATGAAGTCGGCGGCGATGCCGAGCGCCTCGAAGCATCCGGCCAGCGACGCGGCGCGCGCCCGGTAGAGGCATGTAACAACACCCGCGCCTGGCTGCTCCAGGCTGGCTGCCAGCCTCTTCAGGTAATCCGGCGGCACAATGATGTCGGCGTCGTTCACCACCAGCACCTCGTGGCGCGCCTGCCGGCTCAGACCGTCCAGCACGCCCGTCTTGGCGTTCATCGCCTCCGTGGCGATGACCTCGATCCGCGCCGGAACGCGCGGGTATCGCTCGAGCAGGCGCTCGAGCACGGGGATGGCAGGATCATCGGCGCGCTGGAAACCGAGAAGCAGTTCGTATTCCGGGTAGTCCAGGCGCAGGTGCGACGCGACGGCCTGCTCCAGTTGCGGGTCCAGCCCGTAGACGGGCTTCAGGATCGAGACCGGAGGCAAAGAAGACGGTGTCCGCGCAGGCGCGAGGCGTGAGCGGAAAAAGAAGGCCACCGACGCCGCCAGCGCCGCCGATTGATACAGCAACGCCACTGCCGCGGCCGCCAGCAGCAGCCATTCGATCAAAACGCCAGCAACGCGACGCCGGCGGCCGCCAGCACCGCGCCCCCCCAGCGCTTCCAGCCCACCGGCTCCCGCAGCACCAGCCGCGCCAGCAGCGTCTCCACGACGATGCTGGCTGCCGTGGCGGGCACGGCGAAGGAGAGGTCGGCGATGCGCAGCAGTTGCGTGAACGAGAAGAAGGAAGCGGCCAGGAAGAGGATGGACAGCGGCACTTTCCAGCGCGCGCCGCCGCGGCGCATGCCGTGGGACTGGAGCAGGTCGGCGCAAGCGGTGCAAGCCACCACGGCCGCCACCAGCAGCCATTGCGCGGTCATGCCGCTTCTCCTTGCCGGCCCTTCGCAGGCAATTCAGACTGTTGGGCTGGCGCGCCTTCTGCCGGCGTGAGTGAGGTGAGCGCGGCTCCTCCGGTAATCAGGACCGCGCCTGCCCACCGCGTCAGGCTGACGTGTTCCCCAAGGAAGGCGGCGCCCATGGCGGCGTTCAAAATGTAGCCCACGGCGGTAATTGGCAGGACGAACGAAAGGTCGGCGATCTGGAGCAGCCGCAAGCGGAGCAGCATCCACGCGATCAGCAACATGATGCCGCCCATGGCCGCCGGCTCCAACAGGGCCATGATCGGCCCCGCGGCGGCCGCGGCGCGCTTCATGCCGACCGACAGGGCGAAGTTTCCGGCGGCGTTGAGCAAAACAACGCCCGCCGTATGCCACAACGCCTTGGCGTTCATTCCGGCTCAGTCTCCGCTGGCAGCCACCGTTTCCCTGGCGGGCGAGGATACGGCGTTCCCTTTCTTCTGCTCCGCCACGAACTGCTTGCGCTTCGCTCGCAGGCTGAGATACTCGCGCGCCTCCTTGTAGAGGCGCTTGACGTCGCCGTTGAGCACCGCCTTGGCCACCACGCGGAAGGCGGCCTTCGGGCGGTAATAATACTCGTCGTAGAAACGCTGCACCCAATCGACCAGCTCGGCGCGGTCCAGACCCGGATAGACGATGTTGGGAAGCTGGTGTCCGCTTTCGTCGGTCATCGAGACGCCGAGCTGGATGAGGCCGTTTTTCTGCGCGTGGTCGTAAAACTCGGTGCCGGGATAGGGGTGCGCGATGGAGACCTGGATGGTTTCCGTGTCGAGTTCCTTGGCAAATTCGATGGTGCGGCGGATCGATTCCCGCGATTCGCCGGGCAGCCCCACGATGTAATCGGCATGGATGGTGAGGCCGAGCTTGTGCGCGTTCTTCGTGAACCTCCGGGCCATTTCCACCGTGGCGCCCTTCTTGATGTTTTTCAGGATCTGCGGGTCGCCGGACTCGTAGCCGACGATCAGCAGCCGCGCGCCGGCGTCCTTCATGGCAGCCAGGGTGTCATAGTCGGTGGTCACGCGCGAGGTGCAGGACCAGGTCACGCCCAGCGGCGCCAGTTTCTTGCACAGCTCGATCGTCCGCGCGCCCTTGTAATTGAATGTGTCGTCGTCGAAGAAGATCTCTTTCAGGCCGGGAAAGTTTTCCTTGGCCCATTTCACTTCGGCCACGACGTCGTCCACCGAGCGCAGCCGCCAGCGGTGGCCAGAGTGGGTCTGAGGCCACAGGCAGAAGGTGCACAGCGCCGGGCAGCCGCGGGACGTGTAGAGGCTGATGAAGGGATTGAGCAGGAACGGGACGTTGTAGCGGCGGAAATCGAGGTCTCTCTTGTAGACCTTGGTCACCCACGGCAGCGCGTCGAGGTTTTCGATGTAGGGCGCTTCCGGGTTGTGCACGATGCGGCCGTTCTTGCGGAAACTGGCGCCGGGGATCTCCTCGATCGGCCTGCCGTTGGCGTACTCGACGATCTGGTAGTCGAACTCCCGCCGTATGACAAAATCGATGGCCGTGTGGGCCAGCGCTTTCTCCGGTTCCACGGTCACGGGCGGCCCCACGAAGCAGACCTTCAGCTTCGGGTTGGAGTCCTTCATCATCGACGCCATCCGCACGTCGACGTCGAAGCCGGGCGTGGAGGTGAACAGCACCAGCAGTTCAAAATCCTTCGCCATCGCCACGGTCTGTTCGATGGTGATTTTGTGCGGAGGGGCGTCCACCACTTTCGAGTCGGGCAGCATGCCCGCGGGATAGCACAGCCAGACCGGATACCAGTAGGATTCGATTTCCCGGGTAGCCGGCCAGCGCGAGCTGGCGCCGCCGTCGAAGCCCTCAAAGGAAGGCGGATTCAGGAAGAGAGTTCTCATGCCATCGGCCTCAGGTCCGGACTCTACGGCCAAAGTTCCATTCTACCAGTCTGATAGCGGAAGCGGCCAGCTATCTGCGGGTTGGGCGGGCCGGCGCGCGGCGGCCCTCGTCGAGGATTTCCAGGGCGTTGAGAAACGCATAGTTGCGTCCGGGCACGAGCTGGAGCACCAGTTTCCCGTTCGGCGTCGGCTGCAGGCCCCGGTAGGTCTTGCGCACCGCGCGGAACGGTCCGCCCGCTTCGCGGTAAACGTCGAAATCGCGCTCGAGCCGCACGCCGTTGCAAAAAATGTCGAACAGGCGGCTCCCGGCGCCGCCGCCGCCGCCGGCGCTGCCGAACCACGTTTCGGCAAAATGCAGGATTGCCGTATAGGTGGAGTCCGGCGGAACCGGGATCGTGTACGTCAGCCGCCCGTAGCGCTCCCCCCGGTAGAGTTCCGGGTCCGTGGTTCCCTGAATCGCCTCGATCCGTTTCACCAGCTTGCCGCCGAAGAAAAACCGGTCGGAGGACCACATGTAGCCCGCCGAGTCCGTGTAAGGCTCCTCCCGGGCCGCGACGCGGATGGGACGCAACCTGCCCCGGGTGCCCGGCACGATCGACAACGCGGAGAGCAAGGGCTGTCCGCCCAGCGGCGTGAACGCCAGGTGCAGAAAGCCGTCGGCCGCCGGCGTGATGTCTCTCCACACGCGCGCCGTCGCCACCATGGCCGCGCCCGCCTCGGTCATGATGTCGTACTCCTCCACGGCGGGTTCGCCGTTGATCCAGATGCGAAACGTTCTCACGTTGTCGGCGCCCGAGCGGAGCACGGGTTCGGCGAACCAAAAAGTGAGTTCGTACGTGCCGGACTTCAGCGGGATGTGGTAGCGGAACTCGCCTTCCCGCCACGTGCGGAACAAGCCCGGGGTCAGGGTGCCGGCCACGTCGAGCCGTGCATCGGCGCCCGCCCTGCCGCCCTCGAAGTATCGGTCCGAATACCAGATCGCCCCATCGGTGTCGCGCACCGGTTCGGCGCTGCCGGCCGCGATCCGGATTTCCGCCACAGTGGCGGCCGTCGCCAGATTCACCGGTTGTGTTGCAGAATTGCCGGGTTCTTCCCGGGCCGGAGCCGGTCTTCGTTGCCAGTAGAAAAGTGTGCCGCCGAGGGCCGCAATGACCGCGGCGGCGGCGAGTCCCACCCGGAGGCGGCGCAGACGGCGGCGCGCAGGCTCTTTTTCTGCGGTGGAACTGTCTGAAGGTTGCACGGCCGGCACGATTTCAGCAGACAGGTCCCCTGTATGCGCGGCCGCAATTAGTTCCCGCCTGTGGAAAACCGGAACGTAGGCCCCGGGCGGCAGATCAATCCGGATTGCGTGATCCTTGCCTTCCGACTCGTAGTACTCCCGCAGCCGCTTGCGAAGCCGGTGAGCTTCCACCCGGACAATCGAATCCTTCTTCTGGTCGAAATCCGCCGGGCGCCCCAGAGCCTCGACGGCAATGTTGTATTCCTTGATCTGCTCGGCTTCGCCGCGAAAGTGCTTTTCGCAAACGTAGGACAGAAGCAGACCCAAGGTGGGCGCCCGCTGAAACGCCTCCGAGCTCAGGATCGCCTGAAGCTCGGCTCGCTCCGCGTCGAAGGCCTCGGGCGTTGAGCCACGCGGCATGGGTGCGGCGCTTCCCGGCACAATTCGCCACTATACCACCGCAAGTCGACGGCGTAAACCGGTGGCCGAGAGCGTTACCGGCTTGGCCACCGGCGAAGTAACGCAATTGATAGGAAAAGACTAATTGGATGTAACAGTCACGGCCCGCCACCGGGTAACCTCTTTAGCCTTTCACGCCCCGGCTAATGGGATTACATTAATGTAGCTGCCCGGACTGGGGCAGCCAGGAAGCATACTGGATAGGGGTTTCGATGAGACAAAGATCGCGTCAATCCATTCTGCCCAAGTTGGCTGGCCTTGGCTTGGCACTGCTCCTTCTGGGGGCAGCCGCGCTGCAGGCCCAGATCATCACGGGCAGTCTGACCGGGATCGTCATGGACAGCTCGTCAGCCGTCGTACCCGGCGCGACGGTGACGATGACCAATGAGAGGTCGGGCGACATCCGCCGCACGACGACGAACTCTGAGGGCTATTTCTCCATCTCCGGCGTGTTGCCAGGCTCGTACACGGTAACCATCGAAATGCAGGGCTTCCAGCCCTACAAAGCGGAGAAGGTGACGTTCAACGCCGGCGACCGCCGCACTCTGGGCGAGGTGGTATTGCAGGTGGCGACCACGGGCACCGAGGTCAGCGTCACCGCCGTGCTGGAAGAGCTGACTCCCGTGGATACCGGCGAGAAGAACGTCGTCCTGACGCAGCAGCAGATGCAGGACGTGGCCATTGTCGGGCGGAGCGCCGCCGAGTTCATCAAGATCCTGCCCGGAATGGCGTTCATCAGCCCGGGCGTCGAGAACCGCCCCGGCTTCAACGGCGAAAACATCGGCATCAACGGCAACGGCGACGGCGGCAAGCAGAGCACGATCGGCAACTTCTCGGCCAACGGGACGCGGCCTGAAGCGCTCGACATCGTCGCCGACGGCGCCCATGTCAGCGACCCGGGTTGCAACTGCGCCAACCCGGTGAACCCGAACCCCGAGATGATTGAAGAGTTCAAGGTGCAGCAGTCGAACTTTGGGGCCGAGAACGCCAAAGGTCCGGTGGTGCTGAACTCGATCACCAAGGCGGGCGGGCGCGACTTCCACGGCAGCGCCTACCTTTATGCCCGCCACTATTCGATGAATGCCAACGACTGGCTGAACAACGCGCAGGGCACCGACGCGCGCACCGGCAGACCCGTCGCCGGGCGGCCCAACAACAAGTATTCCTTCCCGGGCGGCACGTTCAGCGGCCCTGTCCTGCTGCCGGGCACGAAGTTCAACCGCAACCGGGACAAGCTGTTCTTCTTCACCGGCTACGAGAACTTCCGCCAGACGATCGACACGGGTTTGCTGCGTTCCGTGGTGCCCACGGAAGCCATGCGGCAGGGCGACTTCTCCGACACCGCCTATCTGCAGAAGCTGCAGAACGCCGCCGGCATCGCCGCGAATCCGCTGAAGGCCGACCGCTACCCTGGCGGGCGAATTCCTGCCAGCCAGCTTGACCAAGGCATGCTCAACCTTGTCAAACTGACGCCGCTGCCGAACACGGATCCGGGCGGGGCTGGCAACGGCTACAACTGGGCTCGCGTGCTCGTGATCGAGCAGAACATGTGGCAGAGCCTGAGCCGCGTCGATTACAACATCAGCGACAATACAAAACTTTTCGTCCGCTACAACCGCCAGAACGAGTTGCAGCCGTTCCCCATCATGCTGTGGTGGCGCAACGCAGGCGCGGTGCCGCTGCCCACGCCGATCGAGGGCAAGAACCGCACCGACAGCATCTCCTTCAACTTCACCAAGGTCATCTCCCCGACTCTGACCAATGAAACCGTGTTCGGCTACACCTTCGTGGATTTCCCGAACTCTTATCAGGACTACAACAAGATGACCCGGGCGGCGAACAACTTCCCGTACAAGGGCATCTTCAAGCAGGACGACAAGATCCCTGCCTTCTGGACGTGGTCGGCGCCCACCGCCGGCGTCTATTCGACGGGCGGTTTCGACCCGATCCTGTTCGCCACCAAGCATCTGGTGACGCTCACCAACACGGTGAGCAAGGTGACGGGCACGCACACCACCAAGTTCGGCGGCTATTACGGCTACATCCGCAACAACCAGCCGGGCAACGCCAACTCGAACGGCAACCTGATCTTCGACACCTGGTCGGATTCCAGCACGGGCAACGTGCTCGGCGACTATGTGGCGGGGCTGCCCATCTGGTACCAGGAAGCCACGCGCCAGATCGCCCGCGACATCAAGTGGAACGAATTCGCCTTCTTCGCCCAGGACAACTGGAAGGTCACGCCGCGCCTGACGCTGGAATACGGCCTGCGCATCCAGCATATGCAGCCCTGGACGGCGCGCAACGGCATCGGCATCGCCACTTGGGTCCCCGCCGCGTATGACCCCAACGCTCCCTCCGCCGCCCTGCCGGGCATTCTGTGGCACGCCAAGGACAAGAGCGTTCCTCTGGCGGGCTGGCAGACGCGGGCGCTGTATTATTCACCGCGGTTCGGCTTCGCCTGGGACATCTTCGGCAAAGGCAAGACGGTCATCCGCGGCGGTTACGGGATGTTCTACTACCATGACCCGCAACTCGCCGCCGACGCCATGGACATGCCGGCGGGCGTGCGGGCGACCACCGTGTGTTGCGGCCTGACGATGTCGGGCATCGACGCTACCGCCACGCAGGGCGCGCTGGCCTTTGGCGGCACCGCCGTCGACGGGCGCGACGACCGCCAGCCCCGCACACAAAGCTACAGCTTCACCCTCAGCCAGCGCTTGCCCGCCCGCACGCTGCTCGAGGTCTCCTACGTCGGCAACAAGTCCGACCATCTCATCAACACCGGCTACACCAACATCAACCGCGTTCCCGTCGGCAAGATGCTGAACGATCCGGGCGGCGACACCAACGCCTACCGGCCGCTCAGGAATTACCAGGATCTCAACGTGCCGAGCCACAAGTCGTATTCCAACTACAACTCGCTCCAGGTGTTCGCCACCAAACAGGCGGGCTGGTCCAACTACACGCTGGCTTACACGTGGTCCAAGGCGATGGGCATCCTCGGCAATCCGATCCTGGCGCTGCCGGAGAGGATGAAAGACAACTACGGCCCGCTCTCGTTCGACCGCACGCACGTGTTGGCCGCCAGCTATGTCCTGAATATCCCGGACCTGGTCAAGACCGGCAACATCGTCGCCAAGGGGCTTGCCAACGGCTGGCAGATCTCCGGCATTCTGCAGGCCACCAGCGGCGTCAACATCTGGCAGAACACAAGCAACAACTTCGCCTTCCAGGCGCCCTCGAGAGTCCGCCCCGGCAACACGATGAGCGCCATGGAAGTCACCGGCACCGACGCCTGGGCTCTCAGCCCGATCCTGGTCTGCAACCCGCGCGCCAACCTGGGGCCGAAGCAGTACATGAACGCAGCCTGCTTCGCGCCTCCCATCGCGGGACAAGGCGGACAGCCCGGCGTCAATGGCCCCGTCGTGATGCCGTACTTCCGCGGCCCGGGCTTCTTCAACACCGACCTCTCGATGTTCAAGAACTTCAAGTGGGGCGAGTCGAAGAACGTGCAGTTCCGCTTCTCGGCCTACAACGTGCCGAACCACCCGAACGTCTCCTTCGTCAACAACGACCAGAACCTCCGCATGACCATGGACGCCGCCGGGCGCATCACCAACCCGCGGTTCGGCTTCGCCGACTCCAAAGTGGGCCGCCGGATCGTGCAGTTGGGCGTCCGGTTCCTGTTCTGATCCGGACCGTCTCAAACGGCGCGGGCGGGAGTCCCGACGGACCGCCCGCGCCGTACTTGTCTCTGCGCGCGCATGTGAATCCGGAAAGCATCGGGGGCT
>Ga0308417_1002468_pt1 | contig 12174 bp, 9 predicted proteins | sample HotsprSampleOS65_FD_203528 | JGI IMG/M metagenome (GOLD analysis project Ga0308417, IMG submission 203528) | Hot spring phototrophic mat microbial communities from Octopus Spring, Yellowstone National Park, Wyoming, United States - 20090730_OS65 ... | reverse complement strand
GCGCACTCCGCTGTCAAACTGGCAGGCCGCCCCGTCGCACATACCCGCCTGGGCCGCGCTGGCAACCACACTCGGCCCGCTACCCCTACCCGTGTAAGACCGACCCTGCTCAGGACCGTAATTGTCTGTCAAAAAACTAGTTCGCGCCCGATGGAAGCCCGAGATGCTCCAGGAACGGCTCCATCCGTGGCTCGCGTCCGAGGAACGCCTTCAGCATATCCATCTCTTCGACGCTCCCGCCGCGGGACAGAATACATTCGCGGTAACGCTTGCCCACTTCGGGGTTTAACAGTCCCTGTGCGCGGAAGTGCGTAAACACGTCCTGCGCGTACACCTTGGCCCACAGGTAGCCATAGTATCCCGACACGTAGTTGGTCAGGTGCGTGAAGCCGGCCTGAAAGTAGGTCTGCGGGACCGGCGCGAACAGCTCGCATTCGGCCATCGTATCCAACCCGACCTGGGTCGTATCGACTTTCCCGTCCGGGGCCGAGTGATAGCGCAGATCGACGATCCCGTAGAACACCTGGCGCTCGGTCTTGATCCCGGACGCCACGTTCCGGGCGGCGATCATCGCCTTCAGCAGCTCGTCCGGCAGCGGCTCGCCCGTCTCGTAGTGCCGGGCGAAGGTTCTCAGCACATCGGCGTCCCACACCCAGTTTTCAAAGCATTGAGAGGGCAGTTCGACGAAATCCAGGGCCGTCGAGGTCCCCGAAAACGCCCCGTACGTGACCTGCGTCAGAAGGTTGTGGAGCGCGTGCCCGAACTCATGAAACAGCGTCTCTACGTCGTCGTGCGTCATCAGCGACGGTCGATCGGCAGCCGGCGGCGGAAAGTTGCAGACCAGCGCGATGACCGGCTTTTGAACCCGCCCGTCGCTCCAAACCTTCCGCGGGCCCAGCCCGAAGCACGCGAAGTGGCCATACTTGTTCTCGCGCGGGAATGGATCCATGTAGAAATGTCCGAGCGTCTCCCCCGTCGTCCGATCCACCACCTCGTACAGCTTCACGTCCGCGTGCCACAGCGGCCAGCCCAACAAATGCTCCGCCTCGGCCGTCCGGTCGCGGTATTCCAGGCCGAACAGCGTCTGCGTCACCCCGAACAGCCCGTCCACAACCCGTCCCATCGGGAAGTACTCGCGGACCTTCTCACTGTCCACGGCGTAGCGGTTCTTCATCAGCCAGTTCTCAAGGTAGAACTGGTCCCATACGCGCACCTGGGCGTTCGGATCGCCGGTCAGCTCCCGCTTGGCCTCCTGGTACTCGGCGAAGTCCAGCTTGGCCTTGCGCCGGATCAGCGGACGAAGCTCCTCGTAAAACTTCCACACGGTTTCCGGGGTCTTGGCCATGCGGATCTCGGTCGCGTACGCAACCACGTTCGGATAGCCCAAAAGCTGCGCCTGCTTGGCCCGCAGCTCGAGAATCCGCTCCAGCAGCTCCACGTTCTTGCGCCCGCCCTGCCGCTTGTACGCGACATACATCTTCTGGCGGGTGGTCTCGTTCTCGCAGAGGTTCTGAATCGCCATGTAGGTGGGCGCGTCCAGTCCGGCCAGATACAGCTCGCCGCTGCGGGGCAGCCGCGCCAGCACGTCGGCCGGCACTCCCCGCAGTTCTTCGGCCGTGAGCGGGACGCGCGTCTCGTCGTCCCGGATGTTCTTGTCGAACTCCAGCGACAGCTTGTTCTCCTCCAGCTCCAGCCGCTTCAACTCAGCGCGCTTTTCGGGCGGCAGCGCCATGCCCGCCCGACGAAAGTCCCGCAGCGTGTGCTCGAGCAGCCGGCGGGCTTCGCCCTCCAGCTTCGGCTGCTTGTCCGCATACGCCTTGATCGCCCGGTACAGATCCTCGCGCTTGAGGAGCTCCACGTGCCACTCCCGGACATGCTCCTCGGCCAGTCGGCCCCGTTCGCGCTGGGCGGCGTCCGGGGAGACGTAGGCCATGAACATCGTCATCTCGGTGTCGAGATGAAGCTGAACGATGAGGTCGTCCAGCGCGCCGAGCGTGTTTTCCAGCGTCCGCTGGTCGTCCGGCACCGACACGATCCGCTGGATGGAGACCTCCGCTTTCCGCAGCGCATCGGCGACCGGGGACCCTTCCGGAATCTCATAAGCCGGCGCGGCCCACGTCAGCCACCCGCACAGCACCCCGGCCAACCCCAATCCCTTCCTGCCTCGGCGTATCAAGGCGCCCATCGTGCGCATGCAAGCACCTCCGCTCCTGTCGTCCTCGGAAGCCCCGTACCGCGCGGCGCACCGCCGGCGGCGCAGCGCCGGGCTTCCAGCCATCAATCGCCACCCAAATCCTGGTTGAACGCGAACAGGACGATCATGTTCTCGCGCTGCTCGTGCTGCCCGATCACCGCGATGAAACGCAGGATGCGCGCGCACGCGTCCGCAATGAGCAGCCGGTCCTCCGGTCGCGTCGCGGCCAGGTCCCGCTTCAGGTCTTCGGCCATCCGCAAAATCTGCTCGTTTTCGCTGCGGATCGAAGCCACCTGGCGGGCCAGGCTCGGTCGCACGCGCAGGACCGATTCCAGGTAACCGTCCTTCTCCTTGATCTCGATCGTCCGCCGAATGTGCTCGTGTAGCCGCTCGTAACCGGCCCGCAACGCGTCCAGCCACTGGCCGCCCTTCGCGCCCGGTGTCGTCGCGATGTGCTCCTTGAGCACCTGTACGAGCCGGTGCAGAACCTTGTGCTCCTCCTGCATGCGCCGGCCGAGTTCCTCGTCCCACTCTGTGCTCATGCCGCATCTCCTCGTTCCACCCGGACCGCCGCCAACGATACCGACGGTCCGGCCCGCCGCCTGTCCGCACCCGCGGGCACTATATGCAGACCCGCGTCAGTTTGCATCCCCTCTTATGTGCGATTGACCCCGAACCAAGGGGACCGCACAGCCCGCCAGGCCCGACGGGTCTGGCCATACCGGCCCCTTGCGAAGGGGCGCCGCGCGCGGTACTCGTCCCGTGTGACCCGCGATACCACGCCGTCCACCGCTGTGACCATGCCTGGGCCGACGCTTGACGTGTCGATCGTCGTGCCGACGTTCCGCGAAGCCGAGAATCTCCAGCGGCTGATACCACTGGTCGACGCCACCATGACACCGACCGGACAAACCTGGGAACTGATCATCGTGGACGACGACAGCCGGGACGGAACGCCGGACGTGGTCGCCCATTATGTCGCGGCCGGTCTGCCGGTTCGACTGATCACGCGGGTTGGCGAGCGCGGCCTCAGCTCGGCTGTGCTGCGGGGCTTTTCGGAAGCCCGCGGCCGGCGCCTGGTGTGCATGGACGCGGACCTCAGTCATCCGCCGGCGGCGCTGCCTCGTCTGCTGGCGGCGTTGGACGAGCCCGACGTCGAATTCGTCATCGGCAGCCGATACGTGCCCGGGGCCCACGTGGACCCGCACTGGGGGCTGTTCCGCCGGCTCAACAGTTGGGTGGCCACGCTTCTGGCCCGTCCGTTCGCGTCGGTCCGCGACCCGCTGTCCGGCTACTTCGCCTTGCCACGGGGGGTGTACGCCCGCGCCGCGCCGCTGAACCCCGTCGGCTACAAGATCGCCCTGGAGCTGATCGTCAAGTGCAACTGCCGCGCGGTGCGCGAGGTGCCAATCGAGTTCGCGGATCGCCAGCGCGGCCCCAGCAAGCTGTCGCTGGGCGAACAGTTGCGGTACTTGCAACATCTGGTGCGCCTGGCCGACTACCAGTACGGAACAAAGGCCCGCCTGGTCCGCTTCGGCGGCGTCGGCGTCGCCGGCGTGCTGGTCGACCTGGCGCTTTATGCAACTCAGCTCCGACTGGGGGCACCCCTGGCATCCGCCCGCGCGGTGGCCATCGCCGCCGCCATGCTCTGGAACGCCAGCCTGCACCGATACTGCGCGCCCGAAGGCCCGCAAACCCGGTCGCGACTGCGGTATTACACCTGGTATCTCGCGGCCTGCCTGCCCGGGGCGTTGGTGAGCTGGTCAACGGCCATGGCGGCGCGTCACTGGTCACCGCTGTCGGACCACGTCTACCTGGCAGCCCTGCTCGGAATCGCCGCCGGCACGATTCCCAACGGCATCCTGCTGCTTCTGTGGCTCTTCGGCCGGCGAAGCGGCCCCCGGCCATAATGGGCTGCGCCGCACCGGTATCACCGCTTCACGACGTAGATTCCACGTGCGTCAATGACGAGCGTGCCGGCGTCCTCGCCGGGCGCGCGACGCCCGACCACCACTACCTCGGCCCCCGGTTCCAGGCCGCTGCGACCGCGCAAGTCTACGTTCAGTGGCCGACCATCGTCGCCCACCACCTGCACTGTCGCCATGCCCGCGATCAAATCCTCGCGCGGCTCGCAACAGTAATCCCAGGGCGTGCGGCAGCCATCGCCATGCCGCTCGTTGCACATCTTGAGCGACTTGTCGACCAGCACGAAGATGGCGCTGCCCGCCACAAACGGGTCTACGCGGCCGCCGATACGACCGCGAACCACCAGTTCCTCGTCGGAGCTGGCTTTGGCATCTTTGACACCCAGGGCGCTGGACGGCTCGGTTGACAGAATCAGATTCGCCGGCAAGCTGCCTTCGGGCGACACTGCGGCGCCGCCAGTGGGGGAAGTCTGGCGCTCGCAGCCGGCGACCAGCAACACCAGAGAACAGAGCAGCCCTGTCCGGCCCGGTTTCCCTATAGTCGCGGGGACGAAATACATACACAAACTCCTTCCTTTGGATTCAGGCACCGCGCAGTGCCTCAACCAGTGGCAGACGCAAACATCGCCACAGCGGTGGCAGGATCCCGACGACGGCCAGGACGGCTCCGGCCGCCAGTCCGCCCAGCAGCACCGCCCCATCAACGCGCAGAGCAAACGCACCCATCGAGATGCGCACGGCGACCCCGTCCAGCAACGCAACACCGACGAGGGCTGCGGGCAGGCCCCCGGCCGCCGTCATAAGAAGCGCTTCCTGAAGGAAGCTCACCAGTATGGCGGTCCGCGAAAATCCCAGTGTTTGCAGCGTACCCAGCTCGCGGACGCGGGAAGAAAACGCCGCGTACATCGTATTCAGCCCGCCGAACAGCCCGCCCAACGCGATCAGCAGCACCGTACCCCACACCATGGCCCGGACGGGGCGGTAAAACCGGGCCAGGCTCGCATAGTAGTCCGACTCGCGCACCGCCACCAGTTCCAGGTCCAGCCGGCGGGTTGCAAACGCGGCCACATCCTCGAAGCGCGCCTCGTCCAGCGTAACGATCACGCAGGAAACGGTGGTTTCGCGGCGCGTGGCGATCTGAAGATCAGAGAGTGGACACCAAATCTCCGCTTCCATGACGGTCTGCGGGGCCTCGAAACGGCCGACAATCGTCCAGGCTCGGTTGTCGAACCACAGCGAGCGGCCGACGGAAAGACTGGCCGGCGACACGCCCAGGCGCGTGGCCGCCAGCCGACCCACCAGCAATTCATAGTAGCCGGCGCGCGGCGCCCGCCCCTCGACGATCCGCACCTGCGGGTGCACCAGGAACGCCGTGGGCGTCACGCCGCGCAGCACTGCGGGCAGTTCCTGCGGTGCATCCCGCTCCGTCTTCAGGACCAACGCCATATGAACCTCGGGCGAGACATAGGGTACGCCGAGCCGCTGGCGGATACCGGGCACGCTGCCGGTCACGAGTCCTGCCACCTGGGCACTGATCTGGCTGCGCTCGATGCTTTCCTCGCTGCCTGCCCCGAGCAGGATCACGTTCTCAGGGCTGCCGCTGACGGCCAGGCTGCGCTGCATCCCGCGCACAAATCCACCCGCGGCCAGCACCAGAGCCACAACCAGAGCACTGCCCGCGACCGCGGCCACCAGTCGCACCGGCGACCGCCCGAGATTCCGTACCGCATATTCAAATGGTAGCAGCGTCATACCTGTCTCCACGCCAGCAGCGCAGCTTCCCTCACACGGCGCGGAAGCAGGTTACGATCTCGCGCCGGGCGGCCTGCCACGCCGGAACCACACTCGCCACCACACCCAGCAGACAGGCGACCGCCAGGCCCGAAGCCAGCAACCATGGCCCCGACGCAAACGGAATACTCAACCCGTCCACGGACAAGGCCAATCCGCCTCGCGACAATACCGCCAAGGCGACACCTGCGCCCAACGCGCCGCCCAGCAGGCTAATGACCAATCCTTCACTGACAATCAGCCGGCCGACCAGCCCGCTGCTGTAGCCCAGCGTCTGGAGAATGGCGTGCTCGCGAATGCGCTCCTGCACAGCCAAAACGATGGCATTGGCGATCAGTCCCAGCACGGCGACAAGACAGCCCCAACCCAGCCAGCGCATGAAGCCTACTATTTCAAGCACATCGGCTGCTGCCCGGGCTACGAACGCCTTTTCCGGGCTGGTGTGCGTCGGCTCCTGATCCGCGGCGAACAGCTCGTCGATCGCCCGTGCGACCGGCTCGAGCTGCGCGGCATCTGTCACCTTGACGTTGAATTGCGTCACCAGGCCCCCGGCCCGACTGCCCGCCGCGTACTGGAGAAAATCCAGGTGCACGTAGGCCACGTTTTGATCCTGCGGCTCGTCGGAACGGATCACACCGGCCACGTATACGGTAATGCCGGCCGCTTGGAAACGATCACCGACCTTCAGCCCGCGGCGGCGCGCCAGCGTTTCGCCCAGCAGGGCGGCGTCGCTGCGCCGTTGCCACTCGCCCAGTGCTCCGCTGACGAGCTCCAGTCGTGGCGCCATGCCGCGCAGGAACTCGTCTTTCGGCACGCCGCGAAACGTCACCACATCCAGGCTCGTGCGGCAGTTGCTGACGACGATTTTGACCGGCACGACGCTTTCGACGCCGGGTATGCGGGCGATGCGGTCGAGATATGACTGGGGCAGTCGGCTGGCAAAAGGACAGTAGCGGTCCTTGCGATACACCACCAGTGTGGTATCGGTTGCGTTGGTGACCGTCGCCGCCTGAACACCCACCTGCATGGCCTGTACCACGGCAAACAGGAACATGGCGACCGTCACACCGCCGAGCGTCAAGAGACTGCGCACGCGGTGTCGGAAAACCTGCTTAAGAACCAGAGGAACGAACCGGGGTGCAATCATCACGAAAGCTCCTGTAGCCTAGGCGGCCGCGGTGACAGATTCGACCAGAGCACCTTTTTCCAAATGCAGAATCCGCCCGGCGCGCTCCGCACAGCGGGCATCATGCGTCACCAGAATCAGCGTCTTGCCCAGTTCCTCATTCAGCCGCGACAGCAGCGTCAGAACGGACGCGGCCGCTTGGGCATCCAGGTCACCGGTCGGCTCGTCCGCCACAATGATCCGCGGATCGGCCACGATCGCCCGGGCGATGGCCACGCGCTGCTCCTGCCCGCCGGAGAGCTGCCGCGGGAAATGATCGTGCCGGTCCGCGAGCCCGACCAGCTCGAGGGCCAACGCGACCTTGCGGTGCCGCTCGGACCGGGACATCCGATGCAACAGCAGCGGCAGCTCGACGTTCTCATACGCCGTCAGCGTCGGCACCAGGTTGTAAAGCTGAAAGATGTAGCCGATGTACTCGGCCCGCCAGGCGGCCAGTTCGCTGCGCGACATGGTCGTCAGCTCGCGTCCCGCCACGCGCAGGCTGCCGGACGTCGGCCGGTCGATACCGGCGATCAGGTTCAGCAGGGTGGTCTTGCCGCTGCCCGACGGGCCCATCAGCGCCAGGAACTCGCCTTCCTCGACGTCGAGGTTGAGGTCCGCCAGCGGCGTAACTTCAATATCCCCTTTTCGGTACGTTCGGGTGAGCCGACGACATTCAATGAGTGCCATGCAAAGAACCTCCTGTACCCGCCAGCGGTGTGGCGGACGCTTCACCCACGACCCGCACCCGTCGGCCGTCCCTCAGGTCGGCCGGCGGATCCGCGATCAGTCGATCCCCCGGCTGCAACCCCGTCTCAATCTCAACCCAGCCGTCGAGCCGGCCACGACCGATTGTCACCGTACGGAGAACCGCGACCTGCCGCGCCTGATCGGCCAGCCAGACGTGCGCCTGGCCGCCGGTGGCGTGGTGCAGCAGTGCGGCGGGCACGAAGATGCGCTCGGCCGTCTGCCCGCCTTCGTCCGTCGCGCTGGAAAAAAACTTTGCCCGCGCCAGCATCTCGGGCTTGAGCTCGGGCGACGGATCCTCGATCGCCACCTTGACCTGCAACGTGTTCTTCTGCACGTCCGCCTCGTTGACGATGCGCGTGACCCGGCCCGCAAACACGCGGTCGGGCAGAACCTCAACGATGATTTCCGCGGACTGGCCCACACCCACCTTCGCCGCGTCCCCCAGCGGCACGTCGACGCGGACCTGCAACCGACGCGGGTCGTACAGCCGCACGACCTGGGCGGACTGCGGATTGTCCGCGTTGAGCATCAGCTTCGAGCCGGGCGAGACCAACCGGTTCATGACTACGCCGTCGGCCGGCGAGCGCACTTCCATGCGCGACAGTCGCAAGGCCGCCTCGTCACGGGCGGCTTCGGCCGCCGCCACCATCGCCCGCGCCTGCTCGACCGCGGCCTGCGCTTGGCCCAGCGCCTGTGTGTCGGCGATCCGCAGCCGCAGGTTCTCACGGGCCGCAGCCACCTCGGCGTCCAGCGCGGCAAGCTGCGCCAGCAGGATGGGCTTGCGCGCTCGCGTGGCCGCCACCACCGCCTGCTGCTGCTCGTGCCGCTGGCGAACCTGAATGTATTCGATCTCGCTGGCCTGGCCGCTTTCGTGCAGCGGCGTCACGCGGCGCAGCTCCGCCTCGTAGTACGCAGCCAGGGCTTCTTCGGCCGCCAGTTCCGCCGGCCAGCGATCCAGCTCCGCCTGCTTCTCCGCCCGTGCCGCCTCGGCCGTAGCCAGCCGGCGCACCAGCTCGACCGGGTGGTCCCAGTTGCTCTGGGCGGCGGTGAGAGCCACCTCGGCAGCGGCGAGTTCGGCCCGGCGTTGCGCGAGCTCCGCCTCGGCACGGGCCAACGCGAGACGGGCCTCGTCCGCCACCAGACGGGCCACCACCTGCCCAGCCTGGACGGACTGCCCTTCGAGGACCAGAACGTCCTCTACAACCCCGTCCGTTAGGGCCGACACCGCTATGGGAAACGGGTCGGCCTCCACCCACCCAGGAGCCTGCGCCACCACCTGCCCGGCGGACACTACCTGCCCCGCCTTCACGACCACCGGCACGACTCGCACAGACGTGGCCACTCGCAGCGTGTCGCCGGCGGCGTACAGCAGCACACCTGCTGTCGCGGCCACAATGGCCACCGGCAGCAACACGCGCGTCTTCCAGCGTCTGCCGGGTGCCGGCACGCGCACCGTCGCTTCCAGCGACTCCCCGTCGCCGCCACCACGTCGCCGTGACAGCATGGACAGGTCCGCAACCGATGAATCCATAACGTACTGCTCCCACACCAAATGGTTTACGCTCACCGCGCCCGGTCACAGAGGACGCGGCTCAGGAACACCTGCGGCTGCGCACACGCTCGCCGTGCTGCGCATCCGCACGCCGTGGAAATGGAGCAGTACTACCCCCGCGGAGGGTGAAAGACGCTGTCCAGCGCGGGCGAGGGCGGAGCGCCAGATTGATCGTCCCCAATCACGCCCGAAAACGCCGCCTGTCCGACGAGCGTTTCCGGCGTGGAAGCCGGCGCGACGACCGGCTTGCCGAGACTGCAAGGCGAAGTGCAGTCGCGCGGGCAACCCCCGGGGCAGCAGCCTGGAGCATCGACGGGGCGCTCGGGACTATCGGCGTTAGAGGAACCGGGCCGGTCCCCTCCCCCGCAACAGGCATGGCCGTCGGCAGCGAAGGGGTCTTGCGATCCCACGCCGCCTACCGCCGCGCCAACCAAGTGCTTATCTGCCGCCCGGTGGCAGGCGCACGGCGGCTTAAACCACCCGGCGGCTAGAACGGACGCTGCCGTCAGGCTCGCCAGCAGCCACCTTTTTGGTACAACCGCCACCAAAGCACCGTCTTATCGGACACTTGCGACTCGGCCGCGTCTGGCACCTCGTCCAGAGGAGCGTAGCGCCGCCGTCTAAGAAAACAACCGCCGAGCGACAGTCGCCATTCCACGCGCAGTGTCGTCCACCCTCCCTGTCGGCACGGCCCGATAGCCGACACGCCGAACCGTACGAGTTGTTCACCGCGGGCCGCAGCGACCCCGACGCGACAAATCCGGCTGGGCGGTACAACCCCGTCGCTCACTGACCTTCGCGACAGGGCCCTGCAACCTTGCAGCCGACCGGTTCGAACGGCGTCATCTGTCACTGGGTGCCGACTTCCCTGACCGGTTCCCCAAGTTCGCTGTGCGCGCAGGGGCGCCAGAGAATCCCAATTTTCACAGGTAACCGTTCCTGCAAAAGGAAACCGGGTTCCGCGCCAAATATCGATGGCGGCCTCACACGCCAACCAGACGATCGGGCTTCACCGCAGTGCAATTTCAAATGCACAAGTGCCCGTCAGCTACTACCTTCACGGCCGCGGTTCCGACGGCGCGGCCATTTCGGCCACGGGTGCCGCTCGAGCTCCCAGTTTCTCCAAGATGCGTTCAACCGCTCGGCGTGTCACGGCGTTCCTCTCACCACAATTTTCCAGGTACAAGGTTGCGTAGCTCTTGGCGCGCTCCGGCTCGTACGTCGGCTTTTTTGAATCCGAATACAACTGCGCCAGACCTAACCAGCAATTGCAGCGCATGCCCTCAATGCCCTCCCGGTACCGGCTGTCCGTGTCAGCAGGCCACTTTTCACAGGCCTCCAGAAGCTGATTGTAAAGACGAATCGATTCGGACGGGTCGCGCCCGCGAGCGCGCACGGCGAGCTCTTCCATCAGCCCCGCCCAAGTCAAGCCCTTGTAACGCTCTTCCGGTGTAGCCTCTTTTACCCAGTGCTCGACGCGCTCCCAATACTCGGGCCCACGTTCCGGCCAGGCACTGGACGCAAACAGCACAACATACGAGCCCATCGACCCTTTGCGTTCTTTCATGCCCGCCAATCGCTGTAATATTTCCTCCGCCCGACGGATTTCGCCGACCCGCGCAAGCAGTTCCATGGCAGAGGCCAGCTCACACTCCGCTTGCATCCACAGGCCCGCCGTCTGCGCTGCTTCCGCCGCCCGCAGGTGCACTTCCACGGCTTCGCGATGTTCGCCCCGCCCCCTGCGCAATTCCGCCTCGCAGGTCAGCCCTGTGAGATAACACTGCACTAACCGGGAACTCTGCCTGAAACTGTCCGGCGCCTTTTCGAATTCCTGCCGGAGTTCGACAAGACGCCTTAGAACCTGCTCCCGTTCCTCCGCCTTGGGCCCGTCGCCACACTCATAACGAACAAAGACCGCATCGTACCGGGCCCTCAGCTTGCTGACAGGACTGTCCTCCATCGCGGCGATCTCGTCGGCCAGCGCCACCGCCAGGTCGCACTTTCCCAGCGACATGTACATGTCCTGTAGATAGCCCTTAGCGGCCCAGATCGCTGCCAGATCCTTACTATTGCGCACGGCGGTTTCTAATCGATCGATCCATAGCGCATATTGCTGCTCGCCGGCGTTGCGTTCAAGGATCACGGTCTTTTCGTACTCCTCCAGGAGACTTCGCAAGGCCGGATCGATCGGAAAAGGTGCGGGACCCGTTTGGCCAACGGTCGTTCCGCCAATAAACAGTGCTGCCACTAGCACCACAATAGCCGCTTTCGTGGACATTTTTCGACCCTTTCTCAAGAGGCTGCCAAGCAATTCACTCGCAACGCGGCGACTCCGACTCGACGTACATACTGGCCCATCTTGTCGAGGTAAGCCGGAATGTGCGCAGCTCTTCACACAAGTTGCAGAACCTCATTTCCGATCCAAAACACAAGCTTTGCGGCCACCAGTCTTCATACCAAGCGTATTCCGCGTGACACTCCACGCGCGCGTTTCGCCACACCGTCAGAACGCCCCGCATCCTGGTGCGGGTACAGGGGGGCAGGTCCGCGCTGGACACCAGCTCAAAGCAGCGCTGCGTTTCCCATTCGTACCCGAAAGAACCGCGGGCCGAGGCCTTGAGTGCAGACCGGATCAGGTGGGGCAAACTGATAGCGCCGCCCAGGTCGAAATGCCACCTGCGCGAATCGCACACACTCAGGCGCTGTTCGCAATGTATAAACGGAACCGCGTTAGGATTGCAGCAGTCCCGGCATCGGTCGCAACCGAGCCACGCACCCATTATGTCAGTCGGGTCGC
>Ga0308417_1002463_pt1 | contig 12188 bp, 8 predicted proteins | sample HotsprSampleOS65_FD_203528 | JGI IMG/M metagenome (GOLD analysis project Ga0308417, IMG submission 203528) | Hot spring phototrophic mat microbial communities from Octopus Spring, Yellowstone National Park, Wyoming, United States - 20090730_OS65 ... | reverse complement strand
GGATGAATCCGGCAGATTCAGTTGCTCGCGGCTGAACACAACATAGAACGGCGCGGCCATGGCCTCGACCGAGGTCAACAGGCGCGCCAGCAGAGTGCGCCGGAACAAGCCGTCCGAGGCCAGAATTGCCCGCAGGTCGGCAAAGAAGCTGGATTGCTGAGACTGCTGGACGGCCTCTTCGGTGACCGGGTTCTCGCACAGAAAGAACACGATGATGAGCGACAACATGAACCCCGTCCAGGCGCAGGTGAAGATGACGGCATAGTTGAGCGGGAAAGGCAAACCGTCCGGCGCAAGAATCCGCTCGACCACCAGCCCGACGCCGATGCCACCAATGGCGGCGATCAACTGCCCGATCGCCATGCTGCGGCCGCGCATACGCGGCGTAAGCGCACGGCTGAGCATGTCGAACCAGGCCACGCCGGCCAGCGCGTCACAGGTGTTAAAGATCAAGATTGCCAGGATGAGCAACCACACAGTGACAATCGGTTGCTGCGCCTGGGTGAAGAACAGCCACGCCGCGAACAGGATAAATGTCTGCCGGCCAATGATGCTGGGGATGATGAGATAGGGTTTTTCGCGCCGTTTGCCGCGCACAATGCGCGCGGCAAACAATTGGGGCAGGAACCAGCTCACGCTCCAGATCATGCCGACGGCGCCGATCAGCGCCTTGTCATCCGTCAGCTTGCTGGCCAGGCCGACCAGCACGGTGATGGTCGGGATAAAATACATCCCGATGCTGAACGTGACGATGTCGCCGGTGAAGACGAAGAAATTGCGCCGGCTGTCCAGGGGCGGCGGGACAGAAGCGGCATGGGTCTGATCCACGTTGGTGATTTGAACAGCCATCAGGGGCGTAATCATACGCGAGGGATGCGTTTTGCGGGCGCGCTCATCGGAGCCGGCGGGGAACTCAGCGGGCGGGGGTGTGAATTCAGCGAGTAAAATGCGCTCGCCGTTGAGCCGAGAAGTGGCAAACACAGCAAGACCTGGGATAAAAGAGATGGGCAAAACCTTCGCCGAGAAAGCACTGGCCCGCGCATCCGGCCAGCGCGACGTCACCGCCGGGCAAATCGTGGACGCCCGGCCCGATCGCATCCTGAGCCACGACAACACCGCCGCCATTTACCGGCTGTTCAAACAACTCGGCGTGACCAGGGTCAAGCACCCAGAGCGGCTGGCCGTCACGCTCGATCATGCTGTGCCGGCGCCAACGACGCAGCACGCGCAGAATCACGCCGAAGCGCGCCAGTTCGTCGAAGAGCAGGGGGTGACCCACTTCTTCGAAGTCGGGCGCGGCATCTGCCACCAGGTGCTCAGTGAGGAAGCGCTGGCGCTGCCCGGCCAGCTCATCCTGGGGGCGGACAGCCACACGACGCACTACGGCTGGCTGGGAGCGTTCGGGGCCGGCGTGGGCCGCAGCGAGGTCGCGGCGCTGTGGGCCACCGGCGAGCTGTGGCTGCGCGTGCCGGAGAGCCTCAAGATCGTCTTGAACGGCGAATTGCCCTTCGGCGTCACCTCGAAGGACTTCTGCTTGAAACTCATCGGCGACCTGGGCGCAGATGGCGGCCTGTACGCCAGCGTCGAGTTTCACGGCGACGGCATCGGCAAGCTCAGCCTGGAAAGCCGCATGGTCATTCCAAACATGATGGCCGAGTTCGGGGCCAAGAACGCTTACCTGCCGCCGGATGAAGCGGTGTTCGCGTATCTGGCGGCGCGCCTGGAGCGACGGATGGCGAAGGAGGGAGACCGAACGACGAACGATTGGTCGTCCATCGTCCGACAGAACGCGCTATACCCCGACCCGGACGCCATCTACACTGCCACGCATGTTTACGACGCGAGCGCCCTGGAGCCGATGATCGCCAAGCCGCACCGGGTGGACAACGTGGCGCCTCTCAGCCAGGTTAAAGGGGTCCGCATTCAGCAGGCTTTCCTGGGCACGTGCACAAATGGCCGGCTCGAGGACCTGGCAGCGGCGTGCGAAGTGATGCGCGGCAAGCAAGTCGCGCGCGGGACGCGCATGGTTGTCATTCCGGCTTCTTCCGAGGTGCTGCAAGAGGCAACGCGCCGTGGCTACATCTCGATCTTCCTGGAAGCCGGCGCCGTGATCGGCGTGCCGGGCTGCGGGCCGTGCATGGGCAACCACATGGGCATCCCGGCGCCGAACGAAGTGACCATCAGCAGCGCCAACCGCAACTTTCGCGGGCGCATGGGCACGCGCGAGAGCGAGATTTATCTGGCCTCGCCGGCAGTGGTGGCGGCCAGCGCCGTCGCCGGCAGGATCGCCGATCCGCGCGAGGTGTGAGTGGGCTCAAAATTCGCGCTTCCACATCCGCCCGCCTTCGAGCATGATGCAATCGCCGTTGATGAACTGCGGGCCGGTGAGCAGAAACAGCACGATCTCCCCGACCTGCTCGGCAGTGCCCAACGCCTGGAGGGGGTTGCTTTTGCGCAGGCTTTCCCACTGCTCATCGCTGTAAGTAGGGGGCTTGAGAATGGGGCCGGGGCAAATGGCGTTCACACGCACCTTCGGCCCAAAGATCAAGGTCTGTGAGCGGGTGAGCGCAAGCAGCGCAGCCTTCGAGATGGCGTGGGCGGTGTAGGTCTTGCTGGGGAAGAATGCGCCTTCGTCCACGATGTTGATGATGTTGAAGAAGGTGCCTTCGGGCAAATCCTGCGCCATCATCCACTGGCCAATAACCTGGCTGAGGACGAAAGGCCCTTTGCAGTTGACATCCATGGCCTCATCGAACTGCGCTTCGGTGGTGGACAGATAATCGGCGGCCACAAAGCTGGACGCGCTATTGATGAGAATGTCCACCCGGCCAAAGCGCTGCAACGCCTGCCGGCCCAGATTTGAAGCCGATTGCCAGTCGCCCATGTCGGCCTGCGCCACGAACGCCCGACGCCCCAGCGCCTCGATCTCGCGCGCCGTCTCCTGGGCGGGGCCGGCGCTCCTGCCATAGTGCACCACGATATCCGCGCCCTCGCGCGCCAGCGCCAGGGCAATCGCCTTGCCCACACGATGCGCCGCCCCCGTCACCAATGCCACTTTGCCATGCAGTTTCATGTTCGTTTGTCCTGCTTCCAGAAAAGATTGTTGTATTGAGCAAGGGCGCAGTGTACCGCCAGTGCGGGGGCCGGGCCGGCTCAGCGCCACTGCGCGTAAGGCGAGGCGGCCACGACGCCCAGCAGCGGGCGCAGACGCGGCGAATCGCTGTTGATGGTCGCTGAGGCGTTGCCGTTGCCCAGGTACTGGATCATCGCAGTCCGGTCATCAGCGTGAATGGCGCGCCCAATGAATCGCTCGATCAACAGGTCCACCACCTGTTCAGCGGTTTTGGGCAGGCCAAGCGCGCTGTGCAGCGAGGCATTGGCCGGCGCGCTGGTCTCGCTGGTCTGCTCGCCGAAGAAACGGGCGACAAGCATGTTCGCCAGTGTCCAACGGCCAAAGACCTGATTGCTGTTCCACCAGGCCAGCGCAACATCGGGATAGCCGGTCGGCGCGGTCAGCTCGAACAGCACCTGCCCCAGCATGCCAAACATCTTCTCGAAATCGCGCGGGCCGTTTGTGCTCCAGTTGTCGGGCAGCAGATCGAGCATTTCCGTCAGACCAAAGGCGCGCATGGTGGAGGCGATGAACTCGAACGGGCGTTTGACTTTCTGCCCCCAGCTCTGGGCGAACTTTGAATGGAGCAGAATGGCGCGCACCGTCTGGCGAATGTCGCCGTGCGAGGTGAGGAAGGCTTGCGCGCCGGCCTGCACCGCGTCCGGGCAGAAAACATCGGGATAGTCCGAGATGAAGCGGCGACAGAGTTTGAACGAGATGAAATACGCCGTGCTGGGATGCTCGGCCAGGATGTCCAGCAGTTGTTCGCCCTGTTCGACGCCGCCGTGCGGGAAGTAGTAGAAATCATCGTTGCCAATCCACAGCCGCTTCTCTGTCCAGTCGTGGCGCGGCCAGCGGCGCGTGGCATTGAAGTGAAACTCCCTGTTGGGCGAGTGCTGATTCGTCCAGCCGCTGAGGATTCTGGCGGCCTGGTGCACATCCTGCTCGGTGTAGTTGGGCGCCGTGCGGTAGCCGGGGCCGGGCACATAGCTGTAACTGCCCACCGTGTGCAGCTCCAACAACTCACGGGCGTAGTTTTCATTCGGATTGCCGCCGTCGTTGTAGCGGTTGCTGAGGAAGCGCAGCATGGACGGACTTTTGGCGCTGGCCTCCAGCAAATCACGGAAGTTGCCCAGCGCGTGCTGCCGAATGACGTAGTAATCCTCCCAGTACTTGGTGTAGTCGGTCGGAAAATCGGTGTGGAAGTGATTGGTCCAAAAGTCCACCATCACTTCAAAAAGCTGGCGCTTGCTCAGCAGGGCGCGGGCGTACGTCGCCATCCACAGATAGCGTCGCAGCGCTGCCTCGCGCGTAAAACTGTCGTTGACGTAGGCGTTCAGTTGGGCCAGCGAAGCGTCCAGCGGCGGCACGGCGCTGCTGTCGGAGGCTGTGTTGGGCATACTGGCCAGGTAAGCGTCACAGGCGGCGTCGTTGATGGACTCGTAGTCGAGCTGCTGATCGACAAAAGTGGTCAGATCGAAACTGCCGAATGTGGCGATGTCTTCGGGGCGGGGGCCAAAGGCAAGGCGATTCCAGGCCAGCCGCGCCAATGCGGGCGCATCGCCGGGCGGTGTAGAAAGATTCACAAATACGCTCATCGTGTCACCGTTGTGTGATGGGAACAAACAGGCGGGGGACAAACGCAGTGTCGCCGTAGGTTGTCGTCAGGATGCGCGGCGCGCGCCCGCTGCTGCGGTCGATCAAAGCCACAATGAAGCGCTGCGTCACGGGATCGAATGAAACGCTGCCGGCGCTGTCGCCGCCATACCAAAGGCTTTCGTAGCTGCCCGACGGCGCCCAGCCGGCATTCGCCGCAATCGTCTGGGTGAACGCCAGCGTGCCTGATTGCACTATCGCCGCGACAAATCCGCCGTTGTTGACGGCAAGGGAGGGGAAAACCACCATGGCGCGCCCGCCGGCGCCGATCGCCAGCGCCGGGCGCGTGCGGGCGTCGCCGTTGTTCGCGGTGGTTTGCGCCAGTTTGAGCGGGGCGCTCCAGCTTGCGCCCTGATTGGTCGAATAGGCATACAGAGCGAAGCCATCCAACGGCCAGGTGTTGGCGGGACTGCGCCGCAGACAACCCGACCATGCGACATGCAGCGCCCCGCCGGCATCCACCCTGAGCGCCGGCGCAGTGTTGACGCACCACGACACATTTTGATCCTGATCGATCCGGCTGTAGGTCCAGCCGCCGGCCCCGCTCAGACTGCGCCGCGCCAGCATCAGCGCATCGCCCATGCCGCTGCGCGGTTGCTGCCAGGCAACATAGACATTCGCGGCGTCAACGGCAACGGCAAACGGAATCTGCCAGGTGTTGCGCGGGGTGGTGAGCACGGCGGTTTCGGTCACCCAGCCAGCGCCGATATTCCAGGTGGCATAGAGGTTGGCGGTGTTGGTGGTGTAATCGTACCTGGTCCACGCAGCGGCAAGGTGATTGCCGAACGTGGCCAGCGAAGCCAGCATCTCCGAATCTGTTGTGACGCGACTGAGGAAGATCGGCGGCGACCAGACTGTGCCACTCAGGACGGAGTACATGGCGCGCGTGCCGCGCGTCCAGTAACCGTCGCTCCAGACGGCGTGCAGCCGGCCATCCGAGGTAAACGCCAGCCCGCCGCTGCCGATGTCCAGTGAGCCGCCAACTGTGGCCTGTGTTGGCATCGCTGTCGGCGTAGTCCACTGTGTAGCCGACACCGCGCGCGCGATGTAGAGATCAGAGTAAGCCAGCACCTGATCCGTCCACAGCATCCAGGTTTGCCCGCCAAAGCTGGCAAGGGCGGGATACATCTGATAGGGCAGGCGCGCCGGATTGCCATGCGCCAGTGTCGGGCTGATCCAACTGGCGCCGCCCCACAGCGCAGAGTAGACATCAGCCGCGCCGGCGCGCTCATCCTGCCAGACCAGCCTGATCTGGCTGGCGTTGGCGGCGAGCGCAGGCAGGGTTTGCAGGCGCGGTTGCACAACAGCCGGAATCTCCAGCCAGCCCGATCCATCCCAGCGCGCTGTGTAGATATCGGCATTGGCGCTGCCGGCGCGGTAGTCCTGCCAGGCGACAAAGACACCCGCTGTGTTGGCGGCAATGGCGGGACGGGCGCTGCGCACGCGCGCCGGCGCGTTGTCCACCCGCCAGGGCGCGCTCCAGGTTGAACCGTCCCAGCGCGACACGTAAATGTCCGCCGGCGCCACGGGTGAGCCTGAGCGATGCTCCCACGCCACATAGACCGAGCCGTCGGCAGCATGAGCCACTGCCGGCGCCGAGGCCGAGTCGCGCGGCCCCGGCGTACTGCCATCCAGCCGTTTGTTCACGCGCACATTCGGGCCCCAGGTCTGGCCGCCATCGTTCGAGATGCTGGCATAGATGCGCGGGTAATCCAGGCCGGCGTCGCGCGTGTCTTCCCACACCACAACCACCTGACTGCCGTTGCGGCTGATGGCCGGGCGGCGCTGGGCGTTGGCGGTGTTCGAGTCGTCATTGACTTTGACGCTGGCGAAACAGGAAACCGGCGTAGCCGCGCCGTCACAGCGCGCGGCGTAGATGTCGCCGGGGCGCGAGTTGCCGCTCAACGCGCGAAAGTCGGTCCAAACCAGAGTGAGCTGCCCGCTGCCGTTGCCGGCCATGCGCGGCTGATCCGCCGTCTGCTCCCAGGCGCTGAAGCTGGTCACCTGGGTTCTGGATGTCCACAGGGTTGTGGCCAGATCGAGCCGGGAAACGAAGAGGTGTTGCGCAGTGGCCCAGGCGAAGAACGCGCGATTGTTTTCGATGACGACGGCGGGATTCCTGGCCGCCTGCCCCGAAAAGTGCGGGGTGCGGTTGGTGACGCGCAACTCCTGTTGCGCCGTCGGGTTGGGAAGGTAGACGGCATACAGATCGGGCATGGCGTTGCGCGAGTCGGTCCAGGCAATCAGACTGGCATTGTCCGACACAGCCACCGCCGGCTCGCTTTGCAACGTGGGGCGCGCATCGACACCGATCGGCGTAAGCGGGGTCCACTCGAACGCCAGAGGACTGTGCGGGCCGGCTTGCGCGCGGTCAGGCGGCGTCCCAATCCCAAGCCCAATAAACACGATGAACAACGCAAGGGGATAAACAGTCTTCATGGCTCACTTCGGCACGGCAATGCCCAGCCCGGCTGAGAAGGTGAAGCCGGGGAAGACGGTAGTGTTGATAAGAGACGACGAAACGCCCATGCGCGCCGTCAGCACATCGGCGATCACGCGCCGATAGTCGGTGGTGATTTGCAGGCCGTCGTTGAATCCGAGATGAGACAGGCCCGGCCAGTCGCCGTAGACACCGGCATTGATGTTGGGGGCGCCATACTGGCCGCCGCTGCCGATCACCAGCATGACGTTGCCGCTGCCGTGGTCGCTGCCGGCGCTGTCATTCTCGTACAACACGCGGCCAAACTCGCTGAGCACCACGATCACATAGCGGCCGCGCCATTGTGGATCGGCGTTCATATCGTCGCAAAAGGCTTTCAAATTGTTGGCCAGGTTGGTGATCAGGCGCGGGAAACGATTATTGCCGTTCCAGTCCACCGTGCCCTGGTTGTCGTGCGTGTCGTAGCCGCCGCCCACATCAATCGCCGCCACGCGCAGCGGATTGCCGAGCGACGCTTTGGCGATCTGCGCCACCACCTGCAACGATTGCGCAAAGTGGCCATAGTCCGGCACATGCGAGCCGGCGCTGACGTAGCTGACACCGCCAGCCGGCGTGTAGGTCGTGGAAAGAACGCTGGCCAGTTGATCGTATGCCTGAAAAGCAGACGCGCCCACTGCTTCAACAAACGCGCTGCCGCGCTGGAACATGGGCTGAAGCAAATTGCGCTGCGCCTGCGCCAGCGCCGCGCGCGTCGCATCCGGCATCCAGGTTGACGTGCGCCACTGCGGGCCGAAATCTTTGCCGCTGGGAACAACCATCGAGCTGCGCCCCGTGGGGGAAATTAGCGATGGCGCAGGGTTCCATTGCGGCGCCACGGCCAGCGCGTCATTCGGTTCACCGATGGCGTCAAGATAGCGAGAAAGCCACCCGCCGGCGGCCAGGTTGTTTTTGCCGCCCATGTCCACGTACAGCTCGGTGTCAAAGTGGGAGCCGGTGACATCGGGCGAGCCTGTCGCATCGACAATGGCCAGGTCGCCGCGCGTGTAGAGCGCATACAACCCGCCGGTGTCGCTGGCATGTAGATTGAGCACATTGACTCCGCTTGCCCCGCGCGCGGCGTCGGGATGCAGCGCAAACCGGCCATCCAGGTCAATCGCCTTGCGCGGGGCGCTGGAATTGGGAGCGGGAATGTGCATCGTGGGCCGCAGCGCGTTGTAGTATTGCTGACGGTCTTTGGCGCTGGTGTTGAACGGCACGACGAGGTTCAGCCCGTCCAGTCCGCCGCGCACGAAGACCAGCACCAGCAGGTCGCGGTTGTTGGGCGGGGGCTGGTTCGGCGACTGCGGCGCTGCGGCGCGCGCCGGCCCGGCCAACTGTGAGTCGAACACCAGACTGGAGATGCCGAACCCGCGCACAGCGGCGACGGCGGCAAAACTGGCGCATCCCTTCAGGAAATCCCGGCGATCCATCTTCAATTTGACATCCCTCCACACCACACCAAACCAAACAGAGCAGCCTCTTGATCTGATCCCAAGAGGCTGCTGGAATGCCAGGCGGATTGTGTTGCCGGCAGGCAATCACATATATCTGCTTCGATCAGATGATAACATGGCAAAGTATTGTTGCACCGCCGGGTCGTTGTAGAACACCAGCGCCAGCACGCCAACAACTACCGGGATGAGATTGCCGCCGTCGATGGCAATCATCTCCATCACCCGGCAATCGCTTACGACCAGACCCGATCCCAGGAGAACTCGTTGTCCCACTGATCGGTCGGCGCCCACAGGCCGGGCAGATCGGGATCGATGTGCGCCGCCAGAACCTCGTCGTTCAGGTCGTCGATGCCCAGGCCGGGTTTGTCCGGCACAGTGATGAATCCATCCTTCACGATGGGTTTGGGCAGGCCGATGGCCATATCGTCCCACCACGGCACATCGACCGAATGAAACTCCTGCGCCAGGAAGTTCTCGGTGGCCACGGCCACGTGCGCGGCTGCCATCGCCGCGACCGGCGACTCGGCCATGTGAATGGCCATCGCCGCGCCGTAATCCTGCGCCATGTCGCCGATCTTCTTAGTCTCCAGAATGCCGCCGGTGCTGAGCACGTCGGGATGGATGACCGACACACCGCCAGCTTCGAGCAATGACTTGAAGTTCTCCTTCAAGTAGATATCTTCCCCGGTGCAGATGGGAACCGTGGTGGCGCGGCTGAGTTGCGCGTACTGGTCTGTGAACTGCCAGGGAACCAGATCCTCAAGCCAGGCCGGGTTGTACTTCTCGATGCGCTTCGCCAGCTTGATGCAGTCCTGCAGCGCGATGTGGCCGAGGTGGTCGATCGCCAGCGGGACTTCATAGCCGATCTCGTCGCGCACTTCGGCGATGTACTGCTCCAGAAAATCCAGACCCTTCTCAGTGAGATGCACGCCGGTGAAGGGGTGCATCACATTGTGGAAGTCGTAGTCACGGTTGCGAATGGCGCGCTCTTCGGGCGTGCTCACCCTGCGCCGGCCGGCGCTGTGATACGTGCGCCACTTGTCCAGCTCGCCGGTGGGCATGCTCAGCGCGCCCGGCTCGTGGATGGCCTGCCACATGCCCAGGTCCATTTTGAGAAAGGTGAAGCCCTTTTCCATGCGCTGCCTCAGCGCGCGGCCCATGTCGCGCCCGGTGGGACGGTCGCCGGCGTCGGTGTCGCAGTAGATGCGCACGCGGTCGCGGAACTTGCCGCCCAGCATTTGATAGACCGGCACGCCATACGCTTTGCCGGCCAGGTCCCACAAAGCCACTTCGATGCCGCTGACACCGCCGCCCTGCCGGGCGTGCCCGCCGAACTGCTTGATACGCCGGAAGAGCTTGTCCACATTGCATGGGTTCTCACCCAGAATGCGGCTCTTCAACATGAGCGCGAAAGTGCGGCTGGCGCCATCGCGCACTTCGCCCAGGCCAACGATCCCCTGGTTGGTGTAAATCTTCAGCAGGCAGCACCGCATCGGCGCGCCGACGATGTCGGTCACGCGCAGATCGGTGATCTTCAGGTCGGACGGGCGGGAATACGTGCGGACGCGATCCTGAACGGTCGGTTCTTCCATTGCATATCTCCTGGAGGATGAATTGTGCAGCGTATTGTAGGCGCGCTGGTTTGCGTTCTCATCCGATCTGTCGGACAATGCGTCTGAATCTTCTGGAGGAGCATTCATGAAACTCGGGTATCTGTGCAAGTTCTCGGTCGAGGAAGTGGAGCGCGCGCAACGGCTCGGCTTCCAGTGCCTCGAAGTGCATGCCACATCGCTGATCGACTCTCTGGATGCGCCGGGCGACTTGAAAGCCGTGGCCGGCCGCGCGCAGGCCGCGCTGGACAGGCGAGGCATCACCTTGTCGGCCATTGCGCACTATAGCAATCCGCTGTTGGACGACCCGGCAGTCACGCTGGCCCGGTATCGCGCCATCTTCGAGCTGGCCAGGCTGTTGGGCGTCGGCGTCGTCACCTCGATGGCCGGCAACCTGCCCGATCGGCCGTACAGGGAAGGCATGGAGCGATTCGAGCGGGTGTTCACGCCGATCGCGCAAGCCGCCGAGGATATGGGTCTGCGCGTGGCGTTTGAGAACTGGCCGGGCATGTGGGGCGACATCCCCTGGCACAGCGTCAACCTGGCCTGGTCGCCGCGCAATTGGAGCGAGATGTTCACCCGCGTGCCGTCGAAAGCGCTTGGTCTGGAGTTCGATCCGTCGCATCTGGTCTGGCAGGGAATCGATCACATTCAAGCCATGCGCGATTTCAAGGATCGCATCTACCACTCGCACGCGAAAGACACCGAGATGCTGCATCACAATCTGCGGCGCGAAGGCATCCTGGGCATCCACCACAACTGCTGGCGCTACCGCATCCCCGGCTATGGCGTGGTGAACTGGGCTGAGTACATCTCGACGCTGATCGAGATCGGCTACGACGGCGGCATCGCCATCGAGCACGAAGACCCGGTGTTTTCCGGCGCGCGCTTTGAAGAAGGTCTGGTGCGCGGCTTCCAGGTCCTGAACCCGCTCATCAACCCCGCCTGAAACGCGCGTGGTAGAGTCTTCAAGCGCCATACGCAATACGCGATACGTAATACGCAATACGCGATACGCCATGCCCGTTCTCGAACCGTTGTCTTTTGAATGCGTCAGTCATAGCGAGGAGCAGACGCAGCGCCTCGGAGCGCGCCTCGCTGCGGCGCTGCCGGCCCGCGCCATCATCGCACTGTACGGTTCGCTGGGGGCCGGCAAGACACAGTTCGCGCGCGGGATCGGGCTGGGCTGGGGCGCGTCGCAGCCCTTGCGCAGCCCAACCTTCACTCTGGTGCAGGAACATCACCGCGCCGCCGACGCGCACACGCTGTATCACATCGATCTCTACCGCATCGAGCGCGCCGGCGACCTCGCCACACTGGGGCTGGACGAAGTTTTGGATGACCAGACGGGCGTCGCCATCATTGAATGGGCCGAGCGCGCCGAAAGCCTGATTCCCAACGAAGCCATCCGGGTCAGGTTCGAGATCATCCACGAGAACAAGCGCCGGCTCACCTTCTCCACTCAGGACACCGTCACATGGCAGATCCTGCTGGCCTTCCGCAAGAATGCCTTTGGCGTCTGACAATTGACAATTGACGATTGACAACTGACGATTGGCAATTTACGAATAGCAATGCCGGGTTACAACTGAAAGGATGGACAACACTCAAAAGATCTCAGGCGAAATGGCAACAGGGATCGCTGGCTCTATCAATCGTCAATCGTCAATCGTCAATCGCAAACCAGATATCCTGCTGGCGATCGACACCTGCACGCGCCGCAGCAGCGTGGCGCTGCGCGACCTGACGATGATCCGCGCGGAATGCGCGTGGGAAACAGAGCGCCATCACACCGCCGGCGTCAGCGCACAGATCCGCCGGCTGATGCGCACTGCGAACATCCAGCCGGCAGACATCGGCGCGGTGGCAGTGGCAAT
>Ga0308417_1002462_pt1 | contig 12192 bp, 6 predicted proteins | sample HotsprSampleOS65_FD_203528 | JGI IMG/M metagenome (GOLD analysis project Ga0308417, IMG submission 203528) | Hot spring phototrophic mat microbial communities from Octopus Spring, Yellowstone National Park, Wyoming, United States - 20090730_OS65 ... | reverse complement strand
GCGCGCGGACGCGCTCGAACAACTTCATGCTCGACGGCGCCAACAACAACGACCAGTCGCTGTCGATCCCGCGGCAGACGCCGGCGCCGGAGTATCTCGGCGAGTTCCGCATCATCACCAACACGTTTTCGGCCGAATACGGCCGCAACTCCGGCTCGGTGGTGATGCAGGTGACCAAGTCCGGCACCAACGAGTTTCACGGCATCGCCCGCTGGACGTGGCTGGGCAACGGGTGGGACGCGTTTACGACGGGGCAGCAGCGCACATTCGCCGCGCAGAAGGCGGCCGGCGCCAGCGACTATGACGCGATGCGGCGCGCCCGCGGCGTCATCGTCCGCAACCAGGTGCTGGGTTCGATCGGCGGCCCCATCATCAAGAACAAGCTGTTCTTCTTCGGCGGCTACGACCTCGACCGCGAGCGCCGCACGGCGAACCCGGTGACGACGACCTACTCCCAGCAGGCTTGGGACCTGTTGACGCAATACCAAAACAGCTTTGCGCCGGGCACCGTGGCTTTTCTGAAGCAATGGTATCCGGTGGCGAATGACCCGACGCCCGCGGGCACTGTGAGCGTGGCTATCCCGAACGGCCCCACTCTTGCGCTGCCCATTCAGCAGTACCGCCGTGGCGCCGGCCAGGCGCTTCCCTACGGACGCGACATCCACCGCGGGCTGATGCGCTACGACTGGCGGTTGACCGACAAGGACAACCTCCAGATGCGGTGGATCAAGGACGACAACACCGATCCGGGCGTGCCCGCCGCCCTGGCGGTGAACCAGCAGGGGTCGGTTGTGGTCAACAACAACGCCACCATCAACCACATCCGCGTCTGGAACCCGACGCTGGTCATGGAGACCCGCCTGAGTTATGCCCGCCGCGAAGCGACTTTCCCGGAGAACTTCCCGGCGCAATTCTCTGTCACCGGCAGCGGTCTGCCCACCATCGGCAACCAGAACTTCCCGCAGTACCGCACGGACAACCTGTATGAGCTGACCAACAACTGGTCGCAGATGAGGTCCAAGCACACCCTCCGCTACGGCTTCAACTACCTCCAGTACCGGCTCAACTCGTTCTTCGCGCCGGCGAGCCGCGGCGTCATCAGCTACCCGAGCCTGGCGGATTTCCTGTTCGACCGCAACGCGCAGTTCAGCCAGTACGCAGGCACGGGTTCTGTGCCGGCCAAGACGCATGAATTCCAGGGCTTCTTCGCCGACGACTACCGCATCACCAACAGCCTGATGCTGAATCTCGGCATCCGCTATGAGTACACTTCGGCGCCGTTCGGGTTCTTCTCGAACGCCAAGGCGGACGTCAACAACTGGGCGCCGCGCGTGGGCTTCGCCTGGAGCCCGAAGTCGACCGACGGCTTGCTGGGCATGATCAGCGGCGGCGGCAAGTTCGTGCTCCGCGGCGGCTATGCGATCAGCTACGACCAGGTGTTCCAGAACATCCTGCTCAACACGGCGCGCAACTACCCGCGCGGCGTGACGGTGACGCTGGCCAACCTGACCGGCACGCAGATCTTCGATCCGGCCAAGCGTCCGGCGCCTCCGCAGCCGAGCGACTTCCGGGGCGACCCGAACCTGCTGCCTTACCGCTACTACTCGCCTGACAAACGGATCCAGCAGCCGTACTCGCAGCAGGTCAGCTTCGGCTTCGAGCGGCAGCTCACCACGGATTACGCATTCAAGCTGTTCTATGTGGGCACGCGCGGCGCGCGTCTGGTGCGCGAAGCCGAGCGCAATCTGGGCTTCTTCGACGCCGCCGTCAAGGCCAACCCGTCGTTGCTCGAGCCGGTGGTGCAAAGCTACGGCATGAAGGCCACCACGGTGAGCGGCGCCGCCGCCTGGCGCGTCGATCCCGCGCGCGGCTCGATCCTCGTGGGCGACGGCTACGGCATGTCGAACTTCCACTCGATGCAGATGACCGTCGAGAAGCGCTTCTCGAAGGGCTACCAGTTCGAAGCCAACTACACCTGGTCGACCTTCATCAGCGAGAACGACGACATTCTGGGCGGCCAGGTGAACCGCACGCTGCCCTCGGTGCCGTTCAACATGCGGCTCGACAAGGCGCGTTCGGGCTTCGACACGCCGCACCGGCTGGTCGTGAACGGCATCTACCAGTTCCCCGAGTTCTTCAAGGGCAAGGGGCTGTGGGGCCGCATCGTGGACGGCTGGTCGATCTCCGGCATCACCACCATGCAGCAGGGCTGGCCGTACAGCATCCTGAACGGCAACAACCCGCTGGGCATTCTGCCCGGACAGATCGCGACCATCAACTTCAGCCAGCGCGCCGGCTTCAATCCGAACGGCAACCGGAACACGGGCACCAGTCCCACCGAACCGAACCCGATGTGGATGGCGTATCCGAACAACTCGGGCCTCATCGGCGCCGGCGCCAACATCCGCCGCGTGGGCAACACCTACAACACGGACGCGGCTCTGGTGAAGCGCGTGCGGACGTATGGCGAGTCGCAGAGCCTGGAGTTGCGGTGGGAGGTCTTCAACGTCTTCAATCACCGCAATTTCAACGCCCTGCCGGCGAACACGGTCTCCAACAACACCAACAACACCACGTTCCTGAACCTCGGCTTCACGGATGTCGGCGGCCGCGGCATGATCTTCACCGCCCGCTACAACTTCTAGGCCCGGTTCACGGCTGACCTTCAACCAGCGCCCGGGGGCTCGGAGAGAGTCCCCGGGCGCTGCTGTTTTCAGGGGCTCGCAGCAGCGGGACGGGCGGCTGCGGGAACGGAGGAGGCGCCACGGAAAAGGCGGGGCGACGTGTGAATGGGGCTTCTGAATGACGGCTGTATTTGCCGTGATATCTGCGCCATATTACGGGAATCATCTCTTCGAGCCGTGCGCCTTCAGGCGGTTTTCAGGCGGCTTCCGGACGGCCGGAAGCGGACGAAAGAAGTTTGTTCCAGTCCCAGGCGGGGCCGACGTCGAATTTGTCCGGGCGGAAATTGTGGTGAGCGGCGATGCCGCGGAACTTGCAAAAGGTGTCAGGGTCGCTGACATCTCGCTGCGTGGCGGGAGGCAGGACGCGCGGGATGCCGAAGCGGCGGCAGAGCCAATCGACAAGCTGGCCGACCGCGGCGTACTGCTTCTGCGTGTAGGCGGCGTAATACTTGAAGCCGCGGAATTCGCGGCACAGGTATTTCTCTTTTTCCGAAATCAGGCACCAGGGTTTGCGGAAATTGTCAGGCCACCAGTTCAGCGTGTCCGCGCCTTCCGGGTCGGGGCGCAGGGGACCGGGGTTCACGATTTCAATGCCGATCGAACGGCGGTCATTGTAATGGCCGGGATTGCGCACGCGCATGCCGAGGTGATAGGCCCAGCAGTCGGGCGGAAACATCTCGTAAACGCGGCCGTTGCGCTCGACCACGTAGGCAGTGGCGACGCGTCCGCTGGCCGGGTTCTTCCATGTATCGAAAACGCTGCGCGCCGTCGAGCTGGCCGTGGCGTGCAGGACGATGAGGTCTTTGGGCACGCGCTGGCGGAAGAAGCCGGTCTCCGGGAGGCGAAACGTGGCAGAGTCAATCCAGGCGGGGGTTTCAATGGGAGGGGTTTGCATGGCAGGCATTGTGCGCCAGGAAATGCGCCACGGCGGGCCGGTCTGTTCAGGCAGTGGTTGGAAATGGCACCGGATCCATGAGTTACGGGGCGGAAAAATTTCTGAAAGTGCCGTGACGAGCAGTGCGTCCAAGCACCCGGCCGGAGACCTTGGAGGGAAGCGCCATCCGAAAAGTGAATCGGGGTTCATCATCCGCCGCCGCGCTGGGTTATACTCAACCCACTATGGGTTTTGTGCAGGAATTCAAGGAATTCGCCCTCAAGGGCAATGCGATTGACTTGGCTGTGGGCGTGGTCATTGGAGGCGCCTTCGGCAAGATCGTCAACTCGATGGTGGCCGACCTGATCAACCCGCTGCTTGGACTGCTGACGCGCGGTGTGAACCTGGCCGACAAGTGGGTGCCGCTGGACGGCAATAGCTATGCGTCGATCGACGAGGCGAAGAAGGCCGGGGCGGCGGTGCTCACGTACGGCAACTTTCTCAACTCGGTGATCGAGTTTCTGCTTATCGCGCTGGCCATCTTTATCGTGATCAAGCAGATCAACCGGCTGGTGCGGGTGCCGGGCGACAATCTGCCGAAGTGAAACGCGCGCCCTGGATCACGGGGCGGATGCGGGATGCCGGAGGCGGCGCAAGGGGGAAGCCCGGATAAGCGAGGGGAAGCCCTGTATGCGGGTGGGCGCGCGTTCGCCAGCGCCGGTCTGAGGCTGTCCAACTTCGGAAGCCCTGTATGCGGGTGGGCGCGCGGTTGCGGAAGGCGCCGCGCGGAATAAAAGAACCGGGCGGGGCCACGAGGGGCGCCGCCCGGGAGATTCCCGCCGAGGGCAGAGGGGCGGGCGCTGCGAGGCCGGCGCCCCTGGCATCGTCACCGCAGAAATGGATGACGAACGCCAAGGGCGGGATTGCGGCCCGCGCGTCCGCCCCTGCGGCCGGCAGTCTCACCGATGAACTCGATGCGAAATGCCGGTCTCAGCGAGAGGCTGGTTTGAGCGTGTAGCTGGAGAGCACCTTCATGTAGTTGGCGCGCTCGAAGGCGGCCGGTTCGGCGACCGACTGGGCGCTCATCGAGCCGCGCATCTGGCTGATGGATTCGTACTCGTGCTCCTCCATCCAATCGATGAGGTCTTCCTCGACCTTTTCGAGGTAGGGGATGCCGTGGCGGAGAAGAGCGGAGGTCATCATGGTGCAGCGGGCGCCGGCCATGATGCCCTTGACAACATCTTCGGCGGTGTGGACGCCGCCGGTGATGGCGAGGTCGGGGCGGATGCGGTTGTACAGCAGCGCCACCCAGTGGAGGCGGAGGCGGAGTTCGCCGCTGTCGCTGAGGACGAGGTTGGGGACGACTTCGAGGGTCTCGATGTCGAAGTCGGGCTGGTAGAAACGGTTGAATAGAACAAGGCCGTCGGCGCCGGACGAATCGAGCCGCATGGCGAAGTTGCCGAAGGCTGTGAAGAAGGGGCCCAGCTTGACGGAAACGGGGATGCGGACGCTCGCCTTGATATGACTGACGAGGTCGCAGTAGGTGTCCTCGATCTTATGCGAGGTGAGTTCGAGATCGGTGGGGAGGAAGTAGATGTTGAGCTCGAGGGCGTCGGCGCCAGCCTGCTCCATCATCTGGGCGTATCGGATCCAGCCGCCGGTGGAGATGCCGTTGAGGCTGCCGATGACGGGGACGTCGACGCTCTCTTTGGTCTTGCGGAGGTGTTCGAGATAGGGTTCGGGGCCGAAGTTGTACGAACCGAGTTCGGGGAAGTAGCTGGCGGCTTCGCTGTAACTTTCGGCGCTTTCGGAGAGGAAGCGGTCGAGTTCGCCGCTTTCGAGCTGGATCTGCTCCTCGAAGAGGGAGTGCAGGACGATGGCGCTGGCGCCTGCGTCTTCAAGGCGCAGGATGTTGCCAATGTCCTTGCACAGAGGCGAGGAGGAGGCGACGAGAGGGGAGCGGAGCTTGAGTCCGAGATAGGTGGTGGCGAGATCGACTGGCATGGATCAGTTTCCTCCCTGGGTGGCTTCGGCCGGGGCGCCGGGCATGGCGGCCATTTGTTCGTAGATGCGCCAGCGGTTCATGACGTCGGCCTGGGCTTCAGCCAACAGGCGCCGGGCGTCCTCGGGCTTCGAGTGGACGAGCATGGTGTAGCGGGTTTCGTTGTAGATGTACTTCTCGAGCGGCAGCGAGGGGGCCTTGCAATCGAGCTGGAAGGGGTTCTTGCCCTCGGCGGCCAGAGCGGGATTGTAGCGGAACAGCGGCCAGTGGCCGGTCTGGACGGCGAGTTTTTGCTGCTCGAGGCCGTAGCGCATGTCGTAGCCGTGGGCGATGCAGTGGGAGTAGGCGATGATGAGCGAGGGGCCGTCCCACTTTTCGGCCTCGAGAAAGGCCTTGACGGTCTGCATGTCGCTCGATCCCATGGCGACGCGGGCGACGTAGACGTTGCCGTAATTGACGGCCATCAAGGCGAGGTCCTTCTTGGCGGCGGGCTTGCCGCCGGCGGCGAACTTGGCCACGGCGGCGCGGGGCGTGGATTTCGAACACTGGCCGCCGGTGTTGGAGTAGACCTCGGTGTCGAGCACGAGGACGTTGACGTTACGGCCGGAAGCGAGCACGTGGTCGAGCCCGCCGTACCCGATGTCGTAGGCCCAGCCGTCGCCGCCGACGATCCAGACGCTCTTCTTGACGAGGGCGTCGGCGACGGCAAGCAGGTCGCGGTAAAGGAAGCTGTCGCCGTTGGCCCTGGGCATCAGCTCCTGGATCTTCTTCTTGAGCTCGGCCACGCGCGCGCGCTGCTCGAAGATGCCGGGTTCGGAGGATTGATCGGCGCCGAGCAACGCCGAGACGAGGTTCTCGCCAATTTGGGGGGCGAGCTGGCGGAGCAGCTCGGCGGCATAGCGCGCCTGCTGATCGAGGGCAAGCCTCATTCCGAAGCCGAATTCGGCATTGTCCTCGAACAGCGAGTTGTTCCACGTGGGGCCGCGGCCTTCGGGGTTGACGGTATAAGGGGTGGTGGGGAGGTTGCCGCCGTAGATGGACGAGCAGCCGGTGGCGTTGGCGATGAGGGCGCGGTCGCCGAACAACTGGGTGAGCAGCTTGACGTAGGGCGTCTCCCCGCAGCCCGAGCAGGCGCCCGAGAACTCGAACAGCGGCTGCAAGATCTGCAGGTCCTTGACCTGGCTCTGGTTGAGCTTGGCGCGGTCGAATTCGGGGAGGCGGAAGAAGAAGTCCCAGTTGGCGGCTTCGGGTTCGCGCAACGGCTCCTGCGGTTCCATGTTGATGGCCTTGCGTTTGGGCTGGGCCTTGTCCTTGACCGGGCAGGCTTCGACGCAAAGGGCGCAGCCGGTGCAGTCCTCGGGCGCGATCTGGAGGGTGTAAACGAGGTCCTTGAAATCCTTCCAGCGCGCGGGTGCGTGCTTGAAGGCCGGCGGGGCGCCCTCAAGATATTTAGGCTCGTAAATCTTAGCGCGTATGGTGGCGTGGGGGCAGACGAGCACGCACTTGCCGCACTGGATGCAGAGCTTTTCGTCCCAGACGGGGATCTCGAGGGCGATGTTGCGCTTCTCCCACATGGCGGTGGCGGTGGGGAAGGTGCCGTCGACGGGGAAGGCGGAGACGGGAAGGGCGTCGCCGTTGCCCTCGATGATCTTGCCCAGCACGTTGCGGACGAACTCGGGCGCTTCTGCGGGCACGGGCGGGCGGAGATCCTTCGAAGACGTGATTCGGGCGGGAACCTTTACTTCATGGAGCCCCTCCAGGGTCTTGTCGACGGCGGCAAAATTCTTCTGGACGACGGCTTCGCCGCGGCGCCCGTAGGTTTTGACGATCGTCTCCTTGATCTTGCCGATGGCTTCCTCGCGCGGCAGGACGCCGGAGATGGCGAAGAAGCAGGTCTGCATGATGGTGTTGATGCGGGTGCCCATGCCGGTGTCGCGGGCGACCGAGTAGGCGTCGATGACGTAGAACTTGAGCTGCTTCTCGACGATCTCCTTTTGAACGGTGCGAGGCAGATGGTTCCAGACCTCGTCGGGGCCGTAGGGGGAGTTCAACAGGAATGTGCCGCCGGGAACAGCCCACTTCAGCATGTCAATGCGCTCGAGGAACGACCACTGGTGGCAGGCGACGAAGTTGGCGCGGGAGATGAGGTAGGTGCTGCGGATGGGCCTGGGGCCGAAGCGGAGGTGGCTGATGGTGATGGAGCCGGACTTCTTCGAGTCATAGACGAAATAGCCTTGGGCCCAGTTGTCGGTTTCCTCGCCGATGATCTTGACGCTGTTCTTGTTGGCGCCCACGGTGCCGTCGGCGCCGAGGCCGTAGAACAGGCAGCGGATGGTCTTGTCGTCTTCCGTGGAGAAGGAGAGGTCGTAGTCGAGAGAGGTGTTGGTGACGTCGTCGACGATGCCGACAGTGAAGTGGTTCCTGGGGGAGTCCTTGGCGAGCTCGTCGAACACGGCCTTGACCATGGCGGGTGTGAACTCCTTCGAGGAGAGCCCGTAGCGGCCGCCGATGACGCGGGGCATGGAGGCGAAGGGGAGTCTTCCGGAAGACTGGGCTTCCATGAGCGCGGTGATGACGTCTTGATAGAGAGGCTCGCCGGCGCTGCCGGGTTCCTTGGTGCGGTCCAGAACGGCGATGGAGCGGACGGAGGCGGGCAACGAGGAGAGGAAATGATCGAGAGAGAAGGGGCGGAAGAGGCGTACCTTGAGGATGCCGACCTTTTCGCCTCGGGCGGCGAGGAACTCGACCGTCTCCTGGGCGGTTTCCGCGCCGGAACCCATCAGGATGACGACGCGCTCGGCGTCGGGGGCGCCAGCGTAGTCGAACAGGCGGTAGCGGCGGCCGGTGATCTCCGCAAAGCGGTCCATCGCCCTCTGGACGATGGCGGGCGCAGCGAGGTAATAGCGGTTGACGGCTTCGCGGGCCTGGAAATAAACGTCGGGGTTCTGGGCGGTGCCTCGAAGGACGGGGCGGTCCGGGCTCATGGCGCGCTCGCGATGGGCGCGGATGAGCTCGTCGGGCAGCATGGCCTTCATGTCTTCCACGGTGAGCTGCTCGACCTTGCTGACTTCGTGGGAGGTGCGGAAGCCGTCGAAGAAATGGATGATGGGCACGCGCGCCTCAAGCGTGGCCGCCTGGGCGATGAGGGCCATGTCCATGACTTCCTGGATCGAGTTCGAGGCGAGCATGGCCCAGCCTGTGGCGCGGCAGGCCATGACGTCCTGGTGGTCGCCGAAGATGGAAAGCGCGTGGGCGGCGAGGCTGCGCGCGGCGACATGGAAGACCGTGGGGGTAAGCTCTCCTGCGATCTTGTACATGTTGGGAATCATCAGCAGAAGGCCCTGCGCCGACGTGAACGTGGTGGTGAGGGCGCCCGCCTGAAGAGCGCCGTGCACGGCGCCGGCGGCGCCGCCTTCGCTCTGCATCTCGACCACCGTCGGGACGGCGCCCCAGATGTTGGGCTTGCCCTCGCTCGACCACTGGTCGGACCACTCACCCATGGGGGAGGACGGCGTAATCGGATAGATGGCGATGACTTCGTTGGTCTTGTGGGCAACGTAAGCGGCGGCTTCGTTGCCGTCGATGGTGACAAAAGCTCTCGGCATAGGAATCTCGCTAACGGGGTAGCACGTCTGCTGCCATAGGCGGTTTTCAGGCTGGAGACTCCGTATGTCCTGATTCAGCTAATTGTTGGAAGGCAGCCTTCTTCTATTAGAAAGTCTGATATATGGGGCAGATGCCCCACCGGCGACTGAAATGCCAGGCAGGGCAATGGGGGATGCACCAAATCACCCACCGCCGGGGTGGACAATGGATTCAGGGACGGAGCAAAGGAGGCGGAGGCCATGAAGCGACTCGCGGCGGGGATTGTGATGGCGGGGATGCTGGCGGCGGGGCAGCCTCGGGTGGGCGTGGTGGAGGTGTACGGGGCGCGGCGAATCCCGGTGGAGCGGATCCGGAAGGTGCTGGGGGTGGCGCCGGGGGATCTGCTGCCGAAGTCGAAAGGCGAGGCGGAGGAGCGGATCGAGGCGATCGACGGGGTGGTGCGGGCGCAACTGGAAGCCTGGTGCTGCGAACAGGGGAAGGCGGTGCTGTATGTGGGAGTGGAGGAGCGGGGCGCGGCGCACTTCGAGCTGCGTCCGGCGCCGGCGGACGAGACGGTCACGCTGCCGGAGGAGGTGATGGAGGCGTATGGCGATTTCGCGGCGGCTCTGGCAAGGGCGACGGCGGAGGGGGATCTGGAAGAGGATCTGACCCGGGGGCACTCGCTGATGCAAAACGTGGCGTGCCGGGTGGCGCAGCAGCGGCTGGAGGCGCTGGCGGAGTTGCACGAAAGACTCCTGCTGCGGGTGGCGACGGAGGCGGCGGACCCGGAGGTGCGGGCGATTGCGGCTTACGCCGCGGGCTACGCGCGGGACAAGCAGGCGGCGGCGGAGGCGTTGCAGGCGGCGCTGCGGGATCCGGAGCCGGCGGTCAGGCGGAACGCGGTGCGGGCGCTGAAGGCGATTGCGTACCTGGCGCTGACGAAGGGCGGCGCGGAGCTGCGGGTGCAGCCGACTTGGCTCGTGGAGATGTTGAATTCGGTGGTCTTGAGCGACCGGCTGGAGGCCGTGCAGGCGCTCTCGATGTATTTGGAGCGCGGGGATGAAGGGGCGGCGGCACAGATCCGGGAGCGGGCGCTGGACTCCGTGCTGGAGATGGCGCGGTGGCAGCATATGCCGCATGCGTTGCCGGCCTGGTGGCTGCTGGGGAAGCTGGCGGGCCTTCCGGAAGAAGAGATGGAACGGGCGTGGAGACAGGGCGAGCGGCAGCGCGTGCTGGCAAGGATCGAGAAACAGATGAAGGGCAGGCGGAAGTAGCCGCCAGGATCAGGGACGGACGGGAGGAGCGGGCTGGGGCCGGCTGCCGCCGAAGCCGGAACCCCCGAAGCTGGAGCCAGAGCCCGAGCTGCCGAAACCGGGGGCGCCGAAGCCGGAAGAGCGGGGAGGCCGCTCGAAGGGGCTGCCTTGCGGGTTGGCGCCTTGGCCCGGCGCTCCCTGTTGCTGGCCTTGGGCCATGCCGAGGCCGGCGGCCTGCATCGCCTTGCGGAAGTCGAAAAGGAACTCCCACTCCTTGTAATTGGTGCGGTCGTTGTAGACGCGAATGGCTTCCATGTCCGCTTTGGAGGCGACGCCGGCGATGCCGCCGCCGAGCATCATGCCGCCGGATTGTTGCGGGGCGATGGCCGGCTGGCGGGTGAGGATGCGCTGGACAGCCTGGAGGGCCTGGTTGGGAGCGCCCTGGGCGGGATTGGTTCCCATGCCGGGCGCCGGGCCGGAGAAGCCGGATTGCAGCTGTTGAGGGGGAACCATGCCGGGGGTCATGCCGCCGGTGATGGTGGGACCGGGCGGGGGAGAGGCGGAAGGGGATCCGATGCCGCCGCCGTAACCGATGGAGGGTGGCGCATTCGGGGAAGGCTGCTGTCCCGGTTGGGGAACCGGCACGTTGCCGGGCATGCGGAAGCCTCCGGGCTGAAGGGGCACGGGGGGCGGATTGCCGGCTTCCTCCGGGGGTTGGGGCGGCATGCCGGGCTGGGGCGGGAAGGAGGGAGAGGCAGAGCCGGAGCCGGCGGGTTGAGCCTGATCCTGCGGGGGCGGGTCGCTGTCGCCGGGGTCGGCTTGAGGCGGCGACTGTCCGGGGGCGAGTCCGGGGATGATGCGGTCGCTGGCGGTGCGGCGCAGGGCCGGGTTCGTGCTCTGTGCCTGCGTGTCGGGAGCGATGACTTCGGCCGAGGCGCCGATGCCCTGCACGGCCGCCTGAAGGACGTTGGGCGCGCTTTCCTTTTTCTGCTCCTGGCGTTTGTGGACGAGGGAATCGACATACTGGCCGGCTGCGTCGATGTGGACGAGGCGCCATTCGTCCTCGCCGGTGACGGGATCGCGGAAACGTTTGCGGAGAAAACGGACGTTGTTTGTGGACTCCAGATCCTCGATGGACTGGGGATATTTCTGGAATTTCTGGACGTAAAGCTGGATGGCGCGGACGTATTCTTCGCCGCGCTCGATGAGAAGAGCCTCCTTGTCCCGCTGGTGCTCGAAGGCGACGCGGGGCATTTCGAGATAGAGCATGACGAGCGCCGCGGCGGCGAGCGCGAAAACGAGCAGCAGGGCGAAGCCGCGCTGGTTGTGCCTGCGGCGGTGTCTCATGGGGTCATCCTCCCGGGGGCGGCGGCTGATCGATGGGGATCTGCTGCTGGTGCTTGTGCTCGATGTCCTCGACCAGGACGGAAGCGGCGGTGATGCGGACGATGCGGTAGCGGTTCTGCACGAGGTCGCCCTCCGAGGGGGTGAGGATTTCGTCCCCCTGCAAACAGAATACCCGCTTGCCGTTGCCGCGGACAGGGAGGGCGAGGCCGTAGAACTTGAGCGGGATGGGGGGCGGCGGCTGCTTGACGGGCGGCGCCGGAGGCGGCGGAGGCGGCTCCGGGCCGATGAATTTGGGCTGTTGATCGACCACGATTTTAGGCTCCGGCAATTTCGGTTTCTGGATTTCCACGGGGCCGAATTCGAAGAGATTTCTGCCGGCGCTTTCGAATTTCACATTTTCAATCCCGGCCAGCAGGTCGAGGCGGAGAGTGGGGTCGATGCGGGAGC
>Ga0308417_1002461_pt1 | contig 12194 bp, 9 predicted proteins | sample HotsprSampleOS65_FD_203528 | JGI IMG/M metagenome (GOLD analysis project Ga0308417, IMG submission 203528) | Hot spring phototrophic mat microbial communities from Octopus Spring, Yellowstone National Park, Wyoming, United States - 20090730_OS65 ... | reverse complement strand
GAGTCGCTTGTCAGGTTGAAGTTGGTTACGAGCAAGCTCTTGATTGAATGTGCCAATCTCCTCATTCCAACGTTCTAAGAAACGAGCAGGAGCAGATTCGGGATGGATGGTTTGCTTCTCAGGCGCAAGAACGACCCAAAGCGGGATGCCTCGCGCAGCCAGCCAGTCACGGCGTTGACGAAGGCGATCGAGGTTGGTTTGCACGATCTGCTGGCGAAGAGGTTCATTCCAATTCGGTCGAATCGAGTGCGAGGCATCCAGATAAAGCCAATGATTCGATCCCAAGACCACCAGACCCGAAGGGAGTTGACCGAAGAGGCCATACTTCCACAACAAACGAACCTGAAGCGCCTCGCAACGGAATCCAATCCGATCAAGCAAGGCGTTTTCCAGTTTGCTGGGCATCCGTTTCCAGTGCGACATCTTCTGAGGAAACGATGGAAACGGTCTGGCGAGACGTTGTTCCGGGATGAGCAAACAGGGAGAGTCGAGCCAGCGCGTGGTTAACGCGGGTAAATAGAGAGTGGCCATGAAGAGGATCACCAAAAACCACTGGGCCCAGCGAGGCGACGTCGGCGTGCTGGAGTCGAACATGCCGAGAGTCCTCCCGTGTCAAAACTTAAAGTAAATGAATGGATTATACGTTCCTGAAACGAGAAGAGCTGATGAAAGCCAAAGCAAACCGGTCAACGCTAGGGTTCGCGACAGGATCAGTGGGGATTTCAGGAGCAATGCAAGGCGCGAGGTCTGAACGCGATGGGAAATCTGCCCGATCCAAGGAGCCCAAGGGTACATGAGGATCCACCCGGTCAAGAGTGTGACAAGGCATTCCCAATCCCAATATTTGTCAATGGAATGCGAGCTACTTCCCAAACCAAAAAGAGCTCCGTAGTATTCGAAAGCGTAAGCAAGCGAATCGGCGCGGAAGAGGACAAAGGTGAGCATTGCCATAATTGGCACGTATAAGAATCCCAAAGGCCAAATCTTCTGAATGAGCCGTTCCAGACCGACCCGCTCTAGAATCAACACGACCCCGTGGGCCATTCCCCAGAGAATGAAAGTCCAGCCCGCGCCGTGCCACAAGCCACAAAGCAAGAAGACAATGGCCAGGTTGCGCGCTGTTCGGATCGGACCCTGACGGTTGCCGCCCAGAGGGATATAGAGATAGTCACGGAACCAACTGGAGAGCGAGATATGCCATCGTCTCCAGAAGTCGGTCATCGACGTGGCGGCCAGAGGATGACGGAAATTCTCGGGAAAATCGAAGCCGAACAGCTTTCCCAAGCCAATCGCCATATCGGAATACCCCGAGAAGTCGTAGTAGAGTTGCAAGGTGTAACAGGCGATCCCAAGCCAGGCCACTTCCGCGGAGAGCGACCCGGCGGGGGTGTCAAAGATCGCGTCGGCGGTGGTCGCCAATGTGTTGGCGATCAAGACTTTCTTGGACAGGCCGACGATGAACCGTTCAACGCCCTGAGTAAACTGTTCCAATCGAATCGAACGCGCATCGAGAAATCGCGCAACATCGATGTATCGCACAATAGGACCGGCAATCAACTGAGGAAAAAAAGAAAGGTATGTGCTAAACTTGATCAAATTCCGCTGGGCCTCTACCGAACCCCGCGCAACGTCGATCACATAAGAGAGGCCCTGAAATGTAAAGAACGAAATTCCAATCGGGAGGTGGATATCGTTGTGAGGTAGGGCAGGTAGTCCCATGAGACGAGCGGCTTCGGAGAGGTTGTCGAAGAAGAAGCCCGCGTATTTGAACCAACAGAGGATGCCGAGATTGAAGAAGGCGGAAGACACCATCACCTGACGCACCCGACGTTGGGACCGCGTGGGGTCGGCGTTGTTTCGAGCCTGTTGGGCCGCCAGGCCCAGTGTGTAATTCCCAACGATAGAGCCCAGAAAAAGCAGGGTGTAGCCGAATTCCCCCCAGGCATAAAAAAAGAGGCTCGAAGTCAATAGCCACAGATTTCGCCATCGTTGGGGCAGGATGAGTCCAAACCCCAAAACGACGGGAAGAAAGAAGAAAAGGAAAAACGGTGAGGCGAAGATCACAGTTCAGCACTCCTTTCGGCGTGAATTTGCGAACGTGACAACGCGGGCTTCAGCAGTCCTACCGCCTCACCGCATGACCAAGCCAGCGCGAGACCAAGAAGATCACAGATGTCTCGAAATTCTAACGGAATACACTGATGTCTCATTTGATGAAGGCTTCGATACATTAGCGCTCCTGCGGCTATTGGCGCTCCCAACGAACGAATCAGGCGGTTGGGCCAGCCCCATTGATGGATTGCCCCGCGTTTTGCCCCAAATTGTCGAGCGTGCCAGTAACGGTTTCTCATCATCGCCGCCCGATCCAACCCTCCTCTATAAGCGAGAGTCAGGTTTGGAACAAAACAAAATTGATATTGGTGAGAAGCAAGAGTTCGCTGAACGTCGCATTCCCAGAATCCATCGGCCCAAGACTGGCGAATCTCTGGCCGCAGGAGCGCGGAGCGACGATAGGCCGCGTGTTCACCGGGTGGGAACAGGTAGGGAAGGTCGGTTCGCCCGTAACGCGCGTATCTCAAAGCATAAACCGAGCGATCGAGTGAGGAGAGCTGATCCCAACCCACCCCGGGAACGATTGCTCCGCCGATTCCCGCGATCGATTCATCGACTGAAGCAATCTGTCTTTGAATCTCTTCCATCCAACCATTATGAATCTCAAGATTCAATGAGGTGAAGACAACCCAGTCGGCCCGGGCGCGTTGTAGTCCAGCCGCCCAAAGCTCAGGAACCAGTCGAGGAGTCCGATCGTTGACCAACTTGGAGGCGTTCGCAGTCACAACGATGGGATTTCCCAAAGGGGCGATGCGTTGACACGCCTGGTCGATCCAACCACGCAACCGAGGACGGACCACTGGGGCGAACTCCCACTCGGCTACAGCGAGCACCACATCGATCATGGTTGTGCCGTCCTCGATGGGGTGTGGGGAGCGATATCGGTGTCCGAGACGACCGCTTCAACTCGGTGGGGACCTCGAAGCGTAGGGAGATGGTCCAAAGGTGCTGGAGTTTGAGACGAATTGCTTAAAAGCATATCAGGGTAAAACCAAGATTCGCTCACTTTGCGCCAAAATGGCTGAACAAAATGACATGAATGAGGTCGGCATGGGTGGCGAACCGATTCGAGAGGATCACCCACGAGGTCGATTTGGTCGAGTTGAGCCCAGCCGAGACCACGTGTTTGCGCTTCAGCGAGATAACCGATCTGAAGGGGATCAAAGCCCATGACCGCGGCGGCCACGGCGTCTACCGCCACCGGGTCGGTCCCCGCCAGGGCGACTCCAAGACGGATGGGTGTACCCTGACGTGGACCTTCGCCATGCATCGCCTCGAAACCATCCAAAACGGTGAGATGGGGCGCGGTCAAGGCAGCCAATCTTGCCAGATTCTCATGCATCGCCGCGACCGATTTGAGGAAGGCGCGATCGGCGGGTGAGAGACGTTCATAAGCGTTTGAACCAAGACGTCCTGTGCATATGTTGACAAGCGTGCGAACTCGTCCCAGACCTCGGGTAAGTTGCCGTACCAAGACGTCGTCGCGTTTGAGGAAGGCGCGAACCGCCCCTCGCCAACCACGCGTGCCGGTGGTGGTCCCGCCCTCGTAACCGTGCATTTGCACACGGTCCAGTGGATGAATGGCGGAGAGCATGTTTTTGATACCAAAGGTGACCCCAGCGGTCATATGTGTTTTCATCAACGCTACTGACACACGAAAAGGGGCTTCGACAACCGTTTGGGAAACCCGCGCCTTTCTTAGCGAGCCATCGATAGCTCTGAGAGGCAATTCAATCCAGTTGTGTTCGTCGTGATTGAGGTCGAAAAACCTGACCGGGCGAAGTGCGGTCTCGCGGTCATGGCCGAACCGTCGCCAGCCCGCCGGAGCGTCGGTGGCCCCCTCGGCGACGGTGATCGGCGCGCCGCCGTTGGCCGCCAGGAGGGCGTCCAGAGTGGCCGAAAGGGCGTCGCGGTGAGTCGAGGGAGCCTGGCGTCGATGGCTCACAAGGTTGATTTTTACCAAGATGGGTTGGCCTGGTCTAAGACGTCGCGCCAATTCCGGCTGGATCAGCCCTAGCGCCTCGGCGATCGCGCCTCGCCGGCGTTGGGAGCGCACCAAGGCCACCTTCGAGCGATTCGCGGCGAGTTGGGGATCAGCGGGTCGCATGAGGAGGCTCCACCCATTGACGAGTGCCGGTGGGTTGGTGGGGCGCGGGAATTGTAGCGATGGGGATTGGTCGCAATCGGGTGTCGATTCCCGCCCAGCGGATCACTAGCCACGCGATCGGTACAGATGCCAGGCAGCAACCGTAGTACACCAGGAGGCACGGCACACAGCCCAACGCGAATCCTAGGCCGAAGCGTCGAGCAGCAAGTTGAAAAAAGGACCTATTAATCAGAATCATCACGAATGTTGTTAATGCAAATCCCAGCGCAAATCCTGGATACCAGAACGTTGCCGGCAGGCAAGCCACACCGGCCGCCACCAGGGCGGCGGCCCATTTCTGGCGAGGATCGAGATTGAGGTCAGTTTGGGGCGCGGTTCGACTTCGGAGCAGAATAAGCCAGGGAACACCACGTTTAAAGATGTCGGTTCGAATGGTGTCGAACAAGGTCCAGCGTTTGAGGTGGGTTGCTTGGATCGCGGGCATCAGTTGAAGGCGTCCGCCTTGATCGGTCAAGCGGTAGCCGAACTCAATGTCTTCAATCGAAGGACGAGGATAACGTCGGGCGTCGAAACCACCAAGTTCCAAGAAGCGGGCGCGCCGCAGGACACCCACGCCAGTCCAGAAGGTGGAAGCGGGGCGCGCTCCTTCAGCGTCGAATTCTCCACGATGGTGAATGTGATGATGCCAGAGGTTGCGGAAGCGGCTGAGCAAGCCGACGGCCTCGGGATGATCGTCGTAGGAGCCGAACACGCCGTCAATTTCCGGGTGCCGCTCCAGATGGGTCACGGCACGTGCCAGAGCGTCGCGGTGCGGGATCACATCGGCATCGAAGAAGGCCAGGAGATCACCGCTGGCGGCTTGAGCTCCGGTGTTACGGGCCGCCGAGGGTCCCAACGCGCGGTCGTGACGCACCACCCGCGCCCCGTGCTGGGTAGCGACATCGCTGGTAGCGTCGGTCGAGCCGTCATCCACGACGATGAGTTCATCGGGCGTCCGGTCACCGGCGCGGATCGCCACGAGACAGCGTTTCAGGTCATGGGCGGCGTTGTGAGCCGGCACGACCACGCTGACCCGAAGGTTTGGGTGGGTTGTTGGCGGGCGGTCGTCCATGACCGGGCGTCCCATGATGAGGAGGCATTCGCGGGCAAGGCGGGGAGGCGTTCCCCGCGACGAGATGGGCTCGTCGGGGACGCAACAGCGCAGAGCGAACCTAGCCGAGATCGCCTGGACTGTCAACCTCGATCGGAGGCGGAGCAGGAGCGTTGCTGTTGGGCTTAATTGAGGGTTTGGTGGGATCGAGCGGTTTTGATGGAGTTTTGGGGTTGTCGGGGCGATTTCTGAAAGGGGGGATTTCACCTGAGCGCGGATGGAAGTGGTGTTGCCCCACCAACGCGGTCTCGCCAGGAGTGGATTCATGCGCAGCCAAACTTCTCGAAGGCGAACGATTCCAAGGTTGGAGAGCTGCGAGCCGCGGACTATGCTCAGCTCGGCTCCCGGAGAGCTGGCGGCCGACGAGGTTCGGACTCTCTTGGACCGGGCTGCGGCGGCCAGCTCCAGCGAGGACGCGATCATTGCGGTGGTCGATCGCGGCGGGCGGATTCTCGGAGTCAAGGTCGAGGGCCAAGTCGCTCCTGAACTGGTTCAGGACCCAGCCCTACTCAGCTTCGCCATCGACGGCGCGGTGGCCAAGGCCCGCACCGCGGCCTTCTTCGCCAACAACGAAGCCCCGTTGACCTCGCGTACCATCAACGCCTTGTCGCAATCGACCATCACGCAGCGCATGGTGGAATCGAACCCCAGCGACGTGGACCCCAACTCCACTCGACGTGGTCCCGGCGTGGTGGCGGCAGTTGGTCTGAACGCACACTTTCCCGCCGATGTGAACTTTACGCCGCAAGTGGACCTGTTCAACATCGAATTCACGAACCGCGACGCCACCCTTCACCCCGGACCCGATCGGATTCGCGGCACCGACGACGACATCGTGCTTGCGTTCCGGTTTAACGCTCATCCCGAGTTCATTCCCAAGGAGATTCTTGAGGAGGGGTTGTTCCCGCCGCCGCCCGATTCGTATGGATTCGTGTCGGGACTCGCGCCGGAGGCCTCGCCGCGGGGAATCGCCACCCTGCCCGGCGGTCTGCCGATTGTGAGGGCCGGGGTGGGCGTGGTTGGAGGCCTGGGGGTTTTTTTTCCAGGCACGACTGGATTTGCCAGTGAGGAAAATTCCCGGCTCAACGATTTTCCCATCCCATCGACGAAGTTGGATCGCTCGGTCGAGGCCGAGTTCATCGCCATTGCCGCGTTGGGAGGGGTTGGGGCGACGGATGACCGGGTGAACGTCTCGTTCGGCGAGTTGGACGGGATTCCGCCGGTCGAGGGAATCGTGCTGCCCTTCGGTACGATCACCTTGGTGGGAATCACGTTGGACATCTACGGTCCCGGTGGCACCCAGGGGATTCAGCGGATTCTGGAGTTTGCGCGTGCTCATTTGAGTCCCGGTCAGGCTGAGACCGGCTTCTTCGCGCCGATCGCGCCGATTCCCAACGATGTGGTCAATCCCTCGCCCGAGACGACCCCCGAGTTCTTCTTCGCCGCGGGTCGTCCGGTGGGTGAGGGGATGCTGGTGCGTCCTCACGACGGCGTGGGTGGGCTGACCGCCGAGGATGTCAAGACGATCATCAATCAGGGTAGGGGGCGCGCCTCGCGGGTTCGGGCGGCGATTCGTCTGCCCCAGTCCCGCCCAGCGCGGTTCGTTTACGCTGTGACCGACCTCGACGGGAATGTGATTGGACTCTTTCGCGATCCGGATGCGACGATCTTTTCGTTGGACGTGGCGGTGGCCAAGGCACGCAACGCGGCCTATTATGCTGATCCCGCCAAACTCCAGCAAGCCGATCGCTTGCCCGGTGTGCCGCTAGGAACCGCCTTCACCGCGCGGAGCTTCCGCTATCTGGCCGGCCCGCGGTTCCCCCAATCAATTGACGGCCGACCGCCGGGACCGTTCTCGGTCCTCAACGATGGCGGATCGAGCCTGCGCAACGGGGTCAACGTTGGTCCCCCCCTGCCGGCGTCGGCCTTCCAATCCGTGGTGGGTTACGACATCTTCAACCCCGGCACGAACTTCCGCGACACCTCCACCCCCGTGGAGAATCAAAACGGTGTCGTCTTCTTTCCCGGAAGTCTGCCGCTTTACAAGGATGTCAACGGCGACGGCGTTCCTGAACTGGTGGGAGGATTAGGCATCTCGGGCGACGGGGTCGATCAGGACGACATCGTGACGATCGCCGCCTCACGCGGGTTCCGACCCGCGCCACCCATCCTTCGGGCGGATCAGACGTTCGTAAGAGGCGTGCGGCTACCCTTCGTGCATTTCAATCGCAACCCCTCGCTTCAGATTCCCAAGGACGCTCCTGGAGTGGCGATTGGTTCGCGTTCGCGCCGACCATAATTGGGCTGTTGGAATGACGCGGCGCGTCATCGCGCCGCTCGATGGGTGGGGGTTGGGATTCTGGGAATGAATCGAATCGTGGGGGGCCTTACGAATGTCTCGTTGGTCACTTCTGGGAAGAATCGTTGGGACGGTCTTGGCGGGGAACGCCCTCCAGTTCGCAACTGCAGGCTCGGTTCGGGGCGACGAGCCCATCGGGCCGGTTGTCGAAGTGGCTCAACCGCTGGCCGAGTGTCTGCGTCGGGTGGTGGATTCTTCGGAACGCTGGCGCGAGCATTACGGAGTTCCCGTGGGGATGGGTTATTATGAACAGGCGCACAACCACGCGCGGGCCGGTTGGCCATTGACCCTCGGAGCCAACGCGGTGACGCGGTATGAGCCGGGTCATGGCTTGTATGAAGTGGGTGGGGATTCGCCCAAGCCGCCCCGCATGGTCACATGGCGGCAACGGGGCGAGTTCGATGGGCTGCCCCATCCGTTGCCTGGCACGGTGGGCCGCGACTTCTTGGGCGTCCACTTGCCGCGCAAGGTAACCCTTTTCAGTTCGTGGGGCGTTCGTTTCAAGGGTGGATACGGGGCGTACCAGACCGATGGTCCGGCAATCCCGGACATCCTCGCCCTCAAGCCGTTCCGCCGGGAAAAGTTGGAATCCCAGGAGGAGGGCCATGCTTGGGTGGCCTTTCCTCGTCCCCACGGACACAATGAAGTCTGGGGTTGGAGCGCGGTGCGGCCTCGTTAGTTGCGACGTTGGGTCACCCAGCAGTCAGCCGGAGTCGTCGTGAAACGCGCAACTCGTTTGATTCCATGACGTTTTGAGTTGAGCAACCTTGAGACGTGGAGGACGTGGTCGATGGGCTGGGTGGCGATTAACGACCGGGTGGGGATTCGCAAGGAGGAGGTGACGTTCGAGTTTATCCGGTCTTCAGGTCCGGGTGGCCAGAACGTCAACAAGGTGGCCACAGCGGTTCGGTTGCGGTTCAACGTGATGGAGTCGCCGTCGTTGTCCGAAGAGGTCAAGAGTCGTTTGCTCGGCCTGGTTGGTCGGCGGGTGGGAACCGATGGCGTCCTCGTGATTACCGCCCAGGCCGAGCGGACCCAGGAGGCCAACCGTCGCGTGGCGCTATCGTGGTTGATCGACCTGGTGAGGTTGGCTTGTGTGCGTCCCGAGGTTCGCCGGCCTACACGACCCACCGCTGGTTCACAGCGGCGTCGCCTGGAATCCAAACGCGCCCACGCGCGAATCAAACGCGAACGCCGGGGAGTGGTCGGCGAGGAGTGACCGACCATTCCCCCGGTTCATCGGCGACGGCCACGTCGGGTTCGGTTTGGTCCGCCAAACTCAACGATCACGATCGAGGGCCGATTGGAGGAAACGATCCACCCGGTCCATCGCCGCCTGCACAATCGCCAGGTGTTCGATGTGAGGGAATTCCTCGTATTCGAGTCGTTCGGGATTCAATTGTTGCAGGGCGTCGCGCAATTGACGCGCGCCTCGCAGAGCGAAATCGCGATCACCCACGCCGATCAGGAAGGGCACGTGGGCCAATTCCTGGCGGGGCGTCACTCGTCCGCCGCCGCCCAGGGCCACCACGGCGCGATAAAGTTCGGGCCGGGCACTCACCGCCGTCACTGCTTGTCCAGCCCCCATCGAGTGGCCCACCAGGGCGATCCGTTGGCGGTCGATGGGATAAATGCGAGCGAGTTCGTCGATCAGTTCAGGCAGGGGAGCGATCCCAAAGCCGGACCGGGGCGCGACCATGAGCCAACCACGGCGGGCGCAGACCTTGGCCAGTGCGCCGTCGCCGTAGCCGTCGAAGAAGAGATTCTCGGTGCCGCCCGCGCCGTGAAGCGCCAGAACCAGGGGAAGGGTTTGGCCCTTCTCACGAACCTCGGGGCCGTTCTCAGGCACTTGAACCCGGACGACCCAGGAACGCTTGCGGGGCAGAGCCAGATTCAGCCACGCTTGACCCACTCGATCCGGCCCGTGGAACGACCGCCCGTCCTGAAGCGCTTGAGCCAACGCTTCGGCCTCGGCGAGCAAACGAGCGGCGGGATAGTCCGTTTCGTAGGTGTTGCCGCGTTTCAAGCCTTTGAGCAAGTCCACATTCAAGCGCAAGCTCAAGCGGTCAGTCGTGCGGGGAGGCGAGGCGGCTTCCGGCTTGGACTGGGACGCGGCCTCCTGGTCGGAGTCATCGGCGGCTTCCCAAGAGGTCAGAAGGCTGTCGAGCCGCGTTAGGCGGGAATCCAAGTCGGAAACCAGCGAGACGGTTTGTTCGATGGTCGCGCGGGCCCGACCCTCGATCTCAACGACGCCGATGAGTGAGGCGTCCACATTGGTGAAGACGTCCGGGACAAGGGTTGGGTTTGGCCTCCAATCCCAGTCGAAAACCACTGGCCAGGATGCGATCGGCTCGACGAGGGTTTCGGCCTGGTGTCCGCCCACTTTGAGCGTGAGACGGAGCCGGGCTTGAGCGGGGATCGGCTCTTTGGGCGAGTGGAACGGTGCTAGGTCGCCGGCGATCCGGTCGTTGGCCGCGTCGAGCAACCGCCTCTCCAGACGAATCCGCAACGACCGCGCCCAGCGGTCCTTGGGGTCGGGAGCCTCGGCGCTTTGAAGGGCGAACCAAGCCTCGTCCATCATCTTGCCCGCTTCAGGCAGACGGAACCCGAAGAAGGATTGAACCGCTCGGTCGAGCAGGGCGGTGGTCCGTTGTCGAGCTTCGGGGTCGGGGATTTGGTCCCACGCCTTCTCGAAGACCCGTAACCGTCGGCCCAACTCGTAACGCTCGATTTGGGCGTAAGCCGGGGTTCCGATCCAACCGGTACCCCAGAGCAGCCAACCCGCAACCAAACTGTAAATCAGAATCATTCGATGACGGTATACGATCATGCCGAGTGCGCCTTGACCAGATTCGATGGGGGAGAGTAGAGACCAATAGCCCAGTGGTTCCGACGGCGGCGGGTGTTAGAAGTCGCGGACCCGTTGCAGAACGGCGCGGAAGGTTTCGAGCGCGTTGTCGTCGTGGTCGGGCAAAACGGTGAGGAAGCCGCGATAGCCGATTTCTTCGAGAGCGCCGAGGTATTCCTCCCAGTCGAGAACGCCGGGAGCGAAACCCGTGCCGCGAGGATTGGCCGGGAGGCGATGGCCCGCGTGTCCAAGACCGACCGCGTCGCCGGCGTGGGCGTGGGCGACGTACCCGGCGAGTTCGCGGGTGGTGGTCACCGGGTCGAGACCGCGCGTGAGCAGAGCGACGGGGTTGAGGTCGGCGAAGACCGGCGGACCGGGCAAGGCTTGGAGGAATTCGGCCAAGGTTCGCCCGGTCTCAGCTCCGGTTTCCAGAGCCAGACGGACGCCGCGATGATCGGCGCGTCGGGCCAGTTCGGTCACGGCGGTCTCGAAGATTTCTCGACGCGAGGGACCCCGGGGCGTGGTTTGAGCGCGTTGCCGTTGAGCGGAGGCGGCGGCCAGGTCGGGTGGCAGGATCAGGCCGCCGGGAGTCACCAGGCTGGAAGAGGCTGTTGGTGGAGGCGTCTCGGACCCGGAGGCGTCAGCGACGGGCTCGGGAGGTGGCACGGGACCGACGTTGACCAGCACCAAGTCGGTTCCCAGGTCGTAGGCCAACGCGAAGGCGCGGTCCGCCCGCGCCAGACGGTCCTCAAGCTGGTCGAGGGTGTCGAATGGGCGACGGGTCGGCAAACCCAAAGCGATCCAGACCGCATCGGCGCTTCGGACCAACCGCCGTACCTCGCGGCGTCCCGACTCGCCCAGACGGTCGGGCGACAGTTCGCCCAGAGCGTCGATGACGAAGCCCCGCGCGCCGGCGGCGACCCCCTCCAACACCGCTTGTTTGAGCGGACGGGTTCCGCCCAGCCGCAAACCCAACGGAGACCGAATCATAGGCTCGCGCCCCATCGCATTCAAAAGCAAGCGGGGGAGATTGGATCGTCCAATTCCGCTGGAGTGAAAATAGAATGGGATGTTCCATCCAACCCGCTCGTCCCTCCCACGCGGACGCCCGACCAACAACCACGGGCCGCCGCGTCGGCCAATCGAGCGAAGACCAATCCCGGTCCGCATTGCAAGGATTCGAGTCGATCTGATCGGCCTTCGCTCGCTGAGATTGTATTGTACGCCGAGCGTCCCGGGTCGGTTCGGATCGCGGATGCGCTCGGACCTTGACTAAGGACGCAACGGCGAAGCCAACAGAAGCGTTCGGGTCGGTGACGGAGCACCACTCGACTCAATCTAGCTTCTTGATCTTGATGTTGCGGAACTCGATGGGAGCGCCTTCGGATTGGAGCAGAATCTTGCCTTTGGTGAGTTCGGCCTTCTCACCTTGGTTGACGAGAACACCGTTGATGACCAGCGTGATTTTGTCGCCCTTGCAGGTGATTTCATAAGTGTTCCACTCGCCATTGGGCTTCTCCACGCCTTCCTTCATGCGAAAGTAGTGGCGTCCGACGCGGGGGTCACGCCGGGCGGGATCAACGTCGAGCTTGAAGTCGCCCACCAGCCAAAAGTCGCC
>Ga0308417_1002458_pt1 | contig 12198 bp, 13 predicted proteins | sample HotsprSampleOS65_FD_203528 | JGI IMG/M metagenome (GOLD analysis project Ga0308417, IMG submission 203528) | Hot spring phototrophic mat microbial communities from Octopus Spring, Yellowstone National Park, Wyoming, United States - 20090730_OS65 ... | reverse complement strand
GCATCTGCGCCTCGCTCAGCCAGAACAGATCGCTCATCCCGGTTCCCTTCATCACCGCCAAGGGAACCACTCCGAATCACATCATCCCGCGTCGCTCAAAGAACTTTATGGGTCCGAACCCTAGATCGCCACCCATTCGTCCATCGTCCCTCTCCTCCGGCTGTCGCCCCCAACGCGTGAATTTGAGACGCGACGGCAAGATCCGCTCCGGCGGACCGCGCCCGCCGGTCATTCGGCGGCGACCTTACTCGCTCTCTGCCGCGCTCTGCGCTTTGCCGCATACGCAAGGGCCGCTTCGCGCACCCAAGCGCCCTCTTCGTGTGCGCGGCGGCGGGCTTCCAGGCGTTCACGGTTGCAAGGCCCGTAACCGGCGATCACCCGCCGGAACTCCTCCCAGTCAATCGGCCCGTGGCGCCAATGTCCGGTCGTCTCGTCGAAGCAAAGCTCGGGGTCCGGGATGGAAAGCCCGAGATAGTGCGCCTGCGGTACGGTGGCGTCGAGGAACTTCTGGCGCAGGGCGTCATTGGTGAAGCGCTTGATCTTCCAACGCATCGATTGCTCGGTGTGCACACTTTCAGCGTCAGGCGGCCCGAACATCATCAGAGCCGGCCACCACCAGCGGTTCAGCGCGTCTTGCGCCATCGCTTTCTGTTCCGCGCTACCGCGGCAAAGGGCAAGCATGATCTCGTAGCCCTGGCGCTGATGGAAGCTCTCCTCCTTGCAGATACGGATCATCGCCCGCGCGTAAGGACCGTAGGACGTACGGCAGAGCGGGATCTGGTTCATGATCGCCGCACCGTCCACCAGCCAGCCGATGCAGCCGATGTCGGCCCAGGTCAGCGTGGGATAGTTGAAGATCGACGAGTACTTGGCGCGACCGGACAACAACTGGTCGACGAGCTCCTCGCGGCTCGCGCCGAGCGTCTCAGCGCTGGCGTAGAGATACAAACCGTGTCCGCCCTCGTCTTGCACCTTAGCGATCAGCGCCGCCTTGCGTCGCAGGGTGGGTGCGCGCGTGATCCAGTTGCCTTCGGGCAGCATGCCGACAATCTCCGAATGCGCGTGCTGGCTGATCTGACGCAGCAGCGTGCGGCGGTAAGCCTCCGGCATCCAGTCGTTCGGTTCGATCCGCTCCTCGGCGTCGATCCTGGCCTGAAAGCGGGCGAGCAGGCCCGCGTTTTCGACCAAGTTCGGCCCTCCCTCCGCTTGGTTAAGAGCCTGGGTGTACATGCCGCGACGCCCCTCCCCTCTCGTTTTCATCCCAGTGGTGATGTTACGAAATCTGGAGGCTGCCATCAAGTTCCGTTATATTGCGGGCGGGCCCGAGATCGGCGAAGCGGCGAAAAAGCGAAGGATCAGCTGGCGGGAGAACCCCCTTCCCGCAGCTGCCATGCACGTCGAGCCAAGCCTCTGCCGAAGGCAGCAGCCTTGCATAGAGGTCGGCACAGATCACCCGGGCGCGCGTCCCGGGCCAGTCGGAGGGAAGCCAGGCCGCTGGCAGCAGCGGGTCGCGCAGGACGGCCCGGCGGAAGTCGTGGACGAGGAGAAGGCGGGCGACGGCAGCGACGATTGGCGAGGGGGCCGGCGGACGCGCCAGGGCCTCGACAGCACCGTCGTAGGTGTCGAGAAACTTCCGGTAGCGGGCCGCGACCTCGTCAAGCGGCCACGCTGCTTCCGCGAGGCGTCGCATCTCCTCGGCGGTTTCAGCCCGCGCGGCCAGTCGGACCGTTCCCACGAGCGACGGTAGAGGCCGCCCAGCCGGTGCCACCGCGACCGAATGCGCGAGGAGACCGCAGCCGGCGGCGACAAGGACCGAGCGGGCGGTCTCCCGTGTTTCGGCGTCGGCGAGTAGGATCAACGCGAGCTCGTCGGTCGCTGGCGGCGGCGGGCCGTAGATGCGCGCAGTGGCGCGGGCGAACTCTGCGCCAGCGGAGGGCGCAAGCCGGTAGACTCCCCGCATGTTTCCGACGCGCTCCAGCCAGCCCTCGGCGACGAGACGCGACACCGCCGTGCGCACAACCGGCGCGGCGATGCCCATCGCCTCGAACAGCGCGATTAGGGTAGCGACGGCGAGAACGCCGCCGCGCGGCACCACGGCGTCGCCGAACACAGTGACGATGAGGGAGCCCGTGCGTGGCGGGCCGGCGCGCAGCGCAGCCAGACGGCGATCGAGCCAGCGTGGATAGGCGATCATGCCGCCCGGATGCCACAGCGCGCGCGGGTCGGGAACTTCAGCCCGCGCCCGCCAACGCTCGCTCGCGCTCGCGCGCCACCTCTCGCGCCCCCGCGAGCACCATGCGCGCGCACATCCGCGCGTAGTCGGCGCGCGGCAAGGGGCCGTGTTCGCGTAGCCACATGAAAGCCCAGTTGAGCATGCCGAACAGGCTCATAGTCAGCGGCTTGAGCCGCTGGCGATCGCCCGCGAGCGCGGGCTCTGCCGTGACGAGAGCGGCAGCGAAGAGGTCGACGAGGCGACGCTCGAGCGCCTTTAGCTCCTCTTGGACCGAGGGCGGCAAAAGCCGCAGATGGGCAACCTGGACCCGATGCTGGTCGTCGGCGTCGCGATAGGCCTCGAGCAGTGCCACCGCCATGTCGGCCAGCCGGGTGGCGCCGTCGCGTCCGTCGGCGCGCGCCGCCTCCTCGACCACGGCGATAAGGTCGCGCAGGTGCCGGCCGATGATGTCGGCAAGCACCGCGTCCTTGTCGGCGTAGTAGTGGTAGACGAGGCCTTTTGACACGCCCGCCGCGACACCGATCATAGCGAGCGAAGTGCGGTCGTAGCCGTGGCGGGCGAAAAGGCTTGCGGCCGTGCGCAGCAGGTGGCCGCGTTTGGCTTCGTAGTCGTGGGCGCGCTTACGGGCCAAGCAGGAATATCTCCTAGCGGGGGCTAGAGGGAGGGGAACCGATAACGGGGCGGTCCCAATCGGTGGACGGCGACGCGCTCACTCCTTCGGGCGACGGTCCACCACGCGCTTGGCTTTGCCGGTCGAACGTTCGATCGCCCCCGGAGGCAGCACGGCGACCGCGGCCGAGATGCCGATCACGCTCTTGATGTGGTGCGCAGCGCCGCTCGCCATCGCCGCGTACTCCGTCGCGCCGGGCAAAGCCTCGACCTCGACCGTCAGTGCATCGAGCCGCCCCTGCCGGGTAAGCACGATGCGGTAATGGGGCGACAGGCCAGCCACGCGCAGAATCTGCTCTTCGATCTGCGAGGGAAAGACGTTCACGCCACGCAGGATGATCATATCGTCGGTGCGGCCGGCGACCTTTTCCATCCGCCGCATTGAGCGTGCGGTGCCAGGCAAGAGGCGGGTTAGGTCGCGCGTGCGGTAGCGGAGCACTGGCATCGCTTCCTTTGTCAGCGAGGTAAGGACGAGTTCTCCCTGCTTGCCGTCAGGCAGCACGTCGCCCGTCTGTGGGTCGATGATCTCTGGGTAGAAATGGTCCTCCCAGATATGCAGGCCGTCCTTGGTCTCCACGCACTCGTTGGCGACGCCAGGACCAATCACTTCAGACAGCCCATAGATGTCGACCGCATGCATGTCGAAGGCCTCCTCAATTTCGGCCCGCATCGCGTTAGTCCAGGGTTCGGCACCGAAGATGCCGATGCGCAGACTTGAGGCACGCGGGTCTCGCCCCTGGCGCCGGAACTCATCGAGAATGGCGAGCATATAGGACGGTGTCACCATAATAATGTCGGGGCGGAGGTCCTCGATCAAGGTGACTTGGCGCTCAGTCATTCCCCCGGACACCGGTACCACCGTGCAGCCGAGTCGCTCCGCGCCGTAATGCGCCCCGAGGCCGCCCGTGAACAAGCCGTAGCCATAGGCAACATGCACAACCATCCCTGGCCGCCCTCCCGCAGCGCGGATCGATCGCGCAACGACCTCGGCCCAGGTCTCGACGTCGCGGCGTGTGTAGCCGACGATGGTCGGGTTGCCGGTGGTGCCGGAGGAGGCATGGATCCGGACAACCCGGTCCCGAGGTACTGCGAACATGCCGAACGGATAGGTCGCGCGCAGGTCCTCCTTGGTGGTGAAGGGGAAGTTGGCGAGATCCTCGAGCGACCGAAGGTCGTCCGGATGGACTCCGGCAGCCTTGAATTTGGCGCGGTAATGGGGAACGTTGTCGTAGGCGTGGCGCAGCGACCACTTCAGCCGTGCAAGCTGCAGCGCGGCGATCTCGTCCCTGCTTGCCAGCTCGATCGCATCAAGCTCCTCGCGCCGCGGCGCGATCCCCGCTCGTTTCGCCGTCAGCGTGCTCATGTCACCCCCCGTCCTTGGTCGTGATCCGCCCGCCAATGGTGCGCGAATGGCCCCTAAACAAGGCGATCACTGCCCCCGTCTGGTCGCGGACCGTAACGTCGGTGACGCCCGAGCGGCCGTGGCGAAGCACCTCGACCGCTTCCGCGACGAGCCGCATGCTGACGGTGGCGGGTCGGACGTAGGTGATGGCGCATTGCGCGGCGACGGTGCGCTCGTCCGTCCAGTTGCAAGCGAAGGCAAAGGCGGTGTCGGCAAGGGCGAAGATAAAGCCGCCGTGACAAGTGCCGTGGCCGTTCACCATCGCCTCCGTCACCGTCATCGACAGCACAGCGCGGCCCTGCCCTGTCTCCTCGAGCCGCATGCCAAGGCCTCGCGAGGCATTGTCTTCGGCCCACATCGCGGCAGCGACAGCGGCCGGCGAGGCGGACGTGCTCATGCGGGCGCCTGGCCCCGTGCGGCAGCGAAGTCTGGTGCTCGTTTGTCGAGAAACGCCGCCAGTCCCTCTGTGTATTCAGCGCTGCGGCCGGCCCAGCGCTGCGCCTCGGCCTCGCGCGCCAGCGCCGCCGCAAGGCCCCCCGCAAAGGCTTCTGCAATCAGGCGGCGGGTAGCCACGAGCGCCCCGGTCGGTCCAGCGACGAGACGATGCGCGACGGTGAGGGCCTCCTCGGCCAGAGCGGCGTCCTCCACCGCGCGCCAGATCAGCCCCCAAGCCTCCGCCTGGTCGGCGGCGACGGCGTCGCCGAGCATCGCAACCGCGCGCGCTCTCGCTAGGCCGAGGAGCCGCGCGAGCTGCCAGGACGTGCCGCTATCCGGCACTAGACCGAGGCGCGCGAAGGCGAGCAGGAACGTCGCCGAGCGCGCGGCGAGGACAACGTCGCAGGCGAGAGCGACCGCCATCCCCGCACCCGCTGCGACGCCGTTCACAGCCGCCACCGTAGGCACGGGCAGCGAGGCCAAGCGAAGGATCAACGGGTTCCAGCTCCGCTCCAGAACCGCGCCGAGGTCGCTTTCGCCCCGCACCGCCTCGAGGTCTTGCCCCGTCGAGAAGGCCCTTCCCGCGCCGGTGAGCAGGACCGCCCGGGCCTCGACGTCGTGCGCGATCTCCTCGAGAGCCGCCGCGAGCCTTGCGTGCAGGGCGATATCGAAGGCGTTCAGGCGCTCCGGTCGGTTGAGCGTGATCCGCCGCACCGCGCCGAGCCTCTCGAGCACAATCGGCTCGTTCATCCGTTTCCTCCCGGCCAAACTGCGCCGGCTGCCGCCAGCCGCTACAAAATCGGACTTGCGTTCACCGACCGTCCGATCAATGATTGCGTGAGACAGGACGGTAGGTCAACCGCGGCAGGGGAGGAAGGGGGCTGATGCCGCAGCCGACGACCGGGGAGCAGCTGTTCGACGGCCATCGCGCGATCCTGGACGGCGCACTCGAGGCTCTGCGCAGCCGCCACTTTTGGTCTGCCTATCCCGATTCGCCCTCGGGACGGATCTACGGCGAGACAGCAAAGGCGGACGGTGAGGCCGCCTTCCGCGCCCTGCTCGGCCGGCCGTTCGCGTTCGACCAAGCGAGTTTCGGTCCCCTCCTCGGTCAGGAGGTTTCGCCCTGGGGGCTCGAGCTCGGCATCACCTATCCGCGGGCCGAGCCGGACGCCCTGGTCGCGGCCGCTCTTCGCGCCGGCGAGGCCTGGGCGGAAGCGAGTGCCGAGGCGCGCGTCGGCATCGCGCTCGAAATCCTCGCGCGACTCAACCGCGATTCGTTTCTGATTGCCAACGCGGTGATGCACACCACCGGCCAGTCATTCCTAATGGCCTTCCAGGCCGGCGGCCCGCACGCGCAGGAGCGCGGGCTTGAGGCGGTGGCCACGGCTTGGGCGGAACTGACGCGCCTGCCGCGTGCAGCCCGTTGGGAGAAGCCGACAGGGAAGGCCGCGCTTGTTCTCGACAAGGAATGGCTTGCCGTGCCGCGCGGCGTTTCGCTGGTCATCGGTTGCAGCACCTTCCCGACGTGGAACGCCTACCCTGCGCTGTTCGCCTCGCTCACCACCGGCAACGCAGTCATCGTCAAGCCCCACCCCTCCGCCGTGCTGCCGCTGGCGCTAACCGTGCGGACGGCGCGCACGGTGCTGCGCGAAGCCGGTTATGACCCAGACGCGGTCCAGCTCGCGGTCGATACGCCGGAGGAGCCGCTCGCCCAGCGCCTCGCCCTTCATCCCGCCATTGGCACCGTCGACTTCACCGGGTCGCCCGCCTTCGCGCGCTGGCTCGAGGCCCATGTCCGCCGCGCCCGCCTGTTCACTGAGGCGGCCGGCGCCAACCCGGTGGTGATCGCAGGCACCGCCGATTTTCGCGCCATGTGCGCCAACCTCGCGTTCTCCCTCGCCCTTTACTCGGGGCAGATGTGCACCGCGCCGCGCTGCCTGTTCGTCCCCGCCGCGGGGATCGAAACGGATCAGGGACGGAAGGGCTTCGACGACGTCGTACGCGGTATCGCCGACGCCATTGACGGTCTGCTCGTTGACCCTGCTCGCGCTAAGGCAGTGTGCGGCGCGATCGCCTCGCCGGCAACCCTGCAGCGGATCGCCGAGTGTCGCCGCTTGGGCACGGTCATGCGCGACTCCGCCCCCTTGCCCGAGGCTGGCAACGCCCGCACCGCCACCCCTCTCCTGGTCGCCGTCTCGGCCGAGGATGAGCCGGTCTACGGGGAGGAGCGCTTCGGGCCAATTGCCTTCCTTGTCCGCTGCCAGGACGCCGACGAGGCGCTCGCCCGGGCCGCTCGCACTGCTGCCGAACGCGGCGCCGTGACGGCCGCCGTTTACGCTACGGACGAGAACTTCATTGCACGTGCAAAACGCGCTCTCGCCCGCGCCGGGGCCCCTCTCAGCATCAATCTTACGGGCGAGGTCTACGTCAATCAGTCGGCGGCCTTCAGCGACCTGCACGCCTCCGGCCTTAACCCGGCCGGCAACGCTTCGCTGACCGATGCCGCTTTTGTCGCCGACCGTTTCCGCTTCGTCACCGTCAAGCGAGCGGCATGACCAACAACGCCAACTCAGGGAGAACGACCATGCAAAGGAGACAGATCCTCGCCGCCACCGCCGCGGCGGCCCTATGCGCTGCTGTCCCCGCCATCGCCCAGGCGCCGATCCGCATCGGTTCCGTGCTCTCCGTCACCGGGCCGGCTGCCTTCCTCGGCGATCCCGAAGCGCGCACGCTCCGCCTTTACATCGACCGCATCAACCAGGCGGGCGGCGTGCTCGGACGGAGGCTCGAGCTCATCCTCTACGACGACGGCGGCGATGCCACGCGCGCCCGCACCTTCGCCACTCGGCTCGTCGAAGAGGATCGCATCGTCGCCGTCGTCGGCGGTACGACCACCGGCACCTCGTTGGCGATGATCCCAGTGTTCGAGGAGGCGAAGATCCCCTTCATCAGCCTCGCCGGGGGCATCGAGATCATCGAGCCCGTCAAGCCGTTCACCTTCAAAACGCCGCACACCGACAAGATGGCGTGCGAGAAAATCTTCGCCGACTTGCGCAAGCGGGGCCTGACCCGAGTTGGGCTGATCAGCGGCACCGGCGGTTTCGGCGCCTCGATGCGCAACCAGTGCCTGCGCGTGGCCGGCGAATTTGGCATTACCATCGTCGCCGACGAGCGCTACGGGCCGGGCGATACCGACATGACGCCGCAACTGACCCGGATCAGAAATGTCGCCGGCGGCGTGCAGGCCGTGGTGAACGCGGATTTCGGCCAAGGGCCTGCCATAGTCACCCGCAACTTCGCCCAGCTCAACATCGGCGTGCCTCTCTACCAGAGCCACGGCGTCGCCTCGCGCAGCTTCATCGAGCTCGCCGGGGCAGCGGCGGAAGGGGTGCGGCTGCCGGCCGCCGCTTTGCTGGTCGCCGAGCAGCTGCCGGACGACGACCCGCAAAAGCGCGTGGTGATGGACTACAAGCGCACCTACGAGAGCACCCAGAACCAGCCCGTCTCCACGTTCGGCGGCCACGCCTATGACGGGCTGATGATTCTCATCGAGGCGATCAAGCGCGCGAAATCCACTGACGGCACGCGGATCCGCGACGGGATTCGCGCAACCCGGGGGTTCATTGGTACAGGCGGGGTCGTGAACATGAGCGCCACCGACCACATGGGCCTCGATCTGTCGGCCTTCCGCATGCTTGAAATCCGCGGCGGAAACTGGACGCTGGTCGACTGACGACAGGCGGGAGGCACACCGGGAGGCGCGGTCGCCGACTGGCCCCCCGCCGCGTTTCCCGCCCTCCCCTTGCGCCCGCGAGCACGCTCGATGGACCAGCTGCTGCAGTTCGTCTTCTCCGGCCTCACCGTCGGCGCCGTGTACGCGCTTGTCGCGCTCGGCTTCACTCTGATCTACAATGCCTCCGATGTGATCAACTTCGCCCAGGGCGAATTCGTCATGCTGGGCGGCATGGTCACGGTATTCGCCCACGCTGCGGGCATGCCGCTGCCACTGGCCGCCGGGCTGGCAGTGGCGGTGGCGATCGCTACGGGTCTTGCGCTGCATCGTTTTGCTATCGAGCCAGCGCGCGGTGCCGACGCCGTGACCTTGATCATCATCACCATCGGCGCCTCGATTCTGATCCGCGGCCTCGCCCAAATCGCGTTCGACCGTCAGTTCCACCGCTTTCCCGCGTTCTCGGGCGAGGACCCAATCGCGCTCCTTGGAGCGACGGTACTGCCGCAGAGCCTCTGGGTGCTCGGCGGGGCCGCCGCGATCGTCGCCGCCCTGCGGCTGTTTATGGACAAGACGCTGCTCGGCAAGGCGGTGCGGGCGACCGCCGCCAACCGGCTCGCGGCGCGGCTCGTCGGCATCGATACCGCGCTCGTGCTCGCGATCGCCTTTGGCGCTTCCGGCGCGATCGGCGCGTTGGCCGGAATCCTAATCACGCCGATCACACTGACCTCGGTCGGTGTCGGCACGCTGCTCGCGCTTAAGGGCTTCGCCGCCGCTATGCTGGGCGGGATCGGCAATCCGGTGGGGGCAGTGGCGGGGGGCATCGCGCTAGGTCTGCTCGAGTCCCTCGCCGCCGGCTTTGTCTCCTCCACCTACAAGGACGCGGTCGCTTTCCTCCTCATCATCGCCGTGCTGTTCGCGCTGCCACAGGGACTGTTCGGCCGGCGCGCGATTGAGCGTGTCTAATGCCCCGCCTCTCGGCCCGCGACGCCACCCTACTGCTTCTCCTTGCGGCCTTGGTCGCCTTGCCGCTCCTACTGCCATCCTCGTTCCACCTCCGGGTCGCCAGCCTAGTCTGGATCCAGGCACTGGCAGCGGTGGGGCTCAACTTGCTGATGGGGCTCGCCGGCCAGGTCAGCCTCGGCCATGCGGGATTCTTCGGCATCGGTGCCTACGCAGTGGCGCTCGGCCCGCGGCACCTCGGCCTCGACCCCCTCCTCGCCGCTGTCGTCGGCCTCGTCGGCGCGGCGGGGCTCGCCCTCTTGGTCGGCCGGCCTATCCTGCGGCTGCGCGGGCATTATCTCGCGGTCGCGACACTCGGTCTCGGTGTCCTGGTCTGGCTGGTCCTCAACAGCGAGGTCGAACTAACCGGCGGGCCGGACGGCATCCAGGTGCCGAGACTGGTCCTGTTCGGTATGCGGGTGGCGGGTGCAGAGAGCTGGTACTGGATCAGCGGCACGGCGTTGCTGCTCGGCGTGTGGTTGGCGCTCAACCTCGAGGACAGCCCGCTCGGCCGCGCCCTGCGGGCTCTGCACGACAGCGAGGTGGCGGCCCGCGTCGCCGGCATCGACGTGGCGCGGGCCAAACTGGTGGTCTTCGTCATCGCCGCCGCCTACGCTGCCCTAGCCGGTTCTCTACTCGCTCTCTTTAACCGCTTCGTCACCCCCCAGGTCGCGGATTTCCTCCATTCCATCGAGCTCGTCAGCATGGTGGTGATCGGCGGCCTGGGTTCCGCCTCGGGTGCGATCGTGGGCGCGGCAATCCTCACCGTGCTGCCGCAGGCGCTCACTGTGTTCCACGAGTACGAGCAGGCCGTGCTTGGGCTGCTGATCATTCTGTTCATGATCTTCCTCCGCCAGGGGATCGTGCCAGGGCTCGCCTCGCTTACATGGCGGAGAGCTGCGGCATGAGCGCGCCCGCGATCGCGGCTGAAGACATACGCATTTCTTTTGGTGGTGTGCGCGCCCTCGACGGCATCTCCTTCGCCGCCCGCGCCGGCGAAGTATTCTCAATCATTGGACCGAACGGGGCGGGCAAGACCACGCTCTTCAACATCGTCTCGGGGCTGTATCGGCCCGAGCGGGGTCGGATCTTCCTCGAAGGCGAGGACGTCACTGCCTTCCCTCCCCACCGGCTTGCCGCGCGCGGCCTCTGCCGCACCTTCCAAAACCTGCAGATCTTCTTCCGCATGACGGCGATCGAGAACGTCATGGTGGGGCGGCACGTGCACGAGCAGCGGGGACTCGTCCCGGCCCTACTGCGGCTGCCTTCGGTGCTGCGCCAGAACCGCGCCACGCGCGCGCGCGCACATGAGCTTCTCGCCTTCGTCGGCCTGGCAACGCGGGCAGACGACCCGGCGGCGGCCCTCCCCTACGGCGCTTTGAAGCGGCTCGAGATCGCGCGCGCGCTTGCCGCCGAACCGAGAGTGCTCCTGCTCGACGAACCGGCGGCCGGCTGCAACGCTGTGGAGACGGAGGAGATCGACCGGCTGATCGCTGCCATCGCCGAGCGGGGCACAGCGGTGGTCCTGGTCGAGCACGACATGAAGCTTGTCATGCGCGTCTCAAACCGCATCCTAGTCCTCAACCATGGCCGAATGCTGGCGGAAGGCTCGCCCGCCGAGGTACGCGCGAATCCTGAGGTGGTCGCCGCCTATCTCGGGCGGCATGCGGCGGGGGTGGCGCATGCTGCGAGTTGAGGGGCTCCGTTCCGCTTATGGCAGGATCGAAGCCCTAAAAGGGGTCGACCTCGAGGTCCACGCGGGTGAGATCGTTGCCCTGATCGGCGCCAACGGTGCAGGCAAGACCACGCTACTGCGGGTGATCTCCGGCGTGCAGCTGATCAGCGCCGGAACAATTGTTTTCGCTGGCGAACGGATCGAGGGGCTGGCCCCGCACGCGCGCGTTGCGCGGGGTATCGCTCAGGTGCCGGAAGGGCGACAGGTGTTCGGCCCGCTGTCGGTCGAGGACAATCTCCGCCTCGGCGCCTTTCGGCGCGGACGCGAGGCCGCTGAAGCGGGGCTGGCCGAGGTCTATGCCCTGTTCCCGGTGCTGGCGGAGAAGCGTCGCCAAGCGGCGGCTGGGCTGTCGGGGGGGCAGCAGCAAATGCTGGCCGTCGGGCGGGCTCTCATGAGCCGCCCGCGCCTGCTGCTGCTGGACGAGCCGTCGATGGGGCTCGCTCCAATGCTCGTAGACCAGATCCTCGAGGCAGTCGTGTCGCTGCGCGACCGCGGGCTGACGGTGCTGCTGGTCGAGCAGAACGCCGCCGCTGCTCTCGCCATCGCCGATCGCGGCTACGTGCTGGAGACGGGGCGGGTCGCGCATGCCGGCCCGGCCCGGGAGCTGGCGCGGGACCCGAGGCTGCGCGAGGCCTATCTCGGCGTCTGAGAGGGTGGGGGCCGAACCGCCGCCCGCCCTCCCGGACCGGCAGGGGGGGCATTAGGTCTTAGAGGTACCGCAGGTGTTCATCCCGATCAGGGAATAGGCAGGGCAGTAGCCGACGATCGAGGTCAGCAGCGGCACCACCCCAATGTAGCCCCAGAGGCCGATCTGACCGAACAGCGCGAGCGCGATCAGGAGCACGCCGACGGCCGCGCGGATGGCGCGGTCGGTGGTGCCCATGTTGAGTTCCATTTTCATGGCGCAACCTTTTCCTTTGACTGGACAAGGGCATTGTAAAGCACGGCTCGACGGCGTGCACCGCGGATGTCGGTCGGCAGCGCCGGCGCAC